>Ga0209257_1000172_pt1 | contig 167434 bp, 154 predicted proteins | sample AraplaCvi_mCL_r2_FD_184277 | JGI IMG/M metagenome (GOLD analysis project Ga0209257, IMG submission 184277) | Arabidopsis root microbial communities from North Carolina, USA - plate scrape MF_Cvi_mCL_r2 (SPAdes) (version 2) | ecosystem: Host-associated > Plants > Roots > Endosphere | place... | reverse complement strand
GGGCCTGCCGATCATCAGCGCCGACACCATGGCGGAAGCGGCCCAGAAGGTCGTGGCAGCAGTCAAGAAGGCCTAAGGAACAAGTCATGTCGATCTACATCAACAAAGACACCAAAGTCATCACGCAAGGCATCACCGGCAAGACCGGCCAGTTCCACACCGAGAAGTGCCAGGAATACGCGAACGGCAAGAACGCCTTCGTGGCGGGCGTGAACCCGAAGAAGGCCGGCGAGTCGATCTTCAACATCCCGATCTTCGGTTCGGTGAAGGAAGCCGCTTCGCAGACCGGCGCCACCGTGTCGGTGATCTACGTGCCGCCGGCAGGCGCAGCGGCCGCCATCTGGGAAGCTGTCGAAGCCGACCTGGACCTGGCGATCTGCATCACCGAAGGCATCCCCGTCCGTGACATGCTCGAAGTGCGCAACAAGATGAAGGCCAAGGAAGCGGCTGGCGGCAAGAAGACGCTGCTGCTGGGCCCGAACTGCCCCGGCCTCATCACGCCCGACGAAATCAAGATCGGCATCATGCCCGGCCACATCCACCGCAAGGGCCGCATCGGCGTGGTCTCGCGCTCGGGCACGCTGACGTACGAAGCCGTGGCTCAACTGACGGAAATCGGCCTGGGCCAATCGTCGGCAGTCGGCATCGGCGGCGACCCGATCAACGGTCTGAAGCACATCGACGTGATGAAGGCCTTCAACGACGATCCGGACACCGACGCCGTCATCATGATCGGCGAAATCGGCGGCCCCGACGAAGCCGATGCGGCTCGCTGGTGCAAGGAACACATGAAGAAGCCGGTCGTCGGCTTCATCGCCGGTGTCACCGCCCCTCCCGGCAAGCGCATGGGCCACGCCGGCGCGCTGATCTCTGGCGGTGCCGACACGGCCGATGCCAAGCTGGCCATCATGGAAGAATGCGGCTTCACCGTGACGCGCAACTTCTCGGAACTGGCCAAGCTGCTCAAGGCGCAGCTCTAAGAGACGGCCCCGCGATACCGGCCGCAGAGCCGGGTCATGAGAGGACCACGCAGAAACAGAAAAGCGCCCGCACTCGATTGCGGGCGCTTTTTTCAATAAAACACAGTGGGATCAGAGACATGGAAATTCTTCAAAGCACCGATTTCTGGCTGGGTCTGCTCAAGATCGTCTGGATCAACATCATCCTGTCGGGGGACAACGCGGTGGTGATCGCCATGGCGGCGCGGTCGTTGCCGCCCGCACAGCAGAAAAAGGCCGTGCTCTTCGGCTCGGGCGCGGCCGTGGTGCTGCGTATCGTGCTCACGGTGGTGGCAGCCAAGCTGCTCGCCCTGCCTTACCTGCAGATCATCGGCGGCCTGCTGCTGCTGTGGATCGGCCTGCAGCTGCTGAGCGAGGAAGACGAGGGCGAGGGCGAGTCCAAGGAATACGGCAGCATGATGGCCGCGGTGCGCACCATCCTGCTGGCAGACCTGGTGATGAGCCTGGACAACGTGATTGCCGTCGCGGCCGCCGCGCAGGGCAGCATGGTCCTGCTGGTCCTCGGCCTGGCGATCAGCATTCCCTTGGTGATTTTCGGCAGCACGCTCATGATCAAGCTCATGGAACGCTTCCCGATCATCGTCATGCTGGGTGCTGCGCTGATCGGCTGGGTCGGCGGCGAAACCATCGTGCAGGACGCGATCCTGCGCGACACGCTGGCGGCCAACCCTTGGCTGCACTACGCGGCGGCTGCCGCCGGCGCAGTGTTCGTCGTGGCTGGTGGCCGCTTGCTGCAACGGCGCGCACGTGCCGCTGCTCACTGAGTTTTAAATAAGTCAGCACTGACAAACCATGGCGAGTGTCGGCGTTTCCCTGTTCTCCACTCGCCCTGCGCTGACCTGGGAATTCGCCTCCCTGACCGACGTCGGCCGAACGCGCGCCCATAACGAGGACGCCGTGCACGTGGACCCCGTCCTCGGGCTGGCCCTGCTGGCCGACGGCATGGGCGGCTACAAGGGCGGCGAGGTGGCTAGCGCCATGGCCGTCTCCCTGATGCACGCCAGCTTCGGCCGCTGGTTCGCCCAGGCCGGGATGCAGGCGCCTGCCCGCGTGGTCCGGCGGGCGCTGCAGGCGGCCACGGACGAGGCCAACGGCTCGATCCTGCATGCCGGCACGACCAACCCCGAACTGCAGGGCATGGGAACGACCCTGGTGCTGGCGGCGTTTCGGCCGCAGCGCGTGGTGGTCGGCCACATCGGCGACTCGCGGTGCTACCGCGTGCGCAACAACAAGCTGGAACTGCTCACGCGTGATCACTCGCTGCGTCAGCAGCAGCTCGACGCCGGCGCCATCACCGCCGAGGAAGCCCTGAATTCGCCCACGCGCAACCTGGTGACCCGCGCCATGGGTGTGGAGGCCCAGGTCTTGCTGGAAATGCACGAACACAGCGCAAGACCGGGCGATCTCTATATGCTCTGCTCCGACGGGCTCAGTGAGATGGTTTCGGACGAGCAGCTTTTCACGCTTCTAGGACACGATGTCGGGCTTCAGAAAAAAGTATCACTTTTGGTTGCAATTGCCAACGAGAATGGCGGACGGGACAACATCTCTGTTGTCCTGGCCAGCGCGAGCGTTGCATAGGCGCCTCGCACGGCCAGGTAGCAGGCCCCGGCGGCATCACGCCGATGCGCTTGTCGTCTTTCAAGCTTTGGATACCGGGGGTCGGCAATGCCGAGGATGATCATTTCGGTCGATGGCGTTGTCATCGGGCAAGTGGCGCTTGCCAAGGAGCGCACGACACTGGGACGCCGTGCCTACAACGACATCGTGATCGACAATCTGGCGGTCAGCGGCGAACACGCCGTGCTCCACATGAGCGGTGGCGAAGTCGAAATTGAAGATCTCAACAGCACCAACGGCACCTACGTCAATGCGCTCGCCATCCAGAAGCAGGCGCTCAAGGACAACGATGTCGTCGAGGTCGGCGGCTGCCGCATCCATTTCCGCGCGCGCAGCAACCTGGCCGTCAGCGCCAGCTCGGTCCGCACCGCATCGGCCGAGTTCCCGTCGGGGAACATGCCCCTGTCGTCGGCACCCACGGAATCGGGGGCGCTGGTCGAACTCGGCGTTCCGGTGCTGCGCGTGCTCTCCGGCGCCAACGAGGGGCAGGATGTTTCGCTGCAGAAGGTCGTCACCACCATCGGCAAGCCCGGTGTCGCGGTGGCGGTGGTCACGCGCCGGCGCATGGGCTACGTGGCCGCGGGTGTCGAAGGACGCGTCATGCTCAACGGCCAGCAACTGGGGGCCGAGGCGGTCGCGCTGCAGGAGCACGACGTGCTCGAGCTCGGCGGTGCCACACGCATGCAGTTCGTGCGCATCTGAGCCGCTTTTTCTCCCGGCCTGTTGCGGCAAAGCCCGTAGGGGTGCAGCGCCGTGAGAGGGCTGCGGCGGCACTGGCCGCGCATCGCCATCACATTGCTGCCGGTGCTGCTGGCGCTGGCGCATGCCACCGGCGCGTGGCCGCTGAGCGCACTCGAACGCCTTGACCGACTGATCTACGACATCCGCCTGCGCGCCACCATGCCGGGCACGTTCGATGCGCGCGTCGTGATCGTCGACGTCGACGACGCCAGCCTGGCGCGCCAGGGGCAATGGCCCTGGGCGCGCGACAAGATCGCTCGCCTCACCACGGAACTGATGGCCCGTCAGCAGGTGGCCGTGCTCGGCTTCGACGTCATGTTCCTCGAGCCGGACCGCAGCTCCGGCCTCGACAGGCTGCGAGAAATCGCCAGCGGGCCGCTGGGCAGCACGCCGGGCTTGGCCGCCGAGGTCGAGCGGCTTGCGCCCTCGCTCGATCACGATGCCACGCTCGCCGCGGCGCTCGAGGGCCAGCGCGTGGCGCTGGGCTACTACTTCACGCGGACCGAAACGCCGAGCGCCAAGGGGCAGCTGCCTCCTGCTCCCTCGTTGCCGGAGGGAGCGTTCCCCCCGGGCGGCGTTTACGCCACGAACTGGAATGGCTTCGGAGCCAGCCTGCCGGCGTTGGCGCAGGCCGCGCCCATCGCGGGTTTCCTGAATACGCTGGTTGGCGCCACCGGCGACGGCGTCATTCGCAGCGTGCCGCTCATCGCCCGCTACGAGGGCGACAAGGCGCAGCCGGGCTACTACGAATCGCTCGCGCTCGCGGTCTACCGCCTCGCGAACGGATTGCCGCCCGTGCAGCCCGCCTTCGCGCCCGGCGGCGCCAAGCCGCAGCTCGAATCGTTGAGAGTGGGCGCCCTGCGCATTCCGGTCGACACAACGGGCAGCATGCAGGTGCCGTTTCGCGGCCATGGCGGTGCGGACGGAGGATCGTTCCGCTATGTGCCCGCCGCCGACGTGCTCGAGGGCCGGCTCGGGCCGGGCGAACTGAAGGGCAAGATCGTGCTCGTGGGCGCTACCGCCCCGGGCCTGCAAGACCTGCGCGCCACCCCCGTCGAAGCCGCCTTTCCGGGCGTGGAAGTGCATGCCAACATCGTCTCCGGCCTGCTCGACCATCGGCTGCTCAGCGTGCCCGACTATGCCTCGGGCTACGAGACGCTGCTGGTCGCCGTGACGGGGCTCGTGCTGGCCTTCGGGCTGTCGCTGCTGTCGGCGCCGCGTGCCGTGTTGCTGGCCGCGGGGGCGATCGCCGTGCTGATCGGCCTCAACACCTGGCTGTACGCGAGCCACGGCCTCGTGTTGCCGCTGGCGTCGGCCCTGGCCATGACGGCGCTTGCCTTCGCCTTCAACATGAGCTGGGGCTACTTCGTCGAATCGCGCGCGCGGCGCGGCCTCATGCGGCTCTTCGGCACCTACGTGCCGCCCCAGCTCGTCAACGAAATGATGGCCCAGCCCGACCGCTACAGCATGCGCGCCGAGAGCAAGCCCATGACCGTCATGTTCTGCGACATGCGCGACTTCACCCGCCTGTCGGAGCAGATGGCGCCGGCCGAACTGCAGGCCTTTCTCAACACCGTTTTCAGCCGGCTCACCAACGTCATCAGCGCGCACCGCGGCACCGTCGACAAGTACATGGGCGACTGCGTCATGGCCTTCTGGGGTGCGCCCATCGACACGCCCGACCATGCCACGCTCGCCGTGCGCGCCGCGCTCGACATGGCGGATGCCGTGCACGACATCAACCGCATCCACCGCGCCAGCGGCCGGCCCGAGATCAGCGTGGGCATCGGCATCAACAGCGGCGTGATGAGCGTGGGCGACATGGGCTCCACCGCGCGCCGCAGCTATACCGTGGTCGGCGATGCGGTCAATCTCGCATCGCGCCTCGAAGGCCTGAGCGGACACTACGGAATGGAAATCGTCGCCAGCGGCGCCACCCGCGAACTGGCGCCCGGCTACATCTGGCAGGAGCTCGACAGCGTGCGCGTCAAGGGCAAGGCACAGGCCGTTGCTGTTTTTACGCCCCTGGCCGAGCGCACGCCCGAAGCGGCGAAAGAAACGCAGCGGTTGCTTGACCGCTGGAGCGAAGTGCTCGCGGCCTATCGCCGGCAGGACTGGGCGGTGGGCCGAAACTTGCTGGCTCCCCTGCTCGCCGCGGACGCGAAAAAAGTCCTTTACCAGCTCTACGCCCAGCGTTTAGCCTCAATGGCGTTGCGCCCGCAAGACCCGGATTGGGACGGCGCAACCCGGTTCGAAACCAAATGACGGCAGACACATACGAGGGGTCTCTCACAATGCAGGTTCGTGTGCTGGGTTGCTCGGGCGCCATCGCCAAAGACTGCCGCACCACCTCGTTCCTGGTCGACACGGACCTGCTCGTCGATGCGGGCACCGGCGTCGGAGATCTCACGCTCGAAGAGATGGCCCGCATCGACGACGTCGTGCTCACGCACAGCCACCTCGACCACATCGCCGCCCTGCCACTGATGCTCGACGCCGTCGGCAGCCGCCGCGCCCGGCCCCTGCGCGTCCATGCGCTGCGCGCCACCATCGAGGCACTGCGCACGCACGTGTTCAACAACGTCATCTGGCCGGATTTCGAGAGCATTCCCAGCGCCGATGCGCCCTTCGTGAGCTTTCACGACATCGTGGTGGGGCAGATGCTGCAGCTGGGCAGCCGCGAGCCCAAGCTCGTCGAGGTGCTGCCTGCAGTGCATACGGTGCCGGCCTGCGGCTTCGCCGTGCGGCGGGCGGAATGCGGCGCCCACTGGGTCTTCAGCGGCGACACCGAGCGCAACGCGCCGTTTTGGGAGCGTGTGAACGCGCTGGACGTGGCGATGCTGGTGATCGAAACGGCCTTCAGCAGCCGCGAGCACGCGCTGGCGGAGCGCAGCCAGCACCTTTCGCCTGCGGTGCTGGCGGATGAGCTGATGCACATCGGGCCGGGGAAGCAATACCCGATCTACATCACGCACACCAAGCCGGCGGAGACGGACGAGATCATGAGCCAGATCGAGACGCTGGCGGTTGAGCAGGTGGCGGGGTTGGCGCAGCGGGATATACGGTGGTTGAAGGCGGATGGGGTGCTGACTTTCTGATTTTGGGCGACACGCTGGGGTGACAAAATTGTCATCATGGATGGCGTCCCGAAGCAAGTTGTGTCACATCATGTAACGACAAAGTGCCCGAAAGTGACGGGTTCGGTCAGTAGAAGCCTGTGCAGGCGGGTGGCATAGATGCTGCGGAAGGTACCTCGCTCCGGGCAGGTTCCCGGGCGTAACAACCAACCAACCTGGAGTTAGTTCAATGAACCGTCGTACTCTCGCTCGCCGCGCTCAGGCCGGCTTTACCCTTATCGAATTGATGATCGTTGTGGCGATCATTGGTATCTTGGCTGCTGTGGCTTTGCCGGCGTATCAGGACTACACCGTTCGCGCAAAGGTCACGGAAGGTCTGTCGCTTGCTGCTAGCGCTAAGACGGCGATCGCGGAAAATGCCGCAAACGGCGCACCATTCTCGTCGGGCTGGACGGCTCCCGCGGCGACCAAGAACGTTGACTCTGTGGCCATCGCGGCAGATACCGGCGCAATTACCATCACGTACGCCTCGGCAATTAGCGGTGGCGGAAAAACTCTCATCCTGACGCCCGTCGACGGTGGCCCAAGTGCTTCCGCGCTGAGCGGTACCTCGAGCGCTTCCACCATCCCGTCGAATGGTTCGATCTCCTGGAACTGCAAATCGGCCGGTTCCACCTTCGGCACCGGTACTGCTGGTACTTTGGAGGCAAAATATGTGCCTGCCGAGTGCCGCAAGACTTCCTAAGTTGAGCTAACTCAACAAAGAGCCGCTAATAAGCGGCTTTTTTTTATCTGTTTGGTTTCAAAATGACTCAGTCGCCCGCGTCAAAAAAAAATGTTGGATTGTTGCTGCTTCTGCTGGGGGCGGTGATATGTGCGCTTTACATGCCGGCCGTACTCGGAAATAGCTACGCTTGGGATGACTGGGAGCTTTTTATTAACAGCCCCTACCTCAGGGATCCCACGCTGATAGCTGAAGGGCTTGTAAAACCGATCATCCCGGGAACTACATATTTTCGCCCTTTGCCCTTGGCGACATTCGCATTGGAATTTTATACGGGAGGAGTCAACCCGATCGTTTCACATGCAATCAATTTAATATTTCATCTGTCAAATACCGCATTGGTTGGCCTCATTTTTATGCGCTTGAGCCAACTTTCCGATGAAAGAAAAAAAACCTATCTAGCGTTGATCGCGATGACGCTGTATGGTGTTCACCCAACTCTTGTTGAAGCAGTGGCTTGGGCTGCTGGGCGCTTTGATTTGATGGTGACATTTTTCTATTTGTCATGCCTCTGGGTGCATTTGAGATTCAATGGGGTCAAGCGGATATTGTTCATGATGCCGCTTTATTTTTGCGCGTGTTTCAGTAAGGAGATGGCTGTAACGCTGCCCGTAGTCATTTTTTTCATAGAAGGCTTCAGAAGCCTTCAATTCACAAGCTCTAGCAAGGCTAGAGAATACTTGGTGGATTCAAGAGTGCTCGAATCAGTTGTGTGCCTTGGACTGGTGGGGTTGCTTTATCTCGGTGTGAAATCATTTTTCTTCGCGCAACTTACCCATGTTGATTCTGACGTTGCAAGTAGCTTTGGTTCAGGAGGCGCAGGAGGTGCGGCTCACACTGCTTTTGTTGGCCATACTCTTTTGTTTTACGCAAGAATGGTTCTATGGCCATTTTCCGACTTGTCTCCACATCATCCGTTTTCCATTAAAGATTTAACAAACTTGGATGTGGCCGCCGGCATTTTAGTTGTGGCACTAGTTTTCGCGGGAGCGATTTATTTAATCGTTAAGAGAAGCTCTTTCGGACTGTTTCTCGTGATTGGAGTCATTTGCTTGCTTCCTGTATCCAATATTATTCCGCTCACCATTGGTGGGAATATCGGGCACGAGCGATTTTTAGTTCTTCCGATGGCTTTTTTTTGTATGGCCGCTGTCAGTGTTTCGTTGAGCAAGGTGAAACTTTCGGCGCATATGAAAAAGGTGGCGTTCCCATCAATTTTGGTCTTGGCGTCACTGTGGATTGTTATCGCAGCGATGAATGTACGTCTCACTGCTCCGCTTTGGCGGAATGATCTGACGTTGTGGAAGTGGGCCTATGAGGTAAACCCCAATTTCTATGTGGCCAATATTGGCTATGCGGGTGCAGCGGTGCGATATCAGCAATTCGAGCTTGCCGGTCAAATACTGGAGCATGCCAAAAAAGTCGACCGCAAAGGAATGGATAATGATCTGCCTGCGGCAATTCTGGAGGCAAGAGTGCTTGGCAAAAATGAGCGCTACCCTCAAGCTATTCAAGTATTAGAGGACGCAATGGAGACGCTGGCAGGTCAGTACCGGCGTAAGTATCCAAATGCTAAGGAAGGAGTAGGTGCAATTTTGCCTGCACAACTCAAATCCGTTTATTACACCGCTCTCACAGAAGCATACGTCGCGGTAAAAGATTTCGAGAAGGCGCGGATCAACGGAGAGTTGGCGACGTTTTATGGCCCTGCATATTCATTGGCTTGGTTTTACAAGGCTCTCGCATCCTACGGCGCTGGCAATTGGCCAGAGGGGCAAGTTGAGTACGCTAAAGCTCATCGCTACATGATTGAAATCGGTGTGGAATCGCTCGACACCGTCAGAAAAAATTTCCTTGGTAGACTTTGCGGCAAAAACTCGTCACCTGTTGACGTGTGCTCGCAGTTCGCTGCGGAGTAGAGCGCAACCTGCAAGCTATTTGGTGGGTTGTGCGTTTACAGCAACTCCGGGAAGTTGAAGCCTTCTTGAGGACGGTCTCGCCAGCCGTTGTCGCGTTCGCTGTTCTCAGGCTGTGGGACTAAGAAGGCGCGTTATCAAGAGTGCAACCGCGACACCAACAAGAATACCGGCGCCGACCTCAACTCGACTGTGACCCATCCGCTCGCGCAAGGGCGCTTCCTCTAGTGAAGAAGTGCGCAGCTTATTGAGAAACGCCGCGTGCTTACCCACTTGTCGGCGCAAGCTAGTCGCATCAAGCACGACGATGAACGCTAGTGCAAGTGCAACACCAAACGCAGGATGATCAATCCCATGCTTGAGGGCAACAAGTGTGGCCACACTGCTCACGATCGCACTGTGGTTGCTCGGCAGTCCGCCATAGCCGATTAACCCGAATGCAAGCTTGCGTGCGTGCACGCTATTGATGACGAACTTCGAAGTCCCAGCAATAGCCCACGCCAGAAACGGTGTGACAACATAAGAAAAATCCGTAGCCATTGCTCATCCTAGTCCAGGCCATAGTGCCCAGACGCAAGCGACGATCCACAGCACCACAGTCACCATCAGTTGCCAGTCCGCCAACAAGGCGTCGGTAGGCGACTCTCCACCGTCGAGCTTCTCGACCATGTACCAATATCGAAATAAGCCGAAGAGCACGAGAGGTACGGTGAACACGAGCTGAGGACGTGCCGACATTACAAACATGCTGTAGAAGACCAGCGCACCGGTGGCCGACATTTCGGCATAGCGATCCACCAGAGATAGTGAATACTTCTCCAAAACCTTGCGTCCATCTGAACCGCTGAGGCTCAGTTCTTGCCGGCGCTTCACGGCCGCCAAGTAGAGCGCGAGGCATAACGTGGTAACGAACATCCAGCTCGACACTGGTACCGATAGCGCCATGGCGCCTGCATACACCCGTAAAACGAAGCCTATGGCAATCGTGAAGATGTCGATAACTGGCTGGTGTTTAAGCGCAAAGGTGTAGGCGACGTTGAGCACCATGTAGGCTGCTATCACAAGCACGACCTTGGGTGCCCAGAACCAGCCGCAGATCTGTAGTGCGTATAGAAAGGCAAGTAACGCAAGTCCCATGGAAACCGGGATTGCGCCCGAAGCCAGCGGACGGGTCTTGGATTTCTTGGGGTGCTTGCGATCACGCTCGATGTCGTGAATGTCGTTGATGATGTAGGTTGCCGAAGAACCGACACAGAACAGGGCTACAGCCAGCAACGCGTGCGCCACGGAATCCGGGTTGACGAATTCCCCAGTGAAGACCAGCGGTGCCAGCACGAAAGCGTTCTTGATCCATTGCTTCGGCCTCATCAGCGCGATCAATCCGCGCATTTGCGTCCAGGGTGAAGAGGGTGCGATTGATTCATGCATGACAATCTGACGCCTGTGATGTGAGGCCCGTTGTGTGAAAGACTTCAGAATGAAGCTGGCGATCTCTTATGCGTTCTTTGCGATGGTCGCCACTATGGCGAACATCGCGTCGCAGGAACTCGCGATCTCGGTGTATGGAAGCATCTTCGCGGTTCCCTTGTCGGTCTTGGTGGGTACGGCTGTGGGGCTGGTGGTGAAATATGTTCTGGACAAGCACTACATCTTCCGGTTTCGTACGCGCAGTGCCATGCATGGCGGCCAGACTTTTGTGCTCTACGTGCTGATGGGCCTCGCGACCACCGCTATTTTCTGGGGATTTGAGTTCGGTTTCCATCACTTCTTCGCTTCTCGCGAAATGCGCTACCTCGGCGGCGTCATAGGGTTGGCAATTGGCTACATCGCCAAGTACCACCTAGACAAACGCTACGTCTTCAAGGACCGCGTTGCATGAGGCCGGTTTCGTCATGGGGCCGACTCAGCGCGGACCCTCACGCGGTCGTGAATCTGCGCGATCCCGATGCCGTGGCATCGGTTCTTGCTGAGCGCCGGCCCGGCATTGCACTTGGCATGGCACGCAGCTATGGCGATGTGTGCCTTAACCCTGGAGGCGTTCTGTGGAGCACGAAGGGGCTGGATCACCTAGTTCACTTCGACGAGCAACTCGGTCGTTTGAAATGCGAAGCTGGAGTGCTGGTACGCGACATTCAACGGCTTGCAATCCCCAGGGGTTGGATGCTTGCCGTGACCCCTGGGACTCAGCTCATCACCGTCGGAGGCGCAGTCGCAAACGATGTGCATGGAAAGAATCATCATGTGCAAGGTTCTTTCGGAGACCATGTGCGATGGCTGAAGCTGCTTCGCACGGATGGCGAGATCATTGAATGCGGCCCTGCTGATCGAACTGACTGGTTTGCCGCAACTGTCGGCGGCATGGGCTTGACCGGTGTTGTGCTCGAAGCCGAACTTCAGCTTCGCCGAGTGAGCGGTCCGTGGATGCAAGCCGAGACGTTGCCGTATGAGAGTCTCGATGAATTTTTCGAGCTCGCAGATACTTCGGAGGAAGATTGGGAGCATACCGTTTCCTGGATCGATTGCATCGGCTCTCGGGAAGGGCGTGGCTTGTTCATGCGCGCCAATCATGCGAAAGCACAGGTCCGCCCTGAGCCTCGCATCCGCTCGGTGGCAATGCCTCTTGTGCCCCCCATGTCGCTCGTCAATCGGTTGACGTTGCGGCCGTTCAATGCGGCGTACTTCCATTTGCACAAGGCCTCTACAACCGTCGTGCATCACGAAGCATTCTCCTATCCATTGGACAATGTGCGAGACTGGAATCGACTCTACGGCCCCCGGGGGTTCTACCAGTACCAGAGCGTCATACCGCGACCGGTACAGCGCGAGGTATCGAAGGCCATGTTGAATGAGATCGCTCGTTCCGGCGAAGGCTCGTTCCTCGCCGTCCTGAAGACATTCGGCCAGCGCTTGTCGCCGGGCATGCTCAGCTTCCCAATGCCAGGCGCCACACTTGCATTGGATTTCCCGAACCGCGGAGATCGCACACTGGCGCTCTTCAGCCGACTCGACGCGATAGTGCGCGAAGCCGGAGGCCGAATTTATTGCGCCAAGGATGCGCGCATGCCGCGAGCGCTGTTTGAGGTGGGTTATCCGCGCCTGGCGGAGTTTTTACCGTACCGCGACCCGGGGATCAGTTCCGCGATGTCGCGTCGCTTAATGGGAAGCTGAATTGACATCCGCGAATCGAAAAATTGTCGTCGTAGGCGCAACCTCATCCATCGCCGAGCACTGCGCTCGAAATTGGGTCAAGGCTGAGGACGTCGACTTGGTGTTGGTGGGACGAGATCTGCAGCGCACCGAGCGTGTAGCGACCGACCTCCGCGTGAGGAGTCCTTCCTCCAGGATTCAAACGATGCAGGCTAACTTCGCGAGGGCCGACGCCATTGCAGACCTAGTTCGGACGATCATCACGCAAGGTTTGCCCGATGTCGTGCTCATCGCGCATGGCTCATTGCCCGATCAGGATGCATGCCAGCAGAGTTTGGCATCGGCCTGCGACGCTTTGCAGATCAATGGCGTGTCCCCTGTGCTCTTCGCGGAAGCGTTTGCGTCTCCAATGGGGCAGGCCGAACGCGGAACGATCGCCATTATCGGATCCGTCGCAGGCGACCGCGGCCGCAAGTCCAACTATGTCTACGGCGCAGCAAAAGGGCTCGTTTCGCGATATGCCGAAGGGCTGCAGCATCGTTTTGCCGGAACAGGCTTGCGCATCGTTTTGATTAAACCGGGGCCGACAGACACGCCGATGACAGCGGAGTTGAAGGCGCGCGACGCGCGGCTCGCACCAGTCGAGGATGTTGCGCGCAGCATTGTCAAGCGTATCAACCGGGGCGACAGCGTAATCTATGTCCCAGGTAAATGGCGTTGGATCATGTTGATCATTCGACATCTGCCTGGATTCATCTTCAACAAGTTGAACATTTAGAGTGATGCGGGAAATCCGTCGCATCTAACTGGACGCCCAATAGGCCTGAGGCGAGTGCAAAACACCCTGTAACATGAGTCGATGCGCCACACCAATCTCGGGCAACGCTTTCGGGCGCTAGCCTCGTCTGACAAACTCATCGTCAAGCAGGCCTACCTCAGGGTCTTGATATTTGGCCTTTTCTTCGTCGCGGTTGTCAAAACCGCTTGGGTCAGCGAAGACGCGTTCATCACGTTCCGGACGGTCAGCAATGCCCTTAGCGGATACGGCCTGACGTGGAATCCCATCGAGCGGGTGCAGGCGTTCACTCACCCTCTTTGGCTCGCTCTGCTCTTGCCCTTCACTGCTTTGAGCGGCGATCCGTATTGGAGCAGTCTTGCTCTAAGCCTCGTGGCGCTGGCCGTGACATTGTTCCTGATGGGGCGCATCTGGGGAAAGTGGGATATTGCAGCTCTGCTGGCAACTGCAAGCCTGCTTTGGTCGCAGGCATTCATCGACTTCAGCACGTCCGGCCTTGAGAATCCTTTGACGCATGCGTTGTTGGCGGCGTATGTGCTGGTATGGCTGCGCGAAGAGTTGCCGCGCAGAACCTTCCTGCTGGCATTGCTGGTGTCGCTTCTGTTTCTGACGCGGCCTGACGCAATAGTTCTTGTAGGCCCAAGTCTCGCACTGCACGTTTGGCAAAAGAGGCAGTGCTTCGCGCAGACTGCCGTGAGCTTAGCCATTGGGCTTCTTCCAGCGGCACTCTGGGTGGCGTTCTCGCTCTTCTACTACGGGACTCCAGTCCCAAATACCGCGCTCGCGAAAGTTCAAAACGGGCACACCCTAGCTGAGAATGCCCAGCAGGCTATCAATTACATCGAGTGGACGATTGATCGCGACACAGTTTCCGCCATTCTGCTGTTGGCAGGGGCGGCGGGTGGATTGTGGGGGCGCAAGCTGAGAGCGTTTGCGATCGGCCTCTTCCTCTGGATCGCATACCTCTTCTATGTCGGCGCTGACTACATGGGCGGCCGATTCTTCAGTGCGCCACTATTAGTCGCCTGCGTGCTCGTTGGCCTCCAACTCCGCAAGTACGGAGGCCTCTCGAAAGCATTGTGGGCAGCCTATCTCGCCGCAAGTGTTGCAGCATTGCAGGCCACACTCTTTTCTCCCTACACGTTCGACCAAAAGATCCTTGTGGAGAGCGGAATCGCCAATGAAAGAGGTTTCTACTACCAGCAACTGGGTGCTCTCCCGGTCCTTCGACGGGGTACCTGGAAATCGCATCCGTGGCTTCTCGAGGGAGACGCGCTGAAGGATGTTTCAGGCATCTACACGCGATGTGCGATAGGAATGACCGGCTACGCCGGTGGCCCGGGTATATATTGGATCGATCCTTTGGCCTTGACGGAGCCATTTCTCGCTAGGTTGCCGGCAAGGACCGGAGGTCGCGTCGGCCACTATGAGCGAGCGTTTCCAGCGGGCTACTTGGAATCGACCGTGGCTCGACGGAACTTGATCACCGATCCTGGATTGCGACGCCTATACGCGGATGTGGACTTGGCAACAAGATCTCCTTTGTCTGCACCGGGACGAATGGCGGCGATTTGGCGACTGAATACCGATAAGGGCGCGTACGTCTCGTCAACCTTTGACCGAGAGGCCATCGGATTGCCCGGAGTCAAAGTTAAGAGCAGATCAAAATTCTCTTGCTATGGTGTGCCATACGGCTGGGACGGCATCTGGAAAATCGATGGGCCGCCCGTCGTTGTCCTTCGGGCATCGTTCAATTTCAGTTCGCAATAGGTAAGGTGCGTACTCGGCGCAACATGACCACCGATTCCGGCACCGTGACCATTCCGGTCATCATGATCGGCGCTGCATTTCGGATCATCGTGATCAACCATTTCGGTATCGTGACTGCCGTCACGCCGCATAAGAACAGTGCCGCTTTCAGCGGCAGTGCTGCCTAGAGAACGCAACCCGGGTCGAATCTCTCTACGCATGATCGAGGACATCATCCGCCTGAAGTGGCACGCGCAGATTGCCCACTACTTTGAAGCTCTCTAAAGGCGTTGTTGGTGAGCACGTTAGCGCTGGCCAGCGCTGCTGGCTTGGATTGGGACACCGTTCAGGACTGGAGCGAGCAGCTCGCGACGGCGCTGCAGCCACGCTCAATCGCTGCGGCGTCGGTGGTCGTTCCCGCGACTGGAGCCGTATCCACTGCGAACTCGATCGCAAGGGCGTCACGCCGGTGCCGCTGTGGCAGAAATACGTGGCGGCCCAGCCATCGGTACAGCGTTCCCCATGCGCTGGGGGGCGAGCCGCTCGCGCGGGCGGCTTCATGTCCAGCGACACCGCTTCGATCTAAATGCGCACGATTTGGGTCTGCTGAAGCTCGGCAAACACGCGATCTAGCACGCCGCTTTTGGACCGTCGGTTCATGCGTGTTTAGATGGTGTGCCAATTGCCAAAGCGCTTCGACAGGCCGCGCCACATGCACTCGTGCTCGGCAACATTCAACACATTCAGATCCGAGAGAATTATATTGCCGGCTGCAGAGGCAGGCAGTGCTCGATCTGGGCATGAGTGATCTCCATGGCGCGAAATATCTCTCGCCATAGATTGCCAAACTCAATTAGCGTTAACACGCCCTAGTACGCACTCCGTGAAAGCACCATCCCAAAAGTGTCAAAAAGCTGCGGTGTTGTATTTGATTGATGCTGCAAAGCTTGCGGGCTCGCATATGCGAGCACCCTAGCTAAAAGGCATCACTCGCTAGCCGACGTTGTGCAAGTCGTATCCGTCGCCGGCTGGCAAGCTCGTGCCCGCCCAGTCTTCGCAATCACGACGATCCGCGTCTGCTGCGTCTTTGCGGTGCCTGAAATGTCATTGCGCTCGATCTTCAGCGTGGCAGACTGAAAAACCGACCCACTGGTCTGGGTGTAGCCCGAAGGGTTGAACATAATGTAAGCGGGGCTGTTCTGGGCTGTCCCTTGCCCCGTCGCCGTGAAATAGCTGGCCAGCGTGCCCTGTTGCACGATGAGGATGTCCGATCCATTGAATTGCTGGTTGTTGTCGGTGTCGACAAAGACCGTCCATCCAGTTGTCCAGTCGTTGTCTGCACGAGGGACGACGACTGCTTGCCGACCGCGTTTCATCGCTTCTCCGCGCGCGGCACCTAGCGCTGCTACGAAAGAATTGGCCGCCGAGGTCAACTCTGAATTTCGCTGAAAGGCGACAAAACTCGGAGCAGCAATCACTAGCAATACTGCAGCGACAGCAATCGTCACCATCAATTCAATGAGCGTGAAGCCGGCAGTCCGGCGTTGGTCAGGTGTTGTCATGGCCAGCACAGCCTGAACTTGGCATCTGTCGAGGCAATGCTGCATGTCTTAACGCCTGTACTGGTCAGACTGAGTGGTCCCACGGTGGCGTCGGTGCGCGTTGGCGTTGCTGTGAGCTTGACGCACTCGGTGATCGCTTGGGTGCTTGAACACACATCTGCAGAAAGCCAGTACGCAGTATTCGTGCTGCTATCTCCTGAATAAACCTTGAACGTACTTGCTGCCGCAATCGGCGTCGTGGTTCCCGAGGCATTGCTGAATCCCAAATAAGTATTCCGCTGGGTCATGTATCGCTCCTGCTGCTGCATGAGTTCCAGCAGGGCGGTACGTGCCTGCGCCCGCCTCCCTTTCAACACTGAATCGGTGTATGCCGGATATGCAATGGCCGCCAGGATGCCGATGACAGCCACCACGATCATCAACTCGATCAGCGTGAAGCCGCGCATCGACGCGCGTTTCTTGATGTTGGTCATATTCACGATCCGCGCTTCAAGTCCAAGTAGTTGTTGATCTGCCGCCAGCTCAGTCGACCGGCAGTGATGATGACGCTCGTCTGCCCGTTGTTCCCGGTTCCACCCGCAGCATTGCCGACGCCGCCAGAGCCTTGTGCAATCGTCTGGCTGGTGATCTTCTTCTTGCGTCGGCCCGTGCTGTCGCTGATGGTCTCGGTCGTGGAGGCCACTTCGATCACCAGCGGCTGTCCCATGATGCCCACGGTCGACACCCTCCGGGTTCCGATGCCGGTGTCCACGTCGATGATGTACGAATTGCCGCTGCCGCCGCTCACGCCGCAGGCGGCCGCATCGCCCGAACTGCCAGGAATCAGGCTGCCGAAGACCAGCGTGCTGCCTGTCAGCAACGCCCCGCTGACCTGGCGTTCGGTGCTGGTGGCGTAGTCCATGTACCAACCCGAGCTCACAGTCGACGACGTCGTGAGGTCGCTCGTGGCGCGACCCCAGGTGAAGCTGGGCACGGTGATTGCGCCTGAAGAAGAGTCGATGCTTGCCGCCTTGAGGCGCGCGCGTCCGCTGATGGCCCCACTGCCAATGGGCGTGGCATCGGCGACGGCTGTACCGTCGTCGTACACCACATAGAACGAGTTCTGCGCCGTCGATGACCGGTCGTCCGTTTCCAGATACTTGCCGGTGCCGAAAGCCACCTGGACCGCGTTGATGTTGTTCGTGGCAGCCACCAGCGTGGGGGCCATGCTGATCGGCTGCACGTTGCCCGAACTGTCCTTGGCAACGAAGAGCGGATAGGGCACGTTGCTGCTGCTGGCATTCTTGAAGGCCGACAGGTTCGCCATGTTCCACTCGGAGGTGCCGTGGCTGCGGAAGTCGAGCTTCCACATGTTGCCGTGCAGGTCGCCCGCATAGATCTGCGCCACTTCACGGTTGCCGCCGGTCGCGATTGCTGCCTTGAAGTTCAGCACGCCGGTGGGCTTGGTCACAGCCAGCGTGGCGTTGAAGGGGAGCGCCACCTTGTAGTAGTTGCTGCCAAGGGTCCATGCAGTCTCGGGCGCCTTCGACAGGTCGAGCAGGAACAACGCGGGATTGCCTGTGCTGTAGTTGTTAGCCGAATTGACCTTCGTGTAGTTGTTGACGCCGCTCGCTACCACCGCAAACCACTTGTAGGTAGCGGTCGTGGCCGTCGGTGCGCTGGTGCGCATCTTGAGAATCTGCGGCTGACCAACTACGAAGCCCATGTCGACGTCGTCGTCCTGGGTGAACTCCCACATCACCTTGCTTGCACTGAAAGCCGTCGGGTCGGTCACGTCGAGCGCGAACACACCGCGCCCGCCCGCGCCGGTGCCAGACACCAGCACCGTCTTCCAGTCGGCGGAGGTGCCTGCGGAGCCCACTTGCGCTTCTGCAACCACTGGCGGGCCATCGACATAGCTCTGGTGGTTCGACACATAGTTCGCGTCGGTGAGCGCGGCCAGCTTGGGCGTCATCCAGCTCGGGATGTAGCCAAACAGTTCGTCGCCCGTACCGGCGTTGAAGGCGTGCAACATGCCGTCGTTGGCGCCCACGAACACGGCCGCGGTACGGCTGAGGTTGGCCGTCCTGAAGGCCGCATAGCTGCTGGAGTTGATGTTGTTGGCCGGTGCCCCCGAATACACGACGCCCGAATTGATGATGTCACCCAGCAGCTTGTTGTTGCGGCGCCGGAACGGCGATCCTTCCAGGGCGTTGCTGCCGCGAAGATAGTTCACGCGGTCGGAGCCCAGCGCGTCGGCGGTGGCCGAGGGCGTGATCTTGTTCAGGTCGGTTTGCTGGGCTGTGGTCAGCGAACCCCACAGGAACGTGCTGGCTTTGGGCACCGCATTGCCTGGCCGCCCGATGACGATGTTGCGCGAGGTTGCCGGCGCGGAAAGCTGGGACAGGCGCGACGAGGCAGACCAGGTGGGCGTAGGTGAAATGCTGACGCTACCGTTGGTGATCGTGATCGGCTGGGCCAACAGGTCGCCGCTCCAGTCGCTGGTGTCGAACGCCCCCTGGTAGACCGAGTTGCTGGTCTGTAGCGACTTGGACTGCACCGCGCTGCCGGCAATGCTGCGCGCGGAGGTGGAGGCCCGGCTGAAGATGCTGTCGAACGCGCTTAGCACGCTGCGCGCACTGCTCTGCAGATAGTAGGTGCTGGCCTCGCCCGTACGGACGCTGTCCTGCCAGACGTTGGCATCGACCGTGCCGTCTTGTCGCTTGAAGGGGTTGCCGAATGTGTTGAAGGGCTTGCTGCCGCTGTTCGCCGGATCCGATTCGAAGCCGCCGTACTTCGCCGACGTGAAGAACTGGTTGCGGTTGCGGCGGGTGGCATCGTCGTTTTGAGCGCCGTACTCGTTCACGTCGAAGAAGAAGCTCTTCACGCGCAGGCCGGGGCGCTGCTTGGTCGGGTCAGCGGTCCAACTCGTGCCGCGAATGTCGTGCGTATGCGCCCAGTACGAGTAACCGATGATCGCTTCGCCGCGTGGGTTGGTGTTGGTGCTGGGGTTGCCGGTGGTGTGCTGCTGAACGTTCTGCCCGTCGAGATAGGTGGTGTCCACCCCTTTCTCGAAATTCTGGGCTGCAGTCGTCCAGGTGGCCAGGTTTGGAATGTTGGCCGCCACGTTGGCAGCCGGGTAGCGATTGCCATCGTGCGTGTTGATGTCGCCAATGACCACGATGTTGCTCTTCAGGCACGAATAGTTGCTCGAGCTGGAGCGACCATCGCCATACGGGTCGTTCCAGGTAGTGAACACCGGGTACCCGTCGTACATCGCTGTCGTCATGTTGCTAACGGCGATATCGCTTGGCTGCAGGCCCTGCAGATAGCGCAGCGACTCGTAATAGAGCTCGCTGACGGGGTCGTACTTCTTGTATTGGCCGGCCACGCCGGTGCGTCCAAATTTGTTCAGGTAGTTGATGACGCCGCTCACTCCGAAGCCGGCGTTGGTGCCCGTCAGCGTGCTGCTATCGGGATTGGCGGCAAAGACGCCGGTCGTTGCGTTCCACTCGGCCGCGGCGTTGCCGCCAGTCGGCGTGTTCTCGATGCCGTTGATGTCGTAGGTCTTGGCGCCGACATATTTCATGGGTGCGCGCAGCACGCCGCCGTAGCGCCCGGGAGTGCTGTCGGCACTGTTGGTCTGGTCGAGCAGGTAGCCGAAGGCGGACAGGCGCAATTGGTCGCTGTACTTCTGAACCGTGCCGGTCGGCTTGAAGTTGCCGCTGGGGTACTTGGTGCAGAAGGTGTAGTCGCGACTGTCGATCAGGTTGCCAGCACTGTTCTTTTCGCAGACCTTGACGCGCGAATAGAAGAACCCGTCGCTGTTGAGGCCGGTGGCTGGCCGGGGAGTGGTATTGGCGGCGACCGAGTAGCAGGCCTTGACCGTGCCCGGCACCGGATCGGTGAATACGGCGTTGGTGCAGGCCGCACTGTTCGTGAACTGGCCGACCATCCAGCTCGTGCCGGCGCCATACCAGATTTCCATTGAACTCTTTTTGAAGTTGCAGGTGCCGCCCTCGTCGGCACACTTGGTGGCCCCAGTCGGCTTGTCGCCGCTGAAGGGGAACGGACCCGTTCCTGTCGAGTTGGTGCTCAGGTTGTAGCCGCTCGTATTGGTGCAACTCCCACCCTTCGCGGTTCCGAAGTAGATCCGGTTCAAGGTATTGGCGACCCAGATGTCGTTGGTGCCCGCAGCATTCACCATGCTTTGTGGCACTGCTCCCCAGTAGCTGCCGGCGCCGCCGCCATTTCGCGTCAATTGCTTGGCGGGAAAATTAGTGGAGTTCCACATGCAGATCGGATCGCCGTTGGGTAGCACGGCACGCTGCAGGATGGTCAGATCGGTATTGTCGATGTAGCGATCGCCACCCGACAGTGCCAGCCGCAGCATGTCGATGGCCGAACTGCTGGCCCAGTTCAGGAAGTTGCCGCTGAAGCCGTCATCGCATTTGCGGTCGGTGCGCGTGTTCGTCAGGATGCGATCGAAGCGCTTGTAGTCCGCGGCCGAGAGGCCGGTGGCCGGCGTCTCAGTGGGCGCATTGTTGTACGAGTAGCAGGCGTTTGCGTCGTAGTAGCCGATGTACTCGTTGAGATTGCTGTACGTGTTGTCGGAGTCGCCACCGGGCGTGTACTGCGCGCCCACGGTCGGGTATTCCACCGAAAGCGCGAGCGCGAGTACCGGCTTGTCGCCGGACGTGGTGGCATACAGCGGGTCGCTGGCCAGCGCGATGGCCTTGATGTTGGGTGCCGTGCTGGAGATGCCCGCAAAGGACAGCGCGAGCGTCGCGGCCACCGCCGGGAAGGCGAGCCAGGCCAGCGTGCGCGGACGCGCGAACCAGGGCCGGGATTTGGAGTTGGACGATTTCATGGAAGGCGGTTTGCTTCAGTCGCGATAGATGATCTGGACGACACCCTGGATGTCGGCCCGGGGGCCGAAGCCCATGGCCGTCACTCGATAGATGTAGCTGGTTGTCGAGCCCGAGATGTCGCGGTTGGCCGGGTCTTCGATCGGTTCGATCACGTAGCGCGGCGCCTTGACGGGCTGGATACCGGTGGTGCCGGCTGGAAAGCTGCGTCCCGTGAAATCGCCGTACGCGACTGTCCTGGCGCTGTTCGTCGCGGTGAAGTCGACGGACAGCCAGGCGGGCTGGGCAGTCGCTTCGAGCGTGCACAGGCCTTTGCTGGTGCCAGAGCTGCCACAGCCGCTGACAAAGGCGTTGGTATTGGCCATGTTGGTGAACACAGCCTGGCGTTTGGAGGAGGAGGTATTCGGGCCATGGATGTCGAATTCGGCATCCATCAGGGCGGCTTCGGCCGACTGCCATGCCACCTGCATGTCCCGGTCATTCCGGGAACTGCGTTCGCCCATGGTCGCGATCTGAGCTGCGCCCACGCCAAGGATCGACACGATCACCAGCAGCAGCAGCACGATGACCAGCGACACGCCGCGTTGATCGATAGGACGAAAGGGGGGAGTGTGTTTCATGTCAGAGCCCCTGGTCGTTGCGCAAGTGGATCGTGAAGGTCAATGTCTGGCGCAGCCGTCCGTCAGGCGTGGGTTGGAAGACCGTGCCTGGATCGTTCGTGGCGTCCGTGAAGGCGCTGCCGGTCGTGCCGGTCGCGCTGCCCTTGGTCGGGCCGAACGGATAGAAGGTCTGCGCCTGAGAGTCTTGGGCGGCGCCCTTCGCGCTGCGCAGCACCATGCCGATGCGCACGCTGCGCACCCGGCGCCAGTTCGCGTTGGTCGCAGTGCTGTTGCCGGTCACTCCGATCTGATCGGCGCGCAGATACGCGTTCGGCACGTTGGGCGATGCCGCGGTCGAAGGCGTCACTGTCCCGGCCGTCACGCCATCGACCCCGTACAGCACCTGGAAATTCTCGACGCCCTGCACGATGGGGCTCGACAGCCATGTGCTGGTCGCCGAGTCGTAGTACGTGCACATGAGCGTGGGTTCGCCCTGATTGATACCGACGGAGAAGACGCTGGCCATCAGCGTGTCGCGCGCCGCAACGGTATTGATGTCCGCAACGGTCGCCGGCGCGTTGCCGGCGCAATCGATCATGGTCTTGTCAGCGTCCGTCGAGCTGACTGTCATGGTGTGAATCTGGGCCGGCTGGTAGCGCATGATGAGCACGTCGCTGCCCGTGCCCGCCTCTGTCGCGGGCCGCGCGGTGGACGAGGTCAGCGGGCTGGTCAGGTTCACCTTGGCGTTGTTGAAGCCCATGATGCTCGGCGCCGGATCGGTCGTGCTGGGCTGGCGGGGGGTCGCCGCGAAGAACACGTCCCGGTAGCCGGTCTGCACGCCGATGCGCTGGATCATGTCCGCCGCGAAACGGCCGTTGTCGCGCAGTTGCGAGGCGGAATCGACCGTGGTGAAGCCGCGGCGGGCCACGGTCAGGGCGGACACGGCCGCCAGCACCACCACCAGGCCCACTGCCATCGCGACAAGCAGTTCGATCAGTGTCAGGCCGCGAATGGCGCGGCGGTATGGAGTGGCGTTCACAGGGTGCTCCCAGGGGTGACCGGAAGCACGATGGAAGGTCGAACCGACGCCTGCTGAACGGTCGCATCGCCCGTCTTCAATGACGGACGGCTCCAGCCGATCTTGACCAGGATCGGGTCGGTGTTGTCGGTAGAGGTGCAGGACCATTGCGCGGTGCCGTCCGAAGCGAAAGGGGCCGTGTCGCGGCAGATGCTTACTCGAGCACCTGGCAGCGCATCGCTTACCCGCGCCAGCCAATCGGTGAGTTCGGCTTGTGCGACGGCTGCCTTGTCGGTTCCGCAGTTCTGCCCGATCGACAGGCAGTAAGACGCAGTGGGAGGCACCAACGGGTTGGACGAGATCTCGCCGATCAGGTAGGGATTGGCGGTGGCGAGCAGCGCCTGGTCCTTGTTGCCGCGCATCATTTCCGCGAGCTCGCGAGCGAGCACCACGGCCGTCGATTGCAGCCGCGCGTCGCGGTTGGCCTGCAGCGACCCAGCCTGAAGGCCGACCATGCCGAGCAGGCCGAACGAGAGGACGACGATGGACACCAGCACTTCAACCAGCGTGAAGCCGGCAACGCGGCGAACGTTTCGGACGTGGCGAGATAAGGAGTTCATCAGGGCAGGGCGCGGGGGCGGCGATGTGTGAGTAAACGTGCCGGAGTGTGGCTAAATGTGAACTCTGATGATGCCGCGGGCCTCTGGAAGTGGGCCTGCCGCTCGTCGGCCCCCGGCAACCGCTCGGAAATATTTGTTGCGAGACTGTCAGATGTGCGTGCGCATCGACGTTGCACAATTCCGCCGATGCCCTCCCTCAGCGCGGCACTGATCGCCCTTCCTTTCTTGTTTCCGTGGGTGGCCGGGCCGTCCGTCAATGTCTGGCAGCTGCTTTTCGCGTGGGCCTGCGTTGCCTTCTTGCTGCTCTTGGGGGATGCAAGGGAAAAAGCGCTGAGCGGCGGCGTGCTGTGCTGGCTGATGCTCTGCGCTGTTTGCATCGTGCTTTTCCGCGGCGACGTGCCGGGCTACTGGGGCCCTGCCTGCGCCGCGATGGCGGTCATCGCGATGGCGGCGCTGGTGGGTGCGCGTATGTCGAGTGCCGCCGCTGCTTCTGGCCCACTGGCGTGGGGAATCCTGGCTGCCGGTGTCATCAGCGCCGTCCTCGGCCTGCTCCAGTACTACGGCCTCGCCGAGCCATTAGCCCCCTGGACCACCTCACCCCCGCTCGGCCAGGCCTACGGCAACCTGAGGCAGCGCAACCAGTTCGCCACGCTGATCAGCATGGCGCTCGTCGCGGCGCTGTGGCTCTACGCCACGCAGGCGTCGCCGCGCAGCCGGCGCGGGCTTGTGGTTGCCAGCTTGTTGCTGCTGGTGGCCCAGGCGGCATCCACCTCCCGGACAGGTTTGCTGCAACTGCTGTCGATCATCGGCGTCGCGAGTGTCATCGCCTGCAGGGAGCGCCGAAGTATTCCTGGACGGGAGCGCGCTCGTTTCAGCTTGCCGCCACCAGTCGCATTGCTGGCCGCGATTCCACTCTATTTCGCCATCTGCTGGGTGCTGCCGCACCTGGTCGGCGGTGGCGGGGTGGAAGGAATGCTGCAGCGCCTCGAGAAGGGCGCTCCCGATGACCACAGCCGCCTGATCCTCTGGCACAACGTGCTCTCGCTGATTGCCGAGCGTCCCTGGACGGGCTGGGGCTGGGGCGAACTGAGCTTTGCCCACTACAGCACGCTGTACCCAGGCCCGCGATTCTCCGAAATCCTGGACAACGCCCACAACCTGCCCCTGCACCTGGCCGTCGAGCTCGGCATTCCCGCGGCCGTGCTGATCTGCGGCAGCTTCATCTGGATGGTGCTTGCCGCCAAGCCGTGGCGCGAGCGCGATCCGGCGCGCCTGATGGCGTGGGGCGTGCTGGCCATGATCGTGCTGCACAGCCTGCTCGAGTACCCGCTCTGGTACGGGCCGTTCCAGTTGGTGTTCGGCCTGTGCCTCGGCATGCTGTGGCCGGGCCGGACGTCCGTTCGATTTTCAAAGGCGCCGGGGCTGTCTGCCTTCGCTGCGGCAGCGCTCATGGCGATCGTCGTGTACGCAAGCTGGGACTACATCCGCATCAGCCAGATCTACATGCCTCGCAGCGAGCGCCTCCCGGCGTACGAGGACGACACGCTCGCCAAGCTGCGAGGCTCGTGGCTCTTCGCCCGCCAGGTGGACTTTGCCGAGCTGACGCTCACGACGGTGACCCCTGCCAACGCGGCCGGCATGCACGCGCTCGCCGAGCGCACGCTGCACTTTTCACCGGAGCCGCGCGTCATCACCAAGCTGATCGAAAGCGCCGAGTTGCTCGGGCGTGAAGACGAAGCGCGGGCCCAGGCCGAGCGTTTCAGGATCGCCTTTCCCGCGGCGTTCGATCGCTGGCTCGAGGAGCCCGCGGGCGATGCGCCCGCGCCTTGAGCTCGGGGACGTGCCCCGGTGACTTAACCCGCCACCCAGCTCCCCGACTTCCCCCCATGCTTCTCCAGCACGTGCACATCGGTAATCCGCATCCCCCGGTCCACCGCCTTGCACATGTCGTAGATCGTCAATAGCGCCACCTGCACCGCCGTCAGCGCCTCCATCTCCACCCCCGTCGGCCCGACGGTCTCGACGGTCGCCGTGCAGGCCACCTGAGGCGCCGCCCCCGCATCGGCGATCGCAAACGCCACCGCCACGCGCGTCAACGCCAGCGGATGGCACAGCGGAATCAGGTCGCTCGTCTTCTTCGCCGCCTGGATGCCCGCGATGCGAGCGATGCCCAGCACGTCGCCTTTCTTGGCTGTTCCGGACTCGATCAGCGCCAGCGTCGCCGGTTGCATCTCGATGCGGCCGGTGGCCACGGCCACGCGGTGGGTGGCGGGCTTGGCGGCCACGTCGACCATGTGGGCCTGTCCCTGGGCGTCAAAATGGGTGAGAGAGCTCATGTGTGAACGATCGGGTTGGAGGTGCATCATACGAGCCCGAGCCACAGACGAGGAATGCCGCGCTTGACTCCACACCACCCCAGAAAACGCCAGCTGAAGCCCGCCCTGCGGTCGCTGTGCGCTACGTTCCTGATAGCTTCCCAGGTGCTGTTGCCAACATCGGCCCTGGCGCAGATGCAGGTGCTGCCCGGCCTCGGCGACGGCGGCGAGATGACGGCCAGCGCCGAACGCCACCTCGGCGACCAGATCGCCCGCGAGCTGTACCGCGACACCGACTACATCGACGACCCGGTGATCGCCGCCTACGTGCAGGACATCTGGCAGCGCCTGCTGGCGGCCGCCCGCGCGCGCGGCGAGCTCACGCCCGAGCTCGACGAGCGCTTCGCCTGGACGATCCTGCTGGGCCGCGACCGCAGCATCAATGCCTTCGCGCTGCCGGGCGGCTACCTGGGGCTCAACCTCGGCCTCGTCGCCGCGGTCGGCAGCCGCGACGAACTGGCCACGGTGCTCGGACACGAGCTTTCGCACGTCACGCAGCGCCACATCTCGCGCATCATGACCCGGCAGGGCAAGCAGATGCCGTTGATGCTCGCCGGCCTGATCCTCGGGATGATTGCGGCCGGCAAGAGCCGCAACGGCGATGCTGGCCAGGCCGTGATGATGGGCAGCCAGGCGCTCTTTGCGCAGAACCAGCTGAGCTTCTCGCGCGACATGGAGCGCGAGGCCGACCGCATCGGCTTCGGCGTGATGACGCAGGCCGGCTTCGCGCCGCAGGGCGCGGCCGCGATGTTCGAGAAGCTGCAGTACGCCTCGCGCCTCAACGACAACGGCTCGTACCCCTACCTGCGCAGCCATCCGCTGACCACCGAGCGCATCTCCGACATGCAGGGCCGCTTCCAGTTCCGCATGGACGCGGCGCCGCCGGTGCCGCTGGCGATGGACCACGCCATGATCGCCTCGCGCGCCCGCGTGCTGACGCGTCCGGGCGTCGATGTGCTCCGGCTCTGGGTCGAATCCGCCTCCAGCGGCGAGTTCGCGAAGAGTTCGCCGGCCCAGCAGGCCGGCACGCTGTACGCGGCGGCGTTGTCGGCAAAGGAGATGCGCGACTACAAGACGGCCCGTGCGATGGCCGAGCGTTTGGCCGCGCGCACGGCGGACGATCCCGCCGCGGCGAAGCAGGCGCGTTGGCTCGGCGCGGAGATCGAACTGGCCGCAGGCGCTGCGCCGAAGGCGGCCGCGCTGCTCGATGCCAGGTCGAAGGAGCGGCCCGAAATGCTGCTCGCGGCCGAAGCCGCGGCGGCGATGCGACAGCCCGCACCGATGGTTCCCGTGCTGCGCGACTGGGTCGCTGCGAACCCGCGCGACGCGGGGGCGTGGCACGCGCTCGCCAACCTCTACGGTGCGCAGAACGACACGCTGCGTGCGGTGCGCGCCGATGCCGAGGCGAACGTAGCGATCCTCGACTACCCGGCCGCGCGCGACCGTTTCAAGGCCGCGCAGGAAATCATCCGCCAGTCCAAGGTGGTCGATCACTACGAGGCGTCGATCGTCGACACCCGCGCACGAGCCGTGGAGGTGCTGGTGAAGGAGCAGGCGGCCGAGCCGCCGCTGAAGTAGCCACTCCGCTCAGCGCCTGCTGGGCACCAGCCCGCCCAACGCGGCCTCGATCAGCAGCCCCAGCAGCGAATACAGCAGCGAACCGATCAGCGCGGCCACGAAGCCGTTGACGTGGAAGCCGCCGAGCAGCCCCGACGCGGCCCAGAAAAGCAGCGCGTTGATCACGAACAGGAACAGCCCGAGCGTGATGACGGTGACGGGCAGCGTCAGCACCACCAGCACCGGCCGCACGACCATGTTGAGCAGGCCGATCACCGCGGCCGCGATCAGCGCGGAACCGAAGCTGGCGACCTGGACGCCGCTGTAGAGATAAGCCACCGCCAGCAGCGCGACGGCGCTGAGCAGCCATTTGAGGATGATGCGCATATGGCGGGCAGGATACCCCAGGGCCCGCAAAACAACGAGCCCCGGTGCGTTGCCGCACCGGGGCTCGTCGGGGAGTTTCGTGCTGCCTTACTCGGCCAGCTCGTTCGCCAGCACCAGCAATGCGCCCATGCCCATCACGGCGCCGGGAAAGGCCCAGCCCGATTGGTGGGCCGGTGTCTGCTCCGGCGTCACCGGTTCCAGGTCGACGCCGATCTTCGGGCGGCGCGCATCGACCACGTGGACGGCCGAATGCTCGCGCTTGAGCTGTGCCGTCAGTTCGGCCAGCGGGCCCTTGGCCAGCACCGGCGTCACCTGGCCGCCATTGCGTTCCAGCAGCGGCAGCATCTGCGCCTGCACCTTGCTGAACCACTTGGCGCGCCAGTTCTCGCGCGCGCTGTGGCTCACCCACTTGCTGATGCGATGCGTCATGCGCGGCGCGCAGGCCACGAGCACCCAATGGCGTGCCACGACGCTGTTCGCGTCCGGCGCGAGTTCGGCGAACTGCTCACAGGCGTAAGTGACGTCGTCGACATAAAGAATGACCTTTTCCATGGGTGCTCCTTCAGGTAGTTAGAGTGACAGAGACTGGTTCGGACACGAAGTTCGGGGCAGGGGAGCGACCACCGGCGTTCAGCCGGCCGTCACTGCCTGTTCTTCAGGCTTGTTGCGGGCATGCCGCGCGGCCACCCATTTGCCGATCGCCAGCACCAGCAGCGCACCGGCCACGCCGGCCGCGTACTTGACCACGTCGGTCTGCGGCACCTTCGGCACCCAGGTCCAGGCGGCGGTGTTCGCCAGCGCGGGGTCGGACACGGCCATCGTGCCGGCGATCCAGCCCAGCAGCATGCCGCCCAGCGTGATGATCATCGGGAAGCGGTCCATCAGCTTGATGACCAACTGACTGCCCCAGACGATGATCGGGATGCTCACGAGCAGGCCGAAGATCACGAGCGGCATCTGGTGGCTGTCGCCTGCACCTTGCGCGGCGCCGGCAATGGCGATCACGTTGTCCACGCTCATCACGAGGTCGGCCACGATCACGGTCTTGACCGCGCCCCACAGCTTGTCGCTGCCGGTGATGTTGCCGTGTGCGTCGTCATGCTCGGGGGCCAGCAGCTTTACGCCGATCCACAGCAGCAGGATTGCGCCCACCAGCTTCAGGAACGGAATGGCCAGCAGGGTCAGCGCGAAGAAGATCAGGATCACGCGCAGCACGATGGCGCCGGCGGTACCCCACAGGATGCCCTTGGTGCGTTGGGCCGGCGGCAGCTTGCGGCAGGCCAGCGCGATGACGACGGCGTTGTCGCCGCCCAGCAGGATGTCGATCATGATGATCTGACCGACCGCGACCCAGAACTCCGGGGTCATGAACATTTCCATAGATTCCTCTTTTGTCTTCGCGCCCCTGTCTCTCCCTTCAGAGGCGACGACGGAGGCGCATGCAGATGCGTTTCGATTCATCCCATGCAGGGAAGGTCGAAAGCGAGGAATGAAGACCGGGTGACACCGGGGGCTCCAGAGACTGGCGACGCTTCGACCAAACCTGCACAGGTTCAAATCGAAGGTCTCGCTCGACAGCGCTGCGTGCGAGTGCACGTACGTTGTCCGGCAGGCCGGAAGTGTTTTGCTTCGTATTGACGACCTGACGATTCGCGCTGTCGTGGACAGCGGTCGGGAGCTACTCCCCTTCGTGGGGGAATTAGAGCATCGAAGCTCGCGGCGGCGCAATCGAAAGTTTTCAGGGATTTAAAGAGAACTGCTTCAGAAGGCGCATGAATATTGGTGATGGCGCTCTTGTTTTTATAGCGATCTTGTCCCTTCGCCGCTTCGGGACATTGCCGGACTATGATCGCCGTCCGCTGCTTTTTCATGCCCCATGGCTGCCATACACATCACCGACATCGAGGCCGCCATCAACCACTGGCGCGAGAAGACGCCGTCGCCCGACGGCGTCACGCTCGGCCCTGAATTGCGCGCGCTGGCCGAGGTCTACGCGCTCATGGTCTTCCATCACGAGGACGAGGTCGACGAGCTCGGTTTCCCGCCCAAGGCCTGGGCCGCCTGGATGGCCTGGTACGAGAGCACGCCCGACACGCCCTGCATCGCGATCTGCTCGACCAGCCAGGGCGACGACGAATGCAAGGGCTGCGGCCGCAGCTTCGACGAGGTGCAGCACTGGCCCGCCATGACGCCCGTCGAAAAGCGCGCCACCTGGCGCCGCATCACGATGGAAGACTCGGCCTGGCGCTTCAACCGCTACGCCGAGCGTGCGCGCGAAGCCGATCCCTCTGCGGTATCCGGGGCCGAGCCCGAGTTCGACTCCGACGACGAGAAGAACTGGGCCCCCTGACCATGCGCCGCCTCGCGCAAGCCCCCAACCTCGCAATCGCGGCCGTGTGGGCGCACGCCTTGCGCGAAGAAGGTGTGGCCGCCACCGTGCAGCGCGAATTCCTCGGTGCGGTGATGGGCCAGCTGCCGCCCGACCAGTGCCTGCCCGAGATCTGGATCGACGACGAAACCCAGTTCGACCTGGCCAGGCGCCTGCTGCATGAATTGCAGCACCGCCCGCAGCGCAGCTGGCGGTGCGTGTGCGGCGAGCAGGTCGAAGGCGGCTTCGAGCAGTGCTGGCAGTGCGGCGAGATGATGCCAGCCGTCTAGCTTCGGCGAGCCCTATTTCCAGCGCAGCAGTTCGACGTCGATGGAATTCGTGCCGTCGCCCAGCGTCAGCGTGTTCTCCTGGATCGTCGCCTGCAGCTGCATGCTGCGCTGCGCCAGCGCGGCCAGCGCCTGCGAGGCATTCGTCGGCACGCGATAGACCTTCAGGTTCTGCGGCCGCGTGAGCTTGTTCTCGATGCCGCGCCACCAGATCTCGGCCGCGTGGTTGAAGCAGTAGACGATCACCTCGTCCGCCTTGCCGCAGGCCTTGATGATGGGCTTGTCTTCCGGCTGGCCGACCTCGATCCAGATCTTCACCTCGCCCGTGAAGTCGCGCAGCCAGACGTCGGGCTCGTCGACGTTCGACAAACCGGCGCCGAAGGCCAGCGTGCCGTCGCCGTTGCAAATGTCCTGCAGCTGGTGCGCGTTGAGCGCGAGCGCGACGAGCCGGATCATCATCCGTTCGTCGGTCTCGCTGGGGTGGCGCGCCAGGGTCAGCGCGTGGTCGGCGTAGTAGCCGTGGTCGATGTCGGCCACCGCGAGGGTGGCCTTGAAGATGGTGGATTTGAGGGCCATGGGTGCGCGAGTTTATTAGTTGGGCCCGATCGGGCACCCGCCGTGCGTCAGAACGCCACCGAGGCCTGCAGGTAGACCGTGCGCGGCTGTCCCACGTACTTGCCGCCGTTGTTGTCCACCGAGCGGTTGAAGTAGCGGCGGTCGAACAGGTTCTTCACGCCCACCGCGAGCTTCAGGTTGCTCATCGACGGGCCGAAGTCGTAGGCCGCGCGCAGGTTCATCGTGGCGTAGCCGGGGATGTCGCCCAGCCGGCCGGTCGCGTCTTCCAGCGTGACGTATCTGGCGCCGTCGTCGGGCGAGCCCGGCGAGCGCTGCTTCGACTGCGCGTAGATGTCGGCGTTGAAGGTCCACGGCCCGCGCTCGTAGCGCGCGCCCAGCGTCGCCACCTGGCGCGAGTAGAACGGCAGGTCGCGCCCCGCGAAGGCGCCGGCCTTCGAGATGGCCTGCGTGTACGTGTAGGTGCCCGACACCGACAGCCCCTTGAGCGAATCGCTCAGCGTGCCGAGGTCGTAGCGCAGCGCCGACTCCAGCCCGCGGTGGCGCGTCGCGCCCAGGTCGGTCCATTGGCCGACGTCGCCGGTGATGGAGCGCGCCAGCAGCAGTTCCTTGTCGAAGTTGATGTTGAACAGCGTGAGTTCGCCGCTCCAGGCCTCGCCCTTGTAGTGCGTGCCGATCTCGTACGTCTTGGCCTTCTCGGGATGCAGCCCGGTGGTCGACTGCGCGAGCTGCGCGTACTGCTGCGGCCCGAACGAGACGCCCGCGTTCGCGAACACCGACCAGCGGTCGCTCATGCGATAGAGCACCGACAGCGTGGGCAGCCATTCGTCGGAGTCGATCTTCGGATAGATCGCGTTGGTGATGCGGCCGTTGGTGAGGCTGTAGACATCGTTGAACGAGCGGATCGATTCGTGGCGCACGCCGGGCGTGATCGTCCAGTTGCCGAAGTCGATGCGGTCGTCGATGTAGAACGCGTGCGCGGTCGTGCCGCCCTTGCTGGTCTGGTAGGCCGGGTTGGCCAGGCCGAAGGCGTTGAAGCCCGGGCGCGGCTGGTAGTAGGCGCTGCGCGTCGCCACTTCGGACGCCTCTTCCTTCAGGTAGCGGTAGCCGACGCTGACTTCCTGCACCACGCTGCCCGAATCGATCAGGCGCGAGTAGCGGGGCTCGACGGCGAAGGTCTTGTAGTTGCGCGGCGCCGAGGTGAGGCGGCGCCGGCCGCTGCTGGTGCCGGTGCCTTCCTGCTCGAGGAAGCTGCTGCGGTACGAGTCCGTGTAGTAGGTCAGCATCTCGAACTTGTTGATGCCGTCGTTGTGCGTGTACTTCACCGAGCCGTCGGTGCGGCGGCCGGTGAACTCGTCGAAGGGGCGGTCCGACTGAAAGGGGTTGGCCGCGAACTGCGCCGTCGTCAGGCCGCCGGGCATGCGGCCCTTGCCTTCGAAGTGGTGCAGCGTGATGGCGACGTCGTCGGTCTTCGAGATGCGGTAGGCGCCCTTGAGCATCAGGTCGTCGATGCTGGTGTGGTCGTTGCTCTGGCGGAAGCCGTCGCCGTGCGTGCCCGAATACAGCAGCGCCAGGCCCAGACCGTTCTCGTTGGTGCCGCCGATGAAGAGGTTGGGCGTGGTCTTGGTGCCGCCGTCGTGGCCCGCGCTTTCCACGCCCACGCTCACCTCGCCCGAGAACCGTTTCGGGATCGCGCGCGACACGAAATTGATGATGCCGCCCACGTTCTGGGGACCATAGCGCACCGAGCCCGCGCCGCGCACCACGTCGACCGCTTCCAGGTTGCCCAGCGACAGCGGCGCCAGCGACAGCTGCGGCTGGCCGTAGGGCGCGTAGGCCAGCGGCACGCCGTCGAGCAGCACGGTGGAGCGCGGCGACAGGCGCGAGGTCAAACCACGCACGCCCACGTTGAGCGAAATGTCGCTGCCACCGGTGCCGTTGCTCTCCTGCACCTGCACGCCGGGCATCTGGCGCAGCACATCGCGCACGTTGGACGAGCCGCTTTCCTGGATCTGCTTGCGCTCGATGATGCTTCGGGCACCGGGGTGCTCGAGCACCTTGGTTTCGCTGGGGCTGCCGAGCCAGTCGCCGGTGACGGTGATGGTTTCCAGCGGCTTGGTCGCGTCGGCTGTTGAGGGCTCGGCCTCGGCGGCGAAGCCCTGCAGGCTCAGGAGAAGCAGCGCCATCGCAACGGCTGTGCGTTTGTGCGTGAACAACAAGGGAGATTCCTCCTACGGGTTTTCTGATGGTGAAGAAGCAGGTCGTGCGCGGCGTGGAGCCGTTCAGGGCGCCGTCCTGCCCCGGGAAAGCGTGTCGTTGTCGCGGGCGGCGCTCGCCATGGCGCGCCGGCGCCACCACAGCCAGACGCCGCTCAGGCCCAGGCCGCCGAGCGCCAGGCCCAGCAGCGCGGTGAGCGCCTCGTGCAGCGGTCCGCCCAGTTCGCCGGTGTGCAGCGGGTAGATCGCCGCCACCGCGCCGTTGCCCGCGTCGAGGTCCTGCCATTTGCGTGCGGCCAGCACCTCGCCGGTCACCGGGTTCAGCCACACCGAGCCGATGCCGTTCGGATGCGGGTCGTCCGACAGGCGGAAGCGCACACGCATCGGCCGGCTGGTCTTGGCGGGCACCTGTATGAAGCCGATGGGCTGGCCCGGGTACACCTGTCGGGCACGGGTTACGAGCTCGTCCAGCGGGAGGCGCGGGCCATCGGCCGCGCCCTTGGCGATCACCGGCGGCTTCAGCGGCGGCTGCCCCATCGCGCCGGAGATGGCATCGCCCAGCGGCCGCCACGCCATGTACGCGCCCGTGGCCACCGACACCGCGATCAGCAGCCCGAGCACCGCGCCGCCGGTACGGTGCAGATCGAACAGCCCGCGCAGCAGCCCGCGGTTCAGCACGATGCGCAGCGACGGTGGCCAGCGCACCGGCCACCACAGCACGATGCCCGTGACCAGCAGGAACAGGTAGGCCAGCGCGGCGAAGGCGAGCACGCCCTTGCCGGTGTCGTCCAGCAGCAGGCTGCTGTGCAGCTCGAACAGGATGTTGTAGGCGCCCTCGTGCGTGCCGCGCCGCCCCTGCTCGGCGCCGGTGGCGGGGTCGAGGTAGAGCGTGCCTTCCCACTTGCCGCGCACCAGCACCCACAGCGTGTCGGTGGGCTTGCGCGGTGGGCGCAGCGTGAAGTTGGCGTCGGGACCGAACTCGGCCGCAAGGCGCTGGCGCAGGGGCTCCAGCGGAAGCGCGGCCGTGGTGGCATCACCGGCCGAGCGGGCGACGAAGAAGTCGGGATGAGCCTGGCGGTCGAGCGGCAGCGCCACCACCAGCACGGCGCCGAGCAGGGCGGTGAGTGCGAGGATCGGACCGAGCGTGAGGCCGATCCAGCGATGAACCTTGAGCCAGAGACGTCTCAGAGGGGTGCGCATGACCAACAGAGGGGCGGCGGGCCCCTCGGAGAATGTTGTTGGCTGGCGCCCCGCGGGGGCGTTGGCTGGAAAAGATAACCACCGACGCAAAACAGCCGCCTTCAGGCGGCTGTTGCATCGATACAGGAGGCTTAAATTCTACTGGCGAGTTCCGCCGCCTTGCCCACGTAGCTGGCGGGAGTCATGGCCAGCAGGCGGGCCTTTTCCTCCTCCGGAATTGCGAGCGAGCGGATCAGTCCATGCAGCGCCTCGGCCGTCACGGTCTTGCCGCGCGTCACTTCCTTGAGCTGCTCGTAGGCGCCCTGCACACCGAAGCGGCGCATCACGGTCTGGATCGGTTCTGCCAGCACTTCCCACGAGGCGTTGAGGTCTTCGGCCAGCGCTTCCTCGTTGAGTTCGAGCTTGCCCAGGCCCGTGGCCAGGCTTGCATAGGCCAGCGTGGCGTAGCCGAAGGCCACGCCGATGTTGCGCAGCACCGTGCTGTCGGTCAGGTCGCGCTGCCAGCGGCTGATGGGCAGCTTCTCGCTCAGGTGGCGCAGTACTGCGTTGGCCAGGCCCAGGTTGCCTTCGGCGTTCTCGAAGTCGATCGGGTTGACCTTGTGCGGCATCGTCGAGGAGCCGATCTCGCCCTTCTTGAGCCGCTGCTTGAAGTAGCCCAGGCTCACGTAGCCCCAGATGTCGCGCGAGAAGTCGATCAGGATCGTGTTGATGCGCGCGACGGCGTCGAACAGCTCGGCCATGTAGTCGTGCGGTTCGATCTGGATGCTGTACGGCTGGAAGTTCAAGCCCAGGCCCAGCGGCGCGGGCGTTTCGATCACCTTGCGGCTGAAGGCTTCCCAGTCGAACTCGGGCCAGGCGGCCAGGTGGGCGTTGTAGTTGCCGACCGCGCCGTTCATCTTGCCCAGCAGCTGCACCGAGGCGATCTGCGCGCGAGCCTTCGACAGGCGCACCGTCACGTTGGCGATTTCCTTGCCCACCGTGGTCGGGCTGGCGGTCTGGCCGTGCGTGCGCGAGAGCATCGACACGCCGGCGAACTGGTGCGCCATTTCGCGCAGCTTGGTGATCAGGCCGTCGATGGCCGGCAGCACCACCTTGTCGCGCGCGGCCTGGATCTGCAGGGCGTGGCTGGTGTTGTTGATGTCCTCGCTGGTGCAGGCGAAGTGCACGAACTCGGCGGCTGCGAGCAGCTCGGGCCGGGCTTCAAACTTGGACTTGATCCAGTATTCGACCGCCTTCACGTCGTGGTTGGTGGTTTTCTCGATTTCCTTGATGGCCAGTGCGTCGGCCTCGGAAAAGTGGGACACGAGGCCCAGCAGGTATTTGCGGGCGCCGCCCGTGAGGGGCTTGAATTCGGCGAAGCCGCAGTCGGACAGCGCAATGAACCACGCCACCTCGACTTGCACGCGGCGGTGCATATAGCCCTGCTCGCTCATCAGCGGGCGCAGTGCCGCGAGTTTGGCCGCATAGCGGCCGTCAAGGGGGGAGAGGGCGGAGACGGTGGAAAAGCTCATGCCCGAATTTTAGGCGGCCGCCGGTCCGTGGGGTGGTCCCGACAGATTGGGGCCGATTCGGGGCTCTGGTTTCCTCGTTCACCTAAAATGACTCCCCAACAAACGTCATTCAAGCAGGGAGAGAGTCTTCATGAAACTGATCGGATCCGCCGCCAGCCCTTATGTGCGCAAGGTGCGCGTGGTGCTGGCGGAGAAGCGGCTCGATTACCAGTTCGTGCTCGAGGACGTCTGGGCCGCCGACACCACGATCTCCCATTCCAACCCGCTCGGCAAGGTTCCCTGCCTGATCATGGAAGGCGGCGAGGCGATGTTCGACTCCCGCGTGATCGTCGAATACCTGGACACCCTCTCGCCGGTCGGCAAGCTGATTCCCCAGCAGGGCCGGGAGCGCGCCGAGGTCAAGACCTGGGAGGCGCTGGCCGATGGTGTCATGGACGCCGGCGTGCTCTGGCGCCTGGAGGCCACCTGGGCCGGGCGCAGCGACGGCGAGCGCAGCGCAGCCTGGATCGAGCGCCAGCGCAACAAGGTAGAGGGCGGCATTGCCGCGATGGCCAAGGGCCTGGGCGACAAGCCCTTCTGCAGCGGCATCCACCTGAGCCTGTCGGACATCGCGGTGGGCTGCACGCTGGGCTGGCTGGACCTGCGCTTTCCCGATATCGACTGGCGGGGGGAGCACGGCAACCTGGCCAAGCTGTACGACAAGCTGATGCTGCGGCCCAGCTTCATCGACACCAAACCCTGAAAAAGGCGCCGCGAGGCGCCTTTTCAACGTCTGCGGCTGGTAGACAAAAATGCTGCGAGGCGCCCCGACGCGAAGGAGGGAGGGAGGGAGGAGGAGAAGAATCGCCTCGGGATTTCGACCGAACGGCAAGCGCCCGGAAGACCTCGCAACATGAAAACGGGTGGGCAATCACTGCCCACGCGATTTAGGAGCGCGGCATCTGCTGCACGGTTCCCGCTCGTTTGGTAAACGTTTGTGTCTCCAAAGTCACCATGACCGGCCGTGTCGGTGTCAGTTGGGGCCGAGCTGCTTCTCGATGACGTTCACGAAGCCGTTTTCATCGGGCGCCGTCATGCTCGACCACGCCTGTACGACCTTGCCGTCGCGCCCGATCAGGTATTTGTAGAAATTCCACTTCGGCGTGGTGCCCGAGGCCTGCGCGAGCTGCTTGAACAGCGGATTGGCGTCAGTGCCGCGCACCGACGACTTGGCGAACATCGGGAATTTCACCCCGAAAGTGCTTTCGCAGAAGTCGGCAATCTCCTTGTTGGAGCCCGATTCCTGGGCGAAGTCATTCGACGGGAAGCCCAGCACCACGAGCCCGCGCGAGCGGTATTTCATGTCCAGCGACTCCAGCCCCTTGTATTGCGGGGTGAAACCGCAGAAGCTGGCCGTATTGACCACCAGAACCACCTTGCCGGAATACTGGCACAAAGACTGGGGTTTTTCATCCTGCAGCCTTGGGAAGGTGTGTTGCAGGATTGCAGGGCATCCTGCGGCCTCTGCCGGAGCGGGGGCCGCATAGGCTGTCTGGGCGTGGGCCGGCAGCATCGAAAAGAGGCCCGCCACGAGGGAAACCGCGGGGGCGCATCGCCAGAGCGTCGACAATAAGAAAAGGGTTCGCATCGCGGGATCCTGGTTCAAAAAGGAGATGTGCATCCGTGCCGCAACGGCGCGTATAGCCGCATCATCGCGCGTCTGTCATGGTCGCGCCAAACGGGCCGACTAAAATCGGCGGCCATAGAAAGACATTGATGCTCTATCCGGAACTCTTCAGACAACTCGAATCCGTCCGTTGGGACATGGACAAGGACATTCCCTGGCAGTCGTTCGACGCTTCCTTGCTGTCGGAAGAGCAGGCCCAGACCATCAAGATGAATGCCATCACCGAGTGGGCGGCGTTGCCGGCCACCGAGATGTTCCTGCGCGACAACCGCCACGATAGCGACTTTTCCGCTTTCATGTCGATCTGGTTCTTCGAGGAGCAGAAGCATTCGCTGGTGCTCATGGAATACCTGAAGCGCTTCAGCCCCAAGCACGCGCCCACCGAGCAGGAACTGCACGAAGTGCGCTTCGACTTCGACCCGGCCCCGCCGCTCGAAACCCTCATGCTGCATTTCTGCGGCGAAATCCGCCTCAACCACTGGTACCGCCGCGCCGCCCAGTGGCACACCGAGCCGGTCATCAAGCACATCTACACCACGCTGAGCCAGGACGAAGCCCGCCACGGCGGCGCCTACCTTCGCTACATGAAGCGCGCGATGGAGAAGTTCGGCGACGAGGCCCGTGCCGCCTTCACCAAGGTCGGCGTGCTGATGGCCAGCGCGCGCCGCACCGCGCAGGCGCTGCATCCGACGAACCTGCACGTCAACAAGGCGCTGTTCCCGAACGACACCATCCAGAGCCGCATGCCCGACCCGGACTGGCTGGAGCACTGGCTCGACAAGCAGATCAAGTTCGACGCCGTCTGGGAAACCAAGGTCGGCGAACGCATCTTGCACAACCTGAGCCTGCTGATGAACCGCAGCTTCAAGACCGTGCAGGAGCTGAATCGCTACCGCAAGGAAATCACGGCCACCCTCGGCCCCAAGCCTGAATACCAAGGCGCGTAGCTGTTGTTCGCCCCTAGGCTGCGCGCACTTCGTGTCGCTTCGCCAGCCCCCTGCCGGGGGCGGGCGTGCGCGGCGGCCCTGGCGGAAATGCCGCCCACTCTTTAGGGGTTGTCACAAACCTCGGCTGTCATCCGTCTTATGGCCATGGACGACCCGACCCTCACCTTCGACAGCCACCGCGGCCGCCTGCAGGGCATCGCCTACCGCATGCTCGGCTCCATGGCCGAGGCCGAAGAGGTCGTGCAGGACGCATGGCTGCGCTGGCACGAAGCCGACAAGGCCAGCTTCGACAGCGCCGAAGCCTGGCTCGTGACCGTCGTCACCCGCCTGTCGATCGACCGGCTGCGCGCCGCCAAGGTCCAGCGCGAGCACTACATCGGCGCCTGGATGCCCGAGCCCGTGCTGACCGATGCGCCTGAAAGCCCCGAACAGCTGCTCGAGCGCGCCGACAACATCTCCGTCGCCTTCCTCGCCGTGCTGGAGCGCCTCGCGCCCGAGGCCCGCGCCGCCTTCCTGCTGCGCGAAGTGTTCGACGCCGACTACGACGAAATCGCCCGCACGCTCGGCAAGAGCGAGGCCGCCTGCCGCCAGCTCGTGCACCGCGCCAAGGCGCAGGTGCAGGAGGGGCGCCCGCGCTTCAGCGTGCCGCGCGAAACGCACCAGCGCCTGCTGCGCGCCTTCGCCGACGCTGCCGCGCGCGGCAGCCTGCAGGACCTGAAGGCGCTGATGGCCGAGGACGTCGAACTCATCGGCGACGGCGGCGGCAAGGTGCAGAGCTTCAGCAAGATCCTGCGCGGCAGCCAGCGCCTGGCGCAGCTCTACTTCGCGCTCTGGCGCCGCCTGGGGCCGGCGGTGCGCATGGAGCTGGTCGAAATCAACGGCGAGCCCGGGCTGCTGCGCTTCGTCGACGGCGCACTCGAATCGGCCCAGACCTTCGAGATCGAGGACGAGCGGATCGTGCGCATCCGCGCACAGCGCAACCCGGACAAGCTGGCGCACATCGCACGCCTGTATTTTTCTTCGCCGAAAGAATAATTTCGCGCGGTGTGTCACAAGGCGCTCGGCCGGCACGTCTTCAGGGGGTAGGCAGATTCGTTTCAACCCACTCACTGGAGTCAGAGCACCATGAACAGCACCCCCCGTCTCAACTGGTACAAGACCGTCCCCAAGGCCTTCCAGGCCATGCTCGGCGTGAACGGCGCCTACGAGGCCACCACGCTCGGCAAGACGCTGCTCGACCTGGTCTACGCCCGCGTCTCGCAGATCAACGGCTGCGCCTATTGCCTCGACATGCACGTGCGCGACCTGCGCCAGCAGGGCGAAGACTGGCAGCGCATCAACAGCCTCGCGACCTGGCGCGAAGTGAGCTTCTTCAACGAGCGCGAGCGCGCCGCCTTCGCCTGGGCCGAAACGCTGACGCGCCTGTCCGAACACCATGGCGGCCGCGACGCCGAGTTCGAGGCGCTGCAGGCGCATTTCAGCGAAGTCGAGATCGCCGAGCTTTCCGTCGCCATCGCGCAGATCAATGCCTGGAACCGCATGGGCGTCGGCATGCGCATGCCGGTGGCCGTCAAGGCCATGCCCTGAGCCGTCGCCGAGGCGGCCTCGGGGGCCGCGCTCAGCGGCGCTCCACCACCATCGGCGAGATGCGCAGGCTCTCGCGCAGCTGCGTGACCGCCTCGCCGGCCGCATTGCGCGAGGTGAAGGGACCGGCCTGCAGCCGGTGCGTGCCAGCCTCGCTGAAAACCCGCAGCTGCGATGCCAGCGAAGGCACGCCGCGGGACGCCTGGTTCTGCAGGCTCTCGGCACCTTCGCGCTCACGGAACGCACCGAGCTGGACCCAGAAGCCCGGCAGGGCGGTGGATGGTGCGGGCGCTCCTGCCGGCAGCGGCGGCGGTGAAGGTGCGGCCTGCAGCGGCGCGAGGTCGTTCACCACGATGGCCTGGCGCGGCGGCGTGGAAGGCGGCCACTGTGCCGATTCGGTTTCGGCGCCGGACGGATTGGCCGTCGCCATCGGTGTCTGCGGCGCGACCGGCATCGTCGACGCGGACGGCGGCATGTCGTTGTCCGCCGCGGCTATCGGCGCCACCCATTCGGCCGGCACCCGCACTTGCTGCGCGCTCGCCACACGTGCCGCCGGTACCCGCGCGAAGACGGGCACGGGGGCGGGCGCCGCGGCATAGGCCGTGCCGGCGTCGCGCCGCCACGCGCCGGTGCGGATGTCCTCGTTCGTGATGCGCTCGATCTCCACCGGCGCCACGCCGCGCAGCAGGTCGAGCTTCAGCGCGGCCGTGTAGCTCAGGTCGATGACGCGACCGTCCACGAAGGGCCCGCGGTCGTTCACGCGCACGATCACCTCGCGCCCGTTGGCCGGGTTGCGCACGCGCACGTAGCTCGGCAGCGGCAGTGTCTTGTGCGCGGCCGTCATGGCGTACATGTCGTAGGGCTCGCCGCTCGAGGTGGATGCCGCATGGAACTTGCGGCCGTACCAGGAGGCCAGCCCCGATTCGCGAAAGGGCCGGTCGTCGGTGATCGGCTGGTAGCCGCGGCCCAGCACGGTGTACGGCTTGCTGGTGCCGCCGCTGGCACGGATGGATTCGATGCGGGGCTCGGCGTCGGGCACGCTGGCGAGGTCCGGCGGAATGTTCGTGCCTGGCCCGTCGCGGCCGCCGGCAACGCCGCCGCCGCTGCGCGGACCGCTGGCGCAGCCCGCAAGAAGGATGGCGATTGCGACTGCACACACTGCCGCAGCTTCTCGATACGGTTCGCGCCAGAAACACCGCGGAACCGGCTTTGCCGGGCCGCCGGTGTTGCCCCCTGCAAGGGGGGAGGCGAAGCGACACGAAGTGCGCGAAGCCTGGGGGTGAGCCAAGTCAGCCAAATACGGCCTTCCATAGCGCCAGCATCGCGTCGCGCTCGGCGGCCAGTGCGGGCGGTGTGACCTGGGTCGGCTCTTCGTTCAGGCGCGCGCGATGCTGCACGCGGCGCAGCTCGCGATAGGCCCGTGCCGCATTGCGGCCCACGCCTTCAGGCAGCAGCCCCGCGAGCTCGGCGCGCAGCAGCAGTGCGATGTTGCCCACGTTCGGAATCAGCTCGGGGTGCTCGCCCGACGACGACAGCACCAGGAACTGCACCGCGAATTCGGCGTCGACCATACCGCCGGGGCTGTGCTTCACGTCGAACCGGTCGGCTTTCACGGGCCGCGCGCCACGCAGCTTGTCGCGCATGGCGATGATCTCGGCCTTCAGCGCCTCGCGGTCGCGCGGCGACACCAGCACGGCCTCGCGCACCTGGTCGAAACGCGCGCCCAGTTCGGCGCCGTGGTCCTCGCTGCCGAGCACGAAGCGCGCGCGCGTCATGGCCTGGTGTTCCCAGGTCCACGCGGTATTGCTGCCGCGGCCGAGCTGGTACTTTTCGTAGGCTTCGAAGCTGGTGGTCAGCAGGCCCGAGTTGCCGTTGGGCCGCAGGGCGGTATCGATCTCGAACAGGTCGCCCTCGCGCGTCTTCACCGTGAGCCAGTTGATGAGCTTGCGCACGTAGGCGGCGTAGACCTCGCCGGCGCGCTCGTCGTCGTCGTCATAGACGAACACGATGTCGAGGTCGCTGCCGTAGCCCAGTTCCTTCCCGCCCAGCTTGCCGTAGCCGATGATCGCGAACTGCGGCACCTCGCGGTGCCGGTTGCGCACGTGCGGCCAGCACCAGTGGGCGGTCACGCGCAAGGTGGTGTCGGCCAATGCGCTCAGGTCGTCGGCGACCTGCTCGACCGTGATGCGGCCATCGACGTCGCGTGCCAGCGTGCGGAACACCTCGGCGTGGTGGGCGTGGCGCAGCAGGTTCAGCAGGCGCTCTTCGTCGGCTTCGCCGGTGCGGGTGAGCGAGGCGTGGCGCGCCTCGAGCTCGCGCTCGAACTCGGCGGCCACGAAGCGGCCCGACAACATTTCGTCGCTCGCCAGCTCGTCGATCACGCCCGGGTGCTGCATCAGGTAGCGCGCGGGCCACTTCGCGGCGCCGAGCAGGCGCAGCAGGCGTTGCTGCACGGCCGGGCGTTCGACCAGCAGCGCGAGGTAGCTCTCGCGGCGCAGCAGCGGTTCGATCCAGTCGGCCCAGCGCAAGGCCGCATCGACGTGGCGCGGCGTTTGTCCGGGGCCGTCGCCATCGGGCTCCTTGAGCCATTGGCCGGTGCGCTGCACCAGCTGGCGCAGCCGCCCGCGCGTCTCCTCGCGCAGGGCGAGCACGCGCGGCGTTTCGCACCAGTCGCGGATGCGGTCGGCGAAGGCGGCCGGCAGATCGTCGAGCAGATCGGCGAGATCGGCCGGCGCGGCGGAGGCCTTCTTGCCATTGCACTTGCCGTTGCAGGGCTTCTCGCCGCCGAGCAGCTTGTCGAACTCCTGCGCGACGAACTCGCGGTGCGTGTCGAGCTGCTCGAGGAAGGCGCAGCAGTCGTAGCCCATGGTCTGGGCAATCCAGCGCAGGTCGTCGTCGGACACCGGCAGCGCGTGGGTCTGCTGGTCGTCGAGGTACTGGATGCGGTGCTCCACGCGGCGCAGGAACTCGTAGGCCGCGGCCAGCGCGTCGGCGGTTTCCTGCGGCATGAGGTTGGCGCGCGCGAGGCGCTGCAGCGCATCGAGCGTGGGCCGCGTGCGCAGTTCGGGGAATTGGCCGCCGCGCACCACCTGCAGCAGCTGCACGGTGAACTCGATCTCGCGGATGCCGCCGCGCGACAGCTTCACGTCGTTGGCGCGCTCGGGCCGCCCGGCGCTGCGGCGCGCCGACTGCTCGCGGATCTGCCGGTGCAGCACGCGCAGCGAATCGAACACGCTGTAGTCGAGGTAGCGCCGGAACACGAAGGGCAGCACCGCACCGCGCAGCCCCTGGGCCTGGCCCGCGAGCACGATGTCGCGCGGCGCCACCACCCGGCTCTTCATCCAGGCGAAGCGCTCCCATTCGCGGCCCTGCACCTGGAAATATTCTTCGAGCGCATCGAGCGAGACCACGCTCGGGCCCGAATTGCCGTTGGGCCGCAGCGCCAGGTCGACGCGGAACACGAAGCCGTGCTCGGTGGTGTCGCCCACCAGCGCGTAGATGCGCTTCACGGCCCGCCCGAAGTATTCCTGGTTCGACAGCCGGCCGCGGCCGTCGGCATCGCCGGCGGTTTCGCCGTCGACGTCGTAGAGGTAGATCAGGTCGATGTCGCTCGACACGTTGAGCTCGCGCGCGCCGAGCTTGCCCATGCCGACGATCCACAGCTGCGAGCGCTGGCCCTCGGGGCCGAGCGGGGCGCCGTGCGCGGTGTCGAGTTCGTGGCAGGCGTCCTGGCACGCAATATCGAGTGCCAACTCGGCCAGTTCGGTGACGGCGGTGGTCACCACGGCCAGCGGCGCCTGTTCGTCGCAGTCGAGCGTCACGAGCCGCTCCATCACGAGCTGCCGCACAATCCGCAGTGCATCGCCGACGTTGTCCCCACGCCGGCGCAATGCCTCGTAAGCCACCATCATCGACTCGCGCCGCGGCGCACCAGGGGGAAGCAATGAAAGCTCGGCCGCATACCTGCGACGCAGGCGCTGCACGAAGCGTGAGTAAGAAGATGACGCGGCCTGCGTCGAAGTGTCTGGCAAGTGGTTCACACTGATGCTGGTTTCCGTGGAACCCCTCTGAATGCTGGCGGTCATAATTCCCGACACAGCGCGATCCTCAATGAACGACACGGCGTCTTCCCCTTCACGTCTGCTCAAATTAACCGCTGTGACAGCGCGCTGGCTGCTGAGTCTGTTGATCGCTGCATGGCTTCTGCTGGCGCTGTCAGTCGTTGTCCTACACGCGTGGATTGTGCCGCGAATCGGCGATTTCCGCGGTGCACTGGAGGCACAGGCTAGCAAGGCGATCGGCGTGCCGGTCCTGATCGGATCGATCACCGCCCGCTCCGAAGGGCTTTTCCCGGCTTTCGAATTGCGCGACGTGGTGCTGCTCGACGCCGGCAAGCGCGAGGCCCTGCGCCTCGTGCGCGTGGTGGCCAGCGTGTCGCCGCGCTCGCTCTGGAGGCTCAACTTCGAGCAGCTCTACATCGAGGGTCCGCAACTCGACGTGCGGCGCGACACTCAGGGAAAACTCCATGTGGCCGGTTTGCACATGGCGACTGACACGAGCGGGGAAACCCGCGGCGCCGACTGGTTTTTTGCCCAGCGCGAACTGGTCATCGAAGGCGGCACCGTGCGCTGGACCGACGAGCAGCGCCAGGCCGAACCCCTGCTGCTGACGGACGTGCGCTTCGTCGCGCGCAACAGCGCCCGGCGCCACGGGCTGCGGCTCGACGCCACGCCGCCGGCCGGCTGGGGCCAGCGCTTCACCCTGCGCGGCCAGTTCCGCCAGCCGCTGCTGTCCATCCGCAGCGGCCACTGGCAGACCTGGGATGGCCAGCTCTATGCCGACCTGCCCTACATCGACGTGACCCGGCTCGGCCAGTACGTGTCGCTCGACGCCCGCATCCGCGAAGGCAACGGCGCGCTGCGCGTGTGGGCCGACGTGGACGACGGCCAGGTCGTCGGCGGCGCGGCCGACCTGGGGCTCGACAAGGTCGACGTATCGCTCGCCAAGGGCCTGCAGCCGCTGGTGCTGCGCGCCGTCACCGGCCGCCTCGCGGGGCAGCTCACCGAGGAGACGCTGGAGTTCTCGACCACCGCGCTGCAGTTCGACACCAGCGACGGCCTGCGCTGGCCCGGCGGCAACCTGCGGCTGCAGCACACGCCGGGCAAGGGCCGCACGCCCGAGCACGGCGCGCTGCGTGCCGACCGCCTCGACCTGGCCGCGCTGGCCCTCATCGCCGACCGGCTGCCGCTGGGCGATGCCACGCACCGCATGCTCGACGCCTACGCGCCGCGCGGCCTCGTCGAGCGCGTCGACCTGAACTGGCAGGGCCCGCTGGGCGCGCCCAGCCGCTACCAGGCCAAGGGCCGCGTCAGCGGCCTGCGCATCGCCTCGCAGCCCGGCAGGCTGGATGCGGCGGCCACACCGCCCAAGACCCGTCCCGGCACCCCCGGCCTGAGCGGCGCCGCGGTCGACTTCGACGCCTCCCACACCGGCGGCACCGCCACGCTCGCCATCGCACAGGGCACGCTCGAATTCCCGGGCGTGTTCGAAGAGCCGGTCATTCCCATCGACCGGCTCTCGGCGCAGCTGCAATGGAAGCTCGACAACGGCAACGCGCAGCTGCAGCTGTCGAAGCTGCGCTTCGCCAACGCCGACGCCGAGGGCGATGCCGAAGCCACCTGGCGCACCAGCGACCCGGCCGTCTCCAGCGGCCACGGACGCTTTCCCGGCGTGCTCGACCTGCAGGGCAAGCTGACCCGCGCCGACGGCACGCGCGTGTTCCGCTACCTGCCGCTCGACATTCCCCAGCACACGCGCGACTACGTGCGCAACGCCGTCACCAAGGGCGTCGCCAGCAGCGTCGACTTCCGCGTGCGCGGCGACCTGCACGACATGCCTTTCATGGACCCGAAGCAGGGCGACTTCCGCATCGCCGCCAAGGTGGCCGACGTCAACTACGCCTACGTGCCGCCGTCCTCCGCGCCGCTGCGCAACGGCACGCCCGCCCCGGTGTGGCCGCCGCTCACCGGCCTGTCGGGCGAGCTCGTGTTCGAGCGCGCCGGCATGCTGGTGCGCAACGCGCGCGGCCGGATCGTCGGTGCACCCGGTGTCGAGATCACGAAGGCCGAGGCGCAGATCGCCGACATGTCGCACCATGCCTCGATGCTGCGCGTCGATGCGCAGGCCAAGGGGCCGCTCGGCGAGGTGCTGCGCGCGGGCGCGCCGCTGGCCGGCGAAACCGGCGAGATCATGCGGACCGCGCGCGCCACCGGTTCGGCCGACTACAAGCTGCACCTCGAACTGCCCCTGGCGGCCATGGAAAACGCCAAGGTGCAGGCCACGGTGGCGCTGGCCGACAACGAGCTGCAAGTCGTGCCCGAGGCGCCTTCGCTCACGCAGGTCAAGGGCACGCTCAGCTTCACCGAAACCGGCTTTTCGCTGGCCGGCGTGCAGGCCAGGCTGCTCGGCGGCGACATCCGCGTCGAAGGCCGCGGCCGCTTCACCGGCCCGAATCGCGAGGTGGCCCTGAAGGCGCAGGGCACGGCCACGGCCGAGGGCCTGCGCGGCGCGCGCGAGGTCGACTGGCTCGCCCGCCTCGCGAAGAAGGCGACTGGCAGCACGCCCTATGCGGCCACTTTCTCGATGCGCGACGGCACGCCCGAGTTCTCGCTCACCAGCAGCCTGCAGGGCCTGGCGCTGCAGCTGCCGCCGCCGCTCGTGAAGACGGCCGAAGAGCAGATGCCGCTGCGCATCGAGAAGAAGGTGCTCGCGCGCGAAACCACGAAACAGGGCGCCATCGTGGCCACGCAGGACCAGCTCTCGCTCGACCTCGGCCGCGTCGGCGCCGTCCAGTACGTGCGCGATCTCGTCGGCAACGAGGCGCGCGTGTTGCGCGGCAGCATCGGCGTCGGCCTCGCGGCCGGCGAGACGGCCAGCCTGCCCGACAAGGGCGTGTTCGCGAACGTCAACGTCGCCAAGCTCGACATGGCGGCATGGCAGGCGCTGCTCGGCGAGGCGACCGGCACCGGCACCGAGACGGCGGAGCGCGCCGACGATCCCTCGCAGGCCTACCTGCCCACGCGCATCGCGGTGCGCGCGCAGCAGCTCGGCATCGCGGGCCGCACGCTGCACAACGTGGTGCTCGGCGGTACGCGCGACGGCGCCGTCTGGCGCGCCAACATCGACGCCACCGAACTCAGCGGCTATGCCGAATACCGCCACGCGCAGGCCGGGCGCCTCCATGCGCGGCTCGCGCGGCTGAAGATCGCACCGGCCGAGGCTACGCAGGTCGAGACCCTGCTCGACGAGCAGCCCGGCACCCTGCCGGCGCTCGACATCGTGATCGACGATTTCGAGCTGCTCGGCAAGCGCCTGGGCCGCGCCGAGATCGACGCGGTCAACCGCGGGGGCGCGAGCCGCGAATGGGCGCTCAACAAGCTGACCTTCACCATGCCCGAGGCCAGCTTCGCGGCCAAGGGCAGCTGGGCGGCGGTGCCCGGTGCCGCGGCCGGCCAGCGCCGCACCGCCATGACGTTCAAGCTCGACATCAGCGATGCCGGCGACCTGCTCACGCGCTTCGGCATGCCGGGCGTGCTGCTGCGCGGCCGCGGGCGGATCGAGGGCGACGTCAACTGGCGCGGTTCGCCGTTCTCGCTCGACTACCCGAGCCTGGGCGGGCAGCTGCAGGTCGACGTGGAGCAGGGCCAGTTCCTCAAGGCCGACCCGGGCCTGGCCAAGCTGCTCGGCGTGCTGAGCCTGCAGGCGCTGCCGCGCCGGCTCACGCTCGACTTCCGCGACGTCTTCAGCCAGGGCTTCGCCTTCGACTTCATTCGCGGCGACGCGAAGATCAACAAGGGCATCGCCAGCACCAACAACCTGCAGATGAAGGGCGTCAACGCTGCCGCCCTGATGGACGGCTCGGCCGACATCGTGCGCGAGACGCAGAACCTGCGCGTGGTGGTGGTGCCCGAGATCAATGCGGGCACGGCCGCGCTCGTGGCCACCGCCATCAACCCGGCCATCGGCCTGGGCACCTTCCTCGCCCAATGGGTATTGAGCAAGCCGCTGGCGGCGGCCGCCACGCAGGAGTTCCACATCGAAGGCACCTGGGCCGACCCCAAAATAGCGAAGGTGCCGCGCACGCTGCAACTGCTGCCCCAGAGCATTCCGGCCATCCCCGGCCTGCCGGGTTCGCCGGCCGCGAACGAAGGCAAGAAAACGGAGACCACGCAATGAAAGTCGCAGCCATCCAGATGGTGTCGGCCATCGCCCGCGAAACCAACCTCGCGCGCGCCCACAGCCTGCTCGCGCAGGCGGCCGCGGCCGGCGCCGAGCTGGCGGTGCTGCCCGAGTATTTCTGCATGATGGGCGCACGCGACACCGACAAGCTGGGCCTGCGCGAGACCGCCGGCGCAGGCGCGGTGCAGGGCTTCCTGGCCGACGCGGCGCGCGAGTTCGGCCTGTGGATCGTCGGCGGCACGCTGCCCATCGAGAGCACCGACGCCGAGCACGTGTTCAACAGCTCGCTGGCCTTCTCGCCCGAGGGGCGGTGCGTGGCGCGCTACGACAAGATCCATCTGTTCTTCTTCGACAACGGCACCGAGCGCTACGACGAGCGCCGCGTCATCGCGCCCGGCACGCAGCCCGTGGTGTTCGACCTGCCCTCGCGCGACGGCCACAGCTGGCGCGTGGGCATGAGTGTGTGCTACGACCTGCGCTTTCCCGAGCTCTACCGCGCGCTCGCGAAACAGGGCGCCGACCTGCTGCTGGTGCCCAGCGCCTTCACGCGCACTACCGGCGCCGCCCACTGGGAGGTGCTGCTGCGCGCCCGCGCCGTCGAGAACCTGGCCTGGGTGGTCGCCCCCGCACAGGGCGGCACGCACGAGAACGGCCGCCGGACCTGGGGCCAGTCGCTGATCGTCGACCCCTGGGGCGCGGTGGTGGCGCAGCAGGCCAGCGAAGAGGGCGTGGTGCTGTTCGACATCGATGCCGCAAGGGTCGAGAGCACGCGCGCGCAGCTGCCCGTGCTCTCGCACTCCGTGATCTAGCGATGTCTGATGCGCTGCTGACCGTCGCACCGCAGCGGTGGGCGCTGCTGGCGTTCGCACGGCTGCGCTCGCTGTGGCAGCGCTGGTTCCTGTGGCTGCTGATGGCGGTGCTGGTGTCGGTATTGCTGGTGACGGTGGTGTGGCTCGCTGGCCGGCACGAGGTCGAGCAGGTGCAGGCCGCGCTCGACCGCGACACCGCCGACGCCGTCTCCGACCTGCGCAGCGGCTTCCAGCGCAATGCGCAGAGCCTGCGCGCCACGCAGGCCCCGGGCGCCGACCGCACACAATGGTCCACGGCCGCGGCCGCGCTGCTGCGCGAGCACCGCGAATGGCTGCGGCTCGAATGGCGCGATGCCGCCATGCGCACGCAGCAGGCCGTCAACACGCCCTACCGCATGCGCCTCCTCGACGAGGAGAGCCGCGGCCCCGAGCAGTCCGACGTGACGCTGGCCTGCGCCGCCGCGCGCAAGCTCGGCGCGCCGGCCTATTCGCCGAGCCACTACGTGCCGATCGCCGGTGGCGGCGGCATCGAGGTGATGGAGCTGTGCCTGCCGATCGATGGCGGCGGCTACCTCGTGGCGAGCTACTCGCTGCGCGATGCGCTGATCGAGCTGGTCGGTTCCACGCTCACGCGCGGCCAGGAAGTGGCATTCACCGAGGCCGACGGCACGCGGCTGGTGGCGCTCGGCAGTTCGCGGCGCGTCGGTACGCGGGTGTTCACCTCGCAGCAGCTGATCGACCTGCCGGGCGCCGCGCTGATGCTGCGCGTCGACGGCTGGCGCGCCGCGCCCGACCTGTTCCCGAACATGCTCACCGCGCTGGTCACTGCGATCTCGATCGCGCTGGTGTCGGTGCTGGTGCTGCTCGCGCGCGACACGCGCCGCCGCCTGCGCGCCGAGCGCGACCTGGCCGACGCGCTGGCCTTCCGCAAGGCGATGGAAGACTCGGTCATCACCGGCCTGCGCGCGCGCGACCTGCAGGGCCGCATCACCTACGTGAACCCGGCCTTCTGCGAGATGGTCGGCTTCAGCCCCGAGGAGCTCATGGCGGACAGCGCCGACGCACCCTATTGGCCGACCGAACTGGCACACGAGTACCAGCAGCGGCAGGCGCGGCGCCTTGCCGGCGGCATGCCGCCGCGCGAAGGCTTCGAGTCGGTCTTCATGCGCAAGGACGGCACGCGCTTTCCGGTGCTGATCTTCGAGGCGCCGCTCATCAACGCGCACAAGGTGCAGACCGGCTGGATGAGCGCGTTCATCGACGTGAGCGAGCAGCGCCGCATCGAGGAGCTCTCGCGCGCCAGCCAGGAGCGGCTGCAGGCCAGCGCACGGCTGGCGACCGTCGGCGAGATGGCGTCGTTGCTGAGCCACGAACTCACGCAGCCGCTGGCCGCCATCGCCAGCTATGCGAGTGGCTCGCTCAACCTGCTCGGCCCGCATGCGAAGGGCGACCAGGGCGAAGTTGCGATGGCGGTGAAGCGCATCGCCGAGCAGGCCGACCGCGCGGGCCAGGTCATTCGCAGCGTGCACGACTTCGTTCGCCGGCGCGACCGCACGCGCGAGGCCGTCGCGCCGCAGGCGCTGATCGACGCGGTGCTGCCCCTGGTGCGGCTGCAGGCGCGCAAGCTCGGCGTGACCATCGAGGTGGTGCTCGAAGACCGCCTGCCGGCGGCCATGTGCGACCGCACGCTGGTCGAGCAGGTGCTGCTGAACCTGGCACGCAATGCGATGCAGGCCATGGACGGCCCCGACAACGTCGGCAGCCGCGTGCTGCGGCTGCGCGTGGCGCGCGCCGTCGCGGTGGGTGGCACGGTGCAGGAAGACGGGCGGCGCTGGCTCGAGTTCTCGGTGGCCGACCTGGGCAGCGGCATCGGCGAGGACGTGGCCGAGCGGCTCTTCACCCCCTTCTTCACCACGCGCGCCGACGGCATGGGGCTCGGCCTGAGCCTGTGCCGCACGGTGGTGGAGCAGCACGGCGGGGCGCTGGTGTTCGAGCCGAACAAGCCGCGCGGCACCGTATTCCGTTTCACGCTGCCGGCCGCTTGACGGCGCCCTTCAGACAATCAATCTTCTGCTGGATCTCATGACATGCAACCACTGATCGACGGCTTGATCTTCATCGTGGACGACGACGCCAGCGTGCGCGAGGCGCTGGCCTGGCTGCTGCGCTCGCGCCGCCTGGCCAGCGAGCATTTCGGCAGTGCCGAGGCGTTCGAGCAGTTCCTCGACCAAGGCCCGCTGCCGGCGCAGCCACTGTGCCTGCTGCTGGACGTGCGCATGCCCGGCACCAGCGGGCTGGTGCTGTTCGACCGGCTGGCCGAGCGCGGCCTGCTGCCAGCGATGCCGGTGATCTTCCTGACCGGCCACGCCGACGTGCCGACGGCCGTCGATGCGGTGAAGCGCGGCGCTTTCGATTTCTGCGAGAAGCCGTTCTCGGACAATGCGCTCGTCGACCGCATCGAGCATGCGTTGAGTGCGTCGCTGCAGGCGCTGGAAGTGCAGCGCCTGCGCCGTGGGCTGAGCGAGCGCATCGCCGAGCTGACCGATCGCGAGCGCGACGTGATGCGGCTCGTGGTCGAGGGCCTGCCGAACAAGCTGATCGCCGACCAGCTCGCGATCAGCGTGCGCACGGTGGAAGTCCACCGCGCGCGCGTGTTCGAAAAAATGGAAGTGAAGTCAGCCGTAGAACTAGCCAACCGCCTCAGAGATCTTTAACGGCGGCTTTAACGGCGGCGCCCGGCCTCTTCTAAGCGAACACCGCGGAACCGGCTTTGCCGGGCCGCAGGTGTTGCCCCCTGAAAGGGGGTTGGCGAAGCGACACGAAGTGCGCGAAGACTGGGGGTCAGGCTTTCTCGGCGACGAAGATCTCGACGCGACGGTTCTGTGCGCGGCCGGCGGCCGTGCCGTTGTCCGCCAGCGGCTCGCGCGAGCCGCGGCCGTCGGTCGTGATGGCCGTGGTCGACACGCCGCGGCTCACGAGGTGGTTGCGCACGCTGTCGGCGCGGCTCACCGAGAGGCGCTCGTTGCCTTCCTCGCTGCCGACGCTGTCGGTGTGGCCGACCACGCGGACGCTGGCGGCGGTGGCGTTTTTCAGGCCTTCGGCCACCTTGTCGAGCACCTGCGCGAGGTTGCGCTTGACGTTGGCGCGGCCGGAGTCGAACGACAGCTCGTTCGGGATCACCACGTGCAGCTGGTTGTCGGCGGTCTGCTCGATCACCGCGCCCGTGCCCTTGGTGGAGGTTTCGAGATCAGTCTTCAACGCGGCCAGGCGGGCCGTCCAGCTGTTGGCTGGCGCGGCCGTTGCGGCGGCCGGCGCGGCGGTGGCCGGCGGCTGCGACTGCGAAGCGCAGCCCGCGATGAAAAGCAACGCGGCCGCGGCCGCACTCGAAACAACGAACTTCCTCATGAGATTCCCTCTTAATGGACCAATGGAACGGTAGTGGCGGGAACCGGCCTTTCAGCGCGGCCGGTTTCCCCATGCGGTGAACGCTCAGCCTCGCGGCCCGCGCTCACCCATGTAGATTTCGACGCGGCGGTTCTGCGCCCGGCCTGCGTCGCTGTTGTTGTCGGCAATGGGCTCGTGCGAACCGCGGCCTTCGATGCGGAAGATCGCCGCGTTCACGCCGTGCGCCACGAGGTAGTCGCGCGTGCTGGCCGCGCGTTCGACCGACAGCGGGTTGTTGACGGCGTCCGAGCCGGTGCTGTCGGTGTGGCCGATGATGCGCACCTCGGCGTTCGGGTTGTTGCGCAGGCCGTTGGCGAACTGGTCGAGCACCGGCGCGAAGTTCGGCTTGATGTTGGCGCGGCCCACGTCGAAGGACACGTCGCTCGGAATCTGCAGCTTCAGCTCGTTGTTGGGCGTCTGGGTCACGGCGACACCGGTGCCCTGCGTGGCGGCTTCCATCTGGCGCTTCTGGTTTTCCATGCGCTGCGACCACAGGTAGCCGCCGAGCGCGCCGGCGGCCGCGCCGACCACGGCGCCCGTGCCGATGGCACCGCGGTTGCCGCCGGTGGCCGAGCCAATGGCGGCGCCGCCCAGTGCACCGATGCCGGCGCCGATGCCGGTGTTGCGCTGGGTGTCGGTCATGCCTCCGGCGCAGCCGGACAGGATGAGCGCGGTGGCGGTGGTTGCGAGGACGAACTTTTTCATGGCAATCCCTTTCTAGGTTGAATCAGGCGGGCCACAGCTTAGCTTCCGGGAGTACGCGATGGTACGGGCTCCAAGCCCTCCCGAAAACAAGAAAAGTGTCGCCGTTGCGCATGAATGCTGCGATGATTGCTACTAAAGTAATAGCGATGGGGTGATTGTCCGACACGGCTGCGCGGCGCGGGACTGCGCAAGCAATTCACGTTTCCGGCGGCGGGTTCCCGTTGGGGGCGTCGCGGCTGGCTTCGGGTTGGTCGTCGTCGTGCAATTCACCCTTGTTGCGGCCGGAAAACATGGTCCACCAGATGATCAAGATGAACACGAGTCCCGCGGCGAGGGCTTCAAGCAGAATCAAACCCATGAGAAATGGACTCCAGTGGCTGGTCGGGCTTGTGATCGTAGCAACGCTCGCCGCCTGTTCCACCGGCCCGCGCACGCCCGAGGCCCCCGCCCGCCCCTCCGCCACCCCGCCGCGCGACCTCGGTCCGCTCACCGGCTCGCTCGCGCATCCCAAGAGCCGCTGGGTGCCGGTCGGCTGGACGGAACTGCCGGGCTTCGGCGAAGACCCGCTGCACGAGGCGTGGATCGCGCTGCTGGCGAACTGCGTGCGACCCAACGCCGCCTTCGCGCCGCTGTGCCGCGACGTGCGCCAGCTGACCATCGCCACGCCCGAAGAGCAGCGCCAGTGGATGACCGAGCGGCTGCAGCCCTACCGCGTCGAGGCGCTGAACGGCCAGACCGAAGGCAAGCTCACCAGCTACTACGAGCCGGTGTACGAAGCCTCGCGCGTGCCCACCGCCACCTTCAACGTGCCGATCTACCAGGCCCCGGACGGCCTGGTGCCGCGCCGCCCCTGGTACACGCGCCAGGAGATCGAGACCCTGCCCGAAGCGCAGGCCGCGCTGCGCGGCCGCGAGATCGCGTGGATGGCCGACCCCATCGACGCGCTGATGCTGCACATCCAGGGATCGGGGCGCCTGCGCATCACCGAGGCCAACGGATACCAGCACACCGTGCGAATGGCCTTCTCGGCCACCAATGAGCAGCCTTACCGCAGCGTGCAGCAATGGCTGATCAGCCAGGGCGTGACCAAGGTCGGCAAGTGGCCTGACGACACCAAGGCCTGGGCCGCGCAGAACCCGCAGCGCGTGTCGCAACTGATGTGGAGCAATCCGCGCTACGTGTTCTTCCGTGAAGAGACGATGAGCGAGGTCGACGCCGCCTTCGGCCCGCGCGGCGCGCAAGGCGTGCCGCTCACGGCCGGCCGCTCCATCGCGGTCGACCGCGAGAGCATCCCGTACGGCACGCCGGTGTGGCTGGCGTCCAGCGGGCCGGCGGCGCAGCTGCAGAAACTGGTGGTGGCGCAGGATACCGGCAGCGCCATCCTCGGCGCGGTGCGCGCCGACTACTTCGCGGGCACCGGCGCCGATGCGGGCCGCCTCGCGGCGAGCATGAACCAGCCGCTGCGCCTGTGGGCGCTGTGGCCGAGGCAGTCGCCCGCTCCCTGAGCAGGGCACGGCACTTGGTAGATCAATTCAACCTGACGGGAGGCTGAGGGTTTCATTGAGCCGTCATACGAAGTGCCTAACTTCACGGGCTGGTTTCCTCCAATCCACGAAGAAAGACATTGCGCATGACCGCAAATACCCGCACCGACGATCCCTCGGTCGACCTCGACGACATCGGCACCAACCCCACGTCGAACCCCTCGTTCACCGACCTGATCGCCTCGCGCCTGAGCCGCCGCCACCTGTTCGGCCTGGGCGTCGGCACCGCCGGCACGGCACTGCTGCAGGCGTGCGGCGGTGGCGGCGGCGGAGGTGCCGGCTTCCCGGTCCTGCCTCCGGCGCCGGCCCCCGCACCGCCCGCACCTGCACCCGCGCCCGCGCCCGCGCCGGGGCCTGCGCCGGCCACCCCGATGAAGCTCGGCTTCAACGCCGTCGCCAAGAGCCTCGCCGACGTCGTGACAGTGCCTGCCGGCTACACCGCGAGCGTGCTGTATCGCCTGGGCGACCCGATCGCCGCGGGCGTCGCTGCCTACAAGAACGACGGCACCGACGACGCGACCACCTACGACCGCCGCGCCGGTGACCACCACGACGGCATGACCTTCTTCGGCATGAACGCGTCGAACAAGTGGGACGCTGCCAGCGCCTCGCGCGGCCTGCTCGCGATGAACCATGAAGCCATCACGTCGCTGTTCCTGCACCCCACCGGGCAGACCATCACCGGCAGCGGCAACGCGGCCGTCCGTACCGTCTCCGACGAAGTGCTGCGCGAGTTCTACCTGCACGGCGTGAGCGTGATCGAGGTCAACAAGAACGGCAGTGCCTGGAGCTACAAGCAGGATTCGAGCTTCAACCGCCGCGTGCACACGTTGACGGAAATGCAGTTCTCGGGCCCGGCCGCGAAAACCGACTACCTGAAGACCAAGTACTCGACCGACGGCAGCAAGACCCGCGGCACGCTCAACAACTGCGCCAACGGCACCACGCCCTGGGGCACCTACCTGACCTGCGAAGAGAACTGGGCCGGCTACTTCCGCCGCATCGCCGCGACCGACAACCCCAGCCGCAGCGCCAAGGAAATCGCCTCGTTCACCCGCTACGGCGTTGCCGGCACCGGCCGCGAACTCTGGGCCACCGTCACGCCCGACACGGCCGACAGCATCTACGGCCGCTGGAACACCCAGGTGGTCGGCGCCACCGCCACCGACGACTTCCGCAACGGCGCCCACACCTACGGCTGGGTGGTCGAGATCGATCCGTTCAACCCGTCCAGCACCCCGAAGAAGCGCACCGCCCTCGGCCGCTTCGGCCACGAAGGCGCCTGCCTCGGCCCGGTCGTGGCCGGCAAGCCGCTGGTCTGGTACATGGGCGACGACTCGCAGAACGAATACCTCTACAAGTTCGTCTCCACCAAGGGCTGGGACGCGGCCGATGTCGGCGGCGGCATGGCTGCCGGCGACAAGTACATGGACGACGGCAAGCTCTACGTGGCCAAGTTCAATGCCGACGGCACCGGCAACTGGCTGGAGCTTTCGCTCGGCGTGAACGGCATCACCTCCGGCAACGCGGCCTACCCCTTCGCCGACGCCGCCGACGTGGTGGTCAATGCCCGCCTCGCGGCCGACGTGGCCGGCGCGACGAAGATGGACCGCCCCGAGTGGACGGCCGTCAATCCGAAGAACGGCGAGGTGTACCTCACCCTCACCAACAACGCCGCGCGCACCATCGCCAACACCGACGCCGCCAATCCACGCTACTACAACGACCCCAAGGGCACGGCCCAGACGGCGCAGAAGGGCAACCCGAACGGCCACGTCATCCGCTTCGCCGATGCCGGCGGCAACCCGGCGGCCACCACCTTCAACTGGGACGTCTACCTGTTCGGCGCCCGCTCCACGGCGTCGGCCGACATCAACCTGTCCAACCTCGTGGCCGACAACGACTTCTCCAGCCCCGACGGCATGTGGTTCAGCCAGGCCTCCCCCGGCCTGCTGTGGCTCGAGACCGACGACGGCAAGTACACCGACGTGACCAACTGCATGCTGCTCGGCGCCCTGCCGGGCAAGGTGGGCGACGGTGCGGCGAAGACCATCACCAACGTCGATGGCGCCACCACCGCCACGCAGGCCACCTTCGTCGGCAAGGCACCGGGCACCGACGGCCTGCGCCGCTTCCTCGTCGGGCCGGTGGACTGCGAAATCACCGGCATCGCCGAATCGGGCGACGGCCGTGCGCTGTTCGTGAACATCCAGCACCCGGGCGAGAACACGGCCAAGGCCGACATCGGCGATCCGTCGAAGTACCTCAGCCACTGGCCGCAGGGCGGCACCGCGCGCCCGCGCTCGGCGACGCTGGTGATCACCAAGGACGACGGCGGCCTGATCGGCCTCTGAGCGACCACGATCGACTCCCCGCCCCTTCGGGAAACACCGAGGAACCGGCTTTGCCGGGCCTCCGGTGTTGCCCCCGGCGAGGGGGAAGGCGAAGCGACACGAAGTGCGCGAAGCCTGGGGGAGTACCTACTCTCTCGGCAACGGCAGCGCCGTTTTATATCTGACCTGCTTCAGTGCAAAGCTGGAGCGGATCTTTTCGACCCCTGGAATCGGCGTGAGCTGTTCCAGGATGAATTTCTCCAGCGCCGCCATGTCCGCCACCGCGATGCGGATCAGGTAGTCGCTGTCGCCCGTCATCAGGTAGCACTCCATCACTTCGTCGTGCTCGGCGATGCGCTGCTCGAAGTCGGCGAGCGACTGCTTGCTCTGCGTCGTGAGGCTGATCGAGATGAACACGTTGAGCCCCAAGCCCAGCGCCTTGGCGCTGAGGAGCGCCACATAGCGGCCGATCACGCCGTTCGCTTCGAGCACTTTCACGCGGGCCAGGCAGGGCGATGGCGACAGGTGCACGCGCCGCGCCAGCTCCACGTTCGACAGCGCGCCGTCGCGCTGCAGCTCGTCGAGAATGCGCAGGTCGATGGCGTCGAGTTGCATGAAGTGCCGGCAAGTGGAGGATTGGCGGAATTTTATGCTGCGACGCCCGCAGGGAATTGGCTTCGCCAGTAGCTAATTTTTTGCGCTGCGGCCTAAAGTGCCGATATGAACGCCCCGATTTCGCCCGACCAGATGCGTGCCCTGCTGCTCGACACGCCGCTCTCGCACGACCCCGACCCCGCCGAGACCGCCGAATGGCGCGACGCCTTCCTGGCGCTGGCGCAAACGCAGGGGCCGCAGCGCGCGAAGCAGATGCTGGTCGAACTGGCGCGCCTCGCGCGGCAACAGCGCATCGGCTGGCAGCCCGAACTCGCGACGCCGTACGTCAACACCATCGCGGTGGAAGACCAGCCGCCGTTCCCCGGCGACCTCGCCATCGAGGAAAGGCTCGCCTCGCTGATGCGCTGGAACGCGCTCGCGATGGTGGCCAAGGCCAACCAGGCGTATGGCGAACTCGGCGGCCACATCGCCAGCTACGCGAGCGCGGCCGATCTGTTCGAGACCGGCTTCAACCACTTCTTCCATGCGCGCAGCGAGCAGCACCGCGGCGACCTCGTGTTCTTCCAGCCGCACAGCGCGCCCGGTGTCTATGCGCGCGCGTTCCTCGAAGGCCGTCTCGGCGAAGAAGACCTCAAGCACTACCGCCAGGAGCTGACGGCACCGGCCTTCACGCAAGGCAGTGGCGCACGCGGCCTCAGCAGCTATCCGCATCCGTATCTGATGCCGGACTTCTGGCAGTTCCCCACCGGCTCGATGGGCATCGGCCCCATCAGTTCGATCTACCACGCGCGCTTCATGCGCTACCTCACGCACCGCAACCTGCTGAACTGCGAAGGCCGCAAGGTGTGGGGCGTGTTCGGCGACGGCGAGATGGACGAGCCCGAATCGATGAGCGCGCTGACGCTCGCCGCGCGCGAGAAGCTCGACAACCTCGTGTGGGTCGTCAATTGCAACCTGCAGCGGCTGGACGGCCCGGTGCGCGGCAACGGCCGCATCATCGACGAGCTCGAGAAGCTCTTCGCCGGCGCGGGCTGGAACGTCGTCAAGCTCGTGTGGGGCAGCGACTGGGACGGCCTCTTTGCACAGGACGTGAGCGGTGCGCTGGCCCGCGTGTTCGCCAACACCGTCGACGGCCAGATGCAGACCTTTGCGGCCAAGGACGGCCGCTTCAACCGCGACAACTTCTTCGGCCAGAACCCCGAACTCGCGCGCCTGGCCGAAGGCATGACCGACGAGCAGATCGACCGCCTCAAGCGCGGCGGCCACGACCTCGTGAAGATCCATGCGGCCTACGCGGCAGCGGCCAGGCACAAGGGCCAGCCCACCGTGATCCTCGCCCACACCAAGAAGGGCTACGGCATGGGCAGCGCCGCGCAGGGCAAGATGACCACGCACTCGCACAAGAAGATGGGCGACGTGGACCTGATCGAGTTCCGCGACCGCTTCAACCTGCCGCTGACCGACGCGCAGGCCATCGCGATGGATTTCTACCGCCCGGCCGAGGACAGCGCCGAGATGCGCTACCTGCGCCAGCACCGCGAAGCGCTCGGTGGCGCCATGCCGCGCCGCGAGACCGCCTGCGACATCGTGCCCAAGCCCGACATCGCAAGCTATGCGCAGTTCGCGACCGCTGCGGCCGGCAAGGAGATGAGCACCACCATGGCCTTCGTGCGCATGCTGGGCAACCTCATGAAGGACACCGCGCTCGGTCCGCGCATCGTGCCCATCGTGGCCGATGAGGCGCGCACCTTCGGCATGGCCAACCTGTTCAAGCAGGTCGGCATCTATTCGAGCGTGGGCCAGCGCTACGCGCCCGAAGACATCGGCTCGGTGCTGAGCTACCGCGAAGCGACCGACGGGCAGATCCTCGAAGAGGGCATCAGCGAAGCCGGCGCCATCGCGAGCTGGACCGCCGCGGCCACCAGCTACAGCGTGCATGGCCTGGCCATGCTGCCCTTCTACATCTACTACTCGATGTTCGGCTTCCAGCGTGTGGGCGATGCGATCTGGGCCGCGGCCGACCAGCGCGCACGCGGCTTCCTGCTGGGCGCCACCTCGGGCCGCACCACGCTCGGCGGCGAAGGCCTGCAGCACCAGGACGGCAGCAGTCACCTCGTGGCTGCGACCATCCCCAACTGCAAGGCCTACGACCCGGCCTATGCGGGCGAGATGGCGGTGATCGTCGACGCGGGCATCCGCGAAATGATGGTCGAGCAGAAGGACGTGTTCTATTACGTCACGCTCATGAACGAGAACTACGCGCAGCCGGATGTGCCCGAAGGTGCGGAAGGCGACATCCTGCGCGGGTGCTACCGCTTCGGCGTGTATTCGCCGGCCTCCGGCAAGGCGAAGAAGAAGGTCACGCTGATGGGCTCGGGCGCGATCCTGACGGAAGTCGTCAAGGCCGCGCAGCTGCTGGCCGAGGAAGGCATCGAGGCCGAGGTGTTCAGCGTCACGAGCTGGAGCGAGCTTGCGCGCGACGGGCTGGCCTGCGAGCAGCGCGCACTGGCTGGCGAAGAAGCCGGCACGCCCTTCATCGCGCAGCAACTCGGCAAGGGCAAGGCCCCGATCGTCGCTGCCACCGACTACGTGCGCGCCGTGCCCGAGAGCGTGCGCGCCTTCCTGCCCGACGGCCGCCGCTACCTCACGCTGGGTACCGACGGCTTCGGCCGCAGCGACACGCGCGCGGCGCTGCGCGGGTTCTTCGGGGTGGATGCCGCGAGCATTGCAAACGCCGCGCGGCACGCGCTGAACTGAGCGTCGGCGGTCGCGCAGGGCCTGCGTTAGAGTCGCAGGCCCCACCTCCATCGCACCCATGACCGCCCGCTTCCAGTCCCTCGCCCCCGCCGTCCGCCTCGCCGACCAGGTGGCCGATGCGCTCGCGGCCGAGGTGCGCAGCGGGCGTCTTTCCGAAGGCGACCGCCTGCCGACCGAGGCCGCATTGGCAGAGCAGTTCGGCGTGAGCCGTACCGTGGTGCGCGAGGCCGTGTCGCGGCTCAAGTCGCTGGGGTTGCTCGATTCGCGCCAGGGCAGCGGCGTGTACGTGCGCCCCGCCGGTGTCGAGCCGCTGCGCTTCGAGATGCCACACGTCGCCTCGCGCGAAGCCGTCATCCAGATGGTCGAGGTGCGCCGTGCGCTCGAGGCCGAAGTGGCCGCGCTGGCCGCCGAGCGGCGCACGGACGAAGACGTGCAGCGCATCCGCGACGCCATAGCCGCACTGCATGCGGCGGTCGAGGCGGGCGGCAACGGCGCCGACGAGGACGTGCGCTTCCACCGCGCCATCGCCGAGGCCGCGCGCAATCCCTTCCTGCTCGGCACGCTGCAGTACCTGCGGCAGTTCCTGCATGGCGCCACCCGCGTCACGCGCGCCAACGAGGCGCGCCGCGCCGACTTCGCGCGCGAGGTGGCGCAGGAGCACGCGCGCATCGTCGAGGCCATCGAGGCCGGCGATCCGCTGCGCGCGCGCGAGGCGGCCAAGAACCACATGGACAACGCGATCCGCCGCATCGAGCTGGCCGATCCTGCGTTCTGGCAGCAGGAAGGCGCGCAACTCGCGCGGCCCCTGGTCGAAGGCTGGCCTGTCGGCAGCTGAGTCCGCCGACACACAAAGACACCAGAAAGTCGCCGCAAGAGGCGTTGCCTCCGGGTTTCCCCGGGTCAATCAACAAAACTCAAATTTGTATGATGACCTGACAAATCAAGCGGGACAAACCTTTTCATGACTTCTTCCACCCTCCCGGCCGGCGCCGCGCACGCCACGCCGTCCGCCACAGCCGATGCCGCGCTCGAAAAGCGCACTTACGCCAAGGTGTTCTGGCGCCTCGTGCCCTTCCTCATGCTCTGCTACGTGGTCGCGTACCTCGACCGCGTCAACGTCGGCTTCGCCAAGCTGCAGATGGGGCAGGACCTGGGCTTCAGCGAAACCGTGTTCGGCCTGGGTGCGGGCATCTTCTTCCTCGGCTACTTCCTGTTCGAGGTGCCGAGCAACCTGCTGCTCAACCGCGTCGGGGCACGCATCTGGATCGCGCGGATCATGATCACCTGGGGCCTGCTCTCGGCCTGCTTCATGTTCGTGAAGACGCCGACCAGCTTCTACATCCTGCGTTTCCTGCTCGGCGTGGCCGAGGCGGGCTTCTACCCCGGCGTGATCCTGTACCTCACGCACTGGTACCCGGCCCACCGGCGCGCGCGGATCATCGCGGTGTTCATGTCGGCGATTCCGGTGGCGGGCATCTTCGGCAACCCGCTGTCGGGCTGGATCATGGACAGCTTCCACGGCGCGGCGTCGCTGAGCGGCTGGCAATGGATGTTCATCATCGAGGCCGTCCCGGCCGTGATCGTGGGCGTGATGGTGCTGGTCTACCTCGACAACGGCATTGCGCAGGCACGCTGGCTCAGCGGGGCGGAAAAGGCGCTGCTGCAGCGCGAGGTGGCGCGCGATGCCGAGCACGGCGCCAAGGGGCCGCACTCGGTGGCTGGCGTGTTCCGCGATGTGCGCATATGGTGGATGGCGTTGATCTACTTCGCCTTCGTCATGGGCCAATATGCGCTGACTTTCTGGTTGCCCACGCTGGTCAAGGCCACGGGTGTGAAGGGCAACCTCCACATCGGGCTGCTCAGCGCGATCCCGTTCGTCTGCGCCATCGTCGCGATGAACCTCTTCGGTCGCAGCGCCGACCGTCGCCAGGAGCGCCGCTGGCACCTGATCGTGCCCGCGCTGATGGGCGCCATCGGCTTCACGGTCGCGGCTTCGTACACGCAGAACACCGCCGTGTCGCTCGCCTTCCTGTCGCTCGCCGCAGCCGGCGTGCTGACCTGCGCGCCGCTGTTCTGGTCGCTGCCTACCGCCTTTCTGTCGGGCACGGCGGCTGCGGCCGGCATCGCGGCCATCAACTCGGTGGGCAACCTCGCGGGCTTCGTGAGCCCGTACCTCATCGGCTATCTGAAAGACCTGACGGGCAGCACGCAGATCGGCATGTACGTGCTGGCCGCGGCGCTGGTGCTCGGCGCCATCGGCGTGTGGCTTACGCCCAAGCAACTCGTGAATCGCTGATCGAAAGAACATCCTGATGACCTCTTCCTCCAACTCTCCAGTCGTCGGCCTCGTGGGCCTCGGCGCCATGGGCGCCGGCATGGCGCAATCGCTGCGCCGCGCGGGCCATGCGCCGCACGTGTTCGACGTGCGCCGCGAGGTAGCCGAAGCCTTCGCACGCGACGGCGGCACGGCCTGCGACACGCTGGCCGCGATCGGCGCGCAGTGCGACATCGTGGTCAGCGTGGTCGTGAATGCCGCTCAGACCGAGTCGGTGCTGTTCGGCGACGGCACCACGCCCGGATGCGCCGCGTCGATGAAGCCCGGCAGCCTGTTCGTGATGTGCTCCACGGTGGACCCGAACTGGTCGGTGGCGCTCGAGGCGCGCCTTGCAAAGCTCGGCATCCTGTACCTCGACGCGCCGATTTCCGGTGGCGCCGCCAAGGCCGCAAGCGGCCAGATGACGATGATGACCGCCGGCACGCCCGCCGCCTACGAGAAGGCCGGCGCCGTGCTCGACGCGATGGCCGCCAAGGTCTACCGCCTGGGCGATTCGGCAGGCGCGGGCAGCAAGGTGAAGGTCATCAACCAGCTGCTGGCCGGCGTGCACATCGCGGCCGCGGCCGAGGCGATGGCGCTGGGCCTGCGCGAAGGCGTCGACCCGACCGCGCTCTACGAGGTCATCACGCACAGCGCGGGCAACAGCTGGATGTTCGAGAACCGCATGGCGCACGTGCTCGCGGGCGACTACACGCCGCTGTCGGCGGTCGACATCTTCGTGAAAGACCTGGGGCTGGTGCTCGATGTGGCGCGGGCCAGCAAGTTTCCGCTGCCGCTGTCGTCCACCGCGCACCAGATGTTCATGCAGGCCTCGACCGCGGGCTATGCGCGCGAGGACGACAGCGCGGTCATCAAGATCTTTCCGGGCATCGAAGTGCCGGCTCCGAAAAAACAAGCCTGAAAGAAAGCAGAGAAGAGACACATGAACATCCTCATCACCGGCGGCTGCGGCTTCCTCGGCGCCCGCCTCGCCCGCACGCTGCTCGCGGACGGCAACCTCGCATTGGCCGGCGGTGCCGCGCAGCCCGTGTCGCGCATCACGCTGGCCGACCGCGTGCCGCCGCCCGCCGACCTGGCCGGCGACGCGCGCATCCAGTTCGTGCAGGGCGACCTGCTCGAACAACTCGGCAACGGCGCCCTGCCCATCGCCGACACGCAGCTCGTGTTCCATCTCGCAGCCGCAGTCAGCGGTGAATGCGAGGCCGACTTCGACCTCGGCATGCGCAGCAACCTCGACGCCACGCGTGGCCTGCTCGAAGCAGCGCGCCGCGCGGGTCACTCGCCGGTGTTCGTGTTCTCCAGCTCGGTTGCGGTGTTCGGCGATTCGCCCGAGCAGCGCCTGCCCGCCGTGATCGAAGACACCACGCTGCCCACGCCGCAGAACAGCTACGGCATCCAGAAATTCATCGGCGAGCAGCTGGTGGCCGACTTCACGCGCAAGGGCTTCGTGCAGGGCCGCAACGTGCGGCTCATGACGGTGTCGGTGCGCCCCGGCCGGCCCAACGGCGCGGCCTCCAGCTTCCTGAGCGGCATGCTGCGCGAGCCGCTGGCGGGCGAGCGAGCGCGCTGCCCGGTGTCGCCCGACACGCCGGTCGCGCTGGCCTCGCCCGGCAACACCGTCGCGGGCATCGTGCGCGCGGCCACGGCCAGCGCCGCCGAGTGGGGTGCGCGCACTGCCATCAACCTGCCCGCACTGACGACCACCGTGCGCGAGATGGCGCAGGCGCTCGAACGCATTGCCGGCAAGGAGGCAACCGGCCTCATCGACTGGGAACCCGACGCGGCCATCGCGAAGATCGTCACCAGCTGGCCCAGCCGCATCCACGCCGCACGCGCCGAGGCGCTGGGCCTGAAGGCCGACGCGAGCTTCGACGCCATCCTGCGCGACTACGTGCGAGAGAACGCGCAGGCCGTGAAGCTGCCGCTGAAGGATTGAAAGCCATGGCCAAACTCGTGCTCGGCTGCATCGCCGACGACTTCACCGGTGCCACCGATCTCGCCAACAACCTCGTGCGCGCGGGCATGCGCGTGGTGCAGGCCATCGGAGTGCCCGAAGGCCCACTCGACGCCGACGTGGATGCGGTGGTCGTCGCCCTCAAGTCGCGCACCATCGCCCCGGCCGAGGCCATCGCGCAGTCGCTCGACGCATTGCGCTGGCTGCAGGCGCAGGGTGCGCGGCAGATCTACTTCAAGTACTGCTCCACCTTCGACAGCACCGCGCAGGGCAACATCGGCCCCGTGACCGAGGCGCTGATGGACGCGCTGAACTGCGACTTCACCATCGCCACGCCCGCCTTCCCCGACAACAAGCGCACCGTGTTCAAGGGCTACCTGTTCGCGGGCGACGTGCTGCTCAACGAGAGCGGCATGCAGAACCATCCGCTCACGCCGATGACCGACCCGAACCTCGTGCGCGTGCTGCAGGCGCAGTGCAAGCGCAAGGTGGGGCTGATCGACTACGCGGTGGTGGCGCGCGGCGCGTCCGCAATCGACGAGCGCATCGCGCAGCTGAAGGCCGAGGGCGTGGGCATCGCCATCGTCGACGCGGTGTCGAACGACGACCTGCTGCGCATGGGCCCGGCGCTCGCGAAGATGCCGCTGCTCACCGCGGGCTCGGGCGTGGCCATCGGCCTGCCGGCCAACTTCGGGCTCGCGCCGTCGTCGCAGGCCAGCGCGTTGCCCAAGGCCGGTGGCAAGACGGCCGTGGTCTCGGGCAGCTGCTCGCTCGCGACCAACCGGCAGGTGCTCGATTTCATCCAGCGCGGCGGCCAGGCGATGGCCATCGACCCACTGCGCATCGCGGCAGGCGTGGACGTTGCGGCCGAAACGCTGGCCTGGGCCGCACCCCTGATCGACAAAGGCCCCGTGCTCGTCTACTCGACTGCCGAGGCCGGCGCCGTGAAGTCGGTGCAGGGGCGGCTCGGTGTCGAGGAAGCAGGCGCGATGGTCGAACGCACCATCGCCGCCATCGCGCGTGGCTTGGTCGAACGCGGCGTGCATCAGCTGGTGGTGGCCGGCGGCGAAACCTCCGGTGCCTGTGTGCAGGCGCTCGGCATCGCGCAGATGCAGATCGGCCCGCAGATCGACCCCGGTGTGCCGTGGTGTCATGCGCGCTCCGACGCCGCGCCCGAGACGGGTGTGCACATCGCACTGAAGTCCGGCAACTTCGGCAGTGACGATTTCTTCACCAAGGCCTTTACAGTGCTTGCATGACATCCGCTCTCTGGGTTTGCGTACTTCGCTGCTTTTCGGGGCGCGATCCCGCCGACGGGGTGCCTTGCTCCGCGAATGTCCCCCGGCCTGCGGCCTCCTCCTTTATTTCGCTGCGCAAGGCACCCCGCCAGCGTGATCGTTGGGCAGAGCAGTCGTTGATCAGCCGTGCACCCAGAGCGTGCCCTCGTGCACGGGGCGTCGGGTGCTCCCCGCAGCGAAATAAAGGAGGAGGCCGCAGGCCGGGGGACATTCGCGGAGGGGAGTACCCGGCGGCCTGTGCACGCGCCCCGAACAACAGTCCCAAGAACGCAAGCGAAGAAACCTGACATGAAAGAACCCGAAGCAAGAGAAGAAATCTGCCGCGTAGGCCGCAGCCTGTTCGAACGCGGCTACGTGCACGCCACGGCCGGCAACATCAGCGTGCGGCTGGACGACGATGGCTTCCTCATCACGCCAACCGACGCCTGCCTCGGGTTTCTCGACCCGGCGCGGCTTGCAAGGCTCGATGCAAATGGCCAGCAGACCAGCGGCGACCGCGCCAGCAAGACCATCGCGCTGCACACACGAATCTACGCAGCCGCACGCAAGTTCGATGCGAACACGGCCTGCGTGATCCACACGCACAGCACGCACTGCGTGGCGCTCACGTTGAACAATTCGGGTGACGAGCTGCTGCCCGCGCTCACGCCGTACTTCGTGATGAAGGTCGGCCACGTGCCGGTCATTCCGTACCATCGGCCCGGCGCGCCCGAAGCGGCCGAACAGGTGGCGCAGGCCATCGAGCGCCTCGGCGCTGCCGGCACGCCGATCCGCGCCGTGATGCTCACGCGCCTGGGTCCCAATGTCTGGCACGACACGCCGGCCGCTGCCATGGCCGTGCTCGAGGAACTAGAGGAGACCGCCCGGCTTCAAATGCTTGCGAGCGCCGCAAGGCCTGCACCGCTGAACGCCGAACAGATCGATGAACTGCGCCGCACCTTCGGGGCGCGCTGGTAGTAGAAACACCCCATGCCCCAATTCGCCGCCAACCTCTCGATGCTCTATCCGGAGCTCGCCTTTCTCGACCGCTTCGACGCCGCCGCGAAAGACGGCTTCAAGGCCGTGGAGTACCTCTTCCCGTACGACTTTTCGAAGGACGAAATCCTCGCAAGGCTGAAGCACAACGGCCTGCAGCAGGTGCTGTTCAACGGCCCGCCCGGCGACTGGAACGGCGGCGAACGCGGCCTGGCCTGCCTGCCCGGACGCGACGCCGAGTTCCGCGAAGGCATCGCCAGGGCCATCGACTACGCCGTGGCACTCGACTGCCCGCGCATCCACGTCATGGCCGGCCTCGTGCCCGAAGGCCTGGAACGCGATGCGCTGCGGCCCGTGTACCTGGACAACCTGCGCTGGGCCGCGGCCGAAGCTGCCAAGGCAAACCGCGATGTGCTGATCGAGCCGATCAACACGCGCGACATTCCAGGCTTCTTCCTCAACCGCCAGGACCAAGCGCACGAGATCGTCGAGGCCGTCGGCGCACCGAACCTCAAGGTGCAGATGGACCTGTACCACTGCCAGATCGTCGAAGGCGACGTGGCCATGAAGATCCGCAAGTACCTGCCCACCGGCCGCGTCGGCCACATCCAGATCGCCGGCGTGCCCGAGCGCCACGAGCCCGACATCGGCGAGCAGAACTATCCGTACCTGTTCGACGTGATCGACGAGGTGTCGGCGCAGTGCGGATGGCAGGGCTGGGTCGGCTGCGAATACCGGCCGCGCCGCGGTTCGGAGCCGGGTGGCACCTCGGCCGGGCTCGGCTGGTTGCGCGCCTTGCAGCAGCGCGCATGAAGCTCGAAGCGCTGCGCATTCCAGTGCCGCTGCGAGGTTTCGCGGCGGGCGATGCGCAGCTGTTCGACGTCACGCTGGCCGGCGACAGAGTCGGGTCCGTCGTGGCCAGCGCTCAACAGCAGCACGCGCGCGGCACGCTGCTGAGCGCACTGGTCGAGGCGCATGCGCACATCGACAAGAACTACACCGTGCAGGACGTGGGTGCGGCGCAGGGCAACCTGTTCGCCGCCATCGACCGCATGGACAAGCACCGCGACAGCTGGACCGGCGAGTCGCTGCGCCTGCGCATGGAGCGCGCGCTGCACGACGCATGGCAATCGGGCACGCGCGCGCTGCGCACGCACCTCGACTGGGTGCAGCCCGAGCCGCCCGCTGCCCTGCCCGTGTTCGAGGCACTGCGCGAAGAATGGCGCGGCCGCGTCGAGCTGCAGTTCGTTTCGCTCACGCCGCTCGACCTGTTCGCCGACCTCGCCGCGGGCGAGCGCATCGCACGCGAGGTGAAGCGTGCGCGTGGCGTGCTCGGCGCGTTCGTCTACCGCAACGAAGGCATCGTCCACAAGCTGGGGCGCGTGTTCGACCTCGCGCAGCAGCACGGGCTGGGGCTCGACTTCCATGTCGACGAAGGCCTCGACGCCGAAGCCAGCGGCCTGCGCAGCATCGCGCAACTGGTGCGTGCGCGCAATTTCAGGAACGGCGTGGCCTGCGGCCATGCCTGCTCGCTGTCGGTGCAGGGCGATGGCGTTGCCAACGAAACGCTGGCGCTGTGCGCCGGCGCGGGCATTCACCTCATCGCGCTGCCCACCACCAACCTCTACCTGCAAGGCGCGTGGGACCGCACGCCCGTGCAGCGCGGCATCACGCGCATCCGCGAGGCGGCGGCATGGGGCTTGCGTGCGAGCCTGGCAACCGACAACGTGCAGGACGCCTTCTATCCCTACGGCAGCTACGACCTTCTGGAGACCTTCGGCCTCGGTGTGCAGATGGCGCACCTGGCGCCGGCCTCCGACTGGTTCGACGCCGTCACCGTGAGCCCCGCGAAAGCCCTGGGGCTCGCATGGAACGGGCGCATCGCGCCGGGCTGCCCGGCGGACCTGATGGTGTTGGCGGCCACCGACGAACACGAACTCATCGGCCCGCGCGGACGGCAACGCACCGTCATCCGCGCCGGCCGGATCCTCGAGAAAAATCTGGAGAAAACCCAATGAGCATGGGCAAGCCAATGGCCAACTACGCCGCCGCCAAGCGCGTCGGCGATTTCGTCTTCATGAGCGGCGTGGTCGCGGTCGATCCGGCCACGCGCCGCGCCGTCGCGGGCTACGACGCGATTCCCGAGGCCGCACGCACCGCGCTGCAGGGCGTGGGCTACGCTACGGGCCAGATGTCGGTCGATGTGTTCGAGGCGCCCATCGTCGCGCAGAGCTGGTTCGTGCTCGAACGCATCCGCCAGATCGCGGCCGAGCACGGCGGCACGATGGAAGACGTGGTGAAGCTGGTGCAGTACTTCCGACACCTGCCGCACTACGCGTTCTACAACCGCGTGCGCGGGCTGTTCTATCCGGGCGAACCACCGGTGAGCACGGTGGTCGAGGTGTCGCGTTTTCTGCCAGGGGACGAGGTGCTGGTCGAGGTCGAGGCGACCATGTACCTGCCGCAGCAACGCGCTACCTGACCCCCGCCCCCTTCAGCAAAAACTCCGTCACCTGCTCGATCAGGTAGCGCCGGTCCTTGTCATCGCCCTGTTGGGCCACGTTGCGGAAGTACGCGGCCTGGGTGGCGTGGTCGGCATAGAACTGCGTCACGGCCCAGATGTGGAACAGCACCAGCATCGGGTCGGCCTTGTCCATCAGGCCCTGGTTCATCCAGTTCTGGATCACCGCGGCGGCCTGGTCGGTGCGCTGCTTGCTCGTGTCCATCATGTCGTCGATGACCGGCGCGCCGCGCAACATCTCGGCGGTGAAGATGCGCGATCGCAGCGGATGCTCGAACGAGAACATCATCTTGCGCTCGATCAGGTCGCCCAGCACCTTGCGCGGGCCGAAGGCCTCGTCGCTGAAGCCGAACACCACGATCCAGTCGGTGAGGATGTCCTGCAGCACCTGGCGATACAGCGCTTCCTTGCTCTCGATGTAGTAGTGCAACTGCGCTTTCGAGAGCCCGGCCTTGTCGGCAATGGCCTGCGTCGATGCGCCGGCCAGCCCCTCGCTGGCGAACACCTCGATGGCGGCCTGGTTGATGAGGCCGAGCACCTGCGTGTACTTGCGCGAACGGCCGCGCGTGGCGGGCGCCTCGCCGTCGCTTTCTTCGTTGACGGGAGGGCGCGCGCTCACAGCTGGAGTTCCAGTTCCTGCCCCTTGGCGCGCGAGCAGCACAGGGCGACCTTGTGGCGGCGCTCGCTGCCCGTGAGGCAGAAGTCGCGATGCTCCGCACCTTCGCCGTCGCCCTCGACCACGCAGGTGCCGCACAGGCCCTGCTGGCACGACACGGGGATGTCGATGCCGACTTCGTGCAGCGCGTCGACGGCAGTCTGATCTGCGGCAACGGGCACGCTGATGCCGCGCCGTGCGAGCTTCAGCGTGAAGGGCAGGCCGGTTGGGGTGCTGGCATCGGTGGGTGCGGCGAAATATTCGGCGTGCAGCGCGTCCTCGGGCCAGTGCGCGGCCGCGTCGCGCACCGCCTGCATGAAGCCGCCGGGGCCGCACACGTACAGGTGCGTGCCAGGTGCGGGTTGGGCCAGCAGCGCTCGCAGGTCGATGCGCTGCGAGGCGTCGCCCTGGTCGAGATGCAGCCGCAGATGCGGTGCCAGCGCGGGCGCGCGCAGCGCCTCGGCGAACGCCAGATGCTCTTCGCTGCGCGCGAACACGCATAGCGTGAACCCGGCGCCGCGCGCGGCAAGCGCCTGCGCCATCGCCAGGAGCGGCGTCATGCCGATGCCGCCGGCCATCAGCAGATGGTGCGCGGCCTCCTCGCGCAGCGGAAAAGTGTTGCGCGGCGCGCTGATCGCGAGCAGGTCGCCTTCACGCACACGCTCATGCATCGAGGCCGAACCGCCGCGGCTCGCGGCCTCGCGCTTCACGCCGATCACGTACGAGGCGGCGTTCGATGGCCCGCGTGCCAGCGAGTACTGGCGCGAGAAGCCGCCCGGCATGTGCACGTCGATGTGCGCGCCGGCCTCGTAGGCCGGCAGCGGCCGGCCCCACGGATGGGTCAGTTCGAAGGCCAGTATTTCAGGCGTCTGCCGCGAGATGCGTTCGACGCGGACGGTGAGCGTGCGTTCGAGGCTCATGATGATGTGTCTCCCTGCTTTCTGCGTTCTCTAGATGCTGCCCAGCTTGTGCGACACGCGCTCGATGAAGTGGCTGCGGTCGCTTGCAGTCACGGCGTTCATGTCGTGCAGCTGCAGCCACGTCACCTTGCAACGCCATGCGAACAGCGCGCGCAATGCACGCGTGAACAGCCGCCGGCCCGGGTCGCCGATCACCATCACGAACCAGCGCGGCGAGCCGCCGGTGGTCACCACCGTGAGCCGCTGGATGTGCCGCAGCCCCGACTTCGCGATCTGCCCCTTGCGCTGCGCCGGCAGGAAGGCCACGCCCGGCAGCCACACCCGTTCGAGCCAGCCCTTGAGCATCGACGGCGGTCCGTGGAACCAGGTCGGAAACACGAACACCAGGTGCTCGGCCCACAGCAGCGCCTCGACGTGGGGTTTCACGCGTTCGCGGATCAGGTCGGGGTTGTCGAGGTAGGCGATGCGCTCTTCGCGGGTCAGCGTCGGGTCGAAGCCCTCGGCGTACAGGTCGATGGCCTTGACGGGGTGCCGCGGCTGGAGCGCCTCGAGCGCGGTGCGGTAGAGCGCGTGGTTGAAGCTGTCAGGGTTCGGATGGCAGTGGATGACTAGCGTTTTCATGGTTGAGGGCCGGTTCGCTCAGCGGTTTTTGTCGCTGGCGAGACGGGGTCAGAGCCCAGGGGATAAAAGGCCGCGCAGTGCCTTATGGCAACCCAGGCGCCGGCATCTGACCCCGGCGCAAGCCCCGCGCGACCCTCGAGAAAAAACGAAACTGCCTACTTGCCTGTCAGCTTCTTGCGGACGTCGACACCGACGCCCTTGTTCACGAACTGTGTGGTGACGACCTTCGACAGGTCGACCTCGCCCGGCTTGTACAGGCCGGCCTTGACCATCTTGTCGTAGAAGTCCTTCACGCGCGCCTCGTCCATCGCGCCGATGCCCTTGGCGAGCGATTCGCCGCTGTCGACGATGCCCATCTTCTTCATCAGCTCGATGGAGCCCTGCGATGCGGCCACGGGCGAATCGGGGTTGATCTTGGCGATCATCTCGTTGGCCGCCTTGTTGTCGCCGTAGAGGTAGTTGTTCCAGCCGATGATCGAGGCCTCGACGAACTTGCGCACCGTCTCGGGCTTGGTCTTGATCAGGTCGGCGCGCGTCTCGATGGTGGTCGAGTAGGTCGAGAAGCCGTTGTCGGCCAGCAGCTGCACCACCGGGTCGAAGCCGGCTTGCGCTTTGATCGACAGCGGCTCCGAAATCGCGTAGCCCTGCTGGATCGATTTCTTGTCGGCCAGGAACGGGCCGACGTTGAAGGTGTAGGGCTTGAGCTGCGAGTCCTTGAAGCCGTGCTCCGACTTCATCCACTGCCAGAAGCTGAATTGGCCGTCCTTGCCGATGAAGGCCACGGGCGCCTTGGCCATGTCCTTGAAGGTGTCGAAGCCCTGGCCCGGGTGCGCGAACATGGCCTGCGGGTCTTTCTGGAAGAAGGCCGCGACGACCACGGTGGGCACGCCGTTCTTCACGTTGTCGAAGGACTGCAGCAGGTTGCCGGTCATCAGGAAGTCGACCTTGCCGGCCGGCAGCATTGGCCGGTTGTTGACCATCGGTCCGCCCTGCTGGATGTCGACGTCGAGGCCGTACTTCTTGTAGGTGCCATCCACCAGCGCCTGGTAGAAGCCGCCGTGGCCGGCCTGCGCCTTCCAGTTGGTGGCGAATACCACTTTTTCCTGCGCCTGCGCGGCGAAGGCTGCGGCCGAGAGGGCCAGGGCGAGAGCGAGCGGACGAATGGTCAGGGCGGGGACGCGCATGGCAGTGGACTCCTGGGGTTGAATGCGACTTGGGATTCTCATGTCAGTTGTTTGTTGCGCAAGGGGTTTTGTTCTTGTCTTGTCTTGGCGCCTTTGTTCGGGGTGCGTGCACAGGCCGCCGGGTACTCCCCTCCGCGAATGTCCCCCGGCCTTCGGCCTCCTCCTTTATTTCGCTGCGGGGAGCACCCGACGCCCTGTGCACGATGGGCGCTGCCGTTGTTTCGCTCGATCAACAAGTGCTCTGAACGTTCACGCCGATGCGGGGGCCTTTTTCGCGAAATAAAGGAGGAGGCCGAAGGCCGGGGGACATTCGCGAAAAAGGTCACCGTGTCGGCGTGAGCGCGCCCCGAATGGCGGCACACGTCACGCACAACACAAAGAACAAGACCCCGAAGTTCCATCTCAGCGCTCGACAGCCATGTCCGGCGTCCATCCGCGCGTCTTGCCGGGGTTCATCAACCCCATCGGATCGCTGCGCTTCTTGAACTCGATCTGCTGCGTGTCGATGGTCTTCATGCCGCCGTCCTCGATGGTGACGACGTGCGGATTGAAGATCTTGCAGCCGCCCTGCGACTCGATCTCGCGGATCAGCTCGTACTGGTGGGCCTCGCCCTTCCAGCGCACCAGCAGGATGCCGAAGGTGCCGCACTCGCCGTTGGCGCGTGCGAAGTCCTGGTGCTGCAGCACGTCGTCGCCGAAGATTTGCAGATGCCGCTCGACAACCGATGGATCGAAGGGCTGGGCGTAGGCAACCTGCAGGTAGGTCCAGCTGCGGTCGGCCTTCAGTGCCTGCAGCGTCGTGTGGTTGAACGCGCACTCGTAGGCCGGGGGCAGGCCGTGGGCGAGCAGCTCGGCCTCGGTGCCGGCGACGGAGATCGTGCCGCCCTGTGCCTCGGCGAGGGCGCGGAAGTCCGCCATCGACTCGGGCGAGACCATGGCGAACACCGCATGCCGGTCGCGCGGAAAGCGGTCGCGCATCGCCGTGTAGTAGGGCGAGAAGCGCGCCTCGACCGTGGACAGCAGGAAGATGTCGAGCGAGGGCGCCTGTGCCGCGATCCCGAAGTCGAGCGCGCCGCGGTACGTTTCGAACAGCACCGTGCAGTGCACCCATTCGACGGCCGGGCTCAGCGCGACCTCGACGTCGAGGATCACGCCGTTGGTTCCATAGGCGTGGTGCACTTGCTGGATCTCGTCGCCATGCAGCTCGATGACGCGCGGCTCGCGCTCCACCGTCATCACGCGCGCGCGCAGCAAGTTGCCGGGGTCGCGCAGGATGCCGTGGCGGAACGAGCCGATGCCGCCGAAGCCGCCCGCGATGAAGCCGCCGATGCTGGCCACGTGCCAGGTCGAGGGCCACATGCGCAGCGCCTGGCCGGTCTCGCGCGCAGCGAGGTCGATGTCGTGCATGCGCGCGCCGGCTTCGACGCGGATGCGGCCGTCCTGGATGTCGAGCACGCGGCACATCTGCGTCACGTCGAGCACGATGCCGCCCTCGAGCGGTACGCACTGGCCGTAGTTGCCGGTGCCGCCGGCGCGCACGGTGAGCGGCAGCTTCCACTTGGCCGCAACCGCAGCCGCCTGCCGCACGTCGTCCTCGGTGCTGACCTTGACGACGAGGTCGGCCACGCAGCCCGCGAGCTGCGCGGTGAGGATGGGGCTGTACCAGTAGAAGTCTTTCGACAGCTGTTTGCGCTGGGCCGGCGCGGTGATCAGGTTGAGGCCGCGCAGGTCATTGCGCACGGCTTTCCAGTCGATGACGGCGTGCATCGCTCTAGCGTTCACGGCGCATCTCGCTTTCGTGCCAGTGGCCGAGCACGAGGCGTGACAAGGCGGCGAACACGATGAAGATCACGATGCCCAGCAGCGACACCAGCAGCAGCGCCGCGAACATCATCGGGATCTCGGTGCGGAAGCTCGACTCGAGGATGCGCGAAGCCAGCCCCGTTTCCTTGCCCGCCGTGCCGGCCGTGAACTCGGCCACCACCGCACCGATCAGGCTCAGCCCGCCCGCGATCTTCAGGCCCGCCATGAAGTACGGCAGCGCGCTGGGCGCGAGCAGGTAGCGGAAGGTCTGCCACGGCGAGGCCTTGTAGAGCTGGAACAGGTCGCGAAGATTGCTGTCGGCGCTTTTCAGGCCGATGACGGTGTTCGACAAGATCGGAAAGAAGGCCACGATCCACGCGCACAGCAGCAGCGCCGCAGTGGTGTTCGACACGTAGATCAGGATGAGCGGCGCGATCGCGATGATCGGCGTCACCTGCAGGATCACGGCGATCGGGAAGAGGCCTATTTCCACCCACTTGAAGAGCGCGAACGCGATCGCCAGAAGCACGCCACCGACGATGGCCGCGCCGAGCGCGAGCAGCGTGAGCTTGACCGTGAACCACAGGGCGCTGGAGAGCGAATCCCAGTTGTCGAACAGTGTGCGAAGAATGAGCGAGGGTGCGGGGAGGATGTAGTGCGGGATGTTGTTGGAGCGCACGGTCCATTCCCAGAGCAGCAGGAGCGCCGCGATGATGACGACGGGCACCACGATGCGCAGCATCGACTCGCGGCGGCGCAGCTTGTCTTCGTGGGCGCGCAGCGTGGCCTCGGAGGGGGCGTCGTCTGCTGCGGGGTCGGCGTTGGCGATCAGCGTGGTCATCTCTGCTCTCTTACCGTTCGTTGTGCTTTGCGGAGGTGTGTTCGGGGCGCGTGCACAGGCCACCGGGTACTCCCCTCCGCGAATGTCCCCCGGCTTCGCCTCCTCCTTTATTTCGCTGCGGGGAGCACCCGGTGCCCTGTGCACGGTGGGCGCTCTGCTCATGCCGGCAGTTCAACCGCTCTGCTGATCGATCACGCCGGCGGGGTGCCTTGCGCAGCGAAATAAAGGAGGAGGCCGCCGGCCGGGGGACATTCGCGGAGCAAGGTACCCCGTCGGCGTGATCGTGCCCTGAACAAACCACGTCACGCAAAGAGGCGGTTTCAGTGATCGATGTCGAGGCCATGCAGCGCTCCATGCAGGGATTGGGACACCGCCGTGCAATGCGCGTTGTAGCGGCTCGATGTGCGGAACTCTTCGCCGCGCGGGTAGGGCTCGTCGATGCGTATCTCGTCGATCACGCGCCCCGGTCGAGCCGCCATCACGACGATGCGGTTCGACAGGTACACCGACTCGTACACGCTGTGCGTGACGAACACCACCGAGAAGCGGTGCTCGCGCCAGATGGCGAGCAGGTCGTTGTTGAGCTTGATGCGCGTCATCTCGTCGAGCGCGGCAAAGGGCTCGTCCATCAGCAGCAGGCGCGGGTGCGTGACCAGCGCACGCGCGATCGACACGCGCATCTTCATGCCGCCCGACAGCTCGCGCGGATACACGTCGGCAAAGCGCGAGAGGCCGACCATCTCCAGCGCCTGCTGCACCACCGGCGCCGCCGCGTCGCGGCTCATGCCGGCGAGCTTGAGCGGCAGCCACACGTTGTCGAACACCTTGGCCCACGGCATGAGCGTGGGCTCCTGGAACACGAAGCCCAGGTCGCGGTCGCTTTGCGTCTTGCCGGTGTTGGCGCCCGACCAGTGCATGTCGCCCGAGCTGAGCCGCGTGAGCCCCGCGATGAGGCGCAGCGCGGTGCTCTTGCCGCAGCCCGAGGGGCCGAGGAAGCTGATGAAGTCGTGCTCGCCGATGTCGAGCGACATGCCCTGCAGCGCGAGCGTGCCGTTCGCAAAACGCTTGCTGACGTTGCGCAGGGTGACCAGTGGCGGCGGGGTGGGGATGGACATCATTTCCAGGCCGGTTCGTTGGCGAGGCGCGAGAGCGGAAAGCGGTCGACCTCCTGCAGCAGCTCGACGAAGCGGCGGCCCACGTGGTCGAGCACCGCCGCGCCCTTTTCGGCCGTGGCACGCGTGGCGTCGCCGGCGGCGCCCGCGGGGTTGATGTCGTGCATCTGCCAGCCGAGCTTGCCGCTGGGGGTGATCGAGAGGAACTTGTTCTCGGCGGCCAGTTGCTCCGTCATCGAGCTGAAGTTCTGGAACCGGTCCTTGCGCACATGGTCGGGCGCGAGGTGCAGCATGACCGAGCTTTCGAGGTCGCCGGCGTGGATGCCGTGCCGGCCCTCGTGCGCGGTGAACAGGCCCTCGGGCAGGCCCAGCGTGTACCAGTTGGCGGCCACGACCATCATGTCGTGTTCCTCGCGCAGGTCGCGCGCCACGATGTCCATCACGCTCATCTGGCCGCCGTGGCTGTTGTAGAGCACCAGCTTGCGCACGCCGGCCTTCGCGACGCAGGCGCCGATGTCCTTCCACAGCGAGATCAGCGTGTTGGCGGACACCGTGAGCGTGCCCGGGTAGCGCGAATGCTCGTTGCTCTTGCCGTAGGGCACGGTGGGCAAAAACAGCACCGGCAGGTCGTCGGGCAGGTGCGGCAGCGTGGCGCGGACCATGCCGTCGATGGTGGCGGTGTCGGTCGACATCGGCAGGTGCGGGCCGTGCTGCTCGGTCGCGCCCACGGGCAGCACGGCAATGAGCCGTTCACGGTCGAGGCGGGAGAACTCTTCGCTGGTCAGGTCGGACCAGAAACGGCTGCGCAAGGGGACCGGGTTCATCGTGGCGTACCTCGTGGTGACGGGCAGTGGAGCGCGGATGATGATCTAAATTATCCAATCGGTCAAAAAAAGTTGGATCGCGGGTTACCCACGCCGCGGCCGCCGAATGCAGCACCCCTTGATGGCGGCTCTCCTTGGGCATATAAGTCGTTCATGTTTCCTCGGCTTGTCGCAAGGCGGAAAGGGGACGCTATGAAGAGACGCATCTACTGGCTGATGCCGGACCTGGCGAGCGCCAGGCGGGCGATGGACGATCTGGTGCGGGCGCGCGTCGACGTTGCGCGCATTCATTTCGCCGGACCGGAAGGCATGGACATGGCCGGGCTCCATGCGGCCAACGTATGGCAAACCTCGGACGTGGTCCACGCTGCCAAGACCGGATGGGCGGTCGGCAGTGCCTGCGGCATCGTCGTCGGCCTCTTGGCCGCCCTGATGTTTCCGATCTTCGGCGACGACCCCGAATGGGAAGTGGCCGTGCTGGTGGCCGTCGTGGGTGGCGTGGTCGGGACCTGGTCGGCCAGCATGATCGGCATTTCCATTCCGAGTCCCAGGCTGCAGCGTTTCGAGGGCGCCATCGCGCAGGGCCAGATCCTGCTGATGGTGGACTTGCCGCGTTCGCGCGTGCGGGACATCGAGGCGCTGCTGCAGTCTGCGCATCCCGAGGCCCGGTTCGAGGGCGAAGAGCCGCGAATCCCGGCGTTTCTCTGAAGCGCGAATGAGCCCTGAACCCATGATGCCGAGCCGAGGGACCGCACATGATCATGGCCGTCGCCCTGTTGCTCATCGTGCTCGGCTCGGTGCTGTTCCACGTCTTCAATCCATGGTGGACGACGCCCCTGGCTTCGAACTGGCAGCCGATGGACGACACCCTGACCATCACGCTGGTGATCACGGGGATCTTCTTCGTCGTCATCAACCTGTTCGTCGCCTACATGCTGGTGCGCTTTCGCCATCGCGAGGGGCACCGTGCGGCGCATGAGCCCGAGAACAGGAAACTCGAGCGCTGGCTGATCGGCGGCACCACCGTCGGCATCATGGCGCTGCTGGCGCCCGGCCTCGTGGTGTACGCGAACTACGTCAGGGAGCCCCGCGACGCGCTCGTGCTGGAGGTGCTGGGCCAGCAGTGGCAATGGCGCTTCCGCTTCCCGGGGCCGGACGGCAAGCTGGGCGCGACCGATGCGCGCTTCGTCAGCGCCACCAATCCGTTCGGGATCGACCCGGGCGACCCTGCCGGGCAGGACGACCTCCTGATCCCCGGCGACGAGGTGCACCTGCCGCTCGGCAAGCCGGTGCTGGTGCTGATGCGCTCGAACGATGTGCTGCACGACTTCTTCGTGCCGCCGTTCCGCGCCCGGATGAACATGGTGCCGGGGCAGGTCAGCCGCTTCTGGTTCACGTCGACCGTCGCAGGCCGCTACGAGGCGCTCTGCGCGCAGCTGTGCGGCGTGGGCCATCCCAACATGCGCGGCTACGTGGTGGTGGAGGACCCGGCGAGCTACCAGGCCTGGTACGCGGCGCTGCCGAGCTTCGCCAAGTCGCAGGCCAAGGCGCCCGAGGCGCCGGCCGCCCCGGGCGGCCCGGCCGGCGGCGGCGCACGCGTCGAGCAGGGGCGCGCGCTGGCGGACGCCAAGGGCTGCGTGGCCTGCCACACGGTCGACGGCAGCCCGCGCGTGGGGCCGACCTGGAAGGGCCTGCACGGCAAGACCGAGACCATGGCGGACGGCTCCACCGCGCTGGTCGACGAAGCCTATCTGCGCAGCTTCATCCGCGATCCGCAGGCCCGCCATGTGAAGGGCTTCCCGCCGGTCATGCCCAAGATCGAAATGACCGATGAAGAACTGGCCGCGCTGGTGGCCTACATCCAGAGTCTGGGCAGCCCGCCGGCGCAGGCTGCCGCCGAACAGAAGGCTGCGCGATGAACTCTTCCTCGCCCACGGGGCAGGCCATGTCCCACGCCGACGACGCCGGGCACCCCGCGCCGCAGAGTTTCCTGACCCGCTACGTCTGGAGCCAGGACCACAAGGTGATCGCTGTCCAGTACGCCTGCACCGCCATCGCGGTGGGCGTGGTGGGCGTGGTGCTGTCCAACCTGATGCGGCTGCAGCTGGGCTTTCCGGGCCAGTTCGACTTCATCAACGCCGAGCGCTACTACCAGTTCGTGACCATGCACGGGATGATCATGGTGATCTACCTGCTCACGGCGCTGTTCCTCGGCGGCTTTGGCAACTACCTGATCCCGCTGATGGTGGGGGCGCGGGACATGGTCTTTCCCTACCTCAACATGTTGAGCTTCTGGGTCTACCTGCTGTCGGTGGTGGTCCTGATGGCGAGCTTCTTCGTCCCGGGCGGACCTACCGGCGCGGGCTGGACGCTGTATCCGCCGCAGTCGATCCTGCCCGGCACGCCGGGCCATGCGGGCGGCATCGTGCTGATGCTGGTGTCGCTGCTCATCTTCATCGTGGCGACCACGATGGGCGGCCTCAACTACGTGACCACCGTGCTGCAGGCGCGCTGCGAAGGCATGACGCTGCTGCGCATGCCGCTCACGGTGTGGGGCATCTTCGTCGCCACCATCCTTGCGCTGCTCGGCTTTCCGGCATTGTTCGTCAGCGGCGTGATGCTGCTGCTCGACCGGACGCTGGGCACCAGCTTCTTCATGCCGGCGCTGGTGTCGATGGGCCAGGTGACGGGCTACAAGGGCGGCAGCCCGCTGCTGTTCCAGCACCTGTTCTGGTTCTTCGGCCACCCAGAGGTCTACATCGTGGCGCTGCCGGCCTTCGGCATCGTCTCCGACCTGATCAGCGTGCACGCGCGCAAGTGCATCTTCGGCTACCGCATGATGGTGTGGGCCATCGTGGCCATCGGCGCGCTCAGCGTGGTGGTCTGGGCGCACCACATGTTCGTGAGCGGCATGAACCCGTACTTCGGCTTCTTCTTCGCGACCACCACGCTGATCATCGCGGTGCCCACCGCGATCAAGGTCTACAACTGGATCCTGACGCTGTGGCGCGGCGACATCCACCTGACGGTGCCGATGCTGTTCGCGCTGGCCTTCCTCTGCACCTTCCTCATCGGCGGGCTGACCGGGCTGTTCCTCGGCAACGTGAGCGTGGACATCCCGCTCTCGGGCACCTATTTCGTGGTGGCGCACTTCCACATGGTGATGGGCGTGGCGCCGCTGCTGGTGGTGTTCGGCGGCATCTACCACTGGTTTCCCAAGGTCACGGGCCGCATGCTCGACGACCGGCTCGGCCGGCTGCATTTCTGGATCACCTTCCTCGGTACCTACGCGGTCTTTTTCCCGATGCACTACCTCGGCGTGCTGGGCATGCCGCGGCGCTACTACAACTTCGATGGCTACAAGTTCATTCCGCCGTCGGCGTTCAGCCTGAATGAAGTCATCACCGTGATCGCGATGATCATCGCCCTGGCCCAGCTGCTGTTCATCGTCAACCTGGCCTGGAGCGCCTGGCGCGGCCGACCGGCCGACGCCAACCCATGGCGCGCCGCCTCGCTCGAATGGCAGACGCCGACGACGCCGCCGGGCTACGGCAACTGGGGGCCGCGGCTGCCGGTGGTCTACCGGTGGGCCTATGCCTATGGAGAGCCGGGCGCGGCGGAAGATTTCATCGCGCAGAACGCGCCGCCGCAAGCCGGGGCCGGGGAGCCCGAGCCGGAAGGCCAGAGCGAGGTGCGGGGAGCGCCGGCATGAGCGCAGCGCCGGGCCGTTCCCAAGCAAGCTCGCACCGCAGTGCGCAGCACGGAGGTCTCTTGATGGCCGCGGTTGCTGCCTGGAGCGACCGCGGCCGGCCCCGCGATGCGCGCGCGAGCGCGGCCAGCATCGGCCTGTGGGTCTTCATGGGCGTGGCCACCGCGCTGTTCTCGCTCTTCATCGTGGCCTACGTGATGCGCATGAGCGGCGACGACTCGATGACGATCGCGCTGCCGTGGCAGCTCTGGCTCAGCTCGGCGCTGCTGGTGGCGGGCAGCGTGGCGCTGCAAGGGGCCGGTGGTGCATCGCGCGGCTCCGACGCGATGCGGACGCGTCGCCTGCTGCTGGCGGGCGGCCTCTGCGCGGCGGGCTTCCTGAGCGTGCAGCTGTGGGCCTGGCAGGCGCTGCTGAGCGCTCAGGTGATGCCGGCCGGCAATCCGGCGGGCAGCTTCTTCTATTTGTTGACCGCGATGCACGGACTCCACCTGGCGGGTGGGCTGGTCGGGTGGGCCTGGACGGCGCACGCCGCATGGCCCGATCCCGCCAGGGCCGCATGGCGCATCGCGCTGTGCGCGCGCTACTGGCACTTCATGCTGGCGGTGTGGCTGGTGCTGTTCGCGCTGCTCGGGTGGGTGACGCCGGAGGTGGCGCGCTTCGTCTGCGGCACATCCTGAGGAGGCATCCATGAACAACACCGCAACCGTCGCCGCAACGCCGTTGAATCCGACCCTTGCCGCAAGCGGCTGGCGCGGGCTGATTGCCGACTGGTCTTCCGATCGCCAGGCGTTCCACGTCTCGTGGGGCAAGGCGATGATGTGGATCTTCCTGCTCAGCGACACCTTCGTCTTCAGTTGCTTCCTGACCGGCTACATGACGGTGCGCGTCTCGACCACCGTGCCGTGGCCCAACCCGAGCGAGGTGTTCGCGCTCCACGTGGCGGGCGCCGACATCCCGTTGCTGCTGATCGCGATCATGACCTTCGTGCTCATCAGCAGCAGCGGCACGATGGCGATGGCCGTCAATTTCGCCTACCGCCGCGACCGCGTGAACGCCGCCACGCTGATGATCGTGACCGCGACCTTCGGCGAACTCTTCGTCGGCATGCAGGCCTTCGAGTGGTCCAAGCTGATCCTGCATGAAGGCGTGCGGCCCTGGGGCAACCCGATGGGCGCGGCGCAGTTCGGCTCGGCCTTCTTCATGATCACGGGCTTTCACGGGCTGCACGTGTCGGCCGGCGTGGTCTTCCTGTTCACCGTGGCCTTCAAGCTGATCCGCGGCGACTACGACAAGAAGGGCAACTACCAGATCGTCGAGATCGCCGGCCTGTACTGGCACTTCGTGGACCTCGTGTGGGTCTTCATCTTCGCGCTGTTCTATCTCTGGTGAGGACGATCATGAACCCCGACACCGGCCAACAACATCCGATCGGCCTCTATCTCAAGATCTGGGGGCTGCTGTTCGTGCTCAGCACGATGTCGTACCTGGTCGACTACTTCCATTTCCACGGGTACCTGCGCTGGACCCTGATCATTGTCTTCATGCTGCTGAAGGCGGGGCTGATCGTTTCGGTCTTCATGCACATGGCCTGGGAGCGGCTGTCGCTGGTCTATGCCATCCTGGTGCCGCCCCTGTGCCTGCTGGTCCTGGTGTGGTTGATGGCGGCGGAGGCCGGCCACACCTTCCTGACACGGATGGCGTTCTTCCACTGACGGCGGCGCGGGCGGCAGCCCGGCTCCGCCCGGCTCAGCGCCGCACCACGTAGCGCGTCACCACCGGCGGCGACTCGCCCAGGTGGAACGCCAGCCGGCGCTCGCGCAGCGCCATGTCGGCGGCGGTGGCGCGGTTGAAGCGGCGCAGGTGGTCGGTCCACGATTCGTCGACGATCTGCTCCACGTAGCGTTCCGGCTGCGCGATGTCGTGCAGCAGCTCCCAGCCGATGGCGCCCTGGCTCAGGCGCGCGCGGCGGGTCTGCTGCATCACGAGGTGGAAGGCGGGGGCGCGGGCCGGGTCGATCATGAATTCCACTGTGATGACCACGCGGCCGTCTTCCTGTGGCGCCTCGGCGGGCGGGCCGGCAGCCCAGCCGGCCTGGGCGGGGCTGGTGTCGTCCTCGCCGCTCACGTCGGTCACCCAGCGCAGCGCGGCGAGCATCAGCAGCGTGCCGCTGACGGCCGCCACGCACAGGCTGGCGACCAGCGTGGTGACCGTGGCTACCTGGCCCCAGAGCGCCGCGCCGATCGCGCTCGCGCCCATGATGGCCATCTGGTACATCGACATGCCGCGCGCGCGCACCCAGTCGGGCAGCGCGAGCTGGGCCGACACCGACAGCGAGTTGGCCACCGTGATCCACGCCATGCCGCCGAAGAACATTGCCGGCACCGCGACCCATGCATTCGGCGCGAAGGCCATGACGGCGGTGGCGCCCGACTGCAGCAGCGTGCCGCGCAGCACCAGCTGGTCGCGACCCATCGCCTGGCGCAGCCGCGGCAGGAACAGCACCGCGACGATCGCGCCCGATCCCATGGCCGCCAGCAGCAGCGTGAAGGTGCCGGCGCCGCCGCCCTCGAGGTTGCGCGCCAGCAGCGGCAGCAGCGCCAGCAGCGCGGTCGAGTGGAAGAAGAAGATCGAGATGCGCGTGAGCACCGCGCGCATGCGCTGCGACTGCCGCACGAACTGCACGCCCACGCGCATCGCGCTGATGAGCTTCTCGCGGCCCAGCGGGTTGGGCGTGTGCTCGCGCCGCCAGCGCAGCACCACGAAGCCCGAGGCCACCGACAGCACCGCGTTGAGCGCGAACACCCACACGGTGCCGGCGCTCGCGATCAGCATGCCGGCCGTAAGCGGGCCGACGATGCGCGAGGCGTTCATCGCGATGCCGTTCAGGCCCAGCGCGGCCGGCAGCTGCGGGCGCGGCACCAGCTCGGGCACGATGGCCGCGAACACCGGCCAGCGCAGCGCCAGGCCGATGCCGTTGGCGAAGGTCAGCGCCAGCAGCAGCGGCGCGGTCATGAGGTCGAGCGCCAGCGCGGCGCACAGCACGATGGCCGTGCCGGCCAGCCAGAACTGCGTGGCCACCAGCCAGCGCCGGCGGTCGAGGATGTCGGCCAGCGCGCCGCTGGGCAGGCCCAGCAGGAACACCGGCAGCGTGGAGGCAGACTGCACCAGCGCCACCCAGATCGGCGAGGTGGTCAGCGAGGTCATCATCCACGCGGCGGCCACGTCGTTCATCCACATGCAGATGTTGGCGACGAGCCAGGTGCTCCACAGCATGCGGAACACGGGGAGCTGGAGGGGCACGAGGGCCGCGAGCTTCGCTGGCTGCGGCCGCGCGGGCGGGATGGGCGTCTCTTCGGGGGATATGGGTGGCATGTGGCGCTATTTTGGCGCGCCCGCCGCCGTCATCCCCTGTCGCTGCGGGCGAGGCGGTGTTCGAGGCGGCGCAGCATCGTGGTCAGCACCAGCGTCATCACCCAGTAGATGACCGAGATCGCGAGGTACGGCTCCCAGTAGCGCGCATAGGCGCCGGCCACGGTGCGCGCCGCGTAGGCCAGCTCGGCCAGTCCGATGGCCGAGACCAGCGACGTGTCCTTCAGCAGCGCGATCGCGTTGTTGCCCAGCGGCGGCAGCATGCGACGGAAGGCCTGCGGCAGCACCACGTAGCGCATCACCTGCGCGGGCGAGAAGCCGATCGAGCGGCCCGCATCGAACTGTCCGCGCGAGATCGACTGGATGCCGGCGCGGAACACCTCGGAGATGTAGGCCGCCGAATTGAGCGTGAGCGCCACCACGCCGGAGATGAGCGCGCCGTGCTCCTGCTTGAGCGTGCGCGCGAGCTCGCCGTCGATCAGGATGCCCGTCGTCGGGTGGATGAACACCGGCATCACCGCGAAGTGGATCAGCAGGATCTGCACGAACAGCGGCGTGCCGCGGAAGAAGCTCACGTACACCGTGGCCGGCCAGCGCAGGAAGAAGCGCGCGATCCAGGTCCAGGGGGCGTGGCGCGGATGCGCCAGGCGCGCGAGCGCGAGGCACAGGCCCCAGCTCGAACCCAGCAGCACGCACACCACGGTCATGCGCAGCGTCATCCAGGCGCCTTGCCAGAACAGGTCCTTGTATTCGACCAGGATGTCCCATCGGAACCATCCGAAAAGAAGAATTGGTTGTTCCATCTATCGCCTCCGCTTCATCGCGTCAAACTCAAAAAACAAACGGCCGCATCGTGGCGGCCGTGATCGGATCACAGGCGGGGTGCGGCTCAGCGGACGTTCGGGTCCTTGTTGAACCACTTCTTGTAGATCGTCGCGTAGCTGCCGTCGGCGCGGATGGCCGCGAGGCCGGCGGTGAGCTTGTCGAGCAGGGCCTTGTCGCCCTTCTTCACGACGATGCCGAAGCCCTCTTCGGGGAAGGACTTGTCGTCCAGCGTCTTCAGGTCGGGGTTCTGCGCCACGCGATAAGCGATGACGCCGTTGTCGCCCATGGCGGCATCGACGCCGCCGCCGGCCAGCTCGGAAATGATGAGCGGCGTGCTCTCGAAGCGGCGGATGTCGGGGTTGGTCTTGCCGAACTCGCGCGAGGCGATGTCGTCGGCGGTGGAGGCGCTGACCACGGCGATCTTCTTGCCGGCGAGGTCCTTCAGTGAGGCGACCTTGCTGTTCTTCGGCAGCGCGATCAGCTGGCGGGCCGCGAAGTACGGCGGCGTGAAGTCGTAGCTCTGCTTGCGCTTCTCGTTGATGGTGACGCCCGAGATCACGAGGTCGACGTCGCCGTTGTTCAGCGCGCCGAAGATGCCGGTGAAAGGCGTGTTGACGATCTTGATCTTCAGGCCCTGCTGCTTCGCGATGGCGTTGATGATGTCGATGTCGAAACCGACGATCTGCTTGTCCTTGTTCTCGAAGGCGAAGGGCGCGTAGGTGGCGCTGGAGGCTACGGTGAGTTCGCGGTTCTGCGCCTGGGCACTGAATGCGAGCGTGGCGGCTGCGAGGCCAAGGGCCAGGGCGCGGCGGAGGAGATTCATTCGGGGTCCTTGTTTTTCGCCGTCCGGCGGGAGGTGGTGGGCGGGGATTTTAGGCTGTCGCTATCGGGCGGCGGCGGCGGCGTCGCCGCATGCACTCAGCGTGCCAGATGCCCCAGCGGCAGCGCGCTGCTCGCCTTCACCTCGCCCAGCGAGAAACTGGTGTGCAGGTCCTTCACGTTCGGCAGGTTCATCAATTGCTGGCGCGCAAAGGACGAGAAGCTGTCGAGGTCCTGCGCCACCACCTGGAGTTCGAAGGTGCCGGTGCCGCTGATGTAGTGGCAGGCCACCACCTCGGGCATCCTGCGGATCGCATCCTCCAGCTTGCGGGTGGCCTCGTGGGTGACGCGCTCGGTGTCCACGCGCACGAAGGCAAGCACGCCGAGACCGATCTTGTGGCGGTCGATCTCGGCGTGGTAGCCCTTGATGACGCCCGCCTCCTCGAGTGCCCGCACCCGGCGCCAGCAGGGCGCGGCCGAGAGCCCCACGCGTTGCGCAAGCTCGGCGTTGGTGAGGCGACCGTCGGCCTGCAGTTCTTGCAGGATTGCGAGGTCGAACTTATCGATGCTTTCCATTGGCGCGGATTTTAAGCAAGATTCTTTCTGGAAGCTGCTTTTTCGAGGCAAAGAACGCAAACACCTGTCGCCGACCCCGGCATACACTTTGCGTGACCATGGGCTCGCGCCCTACCGGGCACAGACCCAAGCAATCAGCCAGGCCCACAAGGCCCCGCCATACGGAGACAGACACCATGAACGCCCCGCTGCCCGAGCACATCCGCAAGGCGCTAGAAACCGTCACGCTCGACGACAAGTACTCCCTCGACTACGGCCGTGCCTTCATGAGTGGTGTGCAGGCCCTCGTGAAGCTGCCCATGCTGCAGCAACTGCGCGACAAGCAGGCCGGCAAGAACACCGCCGGCTTCATCAGCGGCTACCGCGGCTCCCCGCTTGGCGGCTATGACCAGGCGCTATGGAAGGCCAGCAAGTTCCTCAAGGAGCGGAACATCGTCTTCCAGCCGGGCGTGAACGAAGAGCTGGCGGCCACCGCGCTCTGGGGCACTCAGCAGCTGGGCTTCTCGCCCGCGGGCACCAACAAGTTCGACGGCGTGTTCGGCATCTGGTACGGCAAGGGCCCGGGCGTGGACCGCTGCTCCGACGTCTTCAAGCACGCCAACATGGCCGGCACCACCGAATTCGGCGGCGTGATCGCGGTGGCGGGCGATGACCACATCTCCAAGAGCAGCACGGCCGCGCACCAGAGCGACCACATCTTCAAGGCCTGCGGCACGCCGGTGTTCTTCCCGGCCAATGTGCAGGAAATCCTCGACCTGGGCATCCACGCCTTTGCCATGAGCCGCTTCTCGGGCGTGTGGTCGGGCATGAAGACGATCCAGGAGATCGTCGAATCGAGCGCCACGGCCATGATCGACCCCGAGCGCGTCGAGATCGTCATCCCCACCGATTTCGAGATGCCGCCCGGCGGCCTGCACATCCGCTGGCCCGACCATGCGCTGGAGCAGGAAGCCCGGCTCATGCACTACAAGTGGTACGCCGCGCTCGCCTACATCCGCGCCAACCGGCTGAACCACAACGTGATCGAGGGCCCGAACGACCGCTTCGGCATCATGGCCAGCGGCAAGGCCTTCAACGACACGCGCCAGGCGCTGATCGACCTGGGCCTGGACGACGCGGCCTGCCGCCAGCTCGGCATCCGCCTGCACAAGGTAGGCGTGGTGTGGCCGCTGGAGGCGCAGCTCACGCGCGAATTCGCCACCGGCCTGCAGGAGATCCTGGTGGTAGAGGAGAAGCGCCAGGTCATCGAATACCAGCTCAAGGAAGAGCTCTACAACTGGCGACCCGACGTGCGTCCCAACGTGGTCGGCAAGTTCGACGAGGGCGAGGTGCACGCGGCCGAAGGCTACTCGGGCGGCGAATGGTCGATGCCCAACCCGACCTCGCACACGCTGCTGCGCGCCAACGCCGACCTGAACCCGGCGCTCATCGCCAAGGCCATCGCCTCGCGCCTGAAGAAGACCGGCCTGCTGGCCGCCGCCGGCGCCGACATGGCCGCGCGCATCGATGCCCAACTCGCCATCCTCGAAGCCAAGGAACGCTCGATGGTGGTGCAGCAGGCCTCCACCAGCGTGGCCGACGCCACGCGCCAGCCCTGGTTCTGCTCGGGCTGCCCGCACAACACCAGCACCGTGGTGCCCGAAGGCTCGCGCGCAATGGGCGGCATCGGCTGCCACTTCATGGCGACCTGGATGGACCGCTCCACCATCGGCTTCACGCAGATGGGCGGCGAGGGCGTGCCGTGGGTGGGCCAGCAGCCCTTCACCACCGACCAGCACATCTTCGCGAACCTGGGCGACGGCACGTACTTCCACAGCGGCCTGCTCGCCATCCGCCAGAGCATCGCGGCGGGCGTGAACATCACCTACAAGATCCTCTACAACGACGCGGTCGCCATGACCGGCGGCCAGCAGGTCGGCGAGCGTCCGGAAGGCCACTCGGTGCTGCAGATTGCCGAGAGCCTGCATGCCGAGGGCGCGGCGAAGGTCGTGATCGTGACCGACGAGCCCGAGAAGTACGAGGGCGTGAACATCCCCGGCGACCACGTGCAGGTGAAGCACCGCGACCTGCTCGACGAGGTGCAGCGCGAGTTCCGCAAGATCCCCGGCACCACGGCCATCATCTACGACCAGACCTGCGCGACCGAGAAGCGCCGCCGCCGCAAGCGGGGCACGGCCGTCGATCCGGCCAAGCGCGTGGTCATCAACGAGTTGGTCTGCGAAGGCTGCGGTGACTGCAGCGTGCAGAGCAACTGCCTGTCGGTCGAACCGCTGGAGACCGAGTTCGGCCGCAAGCGCACCATCAACCAGAGCAGCTGCAACAAGGACATGAGCTGCCTGAAGGGCTTCTGCCCGAGCTTCGTCACCGTCGAAGGCGGCCAGCTCAAGAAGAAGGGCAAGAACAAGGGCGCCACGCCGGCCGAGTTCGGTCTGCTGCCCGAGCCCGCGATTCCGTCGCTGGTCGGCGGCAAGGTCTGGGGCGTGGTGGTGGCGGGCGTCGGCGGCACCGGCGTGATCACCATCGGCCAGCTGCTCGGCATGGCGGCGCACATCGAGGCCAAGGGCATCGTCACGCAGGACGCGGCCGGCCTCGCGCAAAAGGGCGGCGCCACCTGGAGCCACGTGCTGATCGGCGACACACAGGACGACATCCGCACCACGCGCGTCGGCACCGCGGCGGCCGACCTGATCCTGGCCTGCGATCCGCTGGTCACGGTCAACGGCGAAACCATGGCGCGCATGCGCGAAGGGCGCACGCACGTGGCGCTCAACAGCCACAGCTCGCCGACGGCGGCCTTCGTGCGCAACGCCAACTGGCAGAACCCCGAAGACGCCTGCGCCGCCGAGATCGCGCGCGCCGTGGGCGTCGACGGCATGGGCACCTTCGACGCCGATGCCGCCGCCACCGCGCTGATGGGCGACAGCATCTACGTCAACCCGATGATCCTGGGCTACGCCTGGCAGAAGGGCTGGGTCCCGTTGGCGCACGAGTCGCTGATGCGCGCCATCGAGCTCAACGCCGTGGCCGTCGAGAACAACAAGACGGCGTTCGAATGGGGCCGCCAGGCGGCGGTGCGTCCTGAAGAGCTGCAAAAGCGCGTGCGTCCCGGCCAGGTCATCGAGTTCAAGAAGCGCGAATCGGTCGAAAGCCTGGTGGCGCGCCGCGTCGAATTCCTGACCGGCTACCAGAACGCCGCCTACGCCGATGAATACAAGCAGTTCGTCGGCAAGGTGCAGCAGGCCGAATCGGCCGCCGGCAAGAGCACCGCGCTGACCGAAGCGGTCGCGCGCTATCTGTTCAAGCTGATGGCCTACAAGGACGAGTACGAAGTCGCCCGCCTGCATACCGACCGTGCCTTCCTCGACCGCGTCGAAGGCATGTTCGAGGGCGACTACAAGCTCAACTACCACCTGGCGCCGCCGCTCATCGCGAAGAAGGACGCCAAGGGGCAGCTCCAGAAGCAGAAGTTCGGTCCCTGGATGCTCACGGGCTTCCGCTTCCTCGCGAAGCTGAAGGGCCTGCGCGGCACGGCGCTCGACATCTTCGGCCGCACCGAAGAGCGCAAGACCGAGCGTGCGTTGATCGGCGAGTACCGCGCCAGCATCGAGGAAGTGATCGGCGGCCTGCGCGCGGACAACCACGCGCTGGCGCTGGAAATCGCGGCCCTGCCCGAACAGATCCGCGGCTACGGCCACGTGAAGGATCGCAACCTGGCGGCAGCCCGTATCCGCTGGAGTGAGCTGATGGCCAAGTGGCGCAACCCGCAGGGGCAGCGCGCGGCGGCCTGATCTTCAGGGCTGGTCGACATGCAACGGGCGCCCGATGGGCGCCCGTTGCTATTTAAAACGTAGCAAACGGCGCGCGATCCACTGCCCGGAAAGCCCTCCCCGCCGCGCCGGATAAGCGCGCGGAGCGGTCATCTGCGCCGAATACAATGTCCGGTGCTGTGCGCGGCCAAGCCCCGCCGCGCTTTGACTTGCGGTCCGCCTCCTTCGCGGCCGCGAAGCCCAAGGAACCGCGGGCACGTCCTGCGCTCCCATCGTTTTCTCTTCCCTCTGCTGGAGACTCTCTTGTTCATTTCCTCTGCTTTCGCCCAGACCGCGCCCGCTGCAGCCGGCGGCGGTGACATGTTGTCCTCCCTCGGCAGCATGCTGCCGCTGGTGCTGATGTTCGTGGTGCTGTATTTCGTCATGATCCGGCCCCAAATGAAGCGCCAGAAGGAAGCCCGCGCCATGATCGAGGCCCTGGCCAAGGGCGACGAAGTCGCCACCGCCGGCGGCGTGCTCGGCAAGATCACCTCGATCGGCGACCAGTACCTCGGCCTCGAAATCGCCAATGGCATCGAGATCAAGATCCAGCGCAGCGCCGTGGTGCAGGTCCTGCCCAAGGGCGCCGTCAAGCAATAAAAGCGTGAGCTGAACCTTGCGCCTTGCGGCGCAGGGCCCCAATTCACGCCGTGTTCCGTTTCAGAAAAAGCGCTTTCTCATGAACCGTTACCCGGTCTGGAAGTACGCGATCATCGTGGTCGTGTTGCTCGTGGGGCTCATCTACGCCCTGCCCAATTTCTTTGGTGAGGCGCCTGCGGTGCAGGTGTCGGCTGCGAAGTCGACCGTCAAGATCGACGCGTCGACCCGGGCCAGGGTGCAGGAGCTGCTCAAGACGGCCGGCCTCACGCCCGAGCTGCTGAGCCTCGAACCCACCGCGGTGCGGGCGCGGTTCGCCACCACCGACGACCAGATCAAGGCGCGCGATACGCTGCAGCAGGCCCTGGTGCCGAACGCGGACGAAGCCTCCTACGTGGTGGCGCTGAACCTCGTGTCGCGCTCGCCCTCTTGGCTGACCGCGCTGCACGCCTTCCCGATGTACCTGGGCCTCGACCTGCGCGGCGGCGTCGACTTCCTGCTGCAGGTCGACATGCGCGGCGTGCTCGACAAGAAGGCCGAATCCTTCGCCGGCGACATCCGCATGGGGCTGCGCGAAAAGAAGGTGCGCGGCAGCGCCGTGAACCGCAACGGCCAGACCGTCGAAATCACGCTGCGCGACGCCGACAGCGTGGAAACCACCCGGCGCCTGATCCAGGACACGATGCCCGACCTCAGCACCGTCGAGAGCCAGCAGGGCACCGAATGGCGCATCGTGGCCAGCATCAAGCCCGAGGCCGCGCGCCGCATCCAGGACGCGGCGCTCAAGCAGAACGTCACGACGCTGCACAACCGGATCAATGAACTCGGCGTGGCCGAACCGGTGATCCAGCAGCAGGGCATCGACCGCATCGTCGTGCAGCTGCCCGGCATGCAGGACCCGGCCCAGGCCAAGACCATCATCGGACGCACGGCCACGCTCGAAATGCGCATGGTGGACGAAAGCGCCGAAGGCCGCTCGGCCGAGCTGAGCGGTGGCCCGGTGCCCTTCGGCTCCGAGAAATTCCTCGACCGCCAGGGCCGTCCGGTGATCGTGAAGAAGCAGGTGCTCGTCACCGGCGAGAACCTCACCGACGCGCAGCCCGGCTTCGACCAGCAGAGCAACCAGCCCAAGGTCGACCTGACCATGGACGCGAAGGGCGGCACCATCATGCGTGACGTGAGCCGCGAGAACTACAAGAAGCGCATGGCCATGCTGATCTTCGAGAAGGGCAAGGGCGAAGTGCTCACGGCCCCGTCGATCAACGGCGAACTGGGCAACCGCTTCCAGGTGTCGGGCTCGATGACCGTGTCCGAAGCCAACGACCTCGCGCTGCTGCTGCGCGCCGGCTCGCTGGCCGCGCCGATGGAAATCATCCAGGAACGCACCATCGGCCCGACGCAGGGTGCGGAGAACATCAAGAAGGGCTTCGACAGCGTGATGTACGGCTTCGCCGCGATCATGGTGTTCATGTGCATCTACTACGCGCTGTTCGGCCTGTTCTCGTCGATCGCGCTGGCCGTCAACCTGATGCTGCTGGTGGCCATTCTCTCGATCCTGCAGGCCACGCTCACGCTGCCGGGCATCGCGGCCATGGCGCTGGCCATCGGCGTGGCGATCGACTCCAACGTGCTGATCAACGAGCGCGTGCGCGAGGAACTGCGCAACGGGGCGTCGCCGCAGGCGGCGATCCATGCGGGCTACGAACGCGCCTGGGGCACCATCCTCGACTCCAACGTGACCACGCTGATCGCGGGTATCGCGCTGCTGGCCTTCGGCTCGGGTCCGGTGCGTGGCTTTGCGGTGGTGCACTGCATCGGCATCGTCACCTCGATGTTCTCGGCCGTGTTCTTCTCGCGCGGCCTCGTGAACTTCTGGTACGGCCAGAAGAAGAAGCTCAAGACGGTGTCCATCGGCACGGTCTGGCGGCCGAAGACCGACGGCGCGGCCGTGGCCGAAACCAAGTAAGAGGCAGAAGAGACAGCCATGGAATTCTTCCGCATCCACAAGACCATCCCGTTCATGCGCCATGCGCTGGTGCTGAACATCATCTCCTTCGTCACCTTCGCGCTGGCGGTGTTCTTCCTGTTCCACCGCGGGCTGCACCTGTCGGTGGAGTTCACCGGCGGCACGGTGATGGAAGTGGCGTACACGCAGTCGGCCGACGTGGGCAAGGTGCGCGACATCGTCGGCAAGCTGGGCTACACCGAAGTTCAGGTGCAGAGCTTCGGCAAGTCGGTGCAGATCCGCCTGCCCGTGAAGAAGGGCGTGACCTCCGCCCAGCAGAGCGCACAGGTGATGGACGCGCTGAAGGTGGCCGAGCCGACGGTGGAGCTGCGCAGCAACGAATTCGTCGGCCCGCAGGTCGGCGACGAACTCACCACCAACGGCCTGAAGGCCCTGGGCATGGTGGTCGTGGGCATCATGATCTACCTGGCGTTCCGCTTCGAGTGGAAGTTCGCGCTGGCCACCGTGCTGGCGAACCTGCACGACGTGGTGATCATCCTGGGCTTCTTCGCCTTCTTCCAGTGGGAGTTCTCGCTGGCGGTGCTGGCGGCGGTGCTGGCGGTACTGGGCTATTCGGTGAACGAATCGGTCGTGATCTTCGACCGGATCCGCGAGAACTTCCGCCGCTACCGGAAGATGTCGACCACCGAGATCATCGACAACGCAATCACCTCGACCATCAGCCGGACCATCATCACCCACGGCTCCACCCAGCTGGTGGTGCTGTCGATGTTCTTCTTCGGCGGCCCGACCCTGCACTACTTCGCGCTGGCGCTGACCATCGGCATCTGCTTCGGCATCTACTCGTCGGCCTTCGTGGCGGCGGCGATCGCCATGTGGCTCGGCGTGAAGCGCGAAGACCTCATCAAGGGCGGCCCGACCAAGCGCGACGGCGAATCCGAGGACGACCCGAACGCCGGCGCCGTGGTCTGACGGATACTTCGGGGTTCAAACTACCCTGGCCTTCCCGACTTTTCAATGAGCATTGCGCGGTCCGCCTCTTCCCTGCAGCTCGCACGCGAGACGCGTGAGCGTTTCGTATCGGCCACCGAGGGGGCCATTGCGCCGCTGGCCGACGCGATCCGGGACCGGCTGACGGCCCTGGCCTCCGAGGCCGGCAACGCCCGTTCCATGCAGGAAAACCGCGATGACTTCGTCGCGTTCCAGGGCCACGCCACGCAATGGGTGACGCTCGCGCAGGCCGGCTGGCGCAAGGCGCTGGGCACCACATCCGGCGCCATGACCGCACCTGCGGCGCTGCGGCTCGAACTGATCGGCAATGAAGTGGTGGAGAGCAACATCCTCTCCTCGCGCCTCGCGCAGATGATCCACGACAAGGCCAGCTTCGAACTCAGCGACCTGCGCCTGCGCATCCAGCACCTCGAAGGCACGACCGAGCTCGACGCCAAGGACGTGCTCAAGCCCGAGACGCTGGCCAAGCTGCTGGTCGACCAGTGGCTGGCGGCTGGCCTGAGCCGCGGGTTGTGGGCCCGCGTGCAGGACACGGTGCAGCAGGGGCTGGTCGAGGTGATCGTCAAGGCCTACGAGAGCGCCAATGCCTATCTGATCGCCAATGGCGTGATGCAGGAGATCGATCTCAAGAGCTTTGTCCGGCGCACGGGCAATGCAGGCGGGGGCGGATCGGGCGTCGCGCCGGTCGACAGCGGCATGACCGGCGGTTCCACCATTGCGCAGCGCCCCGGGCACGGATTCGAAAGACATCAGCAGGCGTCCATGCCCTCGACCATGGCGCCCACCTCGACCACCGGCGGCTCGCCGCTGATGATCGCGCGGCAACGTGCGCAGACCGCGCTGCTGAGCCTCAAGCGCTTCGTGACCGCGCGCATCGGCGGCGACGCGGGCGGTGCCGCCGCACAGTTCCAGGCCGGGGGCGCGGAAGGGCGCGCAACGGGTGGCGGCAGCCAAGGCAGCCAACCGGGCCAGAGCGGCGGCGCGGCGCCCCGCGTGTTCTCCAGGACCTTCGCCGGCGCCATCGCCGACGCCGAGGTTGCCTACCGGATGGCCGCCACGCAGTACATGGATGGCGCGGGCGAACAGGCCACGCTGATCCAGCAGACCGCCGTCGACCTGCGCCGGCGCTCCACCGAGCTCAAGAAGCGCGCGCCCACCACAGCCGACAAGGCCACGGTCGAGATCGTGGCGCTGATGTTCCAGGCCATCCTGGCCGAAGAGCGCATTCCGTTCTCGGCGCGCGTGTGGTTCGCGCGCCTGCAGATGCCGGTGCTGCGCGTGGCCATCGCCGAGCCCGAGTTCTTCGGCACGCTGCAGCACCCCGCGCGCATGCTGATCGACCGCATGGGCTCCTGCGTGATGGGCTTCGACGCGGCCGCCATCACCGGCAGCGCGCTCGAAGGCGAGATCCGCCGCGTCGTGCAGGTGATCGAGCAGTACCCCGAAACCGGCCAGCGCGTGTTCAAGCTGGTGTTCGACGAATTCGTCGCCTTCCTCAACCGCTACCTGACCCAGAGCGACACCACGCAGCGCGTGATGAGCGTGGCGCAGCAGGTCGAGCAGAAGGAGACGATGGCGATCCAGTACACCATCGAGTTGCGCAAGATGCTCAACGACATGCCGGTGCGCGACGAGATCCGGGAGTTTCTCTTCAAGGTCTGGGCCGAGGTGCTCGCCATTGCCGCGCTGCGCTACGGCGCGCAGGGCGAACAGACCGTGATGCTCAAGCGCGTGGCTTCGGAGCTGGTGTGGGCCGCGAGCGCCAAGCCCAACCGAACTGACCGTGCCCGCGTGATCCAGGACCTGCCGCAGCTGCTGCAGCGCCTGCGCCAGGGCATGGCCCTGCTCGGCATCGTGGACGAGCCGCAGGAGGCGCACATCAAGACCATCGGCGCCACGCTGTCCGACGCCTTCCTGTCGAAGACCGAGGCGATCCCGCAGGCCAAGATCGAAGCGATGGCCGAGCGGCTGGCGCACCTGGAAGATTTCGTGACCGACGTGGGCGGCACCGCCGACCTGCCGCTCGATGCTCACAGCATCGAATTGCTGCTGGGCGTGGATGCGGCCTCGATCGAGGTCATTCCCGACGCCGCCGGCACCAAGGTGCCCGAGGACATGCTCGCCTGGGCGCATGAGCTGCAGGTGGGCAACTGGTTCATGCTGGACCACAACGACCGCGTGAGCCAGGTGCAGTTTGTCTGGCGCAGCGATCGCAAGCAGCTGCACCTGTTCGCGTCGGCGGATGGACGCAGCTTCCTGATCCAGGCGGGGCGGCTGGCGACCTACCTGCAGGCCGGGTTGCTGGTGCCGGCGGAAGAAGAAACGCTCACGGTGCGTGCCACGCGCGAAGCGCTGGCCAAGCTGGATGCGAATCCCGAGCGGCTGCTGAACTAGCAGCCAGCTCCCGCGGCGCCTAGTGTGCCGTGCGGCCCTCGCGCGACTCGCAGAGCTCATCGAGCACCAGCGCATCGGGTTCGATGCCCGTGCTCCAGTGCACCATCAATACGATGATCTTCAGCTCGTCTAGCGCGACCGGGTCGCCGGGCGCCGCCATGGCGCGCTCGACGACGATCTCGCGCAGGCCGCAGGGCAGCACGTTCGACGATTCGAGAAAGCGGATGAAGCCGAGGCACTCGGCGCCGAGGTGCTCCTGCTCGGCCTGCGAGTAGATGCGCATCGCATCGGCGGACTGCGGCATGGCCGCTTCGGGAGTGCCCCGAAGAACGACCGTGGCGCTGGCCTCGTCGTTGGCGCTGCGCTCGATCTGCATGCCTTGCGTGGCAAGGCTCAGGCCGTCGAGCCAGTGAAGGGCCTCGCGGATTTCCTCTGCCTCGAAGCCGTGTGCGCTGAGCTTGCGGCCCAGCTGATCGGGTTCGGGACAGGCATCGCCGCGCCAATAGTTTTCGTACACAAAAACAAGCACTTCGAACATGAGCCCAATATAGCCGAGGAACGTTGCTCGCCCCCAGGCTTCGTGCACTTCGTGTCACTTCTCCTTCCCCCTGCCGGGGGCGGCCCCTGCAAAAAGGGCGCGGCCTGGGGCCTGGGATTCAGCCGATGGCCGTTCTCTGGAAGAGCCCGCCGGGCAGGCGTGCGATATGGCCGTCCAGCTCGAGTTCGAGCATCTTCGCCTGCAGTGCCGCGGCACTCCAGCCGGTGCGTGCGCTGAGGGCATCGAGGCTCACCGGGTCGTGGCCGAGGGCTTCCAGAAGCGGGTCTTCGTCGGTGGCGACGGCAGCCGTGCTTCCGTTTCCGGACGTGGGCGCCGCCGCCGCTCGCGGCTGCAGGGGCGGCAGCTCTTCGAGAATGTCGTTGACCGATTCCACGAGCTTCGCGCCCTGTCGGATCAGCGCATGGCAGCCGCGCGATTGCGGCGAATGGATCGAGCCCGGGATGGCGAACACTTCCTTGCCCTGCTCCGACGTGAGCCGCGCCGTGATCAGCGAGCCCGACTGCAGCGCCGCCTCGACCACCAGCGTGCCGCGTGCCAGCCCGGCGATGAGCCGGTTGCGCTTCGGAAAATTCTGCGTGAGCGGCGGCGTGCCCAGCGGCAGCTCGCTCACGATCAGCCCCTGCAGCGTGATGCGGTGCGCCAGGTCGCGATGCCGCGCGGGGTAGACGCGGTCGAGCCCCGTGCCCACCACGGCCACGGTTGCGAGCCGTGGCACATCGCCGGTCGCATCGAGCGCGCCCTGGTGCGCCGCGCCGTCGACGCCCAGCGCGAGGCCCGACACCACGGGCAGCCCCGCCTCGCCCAGCGCCCGCGCGAAGCTGCGCGCGTTGGTGGCGCCCTGCGGCGTTGGATTGCGGCTGCCCACGACGGCGATGCTGTGGCCGAGTTGCGTGAGGTCGAAGTCCGCGGCGCCGAGCACGTAGAGCATCAGCGGCGGGTCGGCCATTTCGAGCAGCGAGGCCGGATAACCGCTGTCGCCCAGCGTCACGATGCGGCGCGAGACGCCGCCATCGGCCGCCTGCAGCCATTGCCAGGTCTGGTCGATCTGTGCCTGCAGGCCGGGAGGCGGCTGCAGCAGCGCTTCGGCCTGTGCCGAGGAGACGACCTCGCGCAGCGCGGCAGGGGGCTGCGCAAAGATGCCGTCGGGCAGCCCGAAGGCCGCGAGCAAACGGCGTGCGGCACCGTCACCGATGCCGGGCGTCAATGAAAGCCGCAGCCAGCCTGCGAGTTCTGCGCGTTCCAAACGAGTGTGCGAGGAATGAAGCCGGGGTCGCTGGTCAGGGGTTGACGAGGAAGTCGCCGGCGCGCGGAGTGTCGTTGATTTCGAGCACCAGCGCGTAGGACACCTTCTCGAAGGTGCGGAACACCATCAGGAGGCCGATGCGTTCGTTCGGCAGCTTGATGGTTTCCTTGCGGGCGCCGGTGCGGTCGAGGATGGTTTCGCCGTTCTTCAGGATGGCCAGCACGTGGCCGTTGTCGATGCCGTCGCGCGTGCCCTTGTTGATGGCCACCACCTGGTTCTGCGCCGCGAACTGCACCGCGTTGCCATAGACCGACACGATGCGGCCGTCCACCTGGGTGGAGGGCGCGCGCGGCGCGTAGCTCAGCAGCTGGCGCGGCGGCTCGGGCAGCAGGCGGTCGCCGGCGCGCATTTCCTCGCGCGACGCGACGATGTCGATGCTGGCGGGCACCACCGTGATGACGTCCTTGTCTTCCACCGTCTCGACCGTGGTCGACTCGCCGCGCTGCAGTCGGGCCTTGCCCAGGTACTGCGCCTCGTAGCCGAGGATTTCGCCCGTGCCCGGGTCCTTCAGCGGCGTGGCGTTGCGGAAGATCCGGAAGTTCTGCACCGGTCCCGGCACCTCGACCAGCGGCGCTTCGGCGCTGCCGCGGGCATAGGCCCGGTCGCCGCGCGACAACAGCACGCGGCTGTCGTTGCCCGCGACGATGCGCGGCGCGCTTTCCAGCGTGCCGGCGTCCACCACGATGGGCTCGCTGAGGAAGGGCTCGATGATGCTCGGGTTGAGCGTGGGCAATGCCATGCCGGCCAGCGAGTCGAAACGGGTGCGGGGTGACAGCTTGATGGTTCCGCCGTCGCCGCTGAAGCCGCCGCGGCGGGTGGTCAGGCGGGCGCGGCCGCCGCTCTTGTCCAGGTAGAGCACCTGGCCCGGATAGATCCGGTGCGGGTTGGCGATTTCATTGATGTTCATGCCCCACAGCTCCGGCCAGCGCCAGGGGCGCAGCAGGTAGAGGCGCGAGATGGCCCAGAGCGTGTCGCCGGGCTTGACGGTGTATTCGTCCGGCGCCTTGGGCGACAGTTCGCTCAGCGGCACGCCGGCCTGGGCGGTCTGCTGCGCCGTGGCGCGCTGCTGCGGGGTGACGGGGTAGTTCTGGGCCCAGGCTGTCGTGGCGCCGCAACTGCCGATGACCGCCAGGGCTGTCAGCGTGGCGAGGAGGGAGGGGCGCTGGCGTTCGGTGAGTCTGAGCTTTTTCATGTCTGGATGGGTGAGCGCCCGCAGTAGCGCGGCGCATACGAATCTCACAATTTGCTACGAATTCTGCGCTGAAGCCCTTTGGAGGGCAACGATTTCGGGCCCCTGCGGCGCCTTGAGTCGCGGAATTGGCGAAAATAGCCACAACTTTCCCCCGATTTCATGGCCAAACGAATCATTCTGAGTTACCCGGACAAACGCCTGCACACGGTGGCCAAGCCGGTGCAAGGTGTCGACGCGCGCGTCAAGGCCCTGGTCGCCGACATGCTGGAAACCATGTACGACGCCAGCGGCATCGGCCTGGCCGCGACCCAGATCGACGTGCACGAGCGCGTCGTCGTCATCGACATTTCCGAGGAGCGCAACCAGCCGATCGTGCTGATCAACCCCGAGATCACCTGGGCCAGCGACGAGAAGGTGCTGAACGAAGAGGGCTGCCTCTCGGTGCCCGGCATCTACGACGGCGTGATGCGTTCCACCTCGGTGAAGGTGCAGGCGCTCGACGAGAACGGCGAGTCGCGCACCATCGAGGCCGACGGCCTGCTGGCCGTGTGCATCCAGCACGAACTCGACCACCTGCTGGGCAAGGTGTTCGTCGAGTACCTTTCCCCCCTGAAGCGCAACCGAATCAAGAGCAAGCTGCTCAAGCAGCAGCGCGAAGACCTGCGCGAACGGGCCTGATCCCATGCGCGCACGCGGTTTCGGTTCCCTTGCCGCGATGGCGGTCGTCGCCGTCGCCGCCCTGGGGCTTGCCGGCTGCGCCAACGAACCCACGCGCGTCCAGCCGGGCGCCACGGCCGCCGACACCCTGCAGCGCCTGGGCGCGCCCACGGGCCGCTACCCTCTGACGGGCGGCGGCGAGCGGCTGCAGTACTCGCGCCTGCCGGCCGGCTTCGAGGTGACCGACATCGATGTCGACGCCTCGGGCAAGGTGGTCTCGGTGACGCAGGTGCTCAGCGAGTCGCGCTTCGGCCAGGACATCAAGGTCGGCCAGTGGCGCCAGAACGATGTGGTGGCCTTCTACGGCCGCCCCTATGAAATCACCCGCGTCAGCTCCTTCGACGGTGTCGTCTGGACCTGGCGCTACAAGGCCGTGAACGAGCGCCGCATGCTGTACATCTACATCGATCCGACCGGCGTGGTCCGGCGCTATCACACGGGGGACGATCTCGAGCTCGATCGGATCCGCGATTGAGCCGCCTCAGAGTCGTTTTCGCGGGCACGCCCGAGTTCGCGCGCGTCGCGCTGGAGGCCATTGCCGCCGCCGGCCATGACGTGGTGCTGGTGATGAGCCAGCCCGACCGGCCCGCCGGCCGCGGCATGAAGCTGCAGGCGTCGCCCGTCAAGCAATGCGCTGTCGCCAACAATTGGCCCGTGGCCCAGCCGCGCAGCCTGCGGCTCGATGGCAAGTACCCCGACGAGGCCTCGGCCGCGCGCGAGACCCTGCTGGCCGCCAGGCCCGACGTGATGGTGGTCGCGGCCTACGGCCTGATCCTGCCCCAGTGGGTGCTCGACCTTCCGGTGCACGGCTGCCTCAACATCCATGCGAGCCTGCTGCCGCGCTGGCGCGGCGCCGCGCCGATCCACCGCGCCATCGAGGCCGGCGACGCGCAGACCGGCATCACCATCATGCAGATGGACGCCGGGCTCGACACCGGCGACATGCTGCTGCGCGAGGCCGTCGACATCGGCGACGACAACACCGCCCGCCTGCACGACCGGCTGGCCGAACTGGGCGGAAGGATGATCGTCGAGGCGCTTGCGAATATCGGCGAGCTCGTCCGCACACCACAGCCGGCCGAAGGCGTCACCTACGCCAGCAAGGTCGAGAAGCACGAGGCGCTGATCGACTGGGCCCAGCCGGCCGACGCCATCGTGCGCCGCGTGCGCGCCTTCGACCCCTTTCCCGGCGCCAACAGCCCGCTCGATGGCGAAACCATCAAGCTCTGGGCGGCCCATGCGATGCCGTCCCCCACGGCATCGGCCGCGCCGGGCACGATCCTCGCCGTCACCGATGCCGGCGTGGCCGTGGCGGCGGCTGCCGATTCGGTCGTCGTCGTCACCGAACTCCAGCGACCGGGCGGCAAGCGCCTCGCCGTGGCCGATTTCCTGCGCGGCTTCGACCTGAAGCCCGGGCAGGTGTTCGGCTGATGTTTCTCTCGCAAAGCATCCGCGGCCGCCCGGAATTCCGCATCGGCATGCGCGACATGTCTCCGGTGGCGCTCGGCATCGGCGCCTGGGGGCTGATGACCGGCGTGGCCATGGTCAAGTCGAACATGAGCGTGCTCGAGGCCGTGGCGATGACCCTGCTGGTCTACGCGGGCAGCTCGCAGCTCGCGGCCATTCCGCTGCTGTTCGCGGGCGCGCCGGCCTGGGTGATCCTGGCCACGGGCTTCTGCGTCAACCTGCGCTTCGTGGTGTTCAGCCTGCACCTGCGCCCCTACCTCATGCACATGCCGCGCTGGCGCCGCATGCTGCACGGCTACCTCACGGCGGACATGAGCTACGCGCTCTTCACCAAGAAGTACCCGAAGCCGCCGCTGACCATCGCCGAGCAGGAAGCCCAGGAGGCTTACCTCACCGGTAACTACTTCGTCACCTGGTGCGCCTGGATGGGCATGAGCCTGCTGGGCGTGGCGCTGGCCAACTTCATTCCGCAGAAATGGGGCCTGGGCTTCGCGGGCGTGCTGAGCCTGGTGGCCATCGTCTGTTCGATGGCGACCACGCGGCTGCGCGTGCTGGCCGGGCTGATCGCCGGCGCCACGGCCGTGGCGGCCTATGCGCTGCCGCTGAAGCTCAACATCGTGGTCGCCATCGGCGTGGCCGTGCTGCTGTGCTTCTGGCTCGAAAAGCAGTTCGGCCTCGACCCCACGGCGGAGGACGACAAGTGAGCGCGACCACGGACTGGTGGACCCTGGGCGTGATCGTCGGGCTTGCGCTCGTCACCGTGCTCACGCGCTGCTTCTTCTTCATCCTCGACCGGCCCTGGGGCCTGCCCGATTGGGCGCACCGCGCGCTGCACTACGCGCCGGCCGCTGCGCTCGCGGGCGTGATCGCACCCGAGATCGTCATGACGCAGGGCCACCTGATCACCACGCTGCACGACGCCCGTCTGTACGCGGCGGTGGTCGGCGCGGCGTACTTCTACTGGCGGCGCGGCGTGCTCGGCACGATGCTCGCGGGTATGGCGGTTTATCTGCCGCTGCACTTGGGCTTGGGCTGGTAGGCGGCTAGTCGAGCTTCACGCCTGCGGTCTTGATGATGTTGCCCCAGCGCTCGCTCTCGGCCCGCGAGAGCTTGTAGAAATCCTGCGGCGTCCCCGGCAGTGCCTCGAAGCCGAAGTCCGCGAACAGCTTCACCACCTTCGGCGCCTTCATCGCCTTGTGCAGCTCGGCGTTGAGCCGCGCCACGGCCTCTGTCGGCATGCCGGCCGGGCCGATCAGGCCGTGGAAGGCGTAGGCGTTGACGTCGGGGAAGCCGGCCTCGACGAAGGTCGGCACGTCCGGCAGGGCGCCCGCGCGTTGCGGCAGCGCGATGGCCAGCACGCGCACCTTGCCCGACTTGATGATCGGCAGGCCCGAGGCCAGGTCCAGCATCATCGTCGGCACCTGGCCGCCCATCACGTCGGTCATGGCCGGCGCCGCGCCCTTGTACGGCACGTGCGTGATGCTCAGGCCGGCCTTCTGCTTGAAGAGTTCCATCGCCATGTGGTGTGGCGAGCCGTTGCCGGGCGAGGCGTAGCTCACCTTCTCGGGGTTGGCCTTCACGTAGCGCACGAACTCGGCCACATTCTTCGCGGGAAAGTCGGGGTGCACCACCAGGGCGACCGGGAAGCGGCCGATCGTGCCGATGTAGGTGAAGTCGCTCGCGGGCTTGTAGGGCAGCTTGGCGAACATGTGCTCGTTGAAGAGCAGCGCCGCGTTCTCGGCCTGCATGATGGTGTAGCCGTCGGGCTTGGCCTGCATCATCACGCCCACGCCGATGTTGGTGGAGGCGCCCGGCCGGTTGTCGATGATGAGCGGCTGCCCGAGCGAAGGCTGCATCGCCTCGGCCAGCGTGCGCGCGAGGTTGTCGGTGCCTCCGCCGGCCACGTAGGGCACGATCCATTTGATCGGCTGGGTGGGGTAGGCAGCCGGCTGCGCCGATGCGAGGCCGGTGGCCAGCGCGAAGGCCGCAGCCAGCAGGGGAAGAAAAAATCGCTTCATCGTCTCTTGTCTCCGTTGCTCGTTTTGGAATCGGTTCAGCTCACTCGCCGCGCAGGACCTGCCACAGCTCGCGGTCGCGTTCGGCGGTCCACACCACCGGGTGCTCGATGCCGCGCAGCTCGTCGTAGGCGCGCGAAACGTCGAAGGGCAGCACGTGCTGGAACACGGGCCAGTCGCCGAAGCGCGGCGTCATCGCCGCCTCGGCGCGGGCGAAGCAGCCCTTGAGCGTCTCGCCCGCCGCGATGCCGGCCTTTACGCTCTCGAGCAGCGTCGAGAGGAATGCCTTGGTGAGCGCTATGGCCTCGGCGCATGCAGCCTCGTCCTGCAGCACTGCGCCACGGCCGGGCACCAGCACGCGCGGCTTCAGAGCGGCCACCGCGTCGAGAGTGCCGGCCCAGTCGCCGATGTAGGCGTCGCCCGCATACACGCCGCAGCGGTTCTCGACCACGTCGCCCGAAAAGAGCACGCTGCAGTCGGGCAGCCACGCGACCGCGTCGCCGCCCGAATGGCCGCGGCCCAGGGACATCAGCCGCAACTCGCGGCCGCCGCCCAGCGGCAGCGTGGTCTCGCGATCGAAGACCTTCGTGGGGATGGTCAGCCCCGGTATCTCCTCGACGCCCGCGAACAGGCGCGGAAAGCGGCCGACCTCCGAGTCGAAGTCGGCCTGGCCGCGCGTGTGGATCCAGTAGAGCGTGCCGCTGCTGGCGACGATCTCGCGCACCTCGTCGAAGGCGCTCGCGCCCATCACGCGCACCGCGTGGTAGTGGGTGAGCACGATGGTGCGGATAGGCTTGTCGGTCACCGTGCGGATGGCGGCCAGGAAGTCGCGCGCCATGCGCGGCGTGGGGCGCGTGTCGATCAGCACCACGTGCTCGTCGCCGACGACGAAGCCGCAGTTGGGATCGAAGTCGCTGATGTAGCCATAGGCGCCGGGCCCGAGCTCCTGCAGCCGGGGCTTCTGCTCGCGGGTGTCGGAAGCGGAAGCGAAGGAAACGGTCGTGGTCATGGGGTGTTCGTTGTCGTGAGGTCTTCTTCGGCCGCCGCCTGGATGCAGGCAAGCAGCACGTCCTGGTCGGCGCACTGGTTGGCCAGCAGCAGCACGAGGCGGGCATTGAGGTCGGCGCTCTGCGCTTCGCTGCGGCCTTCGTGTGCCGCGAGCAATGCGGCGTAGAAGCCGTCGGGATCGGGCATGCGGGGCTCGGTGATCATGGGTTGCTGTTGTCGTGGGCAAGCGCGATGCGCAAGGCGGCGGCGATGGTTTCCGGGGTCGGCTTCGCCAGCACGGCCGCGCGGTAGGCGTCGGGCCGCACGAGGACGAAGCCGCCCGTGTCGCCAATGCCGAGATGGCTCGCGAGCTGCTCGTCGGCCTGCAGCGTGGGCAGGCCGCTGTTGCCGCCCACCGCCAGCAAGCGCAGCGGCAGCGACGCAGCAGCCTCGAGCGCCGCACTGGCCTGCTCGCGCGTCGGCGCGAACCACAGGCCGACGCAGTGCGTGCCCTCGGCCAGCAGCTGCATCAACGTCGTCTCGCGCCCATCGGCCCAGCGCAGCGGCAGGTTCTGCACGGATCGCCCGCCCTCGGGCAACTGCGGCGCGGCCGGGTACTCGTTCGCGACCGACATGCGCCCGGTGTTCACCAGCGCGCGCGCAAACGGATGCCGCGCGGCCAGCGTGACCACGGCGCGGCGCAGCGTGTGCTCCGCCGGCGAGCGCGGCGCGAGGAAGCGGGCCGAGCGGCTCGTGACCTGCAGGTTCTGCTTCGCGGCGGGCTGCCGCTCGGCGTCGTAGCTGTCGAGCAGTGCATCGCCCGCCTTTCCCTGGGCGACGAGCGCCAGCTTCCAGCCGAGGTTGGCCGCATCTTGAATCCCGCTGTTCCCGCCGCGCGCACCGAACGGGCTCACCACATGCGCCGCATCGCCGATGAAGAACACGTGGCCGTGCCGGAAGCTGTCGAGCAGGTGGTCGCGGTAGCCGTACGGACCGATCCACACGAACTCGAACTCCACGTCCGGCCCGAGCTGTTGGCGCAGCCGCGCACCCGCCACCTCGGGCTGGCTGATGTAGGCGGTGTCGCAGTCCTCGGGCATCTGGTAATCGATGCGCCACACGCCGTCGGCCATCAGGTGCTGCCACACGCCGCGGCCTTCGTTGAACGGTGCGTCGACCCAGGTCCAGCGCTCGGTCGGCAGCGGCTTTCTGAAGCGCACGTCGCTGATGCACCAGCGGTCGGTGCTGCGCGAGGCGTGCGCCTCGATGCCGAGCTGCGTGCGGATCGGGCTGTTGGCGCCGGTGGCGTCGATCAGCCGGTCGGCCTCGATCGTGTAGCTGCCGGCGGGCGTCTCGATGTCCAGGCGCACACCATCGGCCAACTGCTCGACGCGTGTCAGGCGGCTCTTCCACCGCACATCGGTCATGCCAAGTTCGAGGATGCGCTCGACCAGGAACCACTCGACATAGAACTGCTGCAGGTTGATGAACGGCGGCTGCTTGGAGACGCTGTTGGCCTGCAGGTTGAAGTTGTAGACCTCCTGCTCGCCCGAGAAGGTGCGCCCGAACGACCAGGTGATGCCCTTGGCCGCGATGCGCTCGTAGATGCCGAGGCGCTCGAAGATCTCCAGGCTCTTCTGCGCGTAGCAGATGCCGCGCGACGATGCGCCGCGCACGCCGACGGTGTCGTCCTCGTCGAGCAGCACGGCGTGCACGCCGCGTTGCGCGAGGTCGCAAGCGAGTGTCAGCCCCGAGGGCCCCGCGCCGACGATGACGATGGGGTGCCGCACGACCGTCGTGCCGTTCAGTTCGGGCGGAGGCGTGAAAGGCCAGCTCGGCAGCTCGTAGGCCGGCGCGAATGCAAAGGTTTCCATGATGTTCTAGAGCGCGTGCGCGAACTCGGCGATCGCATCCGCCGCCTTCGGGATCAGCTCTGGCTGCCCCGCGAGATAGTGGTTGCCGCCGACGATGTCGACGTTGCGGATGCGCGATCCACCTGCCGCCATCCACGCGTCGCGCGTGCTCGGGAAGGTCGACTGGTCGCCCGTATAGGTCAGCAGCAGCTTCGGCACCGTGGTGCGCGCGAGGTTGGTCGGTCCGTCGGCCTGCGAGCGCGACGACCATTGCGAGAGAAACGCCGTGAGGGAGGTGGTGCGCCCCATCGCGTTGGCCGAGTAGTTCACCTGCCGCGCGTCGCCCCACACGCTGCCGGGCAAGCGGTCGTTCGCGTCGAGCGACAGGTCCACGCAGCGCGGGTCGGCATGCGTGCGGTAGACGACGAAGGCCTGGTCGCGCGGCGCGCCCGGCGTGCTGCGCAGCAGCGCGAGCCGGTCGATGGCCCACTGCTCGATGCGGTCCAGCCGCGCCTTCTGCGCCGCGCTGAAACGCGCGAGAAAGTCGCTGTCGTAGGGCATGCGGTGGCGCACGTCGTACATGTCGAGTTCGGGGTCCACCGAGAGCGGGTCGTGCTCGTCGGTGACCGACGGATCGATCCAGTCGCGCATCAGCCGCGTGCGGCCCAGGTGCGCGGCGCACAGCGCGATGCCGTCCACCGGCGGCAGGTCGCTCGGGTGCAGGTGCGTGGGGTCGCCGTCGGGCAAATGAGTGGCCGTGAGCTTCTCGGCCTGCGCCTGGTAGAAGCTCGCGAGCGCAGCGCCGCCCGAATTGCCGACGAGGAACACCTTCTCGTAGCCGGCCGCGCGCAGGTACTGCACGCCAGCGCCCAGGTCTTGAATGGCGCGCTCCATCAGCAGCACCGTGTCGTTGCCCACGAAGCGCGAGTTCAGCCCCATGCAGCAGATGCCGCGCTCGGCCAGCGGGCCGATCAGGTAGTGGCCCATGAAGTTGCTGGTCGGGTGCATCACGATGGCCGCCACCTTCTTCGGCCCTGGCGGCGCACGGTAGGCGCCGTAGATGCGCGGGCGCAGCATCTGCAGGCCCGACTGGCTTTCCATCGATGCGCCGGGCTTGACGTCGATGACGGCAAGTTGCAGATCAGACATTCGACACACCCCTTGCAGCACGCAGCTCGGCCTTGCGCGCGGTCCACGCATCGAGGTCCGCATGGGCGCGCAGCGCATGTGCGTCCATCTCGGCCTGCGGCACGGTCGGCGTGGTCAGCTCCACGCGGATGCCGTTGGGGTCGAAGAAGTAGATCGATTCGATGATGTGGTGGTCGGTCACGCCCAGCACCTCGACGCCCGCGCCTTCGAGCCGCGCCTTGGCGGCCAGCAGGTCGGCCACCGAATCGACGCGCAGCGCAATGTGGTTCACCCACGAAGGCGTGTTGGGCGAGGGCAGCGCGGCGACGTCGTCGCCGAGATCGAAGAAGGCGATGTACGAGCCGTCGCGCATCTGGAAAAAGATGTGCACGTAGGGGCAGTACTCGCCCGTGCTCGGCACGTGGTCGCTCTTGATGACGTGGGCCAGCGGCAGGCCGAGCAGGTCTTCGTAGAAGCGGCGGGTTTCCTCGCTGTCGCGGCAGCGCCAGGCGAAGTGGTGCAGCCCGCGCACGGGTGGTGGGGTCGGCATGGCTCGTGTCTCCGGTAAGCCCCGATTGGGCGATGCCGCGTCTTATGATGCAATCGAAATTAATTCATCGATTGATGAAATAACCATATATATGAACCTGACCCTGCGCCAGTTGCGCGCCTTCGCCGCCGTGGCCGAAAGCGGCAGCTTCACCGCCGCGGCGCAGCAGCTGCACCTCACGCAGTCGGCGCTCAGCGTGCTGGTGCGCGAACTCGAACGCGAGATGGGCGTGCAGCTGCTCGACCGCAACACCCGCAGCGTGCAGTTGTCCGAAGCCGGGCGCGAGTTCCTGCCGTCGGTGCATCGCCTGCTCGGTGACCTCACGAGCGCGGTGACGGGCGTCACGGATCTTCGTGACAAGAAGAAAGGCTTGTTGCGGCTTGCGGCGCCGCAGCTCATGGCCTGCACGCTGATGCCGCGCGTGATCGCGGTCTACCGCGCGCAGTACCCCGACGTCGATGTGCGCCTGGCCGACACGCTGCCCGAGAGCCTGCTGGTGGGCGTGACGGCCGGCGACGTGGAGCTGGCCGTGGGCCAGGACGTGGCCGTGGACGGCGCCATCGAGCGCCGCACCCTGTTCCGCGACCGCCACTGGCTGATCTGCCCGCCCGACCACGCCTTCGCCAAGCGCCGCAAGGTGCGCTGGCACGAACTCGGCCCCTACACTTTCATCGCGCCCACGCGCGACTTCCGCCAGCGCGTGCTGCCCGAACTGACGCCGGCCGAGCGCGAGTACATGCTGCGCCCCGGCACCCAGGAGGTGTCGTACATGACCACCGCGCTGGGCATGGTGGCCTCGGGGCTGGGGCTCACGGTGTGCCCGACCTACTCCGCACCGCTGGTGCGCGCGCACGGCCTGCAGATGGTGCGGCTCGAATCGCCCGATTTCCACCGCGAGGTGTGCGTCTACAGCGCGGCGCGGCGCAGCCTTTCGCCGGCCGCCACGGGTTTTGTCGAGATCCTCGAGCAGTTCGCCAGGGCGCAGCAAAAGGCCTGAAAAGCATCGGCCCGCGGCAACAGCCGCCCAGGGCGGCGACGGGGCCAAATCTACAATGCAGGCCGACCCGTCTTCCACCTCCTCCAGACCCATGAACGTCATTCGATTCACCGACCTCTGCGCACAGGGCAAGGCCGCCGGCCAGCGCGTCTTCATCCGTGCCGACCTCAACGTGCCGCAGGACGACGCCGGCAACATCACCGAAGACACGCGCGTGCGCGCTTCCGTGCCCTGCATCCAGCTGGCGCTCGACGCCGGCGCGGCCGTGATGGTCACCTCGCACCTGGGCCGCCCGACCGAAGGCGAGTTCAAGCCCGAAGACTCGCTGGCCCCCGTCGCCAAGCGCCTGGGCGAACTGCTCGGCCACCCCTACGAAAATGGGGTGCCGCTGGTCTCCAACTGGGTCGACGGCGTCGACGTCAAGCCCGGCCAGGTCGTGCTGCTCGAGAACTGCCGCATCAACAAGGGCGAGAAGAAGAACGACGAAGCGCTGTCCCGCAAGCTCGCCGCGCTCACCGACATCTACGTGAACGACGCTTTCGGCACCGCGCACCGCGCCGAAGCCACCACCTACGGCATCGCGCAGTTCGCCAAGGTGGCCGCGGCCGGCCCGCTGCTGGCGGCCGAGATGGACGCCATCAGCAAGGCGCTGGCGCAGCCCAAGCGTCCGCTGGTGGCCATCGTGGCGGGTTCCAAGGTCAGCACCAAGCTCACCATCCTCAAGAGCCTGTCGGCCAACGTCGACCAGCTGATCGTCGGCGGCGGCATCGCCAACACCTTCATGCTGGCGGCCGGCCTGAAGATCGGCAAGTCGCTGGCCGAGCCCGACCTGGTCGACCAGGCCAAGGCGGTGATCGAGGCCATGCGCGCGCGCGGCGCCGACGTGCCGATCCCGGTGGACGTGGTCACGGCCAAGACCTTCGCGGCCGATGCAGCCGCCACCGTCAAGGACGCGAACGACGTGGCCGACGACGACCTGATCCTGGACATCGGCCCCAAGACCGCCGCGATCCTGGCCGCGCAGCTGCGCGAAGCCGGCACCATCGTCTGGAACGGCCCCGTGGGCGTGTTCGAGTTCGACGCGTTCGCGGGCGGCACCAAGGCCATCGCGCAAGCCATCGCCGAGAGCAGCGCCTTCTCGATCGCCGGCGGCGGCGACACGCTCGCGGCCATCGCCAAGTACGGCATCGAGAAGCAGGTCGGCTACATCTCGACCGGCGGCGGTGCCTTCCTCGAAGTGCTGGAAGGCAAGACCCTGCCGGCCTTCGAAATCCTGGCCAAGCGCGCGGCGGGTTGATCCCGGCGGCGGGGAATCTCGCGAGGGTGACTTCCGTCAGACACACAAAGTGTATACAGTAGCGAATACAAAACGGAGACTACCTTCATGAGCACGGACCGCATCCCCCGCCACGCCACCAAGATCGTTGCCACGCTCGGTCCGGCGTCCAACACGCCGGAACTGCTGGAAAAGATGATTCTGGCCAAGGTCAGCGTGGTGCGGCTGAACTTCAGCCACGGCACGGCGCAGGACCACATCGACCGCGCCGCCATGGTGCGCGAAGCCGCCCGCAAGACGGGCCGCGAAGTGGCCATCATGGCCGACCTGCAGGGCCCCAAGATCCGCGTCGGCAAGTTCGCGCAGGGCAAGGTCTGGCTGGAGCCGGGCGCCAAGTTCGTGCTCGATGCCTCGCGCACCGAGCCCGGCGACGCCGACGCCGTGGGCCTCGACTACAAGGACCTGCCGCGCGACGTGAAGCCCGGCGACAGGCTGCTGCTGAACGACGGCCTGATCGTGCTCACGGTGGACGCCGTCAAGGGCGAGGCCGTGCACACCACCGTCAAGCTGGGCGGCGAGCTGTCGAACAACAAGGGCATCAACAAGCAGGGCGGCGGCCTCACGGCGCCCGCGCTCACGGCCAAGGACATGGAGGACATCAAGACCGCGATGAGCTTCCAGGCCGACTACGTGGCCGTGAGCTTCCCGAAGAACGCCACCGACATGGAAATGGCGCGCCAGCTGTGCAACGTGGCGGCGGCCGAGTTCGGCCACAAGCCCGGCATGATCGCCAAGATCGAGCGCGCCGAGGCCATTCCGAAGCTGGAGGAAATCCTGCGCGCCAGCGACGGCATCATGGTCGCGCGCGGCGACCTCGCGGTGGAAGTCGGCAATGCCGCCGTGCCGGCGCTGCAGAAGAAGATGATCCGCATGGCGCGCGACATGGACAAGGTGGTGATCACCGCGACCCAGATGATGGAGTCGATGATCACCAACCCCGTGCCCACGCGCGCCGAAGTGAGCGACGTGGCCAACGCCGTGCTCGACGGCACCGACGCCGTGATGCTCTCGGCCGAGACCGCCTCGGGCCGCTATCCGCTCGAAACCGTGCAGGAGATGAGCCGCATCTGCGAAGCCGCCGAAGGGGCCGAGGACAAGACGCTCGACGCCGACTTCAGCGGCAAGACCTACAGCCGCATCGACCAGTCGATCGCCATGGGAGCGCTGTTCACAGCCCACCACCTGGGCGCCAAGGCCATCGTGGCGCTGACCGAGTCGGGCGCCACGCTGCTGTGGATGAGCCGCCACCGCGCGCACATTCCCATGTACGCACTGACCTCGCGGCTGGCCACGCAGCGCAAGCTGGCGCTGTACCGCAACGTGCGCCCGCTTCTGATGGACTCGCAGACCGACCGCGACACCGCGCTCGAACAGGCCGAGGCCCATCTGAAGAAGCGCGGCATCGTGCAGAGCGGCGACGTCTACGCGATCACCTGCGGCGAACCGATGGGTGCCCCGGGCGGCACCAACATGCTGAAGATTTGCCGCGCGAGCTAGGCACTCCCCCAGGCTTCGCGCACTTCGTGTCGCTTCTCCTTCCCCCTCGCCGGGGGCAACACCTGCGGCCCGGCAAAGCCGGTTCCGCGGTGTTACTGGCACTCAACCGTTACGAAATAGGAAGCTGTAGGCGTTCAGGGCGGGCACGCCGCCCAGGTGCGCGTACAGCACCTTCGAGCCGGCCGGGAATTCGCCCAGCCGCACCTTCTCGATCATCCCGTGCATCGACTTGCCCTCGTACACGGGGTCGGTCAGCATGCCTTCGAAGCGCGCGCACAGGCGGATGGCCTCCAGCGTGCCGTCGTTGGGCAGCCCGTACTCGGGGCCGCCGAAGCGGCGGTCGAGCACCACGTCCTTTTCGGTGATGTCGCGGCCCAGCTCGACCAGCTCGGCCGTGTTCTTCGCAATGCGAAGAATCTGGTCGTAGGTCTGCTGCGGCTTGGCCGAGGCGTCGATGCCGATCACGCGGTCGGCCCGCCCGTCGGCCGCGAAGCCCACCACCATGCCGGCCTGCGTGCTGCCGGTGACCGAGCAGACCACGACGTAGTCGAACTTGAAGCCCAGCTCGGCTTCCTGCTGGCGTACTTCCTCGGCGAAGGCCACGAAGCCGAGGCCGCCGCGCGGGTGTTCCGAGCAGCCCGCGGGAATCGGGAACGGCTTGCCGCCGGCCTTGCGCACGTCGGCCATGGCCTCTTCCCAGCTCTTGCGGATGCCGATGTCGAAGCCCGCCGCATCGAGCCGCACGTCGGCACCGAGGATGCGCGACATCTCGATGTTGCCGACCCGGTCGTACACCGCGTCCGAGTAGTTGACCCAGTTCTCCTGCACCAGCACGCACTTCATTCCGAGGTGCGCGGCCACGGCGGCGACCTGCCGCGTCTGGTTCGACTGGATGCCGCCGATGGACACCAGCGTGTCGTAGCCGCCCTCGAGCGCCTCGGGAATCAGGTATTCGAGCTTGCGCGTCTTGTTGCCGCCGAAGGCCAGGCCGCTGTTGCAGTCCTCGCGCTTGGCATACAGGTCGACCTTGCCGCCGAGATGCGCGCTCAGCCGCTTCAGCGGGTGGATCGGCGAGGGGCCGAAGGTCAGGGCGTGGCGGGGAAATTTCTTGAGATTCATGGCGGAGGCTCCAGTGCGTTGGGGCCTTCGATCGTAGGAAGAACGGCTCGCAACGTGCTTGCAAAATTTTCTGGATTCGATCGACAAAAAAATGCACGATGACCAGATCGAATGTTTTTATCCCACAGAAAGAGTAATGAGCACAACAAAATTGCGTATTCCGCCGGAGCTGGATCGCACCGACCGCGCCATCCTTCGCGCCCTGCAGCGCGACGCCTCGCTCTCGAACGTGGCGCTGGCCGCCAAGGTCAACCTCAGCGCCGCCGCCTGCCTGCGCCGCGTCGAGCGGCTCAAGGCGGCGGGGCTCATCAAGGGCATCGTCGCGCTGCTCGACCCCGACGCGCTCGACCTCGGCATGCTCGTGATGATCGGCGTAGTGCTCGACCGCTCCACGCCCGATTCCTTCGCCGACTTCGAGAAGGCCGCGCAGAAGGTGCCGGGCTGCCTCGAATGCCACGTGGTCACGGGCGAGTTCGACTACTTCATGCTCCTGCGCACGCGCGACAGCGACAGCTTCAACCGCCTGCATGCCGAGCAGCTGCTGTACTTGCCGGGCGTGCGGCAGATCCGGACCTTCGTGGTGCTCAAGCAGGTGCTGTCGACCACGCAGCTGCCGATCTGAGGACAGGGGGCGCCAAATCGGCGTCAGTGCCGTCCCACAAGGGGGCTCGGTAGAATTGCGGCAGTTTTCTCTCGTCTTTCCGCCTTCTTCTTCCCCTAATTCCAGCGAGGTATTTCCCCATGGCACTCGTCTCGATGCGCGAACTGCTCGACCATGCCGCAGCCAATGGCTACGGCATTCCGGCCTTCAACGTCAACAACCTCGAACAGGTCCAGGCCGTGATGGAGGCCGCCAAGGAAACGGGCGCGCCCGTCATCCTGCAAGCCAGCGCAGGCGCGCGCAAGTACGCCGGCGAAGCCTTCATCAAGCACCTGATCCAGGCCGCCATCGAGCAGTACCCGAACATCCCGCTGGTGATGCACCAGGACCACGGCCAGAGCCCGGCCATCTGCCAGGGCGCCATCGACCTCGGCTTCTCCTCCGTCATGATGGACGGCTCGCTGCACGAGGACGGCAAGACGCCGGCCTCGTTCGACTACAACGTCGACGTGACCCGCAAGGTGGTTCAGCTGGCGCACAAGGTCGGCGTGACCGTCGAAGGCGAACTGGGCTGCCTGGGCTCGCTCGAAACCGGCCTGGCCGGTGAAGAAGACGGCATCGGCGCCGAGGGCGTGCTCGACCACTCGGCCCTGCTGACCGACCCGGAAGAAGCCGCCCAGTTCGTCAAGGCCACGCAGCTCGACGCGCTGGCCATCGCCATCGGCACCAGCCACGGCGCCTACAAGTTCACGCGCAAGCCCACGGGCGACATCCTGTCGATTTCGCGCGTGAAGGAAATCCACGCCCGCCTGCCCAACACCCACCTGGTGATGCACGGCTCGTCGTCGGTGCCGCAGGACCTGCTGGAAATCATCCGCAAGCACGGCGGCAACATGAAGGAAACCTACGGCGTGCCGGTCGAGGAAATCCAGGAAGCCATCAAGTATGGCGTGCGCAAGATCAACATCGACACCGACATCCGCCTGGCCATGACCGGTGCGGTGCGCAAATTCCTGGCCGAGAACCCCGAGAAGTTCGACGCCCGCGAGTGGCTCAAGCCCGCGCGCGAAGCCGCCAAGCAGATCTGCAAGCAGCGCTACATCGAGTTCGGCTGCGAAGGCCAGGGCGCGAAGGTCAAGGGCGACAGCCTGCAGGTGGTCGCTGCCAAGTACGCTAAGGGCGAACTGGCGCAAGAAGTCATCTAAAACTTCGCCGTGATTCGAAGGCCACCGTTCGCGGTGGCTTTTTTCTGCGCGCACAATCCGCTTTCACCGTCCCACGTTCCCACCGCATTTGCCGTTGCTCCCATGACCACCGTCCACACCTCCTCCATCCAGAGCCTGCCCCTGCTTGCGCGCGGCAAGGTGCGCGACAACTACGCCGTTGGCGAAGACCGCATCCTGATGGTCGCGAGCGACCGGCTCAGCGCCTTCGACGTGATCATGGGCGAGCCCATTCCCGGCAAGGGCGAGATCCTCACGCAGATGGCGCTGTGGTGGTTCGACCGGCTCGGCCAGCTGTGTCCCAACCACCTGACCGGCGACGCGCCCGAGAGCGCGGTCACGCCCGACGAAGTGCCGCAGGTCACGGGCCGCTCGATGCTGGTCAAGCGGCTGAAGCCGATCCCGGTCGAGGCCGTGGTGCGCGGCTACCTGGCCGGCAGCGGCTGGAAGGAATACCAGGAATCGCGCTCGGTCTGCGGCGTGCCGCTGCCCGAGGGCCTGACCAATGCCAGCAAGCTGCCGCGCCCGATCTTCACGCCCGCCGCCAAGGCCGCAGCCGGCGAGCACGACGAGAACATCAGCTACGAGCGCGTGGTCGAGATCGTCGGCCCCAAGCTGGCCCAGCAGATCCGCGAGACCAGCATCGAGATCTACGAGACCGCCGCGCAGATCGCGCTGGCCAAGGGAATGATCATTGCCGACACCAAGTTCGAGTTCGGCCTGGACGAAGCCGGCACGCTGGTGCTGATGGACGAGGTGCTCACGCCCGACAGCTCGCGCTACTGGCCGGTCGAGGGCTACCAGGCCGCGCTGGCCGCCGGCACCAACCCGCCGAGCTACGACAAGCAGTTCGTGCGCGACTGGCTCGAAGCCACCAAGATCAACGGCAAGCCCTGGGACAAGACGCCCCCGGCGCCGCGCCTGCCGGCCGAGGTCATCGAGAAGACGGCGGCCAAGTACCGTGAGGCGCTCGAGCGCCTGACGGGCTGATCCCGGTCTTTTTCTTCTTTCAGCGTCCGCTGGTGCTCAGCGTTGCCACGGTCCGACCGCTGGCGTTGAGCAGTGCAAGACGTTCGGGGCCCGCGAGGCTGTAGCTCGCGGTGCTCTGCAGGGCGGAAATGAACTGCGCCTCGTTGGCGCCGCGCGCTGGGTCGGTGCAGGCCATGCGGGTCGAGGCCAACTGGCCGATCTTCAGGGAGATGCCGCTGCGCGTGAACGTGCCAGAAAGGCGGTTGCAGCCGCCCGAGCCGCTGAGGCGCCCGCTGCTGCGATCGAACTGCACCTGCGCACCGTTGCCGGGCGCGACGGGCTCGTCGCCCAGCTGAACCAGTTGCCAGGCTGGGCCTTCGATCGGCTCGTCGAGGCTGATGCCGCTCCCGCAGCCGGTCAGGACGGCCAGCAGCGCCGTCGCGGCGAGAACGGGGGGCGCGGTGCGGCGGGCGAGGCGGGCGAAGGAGCGCATGGCCGGTCTTTCCTTTTCGAATTTGCAACAAGTTGAATCGGGCGTGATCGTATGCGACGAGGCCCCGCTCGCCAATGCCGCCGCGTTCACGGGGGAGGCCATGAAAAAAGCGGCCCGCAGGCCGCTTTCGCATCAGCTCAGCACCACGCTGCTCAGGCGGCGCCGGTAGGTTGCCACCACCGGATCGTCCGGCGGAATCTGCCCGTCGGCCACCTTCACCTTCGGCGGCTCGATCACATCGAGGATCGCGATGTAGGTCTTGCGGGCGAGGTCTTCGCTCCAGGTCTTGTCGCGCATGAGGATGTCGAGCAGCTCGTCCATGGCGTCGGTCCAGCGCTGCGCGGCCATCAGCAGGCGGGCGCGGCCGAAGCGGGCGTCGAAGTCACGCTTGTTGGCGGCGATCTTCGCCTCGAAATCGGCCATCGCGGGCGCCGTGCCTGTAGGCGGTGCTGCGAAATCGATAGCGTCCATCCAGCGCTGCAGCGCATCGAAGCGGCGCACCAGCGTGGTCTTGGCGATCACGGGCGCAAAGGCGACCTTGGCGTCGTCGTGGCGGCCTTCCTGCAGCAGCAGCTTGATGTAGTCGAAGCGGGCGTCGTCGTTGGCGGGGTCGGTGGCCACGGCGTGCTGCAGTCTTTCGAGAGCGCTCCCCGTGTCGCCTTCGGCCAGCGCTTCCTGCGCGGCTGCTTCCTCCGAGGCGGCCTCGGCCTCGTCGGCGCCCGGCACGTGCTTGTCGAGGAACTCGCGGATCTTCTCGGCCGGGATGGCGCCGACGAAGCCGTCCACCGGCTGGCCGTCCTTGAACATCACGCAGAACGGAATGCTGCGCACGCCGAACATCTCCGACAGCTGCGACGAGATCTGCGGCACCTTGTCGGCGTCCAGCTTGGCCAGCGTGAAGCGGCCGGCGTACTCGACCTCGAGCTTTTCGAGCACCGGGCCGAGCTGTTTGCAGGGGCCGCACCATTCGGCCCAGATGTCCAGCAGCACCGGCGTGGCGACGGAGCCTTCGATCAGTTCGGCCTGGAAATTTTCGAGAGTGATGTCGATCATCGGAACCAACTGAGGGTGAAACGTAAAATTGAAACCATGAACGAAACCATTCAGGTCGGTGTAGTGATGGGCTCGAACTCCGATTGGGAGACGATGCGCAACGCGGTCGAGATTCTCCAGCAATTCGGAATCGGGCACGAAGCCAAGGTGGTCTCGGCCCACCGGATGCCCGATGCGCTGTTCGCATACGCCGAAAGCGCCGCCGGGCGCGGGCTCACGGCGATCATCGCGGGCGCGGGCGGCGCGGCGCACCTGCCGGGCATGCTGGCCTCGAAAACCACGGTGCCGGTACTCGGCGTGCCGGTGGCCAGCCGCCATCTGCAGGGCGTCGATTCGCTCTACAGCATCGTGCAGATGCCCAAGGGCGTGCCGGTGGCCACCTTCGCCATCGGCAATGCGGGCGCAGCCAACGCGGCGCTGTTCGCGGTGGCGATGCTGGCGGTGAACGACCCGGCGCTGCGCGCGAAGCTCGACGCCTTCCGCACGGCGCAGACCGCCGCCGCCGAAGCCATGACGCTGCCGCCGGCCCCCGCCGCGGAGGCGCCTCCCGTTTCTCCTTTCTCGCCGCAAGGCGGAGGTGCCCTGTGAGCCAGAACGGCGACCTGCCCATTCTTCCGGGCGCCACGCTCGGCGTGCTCGGCGGCGGACAGCTGGGGCGCATGTTCGCCCACGCGGCCCAGCGCATGGGCTACTTCACTGCGGTGCTCGACCCCGACACCGACAGCCCCGCCGGCCGCGTGAGCCACCACCACATCCACACCGATTACGACGACATCGACGGCCTCGCCCGGCTCGCGGGCCTGGCCGACGCGGTGACGACCGAGTTCGAGAACGTGCCGGCGCCCTCGCTGGAGCACCTGGCCGTCGCGCGGCCGGTGTCGCCCGGCGCCTCGGCCATCGCCATCGCGCAGGACCGCATCGCCGAGAAGGCCCATTTCACCCGCTGCGGCGTGCCCTGCGCGCCTTACGCAGTCATCGAAACCGCGGCGCAGCTTGCCGCCGTCGACGACGGGCTGCTGCCCGGCATCCTGAAGACCGCGCGGCTGGGCTATGACGGCAAGGGCCAGCAGCGCGTGAAGACGCGCGCCGAGCTGGTCGACGCCTGGCAGGCCACGGGCTGCGTGCCCTGCGTGCTCGAGAAAATGCTGCCCCTCGAATTCGAATGCTCGGTCATCCTCGCGCGCAGCCGCGACGGCCAGATCGTGCACTTCCCGCCGCAGCGCAATCTGCACCGCGACGGCATCCTCGCCGTCACCGAGGTGCATCCGCAGAACATGCCGAAGACGGTGGCGCAGGGCGCGATCAACTCGGCCAAGAGCATTGCCAACGGTTTGGACTACGTCGGCGTGCTGTGCGTCGAGTTCTTCGCGCTGGCCGACGGCTCGCTGGTCGTCAACGAGATGGCGCCGCGCCCGCACAACAGCGGCCACTACACGATGGAAGCCTGCGACGTGTCGCAGTTCGAGCTGCAGGTGCGCACGCTCGCCGGCCTGCCGCTGGCGGCGCCGCGCCAGCACAGCCCCGCGATCATGCTGAACCTGCTGGGCGACCTGTGGTTCCCCGCGGGCGATGACAAGGCTGCCAAGCCCGTGTCGCCGCGCTGGAGCGAAGTGCTCGCGCTGCCGGGCGTGCACCTGCATCTCTACGGAAAGATCGACCCGCGGCGCGGCCGCAAGATGGGCCACCTCACGCTCACCGGCGCCACGCTCGAAGCCGTGCGCACCACGGCCTCGCAGGCCGCGCAGCTGCTGGGCCTGCCGGCGGTGATCACCGCCGACCTCGCATGATCCTCGACGGCCACGCCCCCGAAGCCATCGCCGAAGCCACGCGCGTGCTGCGCGCGGGCGGGCTGGTCGCGTTCCCGACCGAAACCGTCTACGGCCTGGGCGCCGACGCGAGCAGCGACATGGCCGTGGCCGGCATCTTCAAGGCCAAGGGGCGGCCCTCCGACCACCCGCTGATCGTCCACGTGGCGGCCGGCATCAAGGGCACCGAGTCGTTGTCGCGCTTCGCCCAGCCGCTGCCGCTTTTCGCGCAGAAGCTCGTGCAGGTCTTCTGGCCCGGCCCGCTCACGCTGATCGTCACGCGCCAGCCCGGCGTGGGCGCGGCGGCGGCGGGCGGACAGGACACCATCGGCCTGCGCTGCCCTTCGCATCCCGTGGCGCAGGCGCTGCTCGAAGCCTGTGCCGAGCAGGGCGTGCCCGGCCTCGCAGGGCCGAGCGCCAACCGCTTCGGCCGCGTCAGCCCGACCACGGCGCAGCATGTGTTCGACGAGTTCGGCGGTGCACTGCTGGTCGTGGATGGTGGCGCGTGCGAGGTCGGCATCGAGTCGACCATCGTCGACTGCAGCCGCGGCGCGCCCGTGCTGCTGCGGCCCGGCCTCATTACGCGCGCGCAGATCGAGGCGGCCTGCGGCGAGAAGCTCAGCGACCGCGAAGTGCTCGAGACGCCCGACCCACGCGCCTCGGGCACGCTGGAGGCGCACTACGCCCCGAACGCCAAGGTGCGCCTGATGGACGCCAAGGCCATCCAGACCGGCCTCGACGTGCTGGGTGCCAACGCCGCGCACATCGCCGTCTGGTCGCGCGCCCCGATGCGCAGCCGTTCGCAGCGCGTAGTGCTGCGGCGCATGCCCGACGACGCGGCGGCGAGCGCCCAGTTGTTGTTCGCGGTGCTGCGCGAGTTCGATGCGCAGGGCGTCAAGCTGATCTGGGTCGAGTCGCCGCCCGACACGCACGAGTGGGAAGGCGTGCGTGATCGTTTGCAGCGAGCATCTGCGGCCTGAACCAGGCTAACCCCCAGGCTCGCCCACTTCGTGTGGCCGCCAACCCCCTTGCAGGGGGCAATACCTGCGGCCCGGCACAGCCGGTTCCGCGGTATTTCTGGAGTGGGCTCTGTCTCGCTCAGCCCCCCGCTGCCAAGACGCCCTGGAAGAAGCCCCGCGCCGATGCCAGGCAGAACGGCGGCGCCAGCGTGCCGTGGTACGCGAGCATGACCGCCTGCGCCTTGTCGGACGCGCTGCCCGCTGTGTTCTGCGCCAGCAGGTCCTTGGCCTGCGCGAAGCCGGCGCGCGCGGTCGAGTAGGCGTCGATCGCGGCCGAATCCTCCAGGTCCACCACCGCCAGCGCGGCGGCCGGCACGCCCTTGGCGCGGAAGTAGCCCGAGGTGGCGCGGGTGCTGAGGAAGTTCACCGTCGGGTCGTTGGCGCCGCCGCACATCAGCATTGGCCGGATCGGTACCCAGTTGCGCAGGTCGTTGGCGACGGCCGCCTTGCGCAAGCCCGTCGAAGGCTTGCAGTCCAGCGGCGAGGTCGTGCTCAGCGACGCCGCCGTGGCCGGCAGTGCGTTGCCAGGGCAGGGCGCGGCCAGGATGTCGCCGGCCGCTTGCGTCAGGAAGCTCTGCTTGATCAGGTTGTTGGCGCCATAGAAGATCGACAGCGAAGGGCTCACCGGCCCCGGCGTTGCATTCGCCGGGAACAGCGCCAGCTGCGGCAGCTTGCCGCTGGAGAACAGCGTGCCGGGCGTCAGGCTCGGCAGCAGGGTGTCGATGCCGGTGGCGTACTGCGCTTCGTAGATGTCGCTGGTGGCGTTGTAGACGTTGCCGAACTGCTGCTGCCAGCTGGTCGACAGCAGCGGCACGAACAGCGTGGAGCCCAGCGCCGGCCAGCCCAGGTAGGTGTAGTCGGACAACAGGCTGATGGCAGAGGGCGCCGACAGCGGCGCCGAGGCCGTCACCGTCTTGCCCGTCGCCTGCATCTCGCGGTGCGCCGCCATCGCGACATAGCCGCCCTGCGAGTAGCCGGTGATGAACAGCGAGCCGGCGTCGTTCGCGTCGATGCCCGAGAAGGTCTTGCGCGCGGCCGTGAGCGCGTCGACCATGTCCTTGCCCTGCTGGTCGCCGTCGAGGTACGGGTGGTAGGGCAGCGTCGACTTGTCGTAGCCCGCGTAGTTGGGCGCCACCACGATGTAGCCCTGCGCCGCGAACATGGCGGCAATCATCAGGCCCTCGCCTGCGGCCGGCTGCGTGCTGTCGGTCCACTTGGCGAGGTTGTAGGCCTTGGCGGCGGTGGTGCCGTGGGCATAGAGCACCACGGGCCGCTGGCCGCCGCAGGCCACGTCGGCGCCGGTGGGCACCATGATCGCGGCGGTGGCGTTGGTCGCCTCGTTCTTCGCGCCGATGGTGCGGTATTCGAGGTAGCGCACGTCGATGCCGCACTTGGGCGTGCCGGCCACCTGCAGCACCGCCTTGCCCTGGTCGCTGGCCTGCAGGCTAGCCTTGAACTGGTCGGCGGTCAGCTTGGCCGTCTGCTCGGGCGGGTTGGTGACCACCGAGCCCCGGCCGGTGTCGACTGCGGGCGGCGGAAAGCCAACGCCGATGCCTCCTCCGCCACCGTCCCCCCCGCCGCAGGCGGAGAGCAGCAACAGGGTTGCGCCTGCGAGCGCCGTCAAGGCGGCTGTCTTGCGCATCAGGACGAACGAGGGGGGGCGTGGCTTTGTCAAGGCATGTCTCCTGCGTTGGATTTGTACTGAATAGAACGACCGTCCGATTCTGTGCAGTGCCATGGCCGCGCGCAAGCGGCATTTGCCATCAGAAGATTTCAGTACCCGGCAGGGTCGCGCAGGCCCGCCAGCTGCCGTCAGTTGTCCTGCGAGGCCCAGTCGACCAGCGCGTCGAACGCGGCGCGCGCGGCCCCCGCGTTCTCGCCGTTGGCGATGGCCACCAGCACGTAGCGCCGGCCGCTCGCACCGTCCACGTAGCCGGCTACGCCCGAGGCATCGCGCAGCGTGCCGGTCTTCAGGTGGGCCGAGCCGCCCGAGCGCAGCGTGCGCTTCTTCAGCGTGCCATCCACGCCCATGGCGGGCAGCGAGGACATCAGCTCCGGCATCACCGGCGAACGCCATGCCACCTGCAGCATCTTGCCGAGCGCGGCCGCGCTGATGCGCTCGTCGCGCGACAGGCCCGAGCCGTTCTCGAACATGGGTTGCGCCTCGCCCGTGCCGATGCGCTCGCGCCACCACTGGCCCAGCGCCGCGCGCGAGGCCTCGAAGGTGCCGCGGTTCTTCTGCGTGAGCCCGATCGTGAGGAACAGCTGCTGCGCCATCACGTTGTTGCTGTACTTGTTGATGTCGCGGATCACCTCGGCCAGCGGCGGCGACTCGAACTCGAAGGCCGGCTTCAGCCCCGCCGGCACGCGCCCTTCGCGCATCTGCCCGCCCACGCGCCCGCCCATCTCGGCCCACATGCCGCCGATGGCCCGCATGGCGTAGGTGCGCGGGTCGCCGTACGCCACGGCCCAGCTCTTCTCGCCGCAGGCGGCCGGGAAGCCGCCGTTGAAGCGGATGCGGTTCACGTCGGAGAAATCGGCGCGCAGCGTGCCGCGCCAGTCGCCGCATTCGCCGGGCACGAGCGCCACGGTGGGGGGCATCGCCACGCTTGCGAGCGGGGGCTCGTAGCTCACCCGCGCGATCTGGCCCGTGCGGTCGGGCGCGAAAGTCATGTTGACCGACTTGAAGTTCACGAGCAGCGCGTCGGGCGAGGCGTTGTAGGGCCGCAGCGGCTCGCCGTCGAAGGCGGACGGGTCGCCCTCGACCGTGGTCTCGAAGGCGCTGCGGTCGATCACGATGTCGCCGCTCACCGTGGTGATGCCCAGCCCCTGCACGTGGCGCAGCAGCAGCCACACGCGCTCGAGCACCAGCTTGGGGTCGCCCTGGCCCTTGATGTACAGGTTGCCGTTGAGCACGCCGTTGTTCACCGTGCCGTCGACATAGACCGGCGTGGTCCAGCTGTAGGCCGCGCCGAGCAGGTCGAGCGCGGCGTAGGTGGTGACGAGCTTCATGATCGACGCCGGGTTCACCGGCGCCTGCGTGCGCCAGGCCAGCCGCGGCTGGCGCGTGCCGTCGGCTTCGGCGACCAGCATGGTCACGGACTCGCGCGGCACCTTGGCGCGGGCGAGGGCGGCTTCGACCTGGGTCGGGAGGGCCTGCTGGGCGAATGCACTGGCCGAGGCCAGCGTTGCGAGGGTCAGTGCGAAGGCGGCGCGGCGGAGGGCAAAAGGCATGCGCCGATTATCTCGGCGGGAACAGGTGCAGCTTCGCGTGGTACAGCAGCATGACCGTCTTGGCGTCGGCGATGCGGCCGTCGGCCACCATCGCCAGTGCCTCGTCGATGCCAAGTTCCAGCACCTCGATGTCCTCGCCCTCTTCCGCCAGCCCGCCGCCCGCGCCGATGCGCATCGAGGACTCGTACGGCGCGACGAAGAAGTGCAGCTTCTCGGTGACCGAGCCCGGGCTCATGAAGCTCTCGAAGATCTTCTGCACCGCGCCGAGGCGGTAGCCGAGCTCTTCCTCGACCTCCGCGCGGATGCGCTCCTCGGGCGCGGCGTTGTCCAGCAGGCCGGCCGCGGCTTCGATCAGCAGGCCGTCGTGGCCGTTGACGAAGGCCGGGTACCGGAACTGCCGCGTCAGCAGCACGCTGCGCTGCGCGAGGTTGTAGGGCAGCAGCGTGGCGCCGTTGCCGCGATCGTAGGTCTCGCGGTGCATGCGCTGCCACTGGCCGTCGTTGCGCCGCCAGTCGAAGGCGGTGGAGCGCAGCGTGTACCAGTTGTCGGAAAGGAGGGTGACTTCGTGCACCCGGACGCGGTCTTGGATGGTCATGGCTGCGAGCATACGTGCATATTCGTGCAAAAACAAATAAAAACGTGCAATGCGACGGCCACGCCAGTACCATCGGGCAATGCTCACCAGCCAGCGCAAGCAACACATCCTTTCGGTCCTGAAGCGCGACGGCAACGTCGTCGCGAAGGCGCTCAGCGACGAACTCGGCCTGTCGGAAGACACCATCCGCCGCGACCTGCGCGAGCTGGCGGCCGAAGGTTTGCTGCAGCGCGTGCACGGCGGTGCGCTGCCGGTCGCGGCGGCCGAAGCCGACTTCGCGCGGCGCCAGCAGCTCGCGCCCGACGAAAAGGTGGCTATCGGCCGTGCGGCCGCGCGCCTCGTGAAGCCGGGGCAGGTGGTGTTCATCGACGGCGGCACCACCGCCGTGCAGCTCGCGCGCCATCTGCCGGCGAACCTGCAGGCCACCGTGGTCACGCACAGCCCGTCGGTGGCCATCGAGCTGGTGGCGCATGCCGGCATCGAGGTGGTGCTGATCGGCGGGCGCCTCTTCAAGCATTCAGTGGTGGCGGTCGGTTCGGCGGCGATGGCGGCCATTGCGCGCATCCATGCCGACACGTACTTCATGGGCGTCACCGGCGTGCACGCCGAGGCGGGGCTGACGACGGGCGACCTGGAAGAAGCCGAGATCAAGCGCGCGCTGATGGCGGCGGCGGCCGAGACGGTCGTGCTGGCCTCGTCGGAAAAGATCGGGGCGGCTTCGGCGTGGGTGGTCAACCCCGTGGCATCGGCCACCAGCCTGCTGGTGTCGCCGGACGTGCCGGCCCGGGCGCTGGCGCCGCTGCGCAAGGCGGGGCTGGCGATTCTGCGCAGCGATAACGGCGCATGAGCCCGGGAATTGGCCGCCCCTCGATAATCGGCGGATGCCCCTCGTCTTGCCCAAGCTGCTCGCATTCGACACCAGCACCGAGCACCTGTCGGTGGCCGTGCTGCACGGCGACACGCTGCACGCCCACAACGGCGTGGGCGGCGCGCAAGCCTCGACCACCCTGCTGCCGCTGATCCAGCGATTGCTGGGCGAAGCCGGGCTCGCGCTGGGCGAACTCGATGCCATCGTCTTCGGCCGCGGCCCCGGCTCTTTCACCGGCCTGCGCACCGCCTGCTCGGTGGCGCAGGGGCTGGCCTTCGGCGCCAACGTGCCGCTGCTGCCGGTCGACACGCTGCTCGCCGTGGCCGAAGAAGCGCGCCACGCCTTCGGCGCGAAACAGGTGGTCGCCGTGCTCGATGCGCGCATGGACCAGCTCTACGCCGCGCGCTACGACTTCGAGGCCAACGGCCCGCTCGGCGGGAACGACGAGCCCCTGCTGCTGTCGCCCGAGGCGCTTGAAGTGCCCGCCGGCTGGGCGCTCGCCGGCAACGCTTTCGCCGCCTACGGCTCGCGCCTGGCCCCGGCCGCCGCCCGCCACGACGCGCTGCCGACCGCCACCGCGATGCTGCGGCTGGCCCCCGCGCTGCTCGTGGCCGGGCGCACCGTGCCGGCGGCACAGGCCTGGCCGCTCTATGTTCGCGATAAAGTGGCGCAAACCACCGAAGAGCGCGCCGCCATCAAGGCGGCCGCAGCCGCAGCAGCCCATTGATCGCATGAGCGCCGTCCTCCAGCCCGTCGAAGCCCGCCTCGAACCGCTCACCGTCGAGCGGATCGATGCCGTCTGCGCGGTCGAGCAGACGGCCTACAGCCATCCGTGGACGCGCGCCAACTTCACCGACTCCATGGCCGTGGGCTACCACTGCCAGTGCCTGCTGGCGCCCGGCATGGCGCCCGGGGTGAGCTCGCCGCTCACCCAATTGGGCGAGACGCTGATCGGCTACTACGTCGCCATGAAGGGCGTCGACGAGGTGCACCTGCTGAACATCACCGTGGCGCCGGCCTTCCAGCGCCAGGGCTGGGCGCCGCTCATGCTCGAGGCATTGGGCGGCTGGTCGCGGGCCGAGGGCGCGCAGTGGCTCTGGCTCGAGGTGCGCCAGAGCAACCAGCGCGCACTCGACATCTACCTGCGCAACGGCTTTCGCAGCGTCGGCGTGCGCAAGGGCTACTACCCGGCGCACGACGGCAAGCGCGAGGACGCGGTCGTCATGAGCCTGCGCTTGAATGAAACAGGCAGCGCCTGGGGAGCCTTGCGATGAGCGCGGTGCAGACATTGAAGCTCGACGCCCGCCGGCGCGCGATGCTCGACGAGATGGGCGTGAAGGTCTGGTGGCCGGTGCCCGAGGCCGCCGAGGCGGCGCTTGGAAGGGCTTCCGCTGCAGCCGCCGAAGAGATGGCGGTCGTCCGCGAGCGCGTGGAGGCTGAAATGCCGGTGGCCGCACCGCCGCCGCTCGTGGCCCGGCCCGTCGCGGCACCCGTGCCGCCCCCCGCACCGGCTGTCCGTCCGGCCGCTGCGCCACTGGCCGGAGGCGCCGCCGTGCTGGTCGAGGCGCCCTGCCGTCTCTATGCCGACGCCGGCACCGAATCCACACAGGGCGGCTGGCTGGTCGTGGCCGACATGCCGCCCGAGGCCGACGGCCGCCACGGCGAACCCTTCGCGGGCGACGCCGGCCGCCTGCTCGACAACATGCTGCGTGCGCTGAAGCTGCACGACGGCAAGACCCCCGTGCACCTCATGCGCACCCACCGTGGCGTGGCCGCCGGCCAGCCCGGCAGCCCGCGTGCCATGGACGAGGCCTTCGACGAGCATGCCGCCGCGCTCGCACCGCGCATCGTGCTGGCAATGGGCCCGCTGGCCGCGCAAAGCCTGATGCGCAGCGGCGACCCGCTGGGCAAGCTGCGCGGCCGCGCCGTGCCGCTGGCTTCCGCCGGCGGCGCATCGGTGGTGGCGACCTACCACCCTGCCTACCTGCTGCGCAATCCCGCCGACAAGGCACGCGCCTGGGCCGACCTCTGCCTGGCCGCTGAACAGGGCTGACCCCCAGGCTTCGCGCACTTCGTGTCGCTTCGCCAACCCCCTTGCAGGGGGCAACACCTGCGGCCCGGCGAAGCCGGTTCCGCGGTGTTCGCAGGCAGGTGGCGGGCGAGTGCGCGGGCATCCTTAAAATCGGACCCCATGACTTTCCTCGACAAGCTGGCCGCCGCACAGCAAAAAAACGGTTCCTTGCTTTGCGTGGGGCTCGATCCGGAGCCAGCCAAATTCCCGGGACAGCTCAAGGGCGACGCCAGCCGCATCTATGACTTCTGCGCGCGCATCGTCGACGCGACGGCCGACCTGGTCATCGCCTTCAAGCCGCAGATCGCCTACTTCGCGGCCCACCGCGCCGAAGCCCAGCTCGAACAGCTGATGGAGCACATGCGCCGCAATGCGCCCCACGTGCCCGTGATCCTCGACGCCAAGCGCGGCGACATCGGCTCCACCGCCGAACAGTACGCCCTGGAGGCCTTCGAGCGCTACGGCGCCGATGCGGTGACGCTGTCGCCTTTCATGGGCTTCGACTCGGTCGCGCCGTACCTCAAGCACGAAGGCAAGGGCGCGTTCCTGCTGTGCCGCACCAGCAATCCCGGCGGTTCCGACCTGCAGGGCCAGCGGCTGGCGGATGTCGAAGGGCAGCCCTTCCTGTACGAACACGTGGCCAGGCTGGCGCAGGGGCCGTGGAACCTCAACGGCCAGCTCGGGCTGGTGGTGGGCGCGACCTACCCGGCGGAAATCGAGCGCGTGCGCGAACTCGCGCCGACCGTGCCGCTGCTGATTCCGGGCGTCGGCGCCCAGGGCGGCGACGCGGTCGCCACAGTGCGTGCCGGCTGGCGCGCCGATGCGCCGATCATCGTGAACTCGTCGCGCGCCATCATCTACGCGTCGTCGGGCGATGACTTCGCCGATGCGGCGAAGAGCGCTGCGCGCACGACGCGGGACGCGCTGGAATCCGCCAAGCCCTGAAGGGGCCCTTCCAGGAACACCGCGGAACCGGCTTCGCCGGGCCGCAGGTGTTGCCCCCGGAAGGGGGTTGGCGAAGCGACACGAAGTGCGCGAAGCCTGGGGGAGAGCCGATTCAGGCTCTGCGGAGGCGGGTGAACAGCTCGAACTCCCAGTTGCGCATCCCCAGCAGCAGCGTGTACCCCTCGCGGTCCTTCGCCGACAGCTTCTGGTCCGTCTGGTGCTGCTGCGCGAAGTCCTGCGCCACGCGCTGCAGCCGCTCCAGGAAGGCCGGGGCCAGCGAACGGCTGATCGAGCCGTGCACCAGCAGCAGCCCCTCGGCCGGGCCGTCGAAGCCGCCGCGGTAGTAGTCCAGCACCACGTTCTCGCGGAAGAACTCCATCACCGGGCCGTGCGGCCGCCAGCGGAAGGTCTTGGCGAGCTTCAGGCGATACCGGTTGAGCGGGCGCAGCTCGATGATGCCGATCCGGTCCAGCTGCGCCAGGCAGCCGATGCACTCGGCTTCGCTGATGCGGTAGGCCGCCACGATCTGCTCCAGCGTCCACTGGCTCAGCACGCTGATGGCCACCAGCAGCAGCTTCTTGTCCTTGACCACGGCCTTTTCCTGCTCGTGCGTCAGCTCCTTCAGCAGCGGCTGGGCGTCGGCTACGCGGCGCGCCAGCTCGGCGAAATCGATCTTCAGCGCGCGGCAGATGGCGTCCACGCGCGACAGCGGCATGTCGCTCTTGGCCAGCATCCGCTTGACGCTGGATTCGGCCATGTCGAGCGACCGCGCCAGGTCGGCGTAGGTCATGCGGGCGCTCTTGAGTTCGTTCTTGAGGGCTTGGACGAGATCGACGGTGGTGCTCATGGCCCGGAAGCGTACACGGGCGCCGATAAGTATCAATTGGAGATACCGGCAGGAGTGAATTAGTGCCTCGTATCGATTCTCGATGCCTGTGGAGCGGCCCGCGCCTAAATTCGCGGCCCGTACCGACCCACTCACCGAGGACCGCCATGCTCCTGCCTCTTGCCAGTCGACTCAGCCGCCGCGAACGCGGGTTGCTATTCACCTTCGCGCTGCTCACTCTGGTCGCCTTCTTCGGCCCCGAGCTGCCGGCTGCCGAGGTCGCCATCGCCTCGGTGTTCGCCGACAACCGCGCCTGGCACGGGCTGCCCAACGCCATGGACGTGCTGAGCAACATCCCCTTCGTCGTGATCGGCCTGTGGGGCCTGTACCGGCTCAACCGCATCGACCGCTCGCACCAGGAGGCGCTGTCGCAGTTTCCGCTGGCCCCGCCCGCCAGCGATCCGCCGGACAACACGCTCGACTGCGCCTGGCTCTTCTTCGCCGGCCTGATCGCCACCGCCGCGGGCTCGGCCTTCTTCCACCTCGTGCCCGACGCACCCCGGCTCGCCGCGGACCGCGCCGGCATGGCGGTGGCCTTCGCCGGGCTGATCGGCGTGGCGGTCTGCGAGCGGGTGAGCCAGCGCGCCGGATGGCCCGCCGCCTGGTTCGTGCTGACCGCCGGCCTGCTCTCGGCCGAGGTGTTCCAGGAAACCGGCAACGTCATGCCCTGGGCGCTCGTGCAGTTCGGCGGCATGGCACTGGTGGTGACGCTGGCGCTGGCCACGCCGATGCGCAAGTCGCTCGGCCTGAAGCTCGGCTGGGCCATCTTCTTCTACGTGCTGGCCAAGGCTTTCGAGCTGGCCGACCACCAGGTCTACGAGTTCACGCAGCACGTGGTTTCGGGCCACACGCTGAAGCACCTGACGGCCTCGCTCGCCGGCCTGCCGGTGGTGTTCGCACTCCACAAGCTGGAGATGCACTGGGCAGCCGCGCTGCGGCACAATCCGGGCGCCGCCGCCGTGGCCGCATGAGGAGCACTCTTCGAATGACAAATCCCGCAGCCGCAGCCGCAGCCACGCCCGTGGTTCACGAGGAGAACGCCCACGCCAACCAGTTCGCCCTCCTCAAGCAGCGGCGCTTCGCGCCTTTCTTCTGGACCCAGTTCGCGGGCGCGGCGAACGACAACCTGTTCAAGTTCGCCTTCACCGTCATGGTGACCTACCAGCTGCAGCTGAGCTGGATGCCGCCAGCCATGGCGGGGCTGGTGATCGGCGCGCTGTTCATCCTGCCGTTCCTGCTGTTCTCGGCCACGGCCGGCCAGCTCACCGACAAGTTCGACAAGACGAAGATGATCCGCTTCGTCAAGAACCTCGAGATCGCGATCATGGTGCTCGCGGCCTGGGGCTTCGTGCGGGCCGACGCGGTGGTGCTGCTGGGCTGCGTGTTCCTCATGGGCCTGCACTCCACGCTGTTCGGGCCGGTCAAGTTCGCCTACCTGCCGCAGGTGCTCGACGCGCGCGAACTCACGGGCGGCAACGGCATGGTCGAGATGGGCACCTTCGTCGCCATCCTGCTCGGGCAGGTGGCGGGCGGGTTGCTGGTGGCGGTGCCGCAGATCGGCCACATGAGCGTGGCGGTGGGCTGCGTGCTGCTGGCGCTGGTCGGCCGGGGCGTGGCGCAGGCCATACCAAAGGCGCCGGCCACCGACCCGGGGCTGGTCATCAACTGGAACCCGATCAGCGAGACCTGGCGCAACCTCAAGCTCGCGAACCAGAACGTGGTGGTGTTCCGCTCGCTGCTGGGCATCTCGTGGATGTGGTTCTTCGGCGCGGTGTTCCTGAGCCAGTTTCCCAGCTTCGCCAAGGAAGTGCTGCACGGCGACGAGCAGGTGGCCTCGCTGCTGCTGGTGGTGTTCTCGGTGGGCATCGGCGTCGGCTCGCTGCTGTGCGAGACGCTCAGCCGCCGGCAGGTGGAGATCGGCCTGGTGCCGCTGGGCGCCATCGGCATGAGCGTGTTCGCGATCGACCTGTACTTCGCCTCGCGCGGCCTCGCGCCCGCCACGCACGACATGGGCATCGGCGCCTTCTTGCACCAGCCCGCGCACTGGCGCGTGATGGCCGACCTCGCGCTGCTGTCGCTGTTCGCGGGGCTCTACAGCGTGCCGATGTACGCACTGATCCAGCTGCGCAGCCAGCCCACGCACCGCGCGCGCATCATCGCGGCGAACAACATCCTCAACGCACTCTTCATGATCGGCAGCTCGGTCATCGCGGGCGCGCTGCTGGGCGCGGGCTTCACCATTCCGCAGATCTTTCTGTTCACCGGCATCGCCAACGCGGTGGTGGCGTTCTACATCTTCATGCTGGTGCCGGAGTACCTGCTGCGCTTCGTGGCCTGGGTGCTGTCGCGCTTCGTCTACCGCTTCGACATCAAGGGCGAGACGCACATTCCCACCGAGGGCGCGGCCGTGCTGGTGTGCAACCACGTGAGCTTCATCGACGCGGTGCTGCTGATGGCGGCGAGCCCGCGGCCGATCCGATTCATCATGGACCACCGCATTTTCAGGGTGCCGGTGCTGGGCTGGCTGTTCAAGCTGGCCAAGGCGATTCCGATCGCGCCGCAGAAGGACGACCCGGCGGCCTACGAGGCGGCGTTCGCGAAGGCGCAGGAGGTGCTGCGCGAGGGCGACCTGCTCGCCATCTTCCCCGAGGGTGCGATCACGCGCGACGGCGAACTGCAGCCCTTCAAGGGCGGCGTGATGAAGATCCTCGAGGGCGCGCGCGCCCAGGGCATCGAACCGCCGGTGATCCCGATGGCGCTCACCAACCTGTGGGGCTCGTACTTCAGCCGCATCGAGCTGCGCGGCGGCGAGCGCGTGGCCATGGCCAGGCCCTTCCGCCGCGGCTTCTTCAGCCGCGTGGGCCTGAACGTCGGCGCCCCCGTGCCGCCGGCTGAGGTGCAGCCCGACGCGCTGCGCCAGCGCGTGAGCGCCCTGCTGGCCAGCTGAAACACCCCAAAAAGTATCGATTGCGGATACCGGAGGCGCTGGAAACCGCCACCGGTGCAAGCATTCAAGCCTCGCGGTGCGGGAGCGAACCATCATTCGCTCACCTTCACTACGCCGCGAGGCACACATGCAACCCCTCTCATCGACCACGACCGTTTTCATCCAGCGCGACACGCGGGCCTGGCAGTTCCAGGCCTGGGCTTCGTTCGCGATCGCCGTCTTCCTGTGCGCCACCGGCCTGAGCTGGCTGCCGGGCGAGGCGCTGGACCGGGCGTTCATGGTGATGGGCTACGTGTTCTGCCTGAGCACCGCCTTCATGCTGTCCAAGTTCGTGCGCGACAGCCAGCAGGCTGCCGAGCGCGGCTCCGAAGCGGCACGCGACGTGCCGATGTGGAAGCTGGTCGTCTGGGGCAGCTTCTTCACCGCGATGGGCCTGACCGGCTGGGGCCTCGTGCGCATGGAGATCAACGAGGCCTACAAGGCCTTCCTGGGCGTGAGCTGGCTGTTCCTGATCAGCTCGGCCTTCACGTTGGCCAAGACGCTGCGCGACCGCCACGAAGCCGACATGGCCGAAGCCCGCCTGCAGGGCCGCCGCATGGCCCGTGCCGAAGCTACTTCTTCTTCTGCTGCCGAATAACCCGCGTCCGATCAACGAAAGCCCATCATGAAAAAGTCGATTGCCGCCGTTCTCGTCGCCGTCTGCGCTGCCTTTGCCGGCGTCTCGGCTCCCTTGCAAGCCCAGGCGCAGAGCGACGCCTCCGTGGCCCTCTCGCTGATGCCTGTGGCGTCGGTGGTGGTCGCCGCCTCTGCGGTGGGGGCCTCGGCCACCACAGCGGTCGCGCTGCCCGCCGCGCTGTCGGTGGGCGGCTCGACGCTCACCGTGATCGCGGTCGAAGCCTCTGTCGACGGCACGGTGTACCTGCTCGAACGCGCCTCGGACGGCGCGCGCGCCAGCATCAAGGTCGCGGGCCGCGCGGCCGACGGCGTGTCGAAAGCCGTGGGCACCAGCGTCCTCGTCAGCGTGATCGGCACGGGCGTCGTGCTGTCGGCCGCCGGCGAGGTGCTGGCCTTCGTGCCCAATGCCATCGGCCGTGCGCTGCTCCACAACGAGAGGTTGTCGTGAAATCCGCGTTGGCCGTGTTCGCTTGGCTCGCCGTCGCAGCCGCGATGGCCGTGCCGATGCAGGCGCAGGCCGGCCGCTCATGCGAGCAGGCCAAGCCAATGCCTGAAGTGATCGTCAAGGGCATGCAGCTGGCCGAGCGCACCTCGCAGGCGCTCGACGCCAGCGGCGCGCGCGTCGTGATCCTGGCGCGCGCAGGGCAGGACCTGAGCAAGTACGGCCTGCGCTACTCGCACCTGGGCTTCGCCTACAAGACGGATGCCGGCCCGTGGCGTGTGGTGCACAAGCTCAACCAGTGCGGCACCGCGGTGGCCGCCGTCTACCGCCAGGGGCTCGGCGAGTTCTTCCTCGACGACCTGTGGCGCTACGAGGCGGCCTGGGCCGTGCCCACGCCGCAGGTGCAGGCGCAGCTGCTGGCCGCGCTGAACGAACCGCCCGCGCGCATCGTGCGGCTGCACACCGCGCCCTACAGCATCGTGAGCTATGCCTGGGGCCGTAAGTACCAGCAGTCGAACCAGTGGGCCGTCGAGACGCTGGCCGCCGCCATGGAGCCCGCCACCATCGGCAGCCGCGCGCAGGCGCAGGCCTGGTTGCAGTTCAAGGGCTACGAGCCGACCACGTTGAAGCTCGGCCCGCTCACCCGGCTGGGCGGGCGCGTAGGCTCGGCCAACGTGGCCTTCGACGACCATCCGAACGACAAGCGCTTCTCGGACCGCATCGAGACCGTGACGGTCGATTCTGTGTTCGCATGGTTGCCGCGTGCCGGGCTCGGCGCGGCGCCGGTGACCTTGAAGCTTCAATAAGAACGTGGAGAAAACAACATGAGCAAATCCTTGCGCCTTTCCGAAAAATGGTTCCGCCGCGGCCTCTGGCTGGTGGCCCTGGTGTTCGCGAGCTTCCTCATCGGGCTCGGCAGCACCGTCGTGAGCGACCTGCCGCAGGTCGAGCGCGTGCGCGGCATCGACGACTTCATCGACAAGCCGGCGGCCGAGCCGCTGCGCGCCACCGTCAAGGCCTCGGAAGCCGCCGAGCTGCAGGCCGCGCGCGACCTCGACCAGATCCGCCTGCAGCTCAACGCCGCGCAGCAGGCCAGCGCCAATGCACGCGAGACCTTCGGCAACTGGATCTCCACACGGCGCGCCACCGCGCAGCCCGATCAGGACACCGAACTCATCGCGCGCACCAAGGCGCTCGACGCCTTCAAGCAGAAGGAGGAGGAGCTGCAGCGCAAGGTCAACGCGCAGCAGAAGATCGCACTCGACGCGCGCCAGGCCGAGCAGCGCGCCTCCGAAGCGCTGTCGGTGCTGGAGCGCGACGCGCAGGTCAAGCTCGACGCCGAGTACCGCCGCATCGAACTGCGCGTATTCGCCTACCGGCTGGCGCTCACGCTGCCGCTGCTGGTCGTGGCCGGCTGGCTGTTCGTGAAGAAGCGCAAGAGCACCTGGTGGCCGTTCGTGTGGGGCTTCATCTTCTTCGCGCTGTTCGCCTTCTTCGTCGAGCTGGTGCCCTACCTGCCGAGCTACGGCGGCTACGTGCGCTACGTGGTGGGCATCGTGCTCACCGTGCTGGTGGGGCGCTACGCGATCATCGCGCTCAACCGCTACCTGGCGCGCCAGAAACTCGCCGAGCAGCAGCCCGACCAGGTGCGCCGCGAGGAGCTGAGCTACGACGTCGCCCTGGCGCGCCTGGGCAAGAGCGTATGCCCAGGCTGCGAACGGCCGGTCGACCTGAAGAACAACGAGATTGACTTCTGCCCGCACTGCGGCATCGGCCTGTTCGACCACTGCGGCCACTGCAGCACACGCAAGAGCGCGTTCTCCAAGTTCTGCCATGCCTGCGGCACCTCGGCGGGCGCGCAGGCGCAGTCGCCGCACACACCTGTGACCGGCACTGCGCAATCGGTCACGCCGGGTGCCCCGGTTCTGCCGGCCACGTAGCGGAACCGCCGCACGGGCGTGCTACAACCCGAGGCTGCGGCACGCAACGCCGTGCCGCGGGTTTTCCCATTCACATTGACGGAGTACACCCATGAGCATTTTCGGCAAGATTTTTTCCAAGATTTTTCCGTCGGCCAACGCCGCTGAAGTCGTCGCCGCACCGCCGGCGGCTGCACCGGGCGCGCCGGCCGCTGCCGCACCGCCGCCTGCGATCCCGCTGGGCGACGTGCCCGCCGTCCTGGACGCGATGCCTGGTGCCGCCGGCCTGAACTGGCGCACCTCGATCGTCGACCTGCTCAAGTTGCTGGGCCTGGACAGCAGCCTCGCCGCGCGCAAGGAACTGGCCAGCGAAATTCTCTACAGCGATGGCGAGCCGGGTTCGGCCGAATGGAACATCGGCCTGCACAAGCAGGTGATGAGCCGCATCGCCGCCAATGGCGGCACGCTGCCAGCCGAACTGCGCGACTAAGAAGATCGGTACCCGGGAATTTTCTTTTTCCAGAAACACCGCGGAACCGGCCTCGCCGGGCCGCAGGTGTTGCCCCCGGCAGGGGGAAGGCGCACGCGACACGATGTGCGCGTAGCCTGGGGGCGAGCCTGTTTCAGGTCCAGCCTGCGTCCACCACGTAGTCCTGCGCGGTGCACATGCGCGAATCGTCGGCCGCGAGGAACAGCGCCATTGCAGCGATGTCCTCGGCCATCACGCGGCCCGGCAGGCACTGGGCCGCATCGATCTCCGCGCCCGATTCGGGCTTCACCCACAGCTTGATCTGCCGCTCGGTCATCACCCAGCCCGGCACGATCGAATTCACGCGGATGTTCTGCTTGCCCAGGTCGCGCGCCAGCGAACGCGTGAGGCCGCGCGCCGCCGCCTTGCAGGCCTGGTACACCGGGTAGCCCCGGCCCTTGATCATCCAGCTGATCGAGCCGAAGTTGATGATCGATCCGCCGCCCAGCGCACGCATGTCGTCCGCCACCGCCTGCGCGGCGAAGAACTGGTGCTTGAAGTTGACGGCCACGAGGCGGTCGAAGTCCTCGCTGGTCACGTCGGCCATCTCGTGGCGGCGGTCGTTGGCCGCGTTGTTCAGCAGCACGGCGATCGGGCCGAAGCGTTGGCGCACCGCGTCGATGGTGGCGCCGAGCGCGGTCGTGTCGGTCACGTCGCAGGCCTGGAACAGCGCAGGGTGCTCGCCCTGCAGCTGCGCCGCGAGTGCGTTGCCGGCGGCGGTGTCGAGGTCGCAGAAGCCGACCTTCGCGCCCTGCGCGTGGAAGGCCCGCACCAGCGATTCGCCGATGCCGCTGGCGCCGCCGGAAATGAACACGGTGCGCCCGGCCAGCGACGGATAGCGGGCGGTGTAGGGGGACGATGCGTTGGTCATGGGAATGCGGCAACAGCAGTGGAAACGGAAGGCAAGCGTAGCGGATGAGCGGGCCCCCGGCGAGCCCGGGGTTGCCGGTCGGCGTATGGCTTCCGGCGAATGGGCAGCGCCGGCCGGCGTGGCTACGCTCCTGCCCCATGACGAACACCTTTCCCCGCCGCGCCGTCCTGGCGCTCGCGCTTCTTCCCGCCGCCCTGGCGGTGCGTTCCGTGCGCGCACAGGCGCCGGCGCCCGTGCAGCTCTTCAAGGTGGTCTCGCCGCGCGACGAGGTGATCGTGGGCGCCGACGCGGCGCTGCTCGGCGCGGGCGCCGGCCCCGCCGTGGAGCGGCTGGCCGCGCAGCTGGCCGCCAAGGGTCAGCTCACGCTGTGGCAGTACGCCTCGCACAAGGACCCGGGCGGCGCGCTGGTGCAGGCGCCGCTCAGGCAGATCGTGGTCTTCAAGAACGAGGCGCTGCGTATCGAGCCCTACGCCACGCCGCTGCCCATCCAGGCCCCGAAGTAAGAAGAAGCCTCAGACGCCTCGCGCCCGCTCCGACTTGAAGCGCGCGCGGAACTCGGTGAACGTGCCCGCGTCGAGCGACGCGCGAATCTCGGTCATCAGGTTCAGGTAGTAATGCAGGTTGTGGATGGTCGTGAGCATCGGCCCGAGCATCTCGCCGCAACGGTCGAGGTGATGCAGGTAGGCGCGGCTGAAGCCCTCGCGCCCGCCGTCGTTCCACGAAACGCCCGAGGTGCCGGCGCACGCATGGCAGGTGCAGCTGGGGTCGATGGGCTGCGGATCGCTCTTGTGGCGCGCGTTGCGCATCTTCAGGTCGCCGAAGCGCGTGAACAGCGTGCCGTTGCGCGCATTGCGCGTGGGCATCACGCAGTCGAACATGTCCACGCCGTCGGCCACGCCTTGCACCAAGTCCTCGGGCGTGCCCACGCCCATCAGGTAGCGCGGCTTGTTCGCGGGCAGCCGGTGCGGCGTGTGGCCCATGATGTGCAGCATCTCTTCCTTGGGCTCGCCCACGCTCACGCCGCCGATGGCGTAACCCGGGAAGTCCATGTCGACCAGCGCTGCGAGCGACTCTTCGCGCAGGTTCTCGAACATGCCGCCCTGCACGATGCCGAACAGCGCATTCGGGTTCTCCAGCCGTGCGAATTCGCTCTGGCAGCGCCTGGCCCAGCGCAGGCTCAGCTCCATCGAGATGCGCGCCTCGGCCTCGGTCGTGATGTGGCCCTTGGTGTCGTAGGGCGTGCACTCGTCGAACTGCATCACGATGTCGCTGTTCAGGATGGTCTGGATCTGCATCGAGACCTCGGGCGTGAGGAAAAGCTTGTCGCCGTTGACGGGCGAGGCGAACTTCACGCCTTCCTCGCTGATCTTGCGCATCGCGCCCAGCGACCACACCTGGAAGCCGCCCGAATCGGTGAGGATGGGCTTGTCCCATTTCTCGAAGCCATGCAGCCCGCCGAAGTTCGCCATCACGTCCAGGCCCGGGCGCATCCACAGGTGGAAGGTGTTGCCCAGGATGATCTGCGCGCCCATCTCCTCGAGGCTGCGCGGCATCACGCCCTTGACGGTGCCGTAGGTGCCCACGGGCATGAAGATCGGCGTCTGCACCTTGCCGTGGTTGAGCGTGAGCGTGGCGCGGCGCGCGTGGCTGTCGGGGTCGGTCTTGAGGAGTTCGAAGTTCAGCATGTCGTTCAGTCCGTTTGTCGCGCGAGCAGCATGGCGTCGCCATAGCTGAAGAAGCGGTAGCCGTTGGCGATGGCATGGGCATACAGCGCCATCACGTGCTCATAGCCCGCGAAGGCCGAGACCAGCATCATCAGCGTGCTCTTCGGCAGGTGGAAGTTCGTCACCAGCACATCGACGTGTTCGAACACGAAGCCCGGCGTGATGAAGATGCGCGTGTCGCCCGTGGCCTCGCCGCTCTTGGCCCACGATTCGAGCGTGCGCACCGTGGTCGTGCCGACCGCAACGACACGGCCGCCGCGTGCCTTGCATTCGGCAATGGCGCGCTGCGTGGCCCCGGGCACTTCGTAGCGCTCGGCATGCATCGTGTGCTCTGAGATGTTCTCGGTCTTCACCGGCTGGAAGGTGCCGGCGCCCACGTGCAGCGTGACGTTGGCGCGCTGCACGCCGCGCGCTTCGAGCTCGGCCAGCAGGCCTTCGTCGAAATGCAGTGCGGCCGTGGGTGCGGCCACCGCGCCGGGCACGCGTGCGAACACGGTCTGGTAGCGGCTCTCGTCGTCGGCAGAATCGGTGTGCGTGATGTAGGGCGGCAGCGGCACGTGGCCGCAGCGCTGCATCAGCGCGTAGGGATCTTCGCCCGCATCGCTCTCGAAGCCGAAGCGGAACAGCGCGCCGTCTTCATCGGGCCAGCGGCCCAGCAGGGTGGCGCGAAAGCCGCCGACCATCTCGAGCGTGGTGCCCACGGGCGGCTTCTTGCTGACCTTCATGTGGGCGACCACCTCGTGGCCCTGCAGCACGCGCTCGACCAGCAGCTCGAGCTTGCCGCCGGTCGGCTTCTCGCCGAACAGGCGCGCCTTGACCACGCGCGTGTCGTTGAAGACCAGCAGGTCGCCCGCGCGCAGCAGCGAAGGCAGGTGTTTGAAGATGCGGTCGACTGGTGCGGGCCCCGTGCCGTCGAGCAGACGGGAGGCGGTGCGTTCGGTGGCCGGGTGTTGCGCCACCAGCTCGGGCGGCAAGGCGAAATCGAAATCGGAAAGCGTGAAGGCGCGCATGGTGCTTGAGGGCCGGACGGGCCCGTGCCAAGGAGGCATGGGAAGAGAAGGATGCGGGAAGCGGGCGATTGTCCCATGGGTCGGGATCACGGGCCCGGCAAGGGGTTGCCGAGGCAGAATCGACGCATGGTCGATTCCTCCGTCGCGCGCGTCCCGCCAGCCCCTGCTCCTCCTTCCGAAGGCGAGCTCTTCAAGAAGATCCTGGGCGGCGCCTGGATGGGGCTGCACCCCGACATCCGCCGGCGCTTCGACAAGAACCCCTCGCCCGGCAAGGCACTGCACTACCTGGGCGCGCTCAGCGAGCTGCGCTGCTCGCGCTTCGGCAAGCTGCTGGGGCACCTCACGCAGCCGATGATCCAGGGCGCGCTGATTCCCTACAGCGACAGCCACTTCCCGGTGGAGATCCAGGTCTACGCCAGGCCCGGCGACCCCGCCATCTACAAGCAGCGCATCTACCGCCTGCACGGGCGCAAGCCGATCCAGTTCACCAGCTTCATGCGCGAGAGCGAGCGCGGCGAGGTGCTGGAGTACGTCGGCATGGGCCTGGGCATGAAGCTGGTGCTGAGCGTGGAGAACGGCAGCCTGCATTTCCAGAGCGACGGCTATTTCTGGGACGTGTTCGGCTGGCGCATTCCGCTGCCGGGCCTCTTCACGCCGGGCAAGACTTTCCTCTGGCACCACAACGAGACGCCCGAGCGCTTCAACATCCGCATCGAGATCCGCCACCGGCTGATGGGCACCACCTTCACGCAGGTCGGCGTGTTCGAGGAAGTGGCCGAGCCGCAGGCGGTGCCCGCATGACGCTCGACACGCACCTGCTGGCCCTGCAGCTCATGGCGGCCCAGGGCGTGCTGGGCGCCTTCGACACGCTCTACCACCACGAGGGCACGGAGGCGCTGCCGCGGCGCGGCACTGCGGCGCGCGAGCTGGCGATCCACGCGACGCGCTCGTCCATCTACTGCGCGCTGTTCCTCGGGCTGTCGGCGTGGGCCTGGCACGGCGCGTGGGCGTGGGTGCTGCTCGCGGTGTTCGGCGTCGAGATCGTGCTCACGCTGTGGGACTTCGTGGTCGAGGACGGCAGCCGCCTGCTGCCGCCCACCGAACGGGTCACGCACACGGTGCTGGCCATCAACGCCGGCGCGTTCATCGCGCTGCTGGCGATGAGCGCGGTCGGCTGGGCCGCGCAGCCGACCGCGATGGTGTGGCAGCCGCACGGCTGGCTCAGCGCATTCCTGGCGTTGTGCGGCGTGGGCGTGGGGCTCTCGGGCCTGCGCGATGGCTTCGCAGCGCGCGCGCTGTTCGGGCAGCAGAAGCAGGCGCAGGCGCGCGATGCCCTGGCGCCGGTGCGCTTCGGCACCAAGCCGCAGCATGTGCTGGTGACGGGCGGTACCGGCTTCATCGGCCAGATCCTCGTGCGCCACCTGTTGGCCGACGGCCATGCGGTGACGGTCTGGACGCGCGATGCGCGCTCGGCCGCCTGGGGCTTCGGCGGCGCGGTGCGCTGTGTGCAATCGCTCCACCAGGTCCCGGCGGCCGACCATGTTGACGTGGTCGTCAACCTCGCGGGTGCGCGAATCCTGGGCATGCGCTGGAGCGAACGGCGACGGCAGCAGCTGCTCAGGAGCCGTGAAGGGCTGACACAGCAGCTGGTGGCATGGATCGCCACGCGGCCACGCAAGCCGTGGCTGCTGCTCTCGGGCTCCGCCATCGGCTACTACGGCGTCCAGCCGCAGGGCGACGCTGCCGAACTCGCCGAAGATGCGCCGCCGCAAGACATCTTCATGTCGCAGCTGTGCCAGCGCTGGGAGCAGGCGGCACGCGCCGCTGTCGCGCACGGTGTGCACGTGGCCTGCATGCGCTTCGGCTTCGTGCTCGGCCACCAGGGCTCGCTGCCGCAGTTGCTGATGCCGGTCCGGCTCGGCATGGGCGGGCGGCTAGGCAGCGGGCGGCAATGGCTGTCGTGGGTGCATGTGCATGACCTGGTCCGCGCGATGGCGCATGTGTGGAGCGTGACCGAACGGGCCGCGGCCCCTGCGACGGCGCAGGCTTTCAACTTCACCGCGCCCGGTGCGCTGAGCCAGGAAGAATTCACCCGCGTCGCCGCCAGCGTGCTGCACCGCCCCTGCTGGATGCCCACGCCTGCCGCACCCGTCAAGCTGCTGCTCGGCGAGCAGGCCGACCTGCTGCTCGAAGGCCAGCGCGTGGTGCCCGCGCAGTTGCTGCGCACTGGCTTCCAGTTCATGTTCCCCGATGCCCGCAGCGCCTTGACGGACCTTTGCCGCCCGCGCTAGAAGCCCGTCCGTGCCTCCCAAGAAAGCCCCGTCCCCTGCAGCTTCCGCGAGTGCCGCCGCGCCGGCGCCCGCAGGCCCGCCCGGCAGCGGCCTGAGCCAGGTGCAGCGCGCCCTGCGCAAGCTCGGCCTCGTGCGCGACATCGACTTCGCGCTCTACCTGCCGATGCGCTACGAGGACGAGACGCGCATCGTGCGGCTTGCCGACACGCGCGACGGCGACATGGCGCAGGTCGAAGGCGTGATCACCGAATGCGAGGTGGTGTACCGCCCGCGCCGCCAGCTGCTGGCGACCATCGACGACGGCAGCGACACCTGCCAGCTGCGCTTCTTCAACTTCTATCCGTCGCAGCAGAAGCAGCTGGCGGTCGGCGCGCAGGTGCGTGTGCGCGGCGAGGTGCGCGGCGGCTTCGTGGGGCGGCAGATGATGCATCCGACCGTGAAGGCGGCCGGCACCGCATTGCCGAACGCGCTCACGCCGGTCTACTCGACCGTGGCTGGTCTCGCCCAGCCGGTGCTGCGGCGCGAAGTGCGTTCGGGCCTGGCGCGCGCGGTGCTCGACGAAACGATTCCCGTGCAGATCGGCCTGCGCGGCGCGTGGGACCTGCGCAGCGCGCTGAGCTTCCTGCACTACCCGACGCCCGACGTGTCGATTGCCGCGCTCGAAGACCACAGCCACCCGGCATGGCAGCGCATCAAGGCCGAGGAACTGCTCGCGCAGCAGCTGTCGCAACTGCAGGCGCGGCTGGAGCGTGCGGCGCAGCGAGCGCCGGTGCTGCCTGCATCGACCGAGCCGGTCGCCACCTCGCTGCATGCGCAGCTGCTCGCGGTGCTGCCCTTCGGCCTGACCGGTGCGCAGCAGCGCGTGGGCGAGGAGATCTCGGCCGACCTGCACCGCCAGATCCCGATGCACCGCCTGCTGCAGGGCGACGTGGGCTCGGGCAAGACCGTGGTGGCGGCGCTGGCGGCGGCGCGCTGCATCGACGCGGGCTTTCAATGCGCGCTGATGGCGCCCACCGAAATCCTCGCGGCCCAGCACTTCGGCAAGCTGGTCGGCTGGCTCGATCCGCTGCTCGCTGCGCGTGGTCTGCGCGTGGCTTGGCTCACGGGCAGCCAGAAGAAGAAGGAGCGCGACGAGATGTCGGCGGCGGTGGAGAGCGGCCAGGCCGCGCTGGTCATCGGCACGCACGCGGTCATCTCGGAGAAGGTGCGCTTCAAGAATCTCGCGCTGGCCATCATCGACGAGCAGCACCGCTTCGGCGTGGCCCAGCGCCTTGCGTTGCGCGGCAAGGCCGGCGGCGGCACTTTCAGCCCCCCTGAGGCTTCGCCTCACCCCCCCGAGGGGGGGCAATCCGGCTTGGGGCGGCCCGGCGCCGGATTGGAGCCGCACCTGCTGATGATGAGCGCCACGCCCATCCCGCGCACGCTCGCGATGAGCTACTACGCCGACCTCGACGTCTCCACGCTCGACGAGCTGCCGCCGGGCCGCACGCCCATCGTCACCAAGCTGGTGGCCGACCATCGCCGCGACGAGGTGATCGACCGCATCCATGCGCAGATCGCGCAGGGCCGGCAGGTGTACTGGGTGTGCCCGCTGATCGAGGAGAGCGAGGCGGTCGACCTGCGCAACGCGACCGAAACGCGCGACGAGCTGGCCGACACGCTGGGCGAGCCCATCCAGGTCGGCCTGCTGCATTCGCGCATGCCCACGGCCGAGAAGCAGGCGGTGATGGCCGCATTCACCGCCAACGAGATCCAGGTGCTGGTGAGCACGACCGTGATCGAGGTGGGCGTCGATGTGCCCAATGCCTCGCTGATGGTGATCGAGCATGCCGAGCGTTTCGGCCTGTCGCAGCTGCACCAGCTGCGCGGCCGCGTGGGGCGCGGTGCGGCGGCCTCGGCCTGCGTGCTGCTCTATGCGCCGGGCGACAGTGGCCGTGTCGGCGAAGCGGCGCGCGCGCGGCTCAAGGCGATGGCCGAGACCGGCGACGGCTTCGAGATCGCGCGGCGCGACCTGGAGATCCGCGGCCCCGGCGAATTCCTGGGCGCACGCCAGTCGGGCGCGCCGCTGCTGCGCTTCGCCGACCTGACGACCGACACGCTGCTGCTCGACTGGGCGCGCGAACTGGCACCGGTGATGCTGCAGAAGCATCCCGAACTGGCGCAGCGCCACATCGACCGCTGGCTCGGCACCAAGGCCGAGTACCTGAAAGCCTGATTCCGGGACCGCAACGCAAATGAACCTTCGATTCGTGGAAGCCTTCCACTGGGCGGTGGCGCTCAAGAGCGTCACGCGCGCCTCCGAGAAGCTGCACCTGACCCAGTCGGCCCTGTCCAGCCGCATCGCCGCGCTCGAGCGCGAACTCGGCGTGCTGCTGCTCGACCGGCGCGACAAGCAGTTCCGCCTGACCGTGGCAGGGCAGCGCTTCCATGCCTTCGCGCAGAAGCTGCTCGAGATGCAGATGCACATCAAGGCCGAGATGGGCTCGGGCGCGGCGCGCGAGACGGTGCTGCGCGTCGGCGCCATCGAGTCGGTGGTGCACAGCTGGCTCACCGGCTGGCTCAAGCACATGCAGGCCACCCACCCGGACTTCGAGCTCGAGCTCACGGTCGAAACCACGCCGGTGCTGGTCGACCAGCTGCAGCGCGGCAAGCAGGACCTGGTGTTCGCCGCGCTGCCCGCCGCCGGCGACGGCGTGCGCACGCGCGCCGTGCCGCCGATGCCCATGTGCTTCGTCGGCCACCGCGAGCTGCACCTGAAACGGCGCTACCGCCTGGCCGACCTGCTGTCGCTCGACCTGCTGACCTTCCAGCGCGGCTCGCAGCCGCACGTGGCGCTGCTCGAGCTGTTCCGCGAGGCCGGCAGCCCGCCGCCGCGCGTGCACGCGATCTCCTCGATCTCGGCCATGGCCCAGCTGGTCGAGGCGGGATTCGGCGTCGCCACGCTGCCGCGCGCCGTGGTCGAGCCGCTGGCGCGGCGCCTGCCGCTGCGCGTACTGCCGTGCGAGGACACGCTGGAGCCGCTGCCCATTTATGCGAGCTACCGCGACGACCCGTCGTCGCCGCTGCCGGAGGCCGCGCTCGGCTCCGCCGTGGTGCATGCCTCGCACCGCCAGGGGTCATCGAAAAAATCGATGAACTGAGCGAGAAACTTTGCGTTGGCGTTCGTGAGCGCGCATTCCCACAATCCGGCGCATCACAACACAACGATGCATTGCGCATCGGGAACGCCATGTCGAGCCGCCATTCCTTCGAACAACAGCCCGGTCCCTCGAGCAGCGCGCTGGCCGTGCGCCTTGCCGCCCGCAGCGGCGCGCTGAACACGCACACCAGCGGCCTCGCCAGCGCCCACGCGCAGGGCAACCTGGTGATCCTGCCGAAGTCGCATGCCGGCGACTTCCTGCGCTTCTGCCAGGCCAACCCCAAGCCCTGTCCGCTGCTGGGCGTGTCCGAGGCCGGTGACCCGGCGCTGCCGGCGCTCGGCGAGGACATCGACATCCGCACCGACCTGCCGCGCTATCGCGTCTGGCGTGACGGCGAGCTGGTCGACGAGCCTACCGACGTGCGGGCGCTCTGGCGCGACGACCTGGTGAGCTTCGTGATCGGCTGCTCCTTCACCTTCGAGCATGCGCTGATGGCCGAGGGCATCGCGCTGCGCCACGTCGCGCAGGGCCGCAATGTGGCGATGTACCGCACCTCGATCGAGACCGTGCCGGCTGGTCCGTTCCACGGGCCGATGGTGGTGTCGATGCGGCCGCTGCGCGCGGCCGACGCCATCCGCGCGGTGCAGATCACCTCGCGCTTTCCGGCGGTGCACGGCGCGCCCGTGCATATCGGCGATCCGGCGCTGATCGGCATCCGCGCCATCGGCGTGCCCGACTACGGCGATGCCGTGGAGGTGATGCCCGACGAGCTTCCTGTCTTCTGGGCCTGCGGCGTGACGCCCCAGGCCGTGCTGGCGGCCGCGCGGCTGCCGTTCGCGATCACCCATGCACCGGGCGCGATGCTCGTTACCGACCTGCTGCACCACCGCCTTGCGGCCTTCTAGGCTGCCCTTTTTTTCACCCGAGACCCTGGAGACAACGACCATGAAGAGCACTCTCGATGCAGCCCCCGCGGCCGGCGATGCGCCTGCCGGCGAGAACTGGCTGCGCACGCTCAATCCCAACGAGAAGCGCACGCTCGCCGCATCTTTCAGCGGCTACGCGGTCGACGCGTTCGACTACTACACGCTGCCGCTGGTCACGCCGATCCTGCTGTCGCTGTGGGGCATGAGCAAGACCGAGGTCGGCCTGATCGGCACCGCCACGCTCGTCGCCTCGGCCATCGGCGGCTGGGCGGCGGGCATCCTCGCCGACATCTATGGCCGCGTGCGCATCCTGCAGCTGACGATCCTGGTGTTCGCGATCTTCACCTTTGCCTGCGGCCTGTCGCGCACGCCCGAGGAACTGCTGATCGCCCGCACGCTGCAGGGCCTGGGCTTCGGCGGCGAATGGGCGGTGGGCTCGGTGCTCATCGCCGAGATGATCCGGCCGGCCTACCGCGGCAAGGCCGTGGGGCTGGTGCAGAGCAGCTGGGCCATCGGCTGGGGAGCGGCGGTGCTGGTGTCGATGGCGCTGTTCTCGTTCCTGCCGCCGGAGATCTCGTGGCGCGCGATGTTCCTGCTGGGCCTGCTGCCGGCGCTGCTGATCGTCTTCATCCGCCGCTCGATCCGCGACCCGGAAATCTACGTGCAAAGCCGTGCCGCCGTGGCGCGTGGCGAACGCAGCGGCAATTTCCTCGCGATCTTCAAGCCCGGCATGCTCGGCACCACGGTGCTCGCGAGCCTGCTGTTCACCGGCATGCAGGGCGGCTACTACGCCATCGGCGTCTGGCTGCCGACCTTCCTGAAGAACGAGCGCCATCTCACCGTGCTGGGCTCGGGCGGCTACCAGTTCATGTTCATCGTTGGCGCCTTCATCGGCTACCTGTGCGGTGCCTACCTGTCGGACCGCCTCGGCCGGCGCCGCGCCTTCATCCTGTTCGCCATCGGTGCCGGTTCGCTGGTCTATGCGTACACGCTGCTGCCCATCACGGACGGCCTGATGCTGCTGCTGGGCTTTCCGCTGGGCTTCTTCATGTCGGGCATCTTCAGCGGCGCGGGAGCCTTCCTGGCCGAGCTGTTTCCCAACGAGCTGCGCGGTTCGGGGCAGGGCTTTTGCTACAACTTCGGACGCGGCATCGGCGCCACCTTTCCGGCGCTGGTCGGCCTGCTGAGCGACCGCATGCACCTGCCGCTGGGCACCGCCATCGGCGTGTGCGCGGCCGTCGCCTACGCCATGGTGGTCGTGGTGGCCCTGTGCCTGCCCGAGACGCGCGGGCGCGATCTGCGCCAGAACTGATCCGGCGGATTCCCCCTTCGCTCGCGTGACCGCCTGCCCCCCCGGGGCAGGCAGGCCGCCCGCATTGAACCGAGAGCGCGCATCACCGCGCGCCGGGACGAACATGAACATCGACTTGAACAGCGACCTCGGCGAGAGCCTGGGCGCATGGCGCATGGGCGACGACGCCGCCATGCTTTCCCTCGTGAGCAGCGCCAACGTGGCCTGCGGCTTCCATGCGGGCGACCCGGCAGGCATCCTGCGCACGCTGCGCCAGGCGAAGGCGCGCGGCGTTGCGATCGGCGCCCACGTGGCCTACCGCGACCTCGTGGGCTTCGGGCGCCGCAACATGGACGTGGACAGCACCGACCTGCGCGCCGACGTCATCTACCAGATCGGCGCGCTGAAAGGCCTGGCCGCCGCGGCCGGCACCACGGTTAGCTACGTGAAGCCGCACGGCGCGCTCTACACCACCATCGCCCACGATGAGCGCCAGGCGCGCGACGTGATCGCCGCCATCCGCGAGATCGATCCCGGCCTGTGCCTGGTCGCGCTCGCGGGTTCGCCGCTGCTGGGCTGGGCGCGCGGCGAAGGCCTGCGCGCGGTGGCCGAGGCCTTTGCCGACCGCGCCTACACGCCGCAGGGCACGCTGGTGTCGCGCCGCGAACCCGGTGCGGTGCTGCACGACGCCGATGAAGTGGCCGAACGCATGCTGCGGCTGGCCACCGAGGGCGTGGTCACGGCCATCGACGGCAGCACGGTGCGCATCGAGGCCGAGTCGGTCTGCGTGCATGGCGACAGCCCGGGCGCGGTCGAGATGGCGCGCCAGGTGCGCGCGCGGCTGGAGCAGGCGGGCGTGACTATCCGCCCGTTCGTGGACGCTGCATGACGATGCGCTTCCTGCCCGTCAACCTGAATGCGGTGCTGGTCGAACTCGACGACCTGCCGCAGACCCTCGCGCTGCTGGCCTCGCTGCGCGCCGAGCCTGTCGCCGGCATCGAAGAACTGGTGCCCGCCGCGCGCACGCTGCTGATCACTTTCCGTCCGGCCGCGATTGCGGCTGACGAACTCGTGCGGCGGGTCGGGCAGCGCAGCCTCGACGCGCGCGAGACGCGCATCGACAAGCGCATCGAGATTCCCGTGCGCTACGACGGCGAAGACCTGGCTGAAGTGGCCAGCCTGCTCGGCATCGCGCCCGAGGAAGTGGTGCGCCGCCACACCGGCAGCGACTACACGGTCGCCTTCACCGGCTTCGCACCGGGCTTCGCCTACCTGTCGGGCGGCCACCCGAGCCTGAACGTGCCGCGCCGCCCGGTGCCGCGCACGCGCATCCCAGCGGGCGCAGTCGGCCTGGCGGGCAGCTTCAGCGGCGTCTATCCGCAGGCCAGCCCCGGCGGTTGGCAGATCATCGGCACCACCGATACGCCGATGTGGGACTTGTCGCGCGAGACGCCCGCGCTGCTGCAGCCGGGCGACACGGTGCGTTTCGTGGATGCCGCGGCGCAACCGAGGGCCGACGAGCCCGTGGCCGTGGCGCCCGCACCTTCGCGGCTCGCCGCAGTGGAGGGCAGCTGCGCCTTCGAGATTCGCGCAGCGGGGCTCCAGGCGCTGCTGCAGGACGGTGGCCGCCCTGGCCAGGCCCGGCAGGGCGTCTCTGCCTCCGGTGCGATGGACCAGCGTGCATTGCAGGCCGCCAACCGGCTGGTCGGCAACGCGTCGGACACGGCGTGCGTGGAGATCGCCCATGGCGGCTTCCAGTTCGCCTGCCGTGGCGAAGCGGTGGTGGCGATCACGGGCGCCGACGGGCCCGTCATGCTGACCCGCGCCGACGGCACGAAATGGCCGCTGCCGCGCTACCAGCCCATCGCGCTGGCCGACGGCGACATGCTGGCGCTGGGCGAGCCGTGCGCCGGCATCCGCAGCTACCTCGCTGTGCGCGGCGGCTTCGACATCGCGCCGGTGCTCGGCAGCCTCTCGACCGACACGCTGGCTCGCATCGGCCCGGCCGCCATCGCCGCGGGCGACCTGCTGTCCGTGCGCGCGGTGGTCGCGGGTGCCGTGGTCGGCGCACCTGAAACACCGCCGACAGATTTGCCCACCGTGCAGGAAGAAGTCGTGCTCGACATCGTGCCCGGCCCGCGCGCCGACTGGTTCACGGCCGATGCGCTCGCGCTTCTGTGCAGTCAGCCGTGGGTGGTCACGCCGCAGTCCAACCGAGTGGGCATTCGCCTCGCCGGCGAAGAGCCGCTGGCACGCGCCAACCACGCCGAGCTGCCCAGCGAGGGCACGGCCCGCGGTGCGATCCAGGTGCCGCCCAGCGGCCAGCCCGTGCTGTTCATGGCCGACCATCCGCTGACCGGCGGCTATCCCGTGATCGCCTCCGTCGCCACCTATCACCTCGACCGCGCGGGGCAGATCCCCATCAACGCCCGCGTCCGCTTCAACCCGCTGGCCGCGCCCATCGCTTCGTGAAAGCATTCCGATGAAAAAACTCCTGATCGCCAACCGCGGCGAAATCGCCGTGCGCATCGCGCGTGCCTGTGCCGACCACGGCGTGCAGTCGGTCGCGGTGTACGCCGATGCCGACCTGAATGCGCTGCACGTGCGCATGGCCGACGAGGCTTATGGCCTGGGCGGCGACCGCCCGGCCGACACCTACCTGAACATCGCCAAGCTGCTGGCGGTGGCCGCGCGCTGCGGCGCCGACGCGGTGCACCCGGGCTACGGCTTTCTCTCCGAGAGCGCGGCGTTCGCGCAGGCCGTCATCGACGCCGGCCTTACCTGGGTCGGCCCGTCGCCGGCCGCCATCGCGATGCTGGGCGACAAGGTGCAGGCCCGCAAGCTCGCGATGAAGGTCGGTGCGCCGCTGGTCGCGGGCACGGCCGATCCGGTGGGCAACGCGGGCGAGGTGCTTGCGTTCGCGGAGAAGCACGGCCTGCCGGTCGCGATCAAGGCCGCGTTCGGCGGCGGCGGCCGCGGCATCAAGGTGGCGTGGCGGCTCGACGAGGTGGAAGGCCTCTACGAATCGGCGGTGCGCGAGGCGGTGACGGCCTTCGGCCGCGGCGAGTGCTATGTCGAGCAGTTCCTCGACCGCCCGCGCCACGTCGAGGCGCAGGTGCTGGCCGACACGCACGGCAACGTGGTGGTGCTCGGCACGCGCGATTGCTCGCTGCAGCGGCGCAACCAGAAGCTGGTGGAAGAGGCGCCCGCGCCTTTCCTCAGCGACGCGCAGCGAGAACGCATCCACCAGTCGGCGCGCGACATCTGCGCGGAGGCCGGCTACACGGGCGCAGGCACGGTCGAGTTCATGCTGAGCGCGAGCGGTGCGATCTCTTTCCTCGAAGTGAACACGCGGCTGCAGGTCGAGCATCCGGTGACCGAGGAAACCACGGGCATCGACCTCGTGATCGAGCAGCTGCGCATTGCCGAGGGACTGCCCTTGTCGATCACGCAGACGCCCGCGCCGCGCGGCCATGCCTTCGAGTTCCGCATCAATGCCGAAGACGTGGGGCGCGGCTTCCTGCCGTCGCCGGGGCCGGTCAAGGTGTTCGACGCGCCCTCGGGCCCCGGCGTGCGCGTCGATGCCGGCGTCGATGGCGGCTCGCAGGTGCCGGGCACCTTCGATTCGCTGATGGCCAAGCTGATCGTCACCGGCGCCACGCGCGAGCAGGCCATCGCGCGGGCGCGGCGCGCGCTGAAGGAGTTCCGCATCGAGGGCGTGCCCTCGGTGCTGCCATTCCATCGCGCCGTGATGGCGCACCCCGACTTCGTGTCGGGCGATGCCTTCAAGGTGCACACGCGCTGGATAGAGACCGACTTCGCGAACGGCGAGGCCGCTGCGATGCGGCCCGACCCGATGCCCGACACGGCGCTGCTGCGCACGGCGATCGAAGTGGATGGGCGACGGATGTCGCTGGGCCTGCCGGCCGTGCTGTTGAGTGGTTTGTCGTCTGCGGCTGCTGGCGGTGCGGGCATCGCCACGGCAGAACCAGCAGTGGCAGACGCCGCCGCCGTGGCCGCGCCGGTGTCGGGCACGGTGCAGGGCTGGAAGGTGGCCGATGGCGACGAGGTCGCGGCGGGCAGCGTCATCGCCGTGATGGAGGCGATGAAGATGGAAATGCAGGTGCTCGCGCACCGGGCGGGGCGCATCGCTTTCTCGGTTGTTGCGGGCGGATACGTGGCCGCTGGCGCCGCCATTGCAACCATCGGCTGACATCGCGAGCCGGCTTGGGCAGTGATGAAAACCTAGCCGCCGCTGACGCGTCCCCAATATGGGGGCAGCGATCCCCGAATCGGGGCGGCCTGCATCTTGCGCACCACATTTGTTTTCGACATGGGTGCATGAGCCTTGTATACCACTGGCATGATTCGTGCGACTCGGGGCTGGCATGGCCTTTTGGCGGCCAGGCGTGCGCTCGAGATCAAACCCACAAATACTCTTCTTTATTCAGGAATCATGAAATTCAGCAGATTGCAAATCGTTCTGGGACTCGCGCTCAGCGGTCTCATGGCAACCGGCGCAGTCCATGCGCAAAGCGCGTTGGACACCATCCTGAAGAACAAGAAGATCGCGATCGGGGTTCCTCCTGATTTCCCGCCTTATGGATCCATGGACCGGGACTTCAAGATGCATGGCTTGGACATCGACATGGCCAACTACATCGGGGCCAAGCTCGGCGTGGAAGTCGACCTGATACCCGTGACAAGCGCCAATCGCATTCCGTATCTGCAGAAAAGAAAAGCTGCATTGGTCATTGCCACCTTGGGCAAGAACCCGGACCGCGAGAAGCAGATCGACTTTGCCGCCGCGTATTCGCCTTTCTATCAAGCCATCTTCGGCGCGAAGGCCTTGAACATCAAGAGCTTCGCCGACCTGTCGGGGAAGTCGATCGCTGTCACGCGCGGTTCGGTCGAAGACCAGGAACTCAACAAGGTTGCGCCAGCGGGTGCCGACATCAGGCGCTTCGACGACAACACCAGAACCGTTGCGGCCTTCGTGTCCGGACAGGCCCAATTGATCGCCACGGGGGCATCCGTCGCGAACACCGTCATGACCAGCAACCCCTCGCTTGGCATCACCTACAAGCTGCTGTTGAAAGAGAGCCCGAACTACGTCGGGGTGGCCAAGGGCGAAGATGCGTTGCGGCAGAGAGTGAACGGCATCATCGACGAGGCGAAGAAGAACGGCGAACTGGACAAGTTGTCGATGAAATGGCTGGAGCGCCCGGCGGGCGATCTGCCGCAGTAGATCTTCCAGATCCGATTGCATCCTTTGTGCGAGCGCGTCGGATCTGCCCGGTTCGGCCAGCGCCCCATGGCTTCCAAAGCGTTGGACAACTTCCGGATCGGTCAGCACCTTGTTGAGGGCTTGATTGAGGCGCGCGATGGCTGCAGGAGGCGTGCCGGCCGGCGCAAACAGCCCATACCATTGGACGACATCCACTCCCGCGATGCCTAGCTCTGCAAGTGTCGGCACGCCAGGAAGAGCATCCAGGCGCTTCGGGCCTGCCACAGCCAAGGCGCGCAGCTGACCCGTCCGGATGAATGGAGATGCCGTGAACAAGCTGGGGAACATGATCTGCGAGCGACCTTCGACCGCTTCCGCGATTGCAGGTGCGGCACCCTCGTAGGTCGTGCTGGCCATCGAAGTCCCGCTGCTGAGCTGAAAGAGCTCGGCAGCGAAATGCGGCGGCGTCCCGTCGCCGGCCGATGCGTAGCGCAGGCTGCGAGGCGTTTTCTTCAGCTGCGCGACCAACTGGTGCACGTCCAGTATTCCCCCGCCCGGGTGAGTGACCATCAAGGTCGAGGAAGAACCGACGAGCCGGACGGGTTCGAAGTTGGCGACCGGATCGTAGTCCAGCCTCTGCAGGGCGGGATTCATCGCATGCGTGCCGACATAGCCGAACATCAGCGTGTGGCCGTCGGGCACCCCGCCAATGCATATCGACCCAGTGCGGTCGCGGTTCATTGAAGAAGGTGTCGCACCGTGCCGCGGCGATGCATTTGTGAACCGGCGCATGCGTCATTCCGAAAATGAAATTCAGCCGCTCATTTTCAGAGGCAATCCGGCGGGCGACTTCTTCATCTTGTAGGCCACACTAGTCGCCTCGATGGAGGTTCCCTCCAGCCAGTCCGGTCCGGCTTCAGGATCGGCTCTTTCCTCAGACAAGCAGGTGCCGGCGCGAGTCGAGCCCTGCGCGAACTTGGGAGTGAACTCCGCAACCTGATCGAGCTGTGAGCTCGCATCCGAGCGCTGCATGGCGAAGCCGCTGATCGTGCCAGTCGAACATGCACGAGCAAGACGGCGAGCGATGACATTCAGTGGCCTTGCGCGCATCGCAGGTGACAACGAATGTCACTTCCTGTCGGTGCATGTCGCTCGCGCCGCGCGCAATGCATCCATCGGATTTACCAATTCAATCGCATCGAGCGATCGGGACGAGTGGCACGCAGATTGCGGAATCATTTCTTTACACACTCACGAAAGATGACACATTCATGAGCGACGACAAGAGCGACTTTCTGCTGGGTCGACGCACCTTCTTCCTTGGTACGGCGAGTGCGCTGGCACTGGGAACGACGGCCTGCGGCGGAGGAAGTCAGAGCAGCAGCTTCTCGCCCATAGGTGGGGCGGCCGCGCAGCAGACGCCGCCGCAGCTGACACCCGCTGCGGTTGCCGGTGTCGATTCCCCCAATACCCCCGGCACCCCCGTTACTCCCGAAACCCCAGCGCCCGAGCCGACCACCCCTGAGCCCCAAGTACGCAAGATCGTGCACCCGGGCCTGCTGGTCACGGAAGACGATCTGCAGCGCATCCGTGACAAGCTGGCCGCCAAGGCGGAGCCCTGGGTGGGCGGCTTGAACATGATGCTCAAGACGAACAACACCAACCTCGATGCGAAGCCGCGCCCCCTGGCGGTGGTGATACGCGGCGTCGAGGGCGAGAACTACGGCCAGATGATCGGCGACTTTGTGCGCGCCCTTCATCTCGCATTGCGCTGGAAGATCACGAACGACGAGGCCTACGCGAAGAAGGCGGTGGAGTTCCTCAATGCATGGTCGTCGACCTTGACCGAGCTGGGCGGCAACTCGAACGTCTACCTGGCCTCCGGCCTTTATGGCGCCCAGTGGGCCAATGCCGCGGAACTGATGCGGACCTACCCCGGCTGGGCGAAGGAAGACGTCGCGCGCTTCCAGGCCATGCTGCTGAACGTGTTCTACCCGAAGGCCCACGACTTCCTGGTCAACCACAACGGCACGGAGACCAGAAAGGTCACCCACTACTGGGCCAACTGGGACCTGGCCAACATCTGCGCCATCTACGCGATCGGCGTGTTCTGCGATCGACCCGACCTGGTCGCCGAGGCGAGCAACTACTACAAGGCTGGCCGCGGCTGCGGTGCGAGCGCCAACAACGTCTACCACGTGCATCCTGGCTATCTGGGGCAGTGGCAGGAGAGCCATCGCGACCAGGGCCACTCGACCCTCGGCATCTCTCTGGCCGGCATGCTGTGCCAAATGGCCTGGAACCAGGGCGAGGACCTCTTCGGCTATTGGAACAACCGGCTGCTGGCCGGCGCGGAGTACGTGGCCAAGACGAACCTGGCCGATACCAATGGCAACGCGCTGTACACGATGCCGTTCGCGCCCTACAACGGCGTCCACGGAGAAGGGACTGCTGCTGCGGGCACGAACAGCCTGCGGCCCAACTGGGACCTCATCTACAGCCACTATGTGAGCCGCAAGGGACTCTCGGCACCCTGGACCAAGGCGATGCTCGACAAGATCCGGCCCGAACGCGTCGACGGCGGCGACCAGCCGGGCATGGGCACGCTGCTCTATGCGCGCGATCCGGTTCCTCCCGCCAGGCCCAGCGGGCTGAGCGCATTCCTGAACGACGGAAAGGTGCAGCTGTCCTGGTGGGGCACCGCGGGCGCTTCCCAGTACCTCGTGCAGCGCGCGGCTTCGCCGAACGGTCCGTTCACGACCCTCGCGCCGGTCACCGAACCGCGCACCTACACCGACGATCCCGGCCAAGGCACCTGGTACTACCGGATCGACGCGGTGACCGACGCTGGCGAGATCACCGGTGCGGATACCTTGCGCGTGGCGGTTCCGGGCGAGCTGTGGCTGCACTTGCCGCTCAACGGCGATGCCAACGACGCCAGCGGCCGCGGCCTGAACGCGCAGTTGAAGGGCGGCACGAGCTGGGGCGAAGGGCGCAACGGCGGAAGCGCCGTGCAGCTCGATGGCCGCAGCGGCCATATACAGCTGCCCGACGGAGCCGTGTCGGCCCTGGGCGATTTCACGATCGCGGTGTGGGTCTACTGGGATACCGCGTCGGTCATCGCGCGCGTTTTCGACTTCGGCTCCAACGACGTGGCCTACATGATCCTGATCCTGCGCGATGGCAACAAACAGCTGCGCTTTTCAGCCTCGCGCAATCAGTTCTGGAAGGAAGAGTCGGTCGCCGGCGGCGAGACGCCCACCGGGCGCTGGGTGCACCTGGCGGTCACGCTCTCTGGCACCACAGGCACGCTCTACATGGACGGCGCGCAGGTCGCCACCGCGGACGACATCTGGATCAATCCTTTCCAGCTGGGCAACACCACCCGGACATGGCTGGGCCGCTCCCAGTACGGCGGCGACCCGTACTTCAAGGGCCGCATGCAGGACTTCCGCATCTACAGCGGCGCGCAGGACGCGGCCTTCATCGCGAACCTCGCCCGCTGACGGCTGACGGCTGACGGCTGACGGCTGACGGATAGCCGCGCGGCGCAACCCACCCTGAATTTCAACCGACCCGCGCGCGCCTTTCGGGGCGCGCCGGGGCTTTCTTCCTCCTAAACAGACTTTTCCCATGAACTTTGCTTCTCAACGATGCGCTTGCGCACTGATGACTTCGCTGCTGCTTTTCGGCTGTGGCGGCGGAGGCGGGGGCGGTAGCGGAGCCGGCGTTGCGTTGGTCGGCAGCCCGACAGGCCAGTCCGGCAGCGGCGGTCCATCCAATGCCGGCCAGAGCGGCAGCCAAGGCGGCAGTGGCAGCACGACCGGAAGTGGCACCCAGACCGGTGGTGGCACCACGGGCAACCCGGGCGGCGACGCTGCACCCGTTGCAGCGTCGGCAGCCCTGGTCGCGAAGCTCGGCAAGCCCTCTCGCGTGTTGGTTGGCCTGGGATCGACTTCCATTGACGACATGAAGAGCCAGGACATCCACCCCGACATCGTGGATCAGTACCTGGTGGGCGTCGGCCCGGGCTCGTGGCCCACGTGGAACAGTCCCGATGGGGCCTACGTCACCTTCACCGCGCAGGCCGCCCAGGCCTATGGTGCGGTTCCCATGTTCACGCTCTACCAGATGACGGCGAACGGCGAGGGCAACCTGAGCGGCATCAGCGACGCGACCTTCATGAACAAGTACTGGGGCCAAGTCCGCTTGATGTACCAGCGCATCGCGGAATGGGGCAAGCCTGCGCTGGTCAATGTGGAGCCGGACTTCTGGGGCTTCGCCGCGTCGCAGGCGCCTGGTCGCGATCTGACGAAGATGGCCGCCGCCGTGAGCGGCCAGCCGGAATGCAGCACGTTGCCCGACACCGTCGCGGGCCTCGGCCAGTGCTTCGTGCAGATGGGCCGCAAGGTTGCGCCGAAGACGCTGATCGGGTTCCCGCCCGCTTTCTGGAATGGCACGCCCGTCGAGGTCGCCGCGATGATGCGGGCCGCCGGCGCGAACCAGGCCGACTTCATCGTCGCACAGACCAGCGACCGCGACGCGGGCTGCAGGGAAGTCGCATCGCCGCCCGCGGAATGCCAGAACGGAAGCGCTCCGTTCTATTGGGACGCGAGCAACAAGACCAGCCCGAACTTCCACGATTCGCAGAAGCAGTATTCGGACTACCGCGCGGCGCTGGGCAACGGCCTGCCGATCCTGTGGTGGCAGACACCGATGGGCGTGCCTTCCGACACACCCGGCGGCACCGACCAGCACTACCGCGACAACCATGTCGACTACATGTTGCGCAACACCCAGGAATACGCCGACATGCACACCTTCGCGATCGTCTTCAGCGCGGGCGGCAGCCACCAGACCTCGATCAGCACGGATGGCGGCCAGTTCGCGCGTCTTTCAGCGCAGTACCTCGCGGGAAGCGGTGCTGCCTTGAAGTAGCGGTTTTCTGTCGAAGGGGGGCGGGTGCAATGGCGTTCACGACACCATAGGCATATCTCGACAGCGATTCCGACCGCATGCCTGCAATCGAAGACGTCACCACGATGCGGCGCTATGCCGAAAGAGACCTGGTAGTGCCACCCGCCGCGCCTTGAACAGCCACGGTGGGGTTCGCCAACGGGCCATGCCACCCGTCGTCGGCCACGGAAGTAGCGGAATGCGAGAAGAAAACGGCGGGCTTTGGTGCTTGTCTTGGACGACATCGCGGCTTCGCACCAGCGGTGAACGGGGGGGGGTGCCCGCAACCTGCAGGCATCGTCTGCGGGGCCTCTTGGTTTTGCAATTTGCTGCGGCCTGAGGGGCGCTTATGGGCACAAATGCCGGGCCTTAATGCCTAGCATCAGTCATCCAACTCATCCCCCCAATTCGAGAATACAGAGGCCACCTCAATGAAAACGCTGCTGTTGAAAAAACAGGAAGTCAGCCAATTGATTTCCATGAAGGAAGTCATCGAGACGGTGGAAGAGGCATACAAAGCCTTCAACAGCCAGCAGGTGGTGCAGCCTGGCTATGTCGAGATTCATCTTCCGACACCACGCGGCGAAATCGACTTCAAGTTGGGCTACTACAAAACCAATGAGGTGATCTCCATGAAGGCCTCATCCGGGGGATTCCCGAACAACCCGGCGGAGCACGGCGTGCCCAGCGGCATGGGCACCATCCTTCTGTTCGATGCCAGAAGCTGCGCCCTGGTGTGCGTCATGGACGGAAGCTTGATCACGGGCCTGCGAACCGGGGCGGCAGGCGCCGTTTCAGTGAAAGTGCTGGCCAGAAAGAATGCAAGAAAAGTCACCTCGATCGGCACCGGCAATCAGGCCCGCATGCAAATCCGTGCGATCCACGAGGTGATGAAGATCGAGGAGATTCACGCGTGGGACAACCACCCCGAGACGCTGTCCCGATACAAGGCGGACATCGAAAGCGAGTTCGGCATTCCGGTGGTGATGGCCCACTCCAAAAAGGAGGCGGTTGAACAGGCCGACATCCTGGTCACCACGACCCGCGGAAAGGGCTCGCTGGTGGAGGCCGATTGGGTCAAACCCGGCACGCACATCGTCGCCATCGGTACGGACACGCAAGGCAAGCAGGAGCTGGCGCCGGAGATTTTCAGGAATGCCAGGATCGTCAACGACTCCATGGCGCAGTGCATTGAAAAGGGTGAAACCTGGCACCCGCTTCATCACAACATCATCACCCAGGCAGACATCCACGCAGAAATTGGTGAAATCCTGCTGGGCCAGAAGCCAGGCAGAGAAAACGACGAAGAGATCACCATCTTCGACTCGACGGGCATGGCCATACAGGACAACACCACGTCGAGCAGGATCTATCGGAACGCCATCGCCGGCAACACTGGCACCGCCTTCGAGTTTTTTCAATGACGACCATGCTCGAACACCCCACCCTGCAGGACATCCACGAAGCCCGGGCACGGCTGAAACCGCACATCAGACGCACGCCGTTGTTGCGCGCGGAAAAGCTGGAGAACGCCTTGGGATGCCATGTCTATCTGAAGCCGGAAATGCTGCAGATCACGGGGGCCTTCAAGATCCGGGGCGCCTTGAACAAATCGCTGTCGCTTCCAAGGGACGAGATCGCCAACGGCATCATCGCCACCTCTTCGGGCAACCATGCGCAAGGGCTTGCCTATGCCGCTCGGATGCTGGGTGTGAAGGCGATCCTGGTCGTGCCAGTGACCACGCCCAAGATCAAGATCGAGAATACGAAGGCGCTCGGCGCAGAAGTGGTTCTGTTTGATGGCGATACCGCCGCCCGATGGAAGAAGGTTTACGAAATCGCCGAAGAAAATCACTACTCGGTTGTGCACGCCTTCGAGGATCCTTTGGTCATGGCCGGCCAGGGAACCATTGGCTGCGAAATTCTGGAAGACCTGGACGATGTCGACACGGTCATCATTCCCATGGGTGGCGGCGGCCTCATTTCCGGGATCGCTACCGCCATCAAGGAAACCAGGCCCTCGGTGCGCGTGATCGGCGCCGAACCTGCCCTGACACCCAAGTACTTTCACAGCCGGATCAACCAGGAACGCATATCGCTCCCGCTGAAGAACACCATTGCGGATGGTTTGCGAATCAGTGTTCCGGGGCAGAACCCCTACCCCATCATCGAGAAGTATGTGGACGAGATCGTTCTTGTCGATGACGAACACATCATTGCGGGCATGCGCACGCTGGCCAAGGATGCGAAGCTGATCGCGGAACCTGCGGCCTCCATCGGCATCGGTGCCCTGCTGGCCGGTAGCGTGAAGGTCAGGCCGGACGAAAAAGTCTGTGTGGTTCTGACAGGCGGAAACTGGGACCTGTGCGACCTCGCCGAGATATACCAGCGCGCTGAATAGGTCGGCCCGCAACCATCAATCCCACCGTTTCTGGGTCGCAATGATGCGCAGCGGATACCCGCGCCGGCCCAGCGACTGGCGCAGCACGATCCGGCTGGCGAAGCGCTCGATGCCGATGTCGTCTTCCAGCATCTTTTCCATCAGCGCCTGGAAATAGCCGACGCCGGGCGCCACGATCTTCAGCAGGTAGTCATAGCCGCCGCTCACGTTGTAGCACTCGACGATCTCCTCGTACTTCGCGGCGGCTTCCTCGAATCTGCGGAAATCATCCGGTCGGTGGCTGCCGAGGGTGACCTCCGAGAACACGATGACGTGATCTCCAAGCCTTTCCAGCGCGATGTCGGCGCTGTAGCCGCGGATCAGCCCGGTCTCCTCCAGCCGCTTGGTGCGCATGAGACACGGGCTGGGGCTGAGGCCTATGGACTCGGCCAGATCGACGTTCGAGCAGCGCCCCTCGCGATGGAGATGCACCAGGATCTTGAGGTCGAACCGGTCGAACGAAACTGCTGATCTCATGGAGTGATCGTACCGTCAACGCGAGCCCGGCGACCCGCGCTTCGCCTCGGTGAGCGATTCGTCGAGCGCCTCGATAACCATGCCGGCCTGCTCCGCCGTGAGCACCAGCGGCGGGCGGATCTTCAGCACGTTGTGCCCCTGGGCGCAGGCGCTGAGCAGCACGCCCTTGTCGCGCATCAGGTTGACCACCTGGCTGGTAAGGCCGCGGTCCGGCGCCCGCGTCGTCCGATCCGATACGAGCTCGACGCCCACGAAAAGCCCTGCCCCCCGCACGTCGCCGATGGCCTCGTGCTTCGCGCCGAGCCCCACGATGCCGTCGAGCAGCACCTTGCCGACCTTGGCTGCGTGCGGCACCAGTTGGCTCCGCTCAATGGTCTCCAGCACTGCCAAGGCGGCCGCGCATGAGACCGTGTTGCCGGCGAAGGTGTTGAAGTAGCGGGAGTTCTTGCCGAATTCCGCCAGGGCATCGGCTGTCGCGAGGAGGCCCGCGATCGGCTGGCCGTTGCCCATCGGCTTGCCCATGGTGACGATGTCAGGAACGAGGCCGTGGCGCTGGAAGCCCCACATGTGCTCGCCCGTGCGGCCGAAGCCGGGCTGCACTTCGTCGGCGATGAACAGGCCGCCAGCGCGCTTGATCGCCTCGACCGCTCCCTTCAGGAAGCCCGCAGGCCCGGGCAGGATGCCGTCGCTGGTGAAAAGCGAATCGACGATCAAGGCCGCCGGCTTGATGCCGTGGCGCTGCAGGTCGGCGATAGCCGCCTCGACGTCGCGCGTGAAGCGCTCGCCAAGGTCAGTGCCTTCGGCGTGGTACAGGCGTGGCGCCGGCACCAGGCGAACGTGCGGACCAAGGGCGACGCTCACGCCGAGCGATGGCGAGAACTGCGACACCGCGTCGGTGATGCCGTGGTAGGCCGTGTCGGTGACGATCACACCCGTGCCGCCGGTGCGTACCTTGGCGATGCGATAGGCCAGGTCGTTGGCCTCGCTGCCGGTGCAGGTCAGCATCAGATGGGCGAGGTCCGTGCCGGGCACGCTGGCGAGCAGGCGCTCCGCCAGCTCGAGGATGGTGTCGTGGAGGTATCGCGTATTGGTCGCAAGCGTCTGCACCTGGCGGCAGATCGCCTCGGTCACTGCGGGGTGGCAGTGACCGAGCGAGGTGACATTGTTGTAGACGTCGAGGTATCGGTGGCCTTCCGGGTCCATCAACCACACACCGTCGCCGCGCACGATGTGCAGCGGGTGTTCGTACATCAGCCGGTAGGCCGGGCCGAGCAGCGCATTGCGCCGCTCGATCATTGCCTCGGTGACGGGGCCGACGTTGGCGCGACCGGGGATGTAGGCGTTGACCATGTTGAGGTCAGCAGTGGCTTTCATGGGGAGGTTCCGTTTCGTCGTGATGGCGTCAACAAGCGGTCGCGCGCTTCATGGCGCGAGAGGTCTGCCATCTGTGACAGTGCCTCCCACGCCGCGGGGTTGTGGCGCATGATGTAGCTGCGGTTTTCGGGATAGCGCAGGGCGCGCCACTCCGAGATCAGCGCCGTGATGAGGTGGCGTGTTGCCATGAGGTCGGCGACGATGTCCTGCTCCGGCTCGGTCAATGGCAGGACGGCCTGGTAGGCGCCGACGAACTGCGCCGGTCCTTCGAACGGGTCGGCGCTGCCGGCCATGTGGAAGGCGGCCGCCGTCGCCACCTCGCCGACCAGTGGCGCATGGAGCATGTCGCCGAAATCGATGATGCCGGTGATGCGCGCCTGATCATCCGGCGCGACCAGCACGTTGTAGAGGTGATAGTCGTTGTGGATCACCTGCGCCCTCACCGACGCAAGGCGGGGCAGCACATGCTCGGTGAAGCGCGTCATGAACGATCGGGCCAGCGCACGTTGCGGTCCTTCGACCAGGCTGTCGAGTTGGACGGTCAGTCGGTGCGCGGCCGACACGTTCCACAACAGGTCGTGCATGGCCGCAGGGTGCGTGAAGCCCTGCAGGGCAAGGTTCAGTTCGGCCAGACCCTTGCCCATCGCCACGCGCTGTGCGGCGGTGCGCTGTGTCTCCCGGACCTGGATGCCCTCCAGGTAAGTGAGCATGCGCACGGTGGTCCGGGCGCCGTCGGAGAGCGTCACGGTTTCACGTGCGCGGCCGTCTGCAGTCTGAACGACGCGAGGGACAGGCTGGCCGGGCGATGTGCGGGCGATGTGCTCGATGGCAGCGATCTGGAAATCGACCAGCGATACCGGCTCGGAGGGGTTGCTGATCTTGAACACGTAGCGCGTGCCGTCGGCGGACTCCACGGCGCAATTCTGGTCGCGCTCGCCGGCCAGCGACTTCACCACGCCATGGATGCCGTAGAGGCGTTCCACCAGCGCCTGCACCTCGGCCGGCGCCAGGTCGGGCGCCGGGGTGCTCAGCGCGGCGGCCTCGGTCGGGCGCCCCTCGGGCACCCGGGGTCCAGGGTGGAGGTGCAGGCTGGCCATCAGAGTCCGAGCAGAGCAGGAAGCTGACGAACGTCGGTCAAGCGGCTCACGCCATATTCGCTTGACGTGGGCTCGTGACCACGGTCGATGAAAGCCTTGGCCATGAAGCCCAGGTCCGACGCTGTCATCAGGTCATACCGGAAGCTCGACGAGACATGCATCATCTGATCGGGCCCGCAGCCGAGTTCGTCGAACATGTATTCGAAGGCTTGCATGCGCGGCTTGTACGCGCGCGCTTCCTCGGCGGTGTAGACCGCATGGAAAGGGGCCTTGAGATGCGCGACGCTGCGAGGGATGAGGTCGACCATCGAGTTCGACAAAATCACCAGCGGCACGTGCGGCGCGATCGCCTCCAGCACCTCGACCACGTTTGGATGAGGCTGCCAGGTCGGCACCGCGTCGTACAGAGAGAGAGCATCCGATGCCAGGTATTCGATACCGTGCGCTTTGCAGGCACGCTGGATGGAGTTCGCCACCACGTCGTAAAACGGCTTCCAGTCGCCCAGTACCTCGTCAAGGCGATAGGCGCGGAAACTGTCCAGGAACGCCGGCATCCGGTCGACCGGCACGCGGTCCTTGAACAGGACTTTTGCCGTCGGGCCCATCTCGAAATTGATGAGCGTTCCATAGCAATCGAAGCTGATAAATTTTGGTTTGAACATCATGGGCGCGCCCGCTGCGTTGAGATGGAGCAAGTCTAGGTTTGCCCCCTTTGCAGGAGATGCCGTATCGCAATGGGACCCAAGCAGTTTCTTTGTCAATCCGCAGAGGGCCTGGCATTTTTGAGTGGTTCGGGATTGAAGCGTGTTCTTGCCGATCCTCGTAGATTTCGAATCTCTGTCAGGGGCTTCTAAAGCCCTATACGGTCGGGTCACAAACCCTTGCGCATAATTGACGCAAGCTATGACTCTCACCGAACTCAAATACATCGTCGCAGTGGCCCGCGAACGGCACTTCGGCAAGGCGGCCGAGGCCTGCTACGTTTCCCAGCCGACCCTGTCGGTCGCGATCAAGAAGCTCGAGGACGAGCTCGAAGTCAAGCTCTTCGAGCGCAGTGCCGGCGAAGTGACCGTCACGCCGCTCGGCGAGCAGATCGTGCAGCAGGCCCAAAGCGTGCTCGACCAGGCGGCCAGCATCAAGGAGATCGCCAAGCGCGGCAAGGACCCGCTGGCCGGTCCGCTGAACCTCGGCGTGATCTACACCATCGGGCCGTACCTGCTGCCCGACCTCGTGCGCCAGGTGATCGCGCGCACACCGCAGATGCCGCTGGTGCTGCAGGAAAACTTCACCGTCAAGCTGCTCGAGATGCTGCGCGCCGGCGAGATCGACTGCGCCATCATGGCCGAGCCCTTTCCCGACACCGGCCTCGCGATGGCGCCGCTGTACGACGAGCCCTTCATGGCGGCGCTGCCCAACAAGCACAAGTTGGCCGACCGCGAATCGATCACCTCGGAAGAACTGCAGAGCGAGACCATGCTGCTGCTGGGCACCGGCCACTGCTTTCGCGACCACGTGCTGGAGGTGTGCCCGGAGTTCGCGCGCTTTTCCAGCAACGCAGAGGGCATCCGCAAGAGCTTCGAAGGCTCGTCGCTGGAGACCATCAAGCACATGGTGGCCTCGGGCATGGGCGTGACGCTGGTGCCGCGCCTGTCGGTGCCGGCCGATGCGCTCAAGCCGAAGCTCAAGGGCCGCAAGGAACTCGAGCAGATGGTGCGCTACCTGCCGGTGCGCGATGCGCAGGACCGCGACCCGCCCACGCGCCGCGTGGTGCTCGCATGGCGGCGCACCTTCACGCGCTACGAGGCCATCGCGGCACTGCGCAACGCGATCTATGCCTGCGAGCTGCCGGGCGTGAAGCGCCTTTCGTAGCGGCATTTGCGGGGTTGGCCTACGCGCCGGCCGTTCTGAATCGTTGATCGCTGAGATAGAGTGGCGCTGTTGCGAAGCCGCATGCCGGCTTTCAAAATCGGGTGTCCACCCTCCCAATTTGAAGAAAGACTTCCCGCCATGGCCAAAGCCTCGAAGAAATCGTCGTCCGCGTCCTCCGCCGGCAAGGTGCCCAAGAAGGGCGGCACGGTGGTCGCGCAGGAGTCGGGCAGCCGCAATGCGCCGATCATCAACATCGGCATCGAGCGCCAGGACCGCGCCGCCATCGCCGAAGGCCTGAGCCGCGTGTTGGCCGACACCTACACGCTCTACCTCACCACGCACAACTTCCACTGGAACGTGACCGGCCCGCACTTCAACTCGCTGCATGCGATGTTCATGGGCCAGTACACCGAGCTGTGGGGCGCGACCGACGTGCTGGCCGAGCGCATCCGCGCGCTGGGCCACTACGCGCCGGGCTCGTACGCCGAGTTCAGCAAGATTGCCACCGTGCCCGACGTGCCGCAGACCCCGCCCAAGGCGATGGAGATGGTGCGCATCCTGGTGAAGGGCCACGAAACCGTGTCGCGCATTGCGCGCGAATTCATTCCGGTCGCCGAAGAAGCAGGCGACGACCCGACGGCCGACATGCTGACCGCGCGCTGCACGGTGCACGATCAGACGGCCTGGATGCTGCGTTCGCTCCTTGAAGACTGAGTCCGCTCCCCCCACCACCGCGCCCGCGCCGCCTCGCGGGCGTTTTGCGTTGTACCTCGACCTGATCCGCTGGAACCGTCCGGCGGGTTGGCTGCTGCTGCTGTGGCCCACGCTGGGCGCGCTCTGGTTCGCGGCCGGCGGCTGGCCCGGCTGGCATCTGCTGGTGGTATTCGCGCTCGGCACCTTCCTCATGCGCAGCGCGGGCTGCTGCGTCAACGACGTGGCCGACCGCGACTTCGATCGCCATGTGAAGCGCACCGCGCAGCGGCCCGTCACCAGCGGCGCGATGTCGGTCAAGGAGGCGCTGGGGCTGGGCGTGGTGCTGGCGCTGGCGGCCTTCGGGTTGGTGCTCACGACCAACCGCACGACGGTGCTGTGGTCGTTCGCGGCATTGGCCATCACGCTGATCTACCCGTTTGCCAAGCGCTTCGTCTCGGTCCCGCAGGCGGTGCTGGGCATTGCCTTCAGCTTCGGCATTCCGATGGCCTTCGCGGCGGTGCAGTCCACCGTGCCGGTCTTCGCCGCGTGGCTGCTGGCGGGCAACCTGTTCTGGGTGCTGGCCTACGACACCGAGTACGCGATGGTCGACCGCGACGACGACCTCAAGATCGGCATGAAGACCTCGGCCATCACCTTCGGCCGCTTCGATGTGGCGGCGGTGATGGCGAGCTACGCGATCTTCCTTGCGGTCTGGACCTGGGCCGGCGCGAGCAGCTCGCTGGGCACGCTGTTCTACGCCGGCATCGCCGCGGCCGCGGTGCAGGCGCTGTGGCACTGGCGGCTGATCCGCGAGCGCACGCGCGAGGGCTGCTTCAAGGCCTTCCGCCTGAACCATTGGCTGGGCTTCACGGTGTTCGCCGGCGTCGTGGCCGGCTACGCCGTCCGCTGAGAGTGCCCGCATGCTGGAACAGTTGAAGCGAAAGATCGGCCAGGAGGGCTTCTCCGAATGGCACTGCATCACGCAGGAGATGGTCCAGCGCTATTCGGAACTGTCGGGCGACGGCGAAGGCGAGTGGATCCATCTCGATCCCGAGCGCGCGGCGCGCGAGGCGGACTACGGCGGCACCATCGTGCAGGGCTTCTTCCAGGTCTCGCACCTGGTCCGGCTGACCGGCGAGGCCATGCGCACGCTGCTGCCCTTCGATTCGAACCACGCACTGAACTACGGCTTCGACCGCCTGCGCTTCGTGCGACCGATGCCGGTGGGCGCGCGCTTCCGGGCGCGCGTGCGCATCATGGACGTGACGCCCAAGCCCGGCGACAGCTTCATGGTGAAGGAGGAAGTCCTGCTCGAGCTGGAAGACGGCACCGTCACGCTGGCCGCCGAGTGGTTGTTCTTCCTTGGGCCGGGCGCACTGCCGCCGGCCTGAAATCAGCCGCGGCCGAATTCCTCGCCCAGTTCGGCGGCGCGCTTCTGCGCCGCGCGGATCGCGGTCTTGAACTGCGCCTTCACGTCGGCCTGCTGCAGCGAGGTGATGGCCGCGTAAGTGGTGCCGCCCTTGGAGGTCACGCGCTCGCGCAGCACCGACGGCGGTTCGGTCGCGCTGTGCGCCAGCGCCGAGGCGCCGGTGAAGGTGCCGATGGCCAGCCGCTGGGCCTGTTCGGGCGTCAGGCCCATCTCGACGCCGGCTTCGGTCATCGCCTCGATGAAATAGAAGACGTACGCCGGGCCCGAGCCTGACATGGCGGTCACGGCGTCGAGTGCCGATTCGGTGTCGACCCAGATCAGCTCGCCGGTCGGTGCCAGCAGCTGCCCGACCAGCGAGCGGTCGGCCCCTTCGACGCCGGGTCGGGCGTACAGGCCCGTCATGCCCTTGCCCACGAGTGCCGGCGTGTTGGGCATGGCGCGCACCACGCGCTCGGTGCCGAGCCAGCGGGCGATGCTGTCGGACGGGATGCCCGCGGCCACGCTCAGGTGCAGCGCGTCTTTGGTGAAGTCGCGCACCGGTCGGGCAGCTTCGGCAAAGGCCTGGGGCTTGACCGCCCACACCACCACCCCGCAGCGCGACAGCGCCTCGCCCGCCTCGGCCTTCGCGACGATGCCGAATGACTGGGCCAGCTTCGTGCGGGCCTCCTCGAAGGGCTCGACCACCTCGAACGCATCCGCCGGAGTGCCTTGCTGGATCAGGCCGCCGATGATGGCGCTGGCCATGTTGCCGCCTCCGATGAAGGCGACGGGGGGCAGCGGCGCGGGGCCGGTGCGGGGCAGGAAGGTCACGGCGATGGTCATGGTCGGTCGGCGTATTCGAAGGCGGCGAACTGGGTGATTTGAAGCGGATTGAAATTGTCGTCGCTCACGACCACCAG
>Ga0209257_1000170_pt1 | contig 169384 bp, 159 predicted proteins | sample AraplaCvi_mCL_r2_FD_184277 | JGI IMG/M metagenome (GOLD analysis project Ga0209257, IMG submission 184277) | Arabidopsis root microbial communities from North Carolina, USA - plate scrape MF_Cvi_mCL_r2 (SPAdes) (version 2) | ecosystem: Host-associated > Plants > Roots > Endosphere | place... | reverse complement strand
CAGTTGCGCACCAAGTTCATGTTGGCATCGCGCGCCGATTGCAGGTCGCGCCGCAAGCGATCTCGCGATACGCGAGCGGGAAATGCATCGAACGGAATGACGTTGGCGCCCTTGGCGAAGATCGGCTGACCGTTGATGACGAAGGCGAAACCTTGTCCTTCCTTGTCCAACTTGCGCCGCAGCTCCACGGTGCGCAGACCTGTCCGTCGCTCCGATTGCGCCAATTGTCCTCTACCGGCATTGACGCGCGCGCGGAAGGTATAACGCGCCTGTTCGCCGTAACCGACCGGCCACCAGCGGCGCGGCTGGGTGATCGCCGCTTGCAAGTCGACGTTGTTTCCGCCCGCCTTCAGTTCCGCCTCACGGTGAAGCGTCTCGACTTTCCTGCCGTCCGGATCCATCACATCGACATCGACAACCGTGGTGTGCGGTCCATCACTCTCGATGGCGAGCTCGATCGACAGCTCGGCTTTCTTCTCATCAAGAGAACGGGTCCGGATGGAAAGGTCGGTGATGCGCAGGCGGTCCCAGGTTTCCAGCCGCACCGGGCGCCAGATGCCAGCGGTGACGTAGCGCGGCCCCCAATCCCATCCGAAGTGGTATCCCGGCTTGCGCACGAAGTTGCCGACCATGGCGTCTTTCGGCTCGTCGCCATAGGGCGACGGATAATTGCCGGCGATCTTGTGCGGCATCGCTTGCACCTGGGGAAGCAGGCGGCGGATGGGCGAACGGAAAACGACGCGCAGTTCGTTGCCGCGTGGGCGCAACAGGCCGTCGACTTTGACTCGCCAGGCGCGATGGCTGTTGTCGGCCGTCAACAGATTCCGGCCATTGAGTTGCACTTCGGCGAAGGTATCCAGACCTTCGAACACGAGTTCCGCGTTCTCGCGCTTCAAGGTGGCGGCATCAAGATCGAAATGGCTGCGGTATTCCCAGTCCGCTAAACCGATCCACTGCAGGGCGGCTTCGGGAGCGCCAACGTAAGGGTCGGGAATCAATCGGTGCGCCAACAGATCGGTGTGCACGCTACCCGGCACCTTCGCGCCGCGCCACTGCGCTGCCTCGGCATGCATCGGCGCCTGCGAGTCGTCGGGAACAAGGCGGAATTCCCAGTTCGCGTCGAGCGTCTGCGTAACCGGCGGCGCCGCAGCGACGCTGGCGCTCAAGGCATAGGCCATGGCCAGCAACCATCTTTGCATCGATTCAAAACCATTGCCGCGCAAAGAACGCTGTGCCATCTGCCCTCCCCTCCGCTTGTCGATGATCTTTAGCCGTGACCGCCCGGCCGCACCACGTCCAACACTTCGTAGCAGGCGCCCATGGTGTGATAGTCGGTTTTGCCGGCCGGGCTCTTCTCGTCGTCGTACTTGCGGTTGTCCGCATCCAGGATGCGGTACCACGCGCCATACCGATGATCCACGAAGTGCTTCCAGGAGTAGTCCCACAACCGGTCGTACCAGCGCCAGTACGCTTCATCGCCGGTGCGCTGGGCCAACAAGGCGGCAGCCGCCAGCGATTCGGCCTGCACCCAGAAATATTTGTCGTCGTCGCAGACGCTGCCGTCGGGCGCGAAACCGTAGTAGAGACCGCCGCGCGCTTCGTCCCAGGACCGCGCGACCGCGGTGTCGAACAGATGGCGCGCGGTGGGCACCAGCCAATCCGCATCCACATGCCGGTCCAGGATCAACAGCAGCTTGGTCCATTCGGTCTGGTGGCCGGGCTGGAACCCCCAGGGCCGGAACAGGTGCTTGGGGTTGTCCCGGTTGTAGTTCCAGTCGATGTCCCACTGCGTGTCGTAGTGCTCCCACACCAGACCCTGGCCTTTGGCGGCCTGGCGCCGCGTCATGTTGTCGGCCAACTTCAATGCGCGATCCAGATAGCGGCGCTCGCCGCTGGCCTCGAAGGCCGCCAGCATCGCCTCGCACATGTGCATGTTGGCGTTCTGTCCGCGATAGTCGCTGAAATTCCAGTTCGCATCGGCCTCGTCCTTGTACAGGCCGAATTCCGCGTCCCAGAAATGCCGCTCCAGCAGCGCCCACGTTTCATCCATCCAACCGCGCGACTCTTCGAAGCCGGCTTTCAAGCCGCAGGAATAGGCCAGCAACACGAAGGCCACACCGTAGCAGTGGTTCATGTCGTCTTCGACCTGTCCATTGCGCAGGGTCCAGGCATAACCGCCCGTCACCGGGTTGCGATGGACGTCCCGCAGGTAGCGCAGGCCATGCTTTACCGCCTCCAGATACGCAGCATCGCCGAACTCGCGGTAGGCCATCGCATAGTTGAAGACGAAACGGGTGCTGCTGACCAGGTGGCGGTGCGTGGCGTCGTACACCGAGCCGTCGTCGAGGAAGTAGTGGAAGAACCCGCCCGCCGGATCGATGGCGCGCGGATGGTAGAACGCCATGGTCTTGGCGATATGGGCGCGCAGGAATTCGGGCGAACGGAAATCGGGCGATGCGGCGTCAGACGGATTGCTCATACGGTTCCTGCAAAAGACTGTTCCTGCAAAAGGTGCTGCACTTCGGCCTGGGTTGGCATTGCGGCAAACGCGCCTTTGCGGGTCACCGCCAGTGCGCCGACCGCGGCGCCGAAACGGATGGCGTCTTCGATGGCCTCCTGTCGTTTGCAGAATTCCACGAAGCCTCGTCCATCGCCGCCCAACTCACCCACGCGGAACAGCAAGCCTCCGACGAAGGCGTCGCCGGCGGCGGTGCTGTCGCGCGTTTGCACGCGGAAACTTTCCACGCGCCCGGAAGCATGGCGGGTAACCCACCGGATCGGCGCGGCGCCGTCGGTCACGATGATCCACTGCGCCTGGCCTTCGAGCAGGCGTTGCAGCACCGCCGATTCGCCCGCGCCGCCGCCGCCGAACGGACGCGCCAGGTATTCCAGTTCCTCGCGCGCCAGTTTGATCAGATCGGCGTTGGCAAGCGCCTCCCACAGGCGAGGCGTCGGGTCCACGCCCGTCGGCCACAACGCGGGACGCAGGTTCAGATCCATGCTGACCACGGCGCCGGCCGCACGTGCGCGGAGCATGCCGTTGAACGTGGTTTCGGCGATGGTGGCTTCGGTCAGGCTGTTGGAACAGATGTGGAAAGTGCCTGTGCCGGCAAAACAGTTGGCTTGGAAATGCTCGGTGCGGAACAGCAGATCCGCGGCAGGCGGCCGGTAGAAACTGAAACTGCGTTCGCCCGCCGCATCCAGCGCGACGAAGGCCAGCGCGGTCTTGGCTTCGCCGGTGCGCACGATGCAGTCGGTAGCCACGCCGGCCGAGGCCAGACTTTCCAGCAGGAAGTCGCCGAACATGTCCTCGCCCAGCATGCCGGCGAAATGCGTATCGGCCCCCAACCGCGCCGCTGCGACAGCCACGTTGGCCGGCGCGCCGCCGGCGTACTGTAGGAAGGCGCGTGGCGTGTCCTCCGTCGCCGGTGGCTGCGCCAGCAGATCGATCAAAGCTTCACCAAAGCAAACAATCTTCGACATCGTTGGTCTCACGCTTCCTTTGCTGGCGCGGCGGAAATCGGGCGCGAACCCGACAAGCCGTAGAAAATGATGTAGCCGTAGCACAGCAGCGGCAGGATGAAGGCGTGGTGCAGGCCCACGCTATCGGCCAGGACGCCTTGCAGATACGGCACGATGGCGCCGCCCACGATGGCCATGATCAACAGGCTGGAGGCCTTGCCGGTCAGGGGCCCCAAACGCTCGATGCCCAGAGCGAAAATGGTTGGGAACATGATCGAATTGAACAGGCCGGTAGCCACCACGCTGTACACGGCGATATGGCCTTCGCTCAAGAGGGTCGTGGCCAGCAGCAACACGTTGACCGCGGCAAAGATGGCCAGAAGCTTTCGCGGCGAGAACTTGACCATGATCGCCGACCCGGCGAAACGGCCGACCATCGCCAGCGTCCAGTACGCAGAGACGTATCTAGTGGCTTCCTGTTCGGTAAAACCGCCGATATTCGGCATCGACAGATAGTTGACCAGGAAGCTGCCGATGGCCACTTCGGCGCCGACATAGAAGAAGATGCCCAGCACGCCGAAAAGCACATGGCGATGGCTCAATGCCTCGCGCAGGGTGTGCTTGAAGTGGTCGGCCTTCTCGGTCGTTTCAGTCAGGGCCGGCAAGCGGAACAAATATACGAAAACCGCCAACAGGAACAACACCACGGCCAGACCTACATACGGGCCTTGCACGGACTGGGCTTCCTGCGTGCGGTAGGCGACCTGCTCGGCCAGCGGCATCGCCGCGATTTGGTCGGCATTCTTCACCGTATTGCCAAGGATCAGCAGGCCGCCGAAGATCGGCGCAATGGCGGTACCAAGCGAGTTCAATGCCTGGGCGAGCGTCAACCGGCTGGAACTGGTGCTTTCCGGGCCGAGCAACGCGACATAAGGATTGGCGGCGACCTGCAGCACTGTGATGCCGGTGGCCAACACGAACAGCGCCGCAAGGAAGGCCTCGTAGATGCGCAGCTCGGCAGCGGGCCAGAAACCCAGCGCGCCTATGCCGGCTATGGCCAGCCCGGCAACGATGCCTTTCTTGTAGCCAAGATGCGCCACCAGCCGCCCCGCGGGCAGCGACATCAGGAAATAGGCGCCGAAAAAGGTGAACTGCACGAGCATGGCGCGCGCGTAGTTCAATTCGAAAACCGCCTTCAAGTGCGGAATCAGGATGTCGTTGAGGCAGGTCAGAAACCCCCACATGAAGAAGATCGTGGTGACCACCGAGAGCGCCACACGCGTGTTGACCGCAGGGGGCGGGGAACCGGCACCGCCTGGAAGCGGGTTATGGGAAATATGCATTCGTTCTACGCGCCTCGGGATACGACAGGACAGGAAAAGGACATCATTTGCGCGGCGGCCCGCTGCTTTCGCGAATGCGCAGTTCAACCGGCGCGATGGTACGCAATGGTTTGGCGTCGGGTTCGCCGACTTTCCGCAGCAGCAGTTCCGCCGCCTGGCGGCCGCGTTCGCGCGGGTCTACGGCCATCGTCGTCAGCGGCGGCGTGGTCACAGCGGCTTCGGAAATATCGTCGAATCCTGTGACTGCGAAATCGCGACCCGGCCGGATGCCGCGCGAAATAAGGCCCAGCATCAGGCCCAGGGCGACCGTATCGTTGTAGCAGACGGCCGCGGTGGGCGCGGGCTCGTGCGCGAACAGTTCGCCCGTGCGCGCCGCCGCTTCCAACCGGTTGGGCGCCGATTCGATCATCCATTGCTCTTCGATCTTCAGGCCCGCCTCCGTCATTGCCTGCGCATAGCCTGCACGGCGCTGCTGGCAGGAGCTGGAATCGGCATGGCCGCCAAAGAAAAAGATGCGGCGGTGGCCCAACCCGATGAGGTGGGCGGTGGCGATACGCGCCCCGCGTTCGTTGTCCAGCGCCAGGAAATCCCAGTCGGCACCGGACAACTCGCGATTGAACAACAGCACGTTGCTGTGCGCACCCAACACCTGGCGCAACTGCGCGGCATCGCTGCCTTCGGCTGGCGACAGGATCAAGCCGGCCGGCGTGTGCTCCATCAACGAGGCGAGCACCGCCTGCTGGCGCTCCGGCGACTCGCCGGTGCTTCCCAACAGCGTCACGTAGCCTTTGGCGCCCAAGGCCTCATCGACGCCCGATGCGAACTCGGCGAAGAACGGATTGGACAGGTCATTGATCACCAGCGCGATGCTGGAGGAGACCTGCCGCCGCAGATTGGCCGCGCCGCGGTTGTAGACGTAGCGCTGCCGGCGCAGTTCCGCCTCCACCTTGGCACGGGTATCCACGTGCACCAGCGGGCTGCCGCGCAGCACCAGCGACACGGTGGCGCGCGACACGCCAATGGCCTCTGCGATATCGGTCACCGTTACCGGCCTATGGCCGGACTTGCGACTCCCGGCGGCGCGGGCGCCCTTTCCTGTGGCAGCGCTTTTATTCTTCATTTGGATCGAACTATTCCCCATGGAGACGCCAGCCTAAACCATCGCGTTGCGGAAAAATGCCATGCCAGCCGCAGGTCGGTGGGAGGGAGACCGACCTGGCGACAGGCACAGCGCAACTGGATCACTTCGATACCGCGGCTGCAGGCTGCGCAGCCGCACAGAACGACACGGGCAGATCCTCAGGCCGGGTGCCCCACCCTGCTGTCGGCGGAGTGGGCGTCAGGGAATAGGCGATGGTTCCGCCCTGCCGCAGCTTGTCCCAGTCCAACCAGACCTGCGCACGGGCAGCGCCGTCTACGCGGACGCTCTCGATGTACTGCAAGCGGTCGCCCTCGGCGCCCGGTGCCTCGATCCGCAGCGTCTTGCCCTGCCCCAGATCCAGTTCGACCCGGCTGAAGCGCGGCGTGTGCAGCAGGAACTGGCCGCTGCCGGGCACGGCGGGATACAGCCCCATCGCGCTGAACAGGTACCAGGCCGACATGGTGCCCAGATCGTCGTTGCCGGTGACGCCGTTGGGCGCGTTGGTGAACAGCTGCTGCGCAGCACGCAGCACGGTGGAAGTCTTCCACGGCTGTCCGATCAGTGTGTACATCCAGGGCGAATGCAGATCCGGTTCGTTGTTGGGGTTGTAGCGGTACTGGTTGTAGTAGCTATAGGGCCCAACCACCCACTCCTTGCGTGCGGCATGCAAGGGATCTTTCACCAGGGCGTCGTAGACGAAGAAGGCATCCAAGCGCTGGCCGGCCTTTTCCGCGCCGTGCATGGCCTCGACCAGGCCAGGCATGTCCTGCTGCGCCAGCCACTGGTACTGCCAGGCGGTGCCCTCGTGGAAACCATGCTGCGAGCGCGGGCTGTAGTGGCCTTCCGACGGGGTATACCAGCCGCCGTCCTCCACGCGCGGGCGCGGGAAACCAACGAACCCGGTTTCGTCGTCGCGTACGTCGGCATCCCAGACCTTGCGCCAGTTGCGTCCGCGCTCGCGCAGGATGGCTGCGTCTTCGGTCATTCCCAGGCCATGGGCCATTTGCGCCAACGAACAGTCGGCCAGCGCGTACTCGAGCGTGGCCGAACCTCCGTGGTGCGGATCCACGTCCATGCCCTTGGAAGGAAAGGCACGGTCGTACTGCACGAAACCGCGTGCCAGATAGCTGGGATTGCCGGAGCGACCGGCGTGGCGCGAATTGGTCGGCGGCACCTCGAACGCATTCTGGCGCAGCGCCGCATAGGCCTGCTTCTCCACTCCTTCCAGCGCACCGAAGCGCCACAGATCCACCAGGAACGGCGTGACCGGATCGCCGGTCATGATGTTGGTGTCGAAGTTCGCGTAGCCCCAGCGTGGCAGCCACCCGCCCTGCTCCTGGATGGCCAGCAGCGATCGGCCGATGTCGCGGGCGCGTTGCGGACGCAGCAACGCCAGCAACTGGTTCTGCGAGCGATAGGTGTCCCACAACGAAAAGTACTCGTAGTAGGTCCAGCCGTCTGCGCGATGGATCTGCTCGTCGTAGCCGCGGTAGCGGCCGTCGGCGTCGCTGCCGGTCAGCGGCTGCAGCAGGGCGTGGTAAAGCGCAGTGTAGAACACGGTGCGATCGTCGCCGTTGCCGCCTTGCACGCGCACACTTTCCAGTTCCTTGTTCCATGCCTCCTGGGCTTGCTTGCGCATCAGGTCGAAAGTCACGGGCTTGTCGCCGCGCATGCCTTCGCTGCGCAGGTTGTTGCGCGCGCCCTCCGCATCGACATGGGAGATAGCACTGACCGCGGTCACCACCCTGCCCCTGCCCAGATCGAAACTGACCCAGGCGCCGTTGGGCTTGAGTTCGCCTTCCATGCTATGTCGCGAGCCCACCACGCCGCCGTTCTCGCCCCAGGTGCCGAACGCCTTGAACGGCCGATCGAACTCCAGCCGGAACCAGGTAGTGTACTGATGACCGCCGCAGAAACTGTTGGTGACCAGCTTGCCTTCCACGGCCCGGTCGCCGACGACTTCCACCGTGCTGCCGATGACCGAGTGGCGCTCATTGGCCTGGCCAACGTTGATCAACACCTGGCCGGTCTTGGCATCGACCGGGAAGGTGTAGCGCTCGGCCGCGGCGCGGATCAGCGCGGTGGCTTCGGCATCGATGCCGCCGTAGTCGGTCAAGCGCACCTTGTAGTAACCGGCCTGGCCGATCTCGCCGTCATGGCTGTAGCGCGAACCGTACTGTTTGTGATCGAAACTCTTGGGCTTGGCGGTGTCGAAATCGCCGCCAGGACCGATGGTACCGGTGACGGGCAGCACCGATACCTGTCCACCCTGTTCCCAACAGCCGGCGCCGGAAAGGAAGGAGTGTCCGAAGCCGCGGATCTTGGGATCGTCGTAGCGCCAGCCGGAATAGTGTTCGCCGATGGGACTGACCTGGATCAGTCCGAACGGCGCCGATGCGCCCGGAAACGTGTTGCCGTCGTCCTTGCTGCCGATGAAGGTGTTGACCTCCGCAGCCAATCGTTGCGGCGCCGCTTCCGCCGTCAAGACGGTCAGTGCCGCCAGCAGGGACAGGGAGCGGAATAGCGTTCTGGTCGTGTGGTATTTCATGCGTCTACAGGCTGCCGTAGTTCATCGATGGGCGCACGTCGCCAGACAAGGTATGTGCAATTTGTCCGAAACTCCACTGCCCTCTCCTTCGTCCCTGGTAGTTCCATGGTGCTTCGTCCATAGGATGCGTAGCGTAAGAAACCCCTCGTGCCCACTGCACACGAGGGGCGGTTGGCCTCAGAACTTATACGTCAGACTCATGTAAGCGATGCGTCCTGCATAACCATTGGTGTAGAAGCGGTCCTGGGTGTCGTTGCCCAGGTGCGAACGCGTCTCTTCCTTGGTCACGTTCAACACCGAAGCGCTGATGCTGAAGGCCGGCGTGAAGTTGTATGCCGCGTTCAGATCGACCTGGTAGTAGGGCTCATCGTAGACGTTCAGACCATTGACCAAGCCTTGCACCACTTCGCCACGACGGTTGTACGAGGCACGCAGCAGCAATTTCTCCGTTTCATAGAACATGGTGAAGTTGGTCTGGTTCTTCGCGCTTCCGACCAGTGGAGACTCACCGAGCTCAGTGCCGTCTTCCAGGGTGATCGCCGCTTCGTTGGTGTCGTTGTAGGTGTAGTTCACCTGGAAGCCCAGACCGAAATCCAGCGTGTGCTGCGCGTAAAGTTCGACGCCCTGCGACACCGCGTCGCGGCCGCCCGCCTCGGTCGCGTAGTTCTGCACAGTCACGGTCTCGCCATTGATCACCGCCTGCACATCGGCGATCACGGGCACCGTGAAGTTGCTGACGTTCTTGCGGAAAAGGCCAACGCCCAACACCGAACCGGGCTGGAAGTACCATTCCAGGCCCACGTCGTACTGCGTGGCCTCGTACGGCTCCAGTGACTTGTTGCTACCCGAACCGTACCAACCCTGCTGGCCAGCACCACCGGTCAAACGACGGTCGTTGACATATTCCTCGCTGAAGTACTCCAGGCTGCCGGGGGCGGCGATGTCGTTGTAGCTGGGGCGCGCAATCACCTTGGAAGCCGCCGCACGCAGCACCAGGTCGTCGGTCAGGTCGTAGGCCAGGTTGAAGCTCGGCAGCACGTCGGTGTAGGTGCGGTCCAGCGAATTGATCTCGAACGACTCCGGTCGCGCCACACTGTCCGACAGTCTCCAGTAGCCCTCGCTGCCGCAGTAGGTGTCCGCAGGCGCACCGCCAGGCGCGGGCGCACCTTGCTGGCAGGCCAGCGGGTTGCCACTGGGGTCATCGAAGAAGTAGTCGTTGTAGGAGGTGACCTTGTCGGTCGAGTCGGCATGCTGCTTGGTTCTGGCGATGCGCACGCCGATGTTGCCGCGCAGACGATCGGTTCGGAAGTTGGCCTGCAGGTAGGTGGAATAGATCTTCTCGTCGACGTTGTAGACGAAGTTGTCTTCATTGCGGGTCTGCATCGGGCCATACGTACCGTTCAGATAGGCGATGTAGGCCGGATAGTTGATTGCCGGATAGGCGCTGGCGTCGATACCACCAGCCAGGTTGCCTAGAGCATGGAGGAAATCGGGCGAGAACTGGGTGGCCACATCGTTGCAGCGACCGTTCCAGTAGCGATTGTCGTAATCGCTAGGATCGGTGCCCGGACATACCCAGTAGCTGTTACCGGTATTGCGGTGGATGCCGCCGTCGCGTCCCTTGATGCCGAACTGGAGCGATTCCAGGATGCCACTGTCGGTGTGCCAGGTGGCATCGAACTGGGCGTACTTCTGCTCGGTAGTGTTCCGGGTCCAGGACGAACCCGTTGAGCCCAGGTCGACCTGCAGAATTCCGTTTTGCAGGTTCTGCCACAGCTCCGGCGAGAACGTCATCGTCGGCGTGCCGGTCAGATCCCACGAGCTGGCGAAGTTGCCGTTCGACCAACTGCCGTCCGCGTTCTGGCGTCGCGGCTTTAGCGGCACTGCGAACTGCAGTTCGGGGCCACCCTTGGCCCAGGTGCGTCCGCCCTTGAAGGAGACGTCCAGCGACTCGCCACGCCACTCGGCCGCGAAATCGGCGGTCTGCGACAAGGATTGCTCGATGTTGTAGCTGCCGGTGATCTGCGGAGTCGGCACGGTGCAGTCGTCCGAACCCCAACCGCCCGGCGCCATGCCTGCAGCGGCGGCTTCTTCCTCACTGCAGTAATACGCCTTGCCGGGATGCAGGCTGTAATCGGCGCCGGTAACGATGGTGCCGCTGCGGTCGAAGGTCAGGCCGTCGAGCAGGCGGCCACCGCGCCAGTTGCCGTCGCCGAAGTATCGGGCGATGTTCCACTCCGGAACCTTCAGCGTGTTGGTCTGGGAATCCTGCGACAGGTCGAAACGGAAGTAGTTGGCCGTCAACGTCAGGTTTTCGGTCGGCTTGAACTGCAAGGTGACCTGGCCGCCTTTGCGCTCGCGCTCTTCTTCCTTGACGTTCAGATTGACGGAGGTAGGCATCATGAAGCCGGTGTAGTACTGGCCGTTCTGGTCCCAGAAGCCCGTGCCGCCCCACCAGTTCGAATTGAAGTTGGAAGGATTGCCGTTGACGTCTACCGCGGTGCCGCCCTCATCGCGACCGTACCACTGCCAGCCCTCGGTGCTGGCGCCCAGGGTGCGCGTGGTGCGCTTCTGCTGGGTGTAGCCGACAAACACGCCGAAGCGGTCTTCCTTGTCGTGCCAGGAATACGAGCCTGAGAACTGGCCGTCGGTTTTCTTGCTGGTGTCGGCCCAGGTACCGTCAACGGAAACGAAGCCGGTGTTGGATTCCAGATCCAGCGGTCGGCGCGTGTGCAGAATTACGGTGCCGCCGACGCCGCCTTCATCGATACGCGCTTCCGGCGTCTTGAACAGCTCTGCGCTGGACAGCATGTTCGACGGCAGCAGCGTGTAGTTGAACGAACGGGTCGGGTCGCCATTGGACTCTGCCGTGGCGATGTAGTTGCCGTTGAGTTGGGTCAGGGTCAGTTCCGAAGACAGACCGCGGACACTGACGTTCTTGCCCTCTCCGCCGTCACGGGTAACGATCACGCCCGGCACGCGCTGCAGCGCGTCGGCCACGTTCTTGTCTGGGAACTTGCCGATGTCCTCGGCAGTGACCACCTCGACAACCGCGTTCGCGTTGCGCTTCTGATCCAGGCTCTTTTCGATCGAGTAGCGGTAGCCGGTTACTACCACCGCGTCCAAGTCGGTCGCCGCGGTAGAAGCGTCCGGGGACGGATTCGCTTCCTGAGCCGAAGCCAGGCCAGGCAATAACGCAGAAGTGCTTAGCGCGATGGCGATACCCACCGACAACGAGTTGCGGATACGTGCGTGCGACGTGTTTTTCATTTCAATCACCCTCTCCCAAGATTGATTCGGCTTTTGATGCAGACGAATTTAGATCGATCTAAATTTAGATTGCCTTGAAATTGCGTTCGCACGAGGATTGCCCGCGAACAGACCGGCAAGCCATCCTTTTGCTGCCCTACCCCTTCGACTTATCCAGCCAGTTAGATCGTTCTAATCAAGCAGGTTCAATAATTACCATAGTGTTTCCCGGTATGCATGCTGCCGCGCAGCAATGCCTGCAATCTGGCTCGGTGAGTCTGGCGCGACCCGGCCGAGGGAACGGCCAGTTCCACCGGCCCCTATTCCCAACCCTCGCGCATGCAAACCTGGATCGACAGTCTCTGGACGATCGACTATGTCTCGCCACGCCTTGAGCCTGTCTAGCGTTGCGACAGCGGGTTCGACGCTTGCAGCAATTCGACCTCCGAAAGGTCGATTGCCTTACCACCTGAGAACTGCAATCGATACTCGCGATAGTCGCCCGCCCTGCCAATTCGGAATGGCCGTAGTTGCTGCGCCCACTTGAACCGCTCAGCGCCACGTTGGTCCAAGGTGGTCCAGGAGCCTTCGTCATTTCGTCCTTGCAGTGTCCACGCCAAGTCGTCAAGCGGCTCGCCTCCGCTGGTGAGGGTGTAGTAGCCAATGCGGCTAGGCGCGCGGAAACGGAAGCCGATAGTCGCCTGCGCCGCAAGTTTCAACGACGTCGACGAGTCGTTATCGACCAGCAGCGCGGCGGTCCCCTGCCCCGCCAGCGTGATGTCCTGCGCGCCTGCGGACACATCCACCAGGCCCGCAGGGCGACGGCCCGGAGAAGTCATGGAAGGAGGAAGGTTCTCGGTGCCGCTTCCCCACGCAGACGGTTTGTCGCCCATGACGAATTCGAGAACGCCGCCGTCGGCTATGTCGTCGTGGTGCAACCAGGCCTTGTTCCACGGACGGCCGTTGACCTTGAGGGACTGCACATAGACGTTGTTGTCGCTGTTGCCCTGGGCGACGACGGTCAAAGTGCGCCCATTCTTGAGCTTGACTTCGATGCGCTTGAATGCGGGCGAACCGATGACGTACTCCGGCGCCCCCATGCGCAGCGGATACAGTCCCAGCGTCCCGAACAGATACCAGGCCGACATCTCGCCGTTGTCCTCGTCGCCCGGATAACCCTGCCCTATCTCGCTTCCAAGATAGAGTCGGCGCAGCACGTCGCGGGTGATGCGCTGGGTCTTCCAAGGCTGGCCGGCGGCTACATACATCCATGGGATGTGGTGCGAAGGCTGGTTGCTGTGCGCGTACATTCCCATCCGCACATCGCGCGCCTCGGTCATCTCGTGGATCACATCGCCGTAGGAACCCGCAAACCGGTCTTCGGCGGTTTCCGGGGTGGCGAAGAATTCATCCAGCCTGCGCGCCAACTCTTCTTGTCCGCCGAGCAGCGTCGCCAGTCCCGCGCCGTCGTGGGGCACGGTGAAAGCGAAATTCCACGCGTTGGCCTCGGTGTAGTCGCCACCCCACACGCGCGGATCGAATTTGCCAGCCCGCTGCCCCCAGTTTCCTTTGCCGTCGCGGCCGCGGAAAAATCCGGTCGCCGAATCGAACAGATGCGCATAGTCCGCGGCACGGGCCTGGAAGTATTCGGCTTCCTCCCGATAACGCCGCGCGAGTACGGGGTCTGCTTCATCTACGGCCAACGCACGCCCGAACTGCGCCAGACCGAAGTCGTTGAGTGCGCCCTCCAGCGTCCATGAGAGCCCTTCGTGTACCGAATTATCGGCGTAGCCGCGGTACATCGAGCGCGCCAGGCCCTTGCGTCCGACGTTTGAGACAGGCGGCGCCACCGTGGCGTTGCGCAGCGCCGCTTCATAGGCCTCGTGGCCGTCGAAGCCGCGTACACCCTTGAGCCAGGCGTCGGTGAAGGCGACGTCCGAACTGGTGCCGACCATCAGATCCGCGTAGCCCGGCGACGACCAGCGGGCGATCCAGCCGCCGTCCCGATACTGTTGCAGGAATCCCTCGATCATCTCGCCTGCACTGTCCGGCGCGAACAACGCATAAGCCGGCCAACTCGTGCGGAAGGTGTCCCAGAAACCGTTGTTGACGTAGATTTTTCCGGGCCGGACTTGCGCGGACGTGCGCCGGGCATCGCCGCCGGCGTTTTCCTTGGACCAGCTGTTCTGGTCCGCATGGCGCCAGTCGGGTCGTTCGGCGCCGCCTACGTTCTCGTAGGCGATGTTCGGGTACAGGAATAGCCGGTACAGGTTGGAATACACGGTCGTTAGCTGGTCATCGGTTGCGCCCTCCACTTTCACGCGTCCCAGCAGCGCATCCCATGCAGCTTGCGCGCGCTCCCGGACGACCTCGAAAGCATCGGCGCCGATTTCCTGTTCAAGGTTGGCCCGTGCCTGCTCTACCGAAATCAATGAGGTGGCGATGCGCATGGTCACCACGCCTTTGTCGCTCGGCGCGAACTTGATGTATTGGGTGGGGCGCCCGGTCTTGATCGATCCGTTGCTTGCCCAGGGCTGGTCGAAGCGCGCATAGATGAACATCCGGGTCGCGCCGTTGGATAGCCCGCTGCGGGTGTCGGTATAAACCTCGAGACTCTGATTGCCGGCATTCAGCGTCAGCCCTCCACGTTCGTCCACGTTGTCGAACAGCAGATTCGCATCCCCATCGCGTGGAAAGTGGAAGCGGAAGATCGCCGCCCGCTCGCTGGGTGCGATCTCGGCCCGGATACCATTATCGAAGTCCACGCCGTAAACGTATGGGCGCGCCAGTTCCTTATCGTGAGAGAAGGACAACGCGCGGCGTTCGCGGTCGGCCTCGGGAACGCCGCGCGTCGCCGATGGCATCACCTGGAAAGTCTGGCGGTCGCCCATCCACGGGCTGGGTTGGTGGCTGACCGACAGCGCTTGCAGGCGCGGCCGATTGTCTGCGCCGTTCTGTTCGTTCCAACGATACAGCCAGGCCAGCGTTCCGGCATCGGTAACAGGCACCCAGAAATTGAATCCGTGCGGCATCGCGGTAGCGGGAATGTTGTTTCCGCGCGAGAACGTACTGTTGGATTGGGTACCGCGGCTGGTCAACACGTAGTCGCTTGGACGCCGCGCTGCGGTGCGCACCTGTTCCTGGATGGCGATGTCGTCGATCCAGCCGCTCGCGCCGACATTGGAAGTGGGCCGAAGTTCCAGCTCGATGGCCTTGATGCGCCGTCCCCGCAATGCGGTCACCTCGCCCAGGCGGATCTGCTTGTGCGCCCATTGCTGCGGATATAGCGTCTTCGAATCCGCTTGGCCGGCGGCGCCGACCGGCGCGCCGTGCTGGTCGCGCGCGTCCGTCTCGGAAAGACGGCTGCCGTCGTCGAAGACAAGATCCAGGGATACTCCGGTGGAAGAAGAACTGTTTCCCTCGACGATCTCGGGCATCACCATCCAGGACAACGTGGTGTGCTCGTCGATTCCGACATCGACCGGGAACAGCCGCACGCGTCCAGCGGTATCGCCGCGATAGTGCAGCGCATGCGCGCCGCTGTAGCCCATGCCGTGTTTGGCGGTGTATGGCCTTTCGGGGCCTTTTCCCGCAGATACATGCAGATCGAGTTCTGCAGATACGGCAGGCACCGGTTCGCCCGGTTCGAACGAGGTGGCGAAACCCGCATCGCTAGTGCCTGCCGCAGCGGGCGCCAAGAAAGAAAGTGCCGCCAATGCAAGCGTAAATCCGCTGCGAAGACGTTTGGCGCAGGCAAGGGGTTCGGTCTGCGCCTGACTGCTGATGGCCCGATGCGTGATGGAGCGTCTCGACATATCTATTCCCCTGGCGGCGGTGTGCTGCTTGAGTCACGACGCAAGTGCGCAGGCCATTGCGTGCCCGTGCACCCCGCGTACGTACGGCGTCTTTTAATGCGGATTACGCAGCGCGTCCGTCGCTTCGTTGGGTCAACCAGCAAGATTGGCCCAATTGGATCGATCCAATCACCATTGCAAGATTTACCACGACCAGCCAGGAAGTGCATGTTGCTGCGCAACAGTCCCTGTAAGTACGTGGTGCCACGTCAGTGCAGGCTATGTGACCAATGCCCACATGAGAAAAACAATCGCGCTGACCGTAGCCACGAGCGATCGCCTTGCTCCCAAGTGACCTCTTCAACGGGCCTGTGCTAGTTTCCCCGAATTCGACCGATCCAAAGGTGTGGCATGACGAGGCTGGGCGCGACGATGGTCATATTGGCTGGCTTCACGGGTTTGGCTGCAATGGCGCCCGGAAGCGCGCTGGCTGCAGCGACGAATGCAGGCGAGACCGCATACGAGGCAGTCGATCCCTTCATCGGCACTGGCGGCGAAGGCCATACTTATCCCGGCGCTACTGTTCCCTATGGCATGGTGCAGTTGTCGCCCGACACGCGCATCCAGCAACGCAAGGATGGCTACGGCTGGGCAGCCGGCTATCGTTATGACGACACCACCATCGTCGGATTTTCGCACACGCACTTTTCCGGCACCGGGCATTCCGACCTTGGCGATTTGCTGTTGATGCCGACCACGGGCGCGCTGAAGCTGGAACGTGGCGACCCGGACCAACCGAACAGCGGCTATACCTCCCGCTTCCGCCACGCCACTGAAACCGCGCAGCCCGGCTACTACGCCGTCACGCTGGACGACTACAAAGTGCGCGCCGAGCTCACCGCCAGTCCGCGCGTGGGAATGCACCGCTACACCTTCCCCGCCGGCATACCAGCTCATGTAGTGCTTGATCTGCGCACCAGCATGTACGACTACCCCGGCAAGGTGTCCTGGTCGCGAGTGCGCGTGCGCTCGGACGGCACGGTCACCGGGTTTCGCGAAACCCGCGGTTGGGCGCCAGGCCGGCAGTTGTACTTCGCCCTGCGCTTCTCGCGGCCGCTCGCTGGCCACGAACTGCACAATACCGAACAGGACATCGCCTACAAGGGTTTCCCACCACCGGGCGAAAAAGCGCCGCGCCAGCGCGCACAGATCGAAGGCCGCCAACTCGTCGCCGCGTTCGATATCGATCCGGTTGCCGGCGAACCCCTGCTGGTGAAGGTAGCCCTTTCGCCGGTCAGCGAAGACAATGCGATCGCGAACCTGGATGCGGAAGCGCCCGGCTGGGATTTCGACGGCATGCGCGCGGCCGCCAAGCAGCAGTGGAGCGAGGCGTTGGGTGCGGTGGAAGTGCACGGCACTGCCGAGCAACGCACCAGTTTCTACACCGCCCTCTACCACACGCTCCTGGGCCCCACGCTGTTCATGGACAGCGATGGCCGTTATCGCGGCCCGGACAACGCGGTGCACCAGGCGAAAGGCTGGACGAATTATTCCACCTTCTCGTTGTGGGACACCTACCGCGCCCTGCATCCGTTGGCGACCCTCGTGCAACCGCCGCAGCGCACCAACGACTTCGTCAACTCCCTGTTGGCCGCGCGTCGCGAGAGCCCTTACGGGGTGCTGCCGGTGTGGTCGTTCCATGGCCAGGAAACCTGGTGCATGATCGGTTACCACGCGGTTCCGGTGATTGCCGACGCCTACATGAAGGGCATCCGCGGTTACGACGCCGATGAGGCCCTGCAGGCCATGATGGCCAGCGCCAACTACGGCCCCTACGACGGCATCGCCCAGTACCGCGAACTGGGTTATGTTCCGATCGACGAGGAAGGCGAAGCGGCCAGCAAGACGCTGGAGTACGCCTACGATGATTGGACTATCGCGCAAGTGGCGCGCGCGATGGGCAAGGCCGAAGAGGCGGCCGAGTTCGACAAGCGCGCAGCGAACTGGAAACACGCCTTCGACCCCAGCACCGGCTTCATGCGTGCGCGCAAGCGCGACGGCAGCTTTCGCGAACCATTCGATCCGGCCGCCAGTGGCTACGGCTCCGACTACACCGAAGGCAATGCCTGGCAGTACTCTTGGTACGTGCCACAGGACGTGGCCGGCCTGGCCGCGGCGCATGGCGGCAGCGCCAAGCTGCTGGACAGGCTTGATGCCGTGTTCGACGCTAAGGTCGATCCTGCGGTGTTCGAGCATATGGAAGACATCACCGGCCTGATCGGCTGGTATGCGCACGGCAACGAACCCAGTCACCATGTGGCCTATCTGTACGCCTACGCCGGACAACCCTGGCGCACGCAGGCGCGGCTGAACCGGATCATGGAGACCCAATACGCCCCCCGCCCCGATGGCTTGGCCGGCAACGATGACCTGGGCCAGATGTCGGCCTGGTACGTGTTTACTGCGCTGGGCTTTTATCCGGTCACGCCGGCCAGCAACCAGTACATCCTGGGACGCCCCTTCCTGCCCCGCGCCACCCTGCATTTGCCCAACGGCAAGCGCTTCACCGTCATTGCCGACGGCCTGGACGATGCGCACGCCTATATCGGCAGCGCGACTCTCAACGGCAAGCCGCTGGACCGCGCCTATCTGACCCACCAGGAGATCCTTGCGGGCGGCGAATTGCACTTCAAGATGCAGGCTGAGCCGAACAAGACCTGGGCGGCGCGCCCGGCGCAGCAACCCTATTCGATGTCCCGGTAAAGCTACGATAGGTTTGCTACTTCACTATGATCTCGTCTACGAAGAAGTAGGCCGGATGCCCCGCACTAGCGTGTCCAGAAGGGAGCATTCCAGGCTGATCGACTTCCATGCGGACATAGCGCACCGTCAATGGCTTCTTGGCGCGGAAAGTCACGTCTTCGAGCTGTTGTTGATCGCTGCCGGCATCGGCATCGAAGGATCGTGCATACAACTGCGTCCATCGCTTGCCGTCCGACGACGCCGAATACCGTACTGCCTTTGGAAAAAGGATCCATGAGCCCGCCTGCTGCAGGAATCTGGCGCTGATCGCATTCACCGGCGTCGGCGCTTGCAGGTCTATGGTTGCGCGCAGATCCTCGCCCTGCCAACCGGTCCACATGCCATCGGCGAAGCTTCTACCGCCGAGCAGGCCATCGGCCAGGACCTGTTCACCCGCTTGACGATAGTTCGCGCTCGGCCCGGAAGAATATGCAATAGGCTTGCCCACGGCCTTGTGGGTCACAATAGCGAACTCGCGCGGTTCCGCGTATGCGCGCGCGCCACGAAAGGGTGTGATCTTCAATGGGCCAGCTTGGGATAGCGTCAGCGAATCGGCGAACCCTGCCGAAGTGGCCGAAGGGTCGCTCCCATCGGTCGTGTAACGCAGCTGCAGGCCGGAGAAGCCGCGCTGGGCCTGGACACGCCAATTCTGCTCCGACGGATCCCACGCGAGGCGGAAATCTGCGACGTTTCTGTTTTCCGGGCCGTAACCTACCTGCCACTGCGCCAGCCTACGGTAGTGAGTCTGCAGCCGCCGTAGGAAATCGGGGTAGTCTCGCTTGCCTGCATACCAGGTGGTCTCGGCGAGCGCGATCAGGCGCGGATACAGCAGGCTCTCTGCGTTTGCAGTGGTAACCCGTTCAGCCCACAGCGGTGCTTCTGCCCCGAGTACCTGTTCGCGATGGGAAGCGTAGGCAGCCGGAACTATATCGGTGGCATAGACCTTGTCCAGCGTAAGCACGTTCAAGGGCGAATCAAGATAGAACGGCCCAGCGCTGATGATCCTGTTCCCATTGGCCAGCGCCTTTTCGCCCTCAACGTCGCCACGCCAGACCTCGATGACCGCATTTCGGTCGGCCCCGCCTTCCAGGATTTCGTCCCAGCCGATCAGCGTCTTCCCCTTGCCGGCCAGGTAGCGCTGGATCCGTTTGACGAAATAGCTTTGCAGCTCGTGTTCATCCTTCAGGTTCTCGTCCCGCAGGCGCTTCTGCGAAGAGGCGCTCTCCCGCCAGCGATCCTTGGGCACCTCGTCGCCGCCGATATGAAGATAAGGTGCCGGGAACAGCGCAGCCACTTCGTCGAGCACGTTCTGGATGAATTCGAAGGTGAATTCGTCGCCTACGCAGAAGACGTCTTTGAATATTCCCCAACCATTCTGAACTTCGATACGCTGCCTACGGCAGGACAGTTCGGGATAGGACGCCAGTGCAGCCGAGGCGTGTCCCGGCATTTCTATTTCCGGGATCACCATGATGTTGCGCAGGCGTGCGTACTCCACGACATCGCGGACCTGCTCTTGCGTGTAGAAGCCACCGTAACGGCTGCCGTCGACCTCGGTACGCCAGGCCCCCACTTCGGTCAGCTTCGGATACTTTTTGATCTCGATGCGCCATCCCTGGTCATCGGTCAGATGCCAATGGAAAGTGTTGATCTTGTAGTACGAAAGCAGGTCGATCTGCTTCTTGACGAAATCGACCGGCATGAAATGCCGCGCCACATCCAGCATGTGCCCGCGGTAGGGAAACTGCGGGGCGTCCTCGATGCGCATGGCTGGAATAGCAATCGAATCGGCGCCCCGCTCCACCGGCAACAGCTGCCGGAACGTTTGCACTGCCCAGAACAGGCCGCGATGGTGCGAAGCGGCCAGGACGATCCGGTCTTTCGCCACGATCAGGCGGTAGGCTTCTTCTCCCCGGATGCTTGGATCTAGACGCAACTCGATGGCCTTTCCCATCCGCCCCTCCGAGACTGCGATTCCGCCATCGTCACGGATGGCTCCACGCAGGAATTCCGCGATCTCACGACTACGAGAATCTTGCGGCGCGACGATATGCACGTTGCGATCCAGGCGGAAGGATCCTTCGTGGTGCTCCAGTCGCTGCGGCTGCGGAATCAGCTCCTGCGCCAATCCCGGAACGTTCGTTGCCGTCGCCAACAGAAGGGTCAACAGTACTGCGGAGATTCTGCTGTTCATTGTCGGAAGTAGCCTTGGGAATGGATTGCAAGGGTTGGCGAATCGTCCGATAAAAATAGGCCCGGCCGAAGCCGGGCCAATTACCGGCCAGGGAGGAAAGAAACTACTTGAAGTTGAACACGTACTCCAAGGCGAACTCACGTCCGATCAGCGGCCAGACACGTTCGCTGGTGAATACGTAGTCGCCCTTGAACGGATCCTTGTAACCGGCGTTGTCGAACAGGTTGTTGACGTATAGATTCACGCTGGCATGGTCGGTGATCTTGTATCCGGCCGTCAGGTTGAAGATGACAGGGGCCTTCAAACGGTCCCAGTAGCGTTTGGCGCTATGGTTGAAATTGGTGCTGGTAGGATCGGTACCCAGACAGGTCTCGTCGTCGATCGGGGTACCACGCTCGCCATTGGCGAAGGGCCAGCAACCTCCGAAGTTGTTTCCCCTGACCCTGGCCAACCGCGTCATGAACAAGGTGCTGTTGAAATTGCCACGCTCCCAGCCCACGCTGGCACGCAGCTTGGTGTGGATGTCGTTGTGCGCGCCTTTCTTGCCGTCGGTCCAATCGGTGGCTTCGGAATCCCGGGTCGACAGCCTCAGCAGGTTGGTATAGTTCAAGCCGAAGCTGAAATCGCCGAACCGTTCCGTCGGTAGCTGGTACCTGGCCGCCACATCGAAGCCCGAGACGCGGCGCCCGGCCTTGTTGATGGGCCCTTCCTTGACGCTGGTGATCGCCCCGTTGGGACCGTCGCGCTCGATTCGCGACTGCATGAGCTGACAGAACGCAGCGGTCGGCGCCTGCCCGGTCAGCGGATTGAGGTAGGGGGCACCGTCGACGGTTTTACCTAGAGCACACCCCAGCTCAGCGGCCAGGATGTCGTTCATCCCGATATTCTCGATGGCGTTCTTCAGCTCGATGTTCCAGTAATCGGCGCTGACCGAAAGGTTGTCGCGGATATCCCAGACGAAACCGGCGGTCCAGGACTGACCTTCCTCGTACTTGAGCAAAGGCGACCCTTCGCGGCTGGTAATGGAGCGGTAGTAGTTGCTGGTGGCCGGATCGGTATCGCCGTTCTGCGGCGCGCAGTGGCCGTAGTCGCCCTTCTGCCCGCAGCGCAGCGCGTCGATCAACTGGACATAGGACTGGCCGCCCTGCGCGTAGACATAGTGCATGTCCGGCGCACGGAAGCTGGTGGCGTAGGAACCGCGCAGCAACAGGTTTTCGAAAGGACGCCATTCCAGCCCCGCCATCCAGGTCGCCTTCGATCCATCCAGGGTTTGGCTATAGTCGTCGTAGCGGCCGGCCAGGTTGGCCGTCGCTGAGCCCAGACCCGGCGTCTTGCTGTCCCACAACGGCACGCGGAATTCGCTACCCAACGCCCAGCGCGTGCGCGAACCGCCGCCCAGATCGTAGCCGTAGTACGGACTTCCGTATTCGGTGACGAACAGATTGGGACCGGGCGCGGTCTGTCCGAGCGCCGGCACGGTTTTCGGATCCGGATGGATGGCATAGCTCTGTCGCGCCGCTTCGGCCACGGCTGCGAAGCTGACCGGGCCGGCCCAACCCTGGAACAGATCTCCGGAAATCACGAACTGGAACTGGTCGGACTTGGATTCCGCACGGTCATGCCCGTGCGTGGAGATCGATTGCCACTGCTCCCGGGTCAGTGGGGTGAAGAAGCGGTTGAGGTTGGCGGTATAGATCGGAGTACCGACCGGCACGCCGGCATATCCGGCGTCGGTGACGCCCTGCTGCGGTCCCAGGTAGAAATTGTTGACTAGTGCGGGCACTACTGCCGGATAGCTCTTCTTGAGCTTGTACTCGGCATGGTCGATTGAAGCCTCCCAGTCGAAGCGATCCGCGATACTTCCCTTCAGCCCGAAAGCGGCGTCGTAAGAACGCTCGTTGGTGTAGGTCAGGGCATCGCCGGTTTCGCGGCGGGTGAAGAAGCGCTTGCCTTCCACCATGGCGCCGATGCCCTTGTCGTACCACTTCACCTGCGGCACATAACCCATCGCGAAATCGCCGATGCTGCTGGTGCCCTCACTATCGAATACCGATAGGCTGCTCCAAGCCTGCAACTTGTCGCTGAAATCGTAGGTGCCGTACAGATACAACGAAGCGCTTTCCTGCCCGTCGCTGATCGTCCAGTTGTGGAAATTCTTGGCGTTGGCGCAGTACTGGCCCATCGACGGCCCCAGCGTATGCGTGGCCTGGTTGTACTCGCGATAGTCCTGCAGGCTGGTCACGCCACCAAAGCCGCGGTTGTCGCAGGCGCCAGCCGGCGGCGAAATACGCATGCCGTTGTCCACGCGACTGATGCGCGCAGAGTCGTAGTAATTGTTGAAACGGTTTCCTCTGGCCAGGTCGGCTTCGCTCCAACTGGGGCGCTCGGCGTCGTTCTCCGAATCCATGAAATCGCGCTGTCCGGCGAACAACGGCTCGCGGTTGAAATACTGCAGCGAATAGGTCAAGTTCCAGTTCTCGCCGCTGCGACCGCCGGTCCAGGACAGGTCGGCCAGGTCGCGCCCTCCACGCGTCGACACGCCACCTTTGATGCGCAGCTCGTCGCCTTCGAAGTCCTTCTTGAGCACCACGTTGATCACGCCGGCGACCGCGTCGGAACCGTAGATCGCCGAAGCGCCGGAAGCCAGCACTTCAATGCGTTCGATCGCCGCGGCCGGGATATTGCTGAAATTCTGGAAGTTGCTCTGGCCGCCATAAGGCAGCGGGTAGTCGGCAGCGCGGTGTCCGTTGATCAACAGCAAGCTGCGGCCCGGGCCCATGTTGCGCAAGTTCAATGGGCTGGCGTTGCTGGTGTGCTGACCCCATTGCGAGTCGGATTCGACTGTACCAATCGCTTCTGTCAACGTGCTGAGCGCATCGTAGGCCGTGGCGAAACCTTCCTTCCTGATCTGATCGGAAGTGATGATGTTCACTGGCGAGGGGCCTTCCACCTGGGCGCGCTTGATACGCGATCCGGTGACTGTGACGGTATCGAGCTGGGTAGCCTTGGTGTCGGCACTCCCCGACTCCTGCGCGGCTACCGCCAGTGGCGACACGATCGCCAGCAACAGCGCACTGGTCAGGACATTGCGACGAAAGCGAGTGGACTCAGCCATTTTGTAATCCCCATTGATGATGATTCGGCAACAAACGAAAGCGCAGCGCTCCAGAACTATCGAATGCCGAATCAACGCCATTTAGATCGTTCTAAACGACTATCGGACTACTTGCCTGGATCGATCAAAAACTTAGCACGGCAAAAATCTGCGCCGCACACTCTGCCGCGACGAAACGTAAACAGGATTATTTTCGACGCGAATTAGCTACTGGAATCAGACACTTGATATCTGTGATTCGAGTAACAAACAAATTCGCTACTGTGAGTCTGCGGCGTGTTGCGCAAACTTGCCTGCCGAAGAAGACTCAATCAACGCTGGGCGTGATCACCACGATCGCGTTCAACTGACCTGTTCAGCCGATAGGGCATCACGCAATGCGCGAACCGATGCCTCCTGCGTCTGCATCCAGTCCGCGGACAATCCGTGCAAGGCCTCATTGCGGAAGCGCATGCGCGAACGCTGCACGCCTTTTGCTGAAGCGTGCAATTGGCGAGCTCCCGTGCGACGAGCGATCTCGGCGATATTGCCCGCGGTAATGCCCGCGCCGGCCATGACACCGATGCGCCCGTCCGCCTGTCGCACGTGGTCTGCGATTGTGTCCATGCCTTGCACAGCGTCCAGCCGCGCCCCGGAGGTCAACACGCGCTCGCAGCGCAAAGCGATGATGGCTTCCAAGGCTTGCGCTTGATCAACGGCAATATCGAATGCACGATGGAAAGTGACGCCGAGGGCGCCCGCCGCGGCAACGAGCTCGCCGCAGACTTCCCGGTCGATCCGGCCGTCGGCATCAAGCGCACCGATCACGACGCCATCGCAACCCAGCCGCACGCACAGCTGGATGTCGCGAAGCATGGTGTCGCATTCCTGCGCAGCATAGAGAAAATCACCGGCACGAGGACGGATGAGCACGTAGAGCGGAATCGTCAAGCGATCGCGCGCTAACGTAAGCGTTCCATAGGAAGGCGTCGTTCCGCCTTCGCCAAGGTTTTCGCACAACTCCACCCGGTCCGCACCACCGGCCTGCGCCGCCAAAGCCGAAGCGAGGGAATTGGCGGCAATCTCCAGCGTGAATCGGTCGCCAGGCGATGTCGTGGTGGACGGAGGATTCATAGCTGCGTGGTGGCGTAGACCGAAGCCGATTCGCGCAGATCCTCGCGCTTGCCCGCATCGCAGACCGCGTACACGAAGCCTTTGTGCAACGCGAACGCGCCGACTTCGCCGTGCTTGTTGAGCGCCAGAAAACAGACCTGCAAAGTCTTGCTGGCATGGGGCCGCTTGCGCACCACCCGGTCGATGGCTTCCCTACACGCGTCTGCGGGAGTGCGCCCTTGCCGCATCAGTTCAACCACCAGGAAACTGGCGGCATTGCGGATCATTTCTTCGCCGACACCGGAGGCCGTGGCCGCTCCGACTTCGTTGTCGACATACAAACCTGCGCCGATGATGGGGCTGTCCCCTACCCGACCGTGCATCTTCCAGGCCATGCCGCTGGTGGTGCAGGCGCCAGCGAGCCTGCCGCTGGCGTCGATGGCAAGCATGCCAAGCGTGTCGTGGTTGTCCTTGTTGCCGGGCTGGTTACGCCGCTCGGCATTGATTTCGGGGTTGTATTCGGCGGTTTTAAGCCAATCGCGCCAGGCCTGTTCGGCGGCGGGCGTCAGCAGGCGTTGCTTGTCGAAACCTTCGTGCACCGCAAACTGCTGGGCGCCCTCACCGACCAGCATCACATGCGGCGTCTTCTCCATCACCCGCCGCGCGACCGAGACCGGATGCGCGATGTCCTGCAAGGCCGCTACCGAACCGCAGCGGCCATCGCCATCCATGATGCTGGCGTCCAGTGTCAGCACGCCGTCACGATCGGGTCTGCCGCAATGTCCGACGGTGGGATTGCAAAGTTCGCTTTCGGCCCAGCGCGCGCCCGCTTCCACCGCGTCCAATGCCCCGCCGCCAGATTCCAATACGCGCCAAGCGGCCGTATTGGCCTGCACGCCGAAATCCCAGGTGGCCACCACGCGCGCCTGGGCGGAATCGTTGTTGGGTTGCGCGCGCATCGCCGGTACCGCCATGGCCCCGGCAGCCAGCAACCCGGTCTGCAGGAATCGCCTGCGATCAATCATTCCGTCCCCCTTCGATGAACGATGGCGCGCCCTCGCGCGCTCGCCATGCTCTCATTTCTTCGCCTTCGCAATGCGAAGTCAGGCCATGAGGTGGTGTTCTGCGTACCATGCCGCCGCACCGATCACTCCCAGCCGGCCATGATCCACGCGCCAGACCGGCGTCTGCCGCAGAACGCCCGACAGCACGCCTTTGTTGACGTAGCGTTCCTGGAAGGCACCACGACGCAGGAAGCCGTCGATATGGCCGGAGATACCGCCGGCCAGATAAACCGATTTCGCGCCGAAGGCGATCACCAGATCGCCTACCAGACTGCCCAGCCAACCGCAGAATACTTCCATGCATTCCACCGCCAATGCGTCCTCGCCCGTTTGCGCGGCGGCGATCAGTTGTTCAGTCGTGCTCCAGCGCGGTGCGACTCCGCGAATTTCGCACAGGCAGGGATAAAGGTTCATCAGGCCGCTGCCGGACAGCACGCGCTCGTTGTCCACGTGCGGCCAGCGCGCCATCAACAGGCGCAGGACCTCCAGTTCCAGCGCATTGCCCGCCGCCAACGCGGCGTGGCCTACTTCACTGGCCAGTACGGGTTGAGCGCCGCCTTCGAACCGCAACGCAGCGCCCAAACCTGTTCCCGGTCCCAGCACGAGCGCGGGCCACTGGAAGGAATGCGCTCCGTCGCCGCTCAAGGGCGAAAGCGCGCCGGGGTCGAGGTAGGGCATGGCATGGGCCACCGCCTCGAAATCGTTGATAAGCTTCAGACCCTCCAGCTCCGCGGTCAGGCGCGTGTGCTCCAGCGACACCGGCCAGGGAAGGTTGGAATTCACCAGCGTGTCGCCATCCAGCAGGCCAGCGATGGCCACTACCGCGCGAGGCGACCGTCCGGAAGCTCCTTGGCGCTCGGCGAAATCGCGCAGGATCGCGGCCAGGCTCGGGTACTCGACACACGCGTACCGGTGGAAGTCGAGAATTTCCGGCGCCCGCCCCTTCGCGACGCGAACCAGGGCCACCCTTGCATAAGTACCGCCGACGTCGGCGACGATCAAAGGGTCCAGCGAAGAGGCGCTGCGGGGCGAAAGCGTGGGAGGTGCTTCAATATTTACCGGATACGACACCGCTGCGTTCACTCACTTGTCCCATCAATTGAATCGATTCAATTCGCCGATCATGTGGTATTGGAAGTCAATTTAAAAGTCGCGCCGACCGTACCGCTGCGTAGCCAAACCCGTCCTGTGGAGGCCGCTTCAATGCCCAAGTCTCGATTATCTACCTTTCAGGACATGAAATGACATCGCAATGACTTGTCCATGGCGCGACCCTGACCCGCGTCGGGGCGAACATGTGCCAGGCCAGTTCTGTTCAGTTTTTCGCTGCAGCTGCAAGCAAGGGCGCCCGGTTCCACCCGGGCAGATCGCTACTTCAACCCTGCCGCTGCAACTCCCGCATCGCCTTCAACAGCTCGATCAGACTGCCCGCATCGCGCGGCCCGTCGTAGCGTTCCCCATTGATGAACAGACTGGGCGTACCGTTGACGCCGCTGCGGACCCCGGTGAGGAAATCGTGGCGTACGCGGCCCTCGTATTGCTCCTCCAGTACCGTTTGGAACAGGGCCTCGTCCAAGCCCAACGCCTGGGCGTGCCCTGCCAGGCTGCGGTCGTCCAACGCTGACTGGTGTTCGTATAGCCGGTCGTGCATTTCCCAGAACTTGCCTACGGTGTCTGCGGCCTCAGTCAGTTCGGCGGCGTGCTCGGCGTGAGGATGCGCTTCGGTCAGCGGAAAATGCCGGAACACGAAGCACAGATCGTCGCCCATCGCTTCCTGCACGGCTTTGATCTCAGGGTATTGCTCGCCGCAGTACGGACATTGGAAATCGCCGTATTCCACCAGCGTCAATGGCGCATCCCGTGGACCTTGAGCATGGTCGGAGGGGCCTACATCGGGTTTCAGGAGGCTCATGGTTTTGCTCCCGTTGCCATGGGCAGCTTCTCCAACGCCTCCAGGATCCCGTCGGCGCCAGGGTTGATGCCGCTGGGGGATACATAACTCCAGCGGACGATGCCCTCGGCGTCGATCACGAACAGCGCGCGTTCGCTGATGCCTTCCGCAGATTGGTACACCCCGTACAACCGCGAAACCGCGCCCTTGGGTTCGAAATCCGACAGCAAGGGGAAATGCAGCTTGCGGTCAAGCGCGAAGGCCGCGTGACACCATGCGCCATCCACCGAGATGCCGATGACAGCGGCGTGGAAGCGCCGGAATTCGGACAGCAGTTCGTTGTACAGCGACATCTGGTCGCCGCAAACCGGGCTCCAGTCGGCCGGATAGAACGCCAGCACCACGGGCTGGCCGCGCAGCTGGGAAAGCGAGACCTTCTGGTCCGGCGTGGAGTGCAAAGTGAAATCCGGCGCTTGCTCGCCGATGGCTGGCATGGGGGATGAAGCTATTGGCATGGGAAGAACTCCGGTCATGACGTGATGGGCGACAGCACTGCCGGCGTCGCTGCCGACGAATGCTAAACGAGGGTGCGTTACGGACCAGTCAGCCTCCTCTTTGCCGCCCGGGCGCCCGCGAAGCCGCTTGTCGATTCCCCAGCTCCTGATTCGTCATGGAGAGGTAAGGCCCGGAGAATCTGCAACAGCCCGGTAACCCGCCCTGGACAGGAGGAACGACGATGCGATTCATGGTGATGGTCAAAGCCAGCAACGAATCCGAAGCCGGCGTGATGCCCAGCGCTCGACTGCTGGAAGACATGGGCAAGTTCAACCAGGAGCTGATCAAGGCCGGCGTATTGCTGGCCGGCGAAGGATTGCAACCCAGCTCGAAAGGCGCCCGCGTGCGATTTTCCGGCGGCCAGCGCACGATCGTCCACGGACCGTTCGCGCAGACCGGTGAACTGATCGCCGGGTTCTGGCTGCTGCAGGTCAAATCCAGGGAAGAGGCGATCGAGTGGGTCAAACGCTGCCCCAACCCCATGCCCGGCGAATCGGAAATCGAGATCCGCCAGGTGTTCGAGCCAGAGGATTTCTCCACCAAAGCCACCCCCGAGTTGCAGCAGCACGAACGGGAGCAGCGGTCGCCAACCGAGGTGGCGGCCCAGCAACAATTAAATCGGCCAACCGCATGAACCAGCTGCACCGCAGCTTGCATGGATGCGGCGGCAATGGTCTGATCGGCGGCCATGACGACTTCAGATGCACACCGCGCGATCGATGCTGTCTGGCGAATAGAGTCGGCCCGGCTCATCGCCGGCTTGGCCCGAATGCTGCGCGACGTCGGCCTGGCCGAAGAGCTCGCGCAGGACGCGCTGGTCATCGCCCTGGAGAAATGGCCCCAATCAGGAGTGCCCGATAACCCGGGCGCATGGCTGATGGCCACCGCCAAGCACCGCGCCATCGACCGCCTGCGCCGGATCAAGCTGCAACAGCGCAAGCACGAGGAACTCGGCCATGAGCTCGAACGCGACTGGGAAGACGCCACTGCGGAATTCGAAGCCAACATGGACGACGACATAGGCGACGACCTGCTGCGGTTGGTGTTCACCGCCTGCCATCCGGTGCTGTCGATGGAAGCGCGGGTGGCGTTGACGCTGCGCATGCTGGGAGGTCTGACCACCGATGAAATCGCTCGCGCCTACCTGGTTTCCGAATCCACGGTAGCGCAGCGCATCGTGCGCGCCAAGCGCACGCTGGCCGAGGCGCAGGTGCCTTTCGAAGTCCCTCGTGGCGACGAGTTGGGCGAACGTTTGTCTTCGGTGCTCAGCGTGATCTATCTGATCTACAACGAAGGCTATTCGGCCACCGCCGGCGACGACCTGATGCGGCCTGCCCTATGCGAAGAGGCCTTGCGACTGGGCCGCATCGTCGCCGAACTGGCGCCGGAGGAGCCCGAAGTGCATGGATTGGTCGCACTGATGGAAATCCAGAGTTCGCGCGCACGGGCGCGCACCGGGCCTGATGGCACGCCGGTGCTTTTGCTCGATCAGGACAGATCGCGATGGGACCGATTGTTGATACAACGCGGCTTCACCGCGCTGGCGCGCGCGCGCAAGTTTCGAGGCCCCTTGGGGCCCTACACCCTTCAGGCTGCGATTGCGGCCTGCCATGCCCAAGCGGCGACTGCCGAACAGACCGACTGGAACACCATCGTGGCCCTCTACGAGGCCCTGGCCGAACTCACCCCCTCCCCGGTCGTGGAGCTCAATCGGGCGGTGGCTGTATCGATGGCTTTCGGGCCCGCCGCAGGCCTGAAACTGGTCGATGCGCTGGCAAACGAGCCCGCTCTTGCCCACTACCACTTGCTGCCTAGCGTCCGCGGCGACCTGCTGGCCAAACTTGGCCGCCACCAGGAAGCGCGTGACGAGTTCCTGCGCGCGGCCGGATTGACACGCAACGGCCGCGAACAAGAATTCCTGACCGAGCGGGCGCGCGTTTCCGCGCTTTCGCGCTGACGCACGACGCGATGCAGTAGCGGCAGGGCGGGCATTGCCCGCCGTCTTGTCCGTCAGGCGGGAAATGCCCGTCCTACGCCGCCCTTTCCCACGCGCCCAGCGGATTGCTCAGGGCTGCGCGGCCTTCTCCGGCACTACCGCTTCCATCTGGATGCGCAGGTTCACGTCCATGCTGAAACCGTAGTCTTTGCCGGCCGCGAGCCCGAACTCATCGCGCTTGAACACCGCCGAGGCGTCGGCGCCGCATAGTTCACGTTTGAACATGGGGTGCGGTATGCACTTGAAGCGGTTGATCTTCAGCTCGACCGGACGGGTGATGCCGTGCAAAGTCAGCTCGCCCACGACGCGGGTGGGCGCCCCGTCCACGAAGTCCGTCAGCTTGCCCTTGTAGGCGGCCTGCGGGTACTTGGCGCTATCGAAGAACTCCGGGGACACGGCTTGTTCATTCATCGCATCCAGGCCGAAATCGACGCTGGCGATGTCTATCTTGACGTCCACGCTGCCCGTCGAAGCTTCCTTGTCCAGGACCATCACTCCGGAAGTCTTGTTGAACTTCCCGCGCCAGAAGGAAATGCCCATGTGATCGGCTTCGAAACTGGGATAGGTATGCGCCGGGTCCATCTCGTAGCTGACTGGGGCGGCGTCTGCGACGGCGCATGCCGACGAGAGAACGATAGAAAAGAGGACTCGTTTCATTTTCGGTACCTGTCGTTGAGGGAGTGTTGGTTCTTGGATGATGGTTCGCGGTTTCCTGCGCTCGACTCTAAGTCTCTCCGAACAATTCAGATGTCATCCCGAGCGTAGCGAGGGATCTGCTACTTGGCAGGTAAAAGCAGATCCCTCGCTGCGCTCGGGATGACAGGGAAAGCGTTGTCCGGACTCTCACTGAGCGGGAAACATCGAGAAATAGGGCTGTGCTTCCGTCAGCGTCCTCGCATAAGAGGGCCGCTCCATCAAGCGGTGAAGATAAGCGGTCACTTGCGGGTAGGCCTCGACCAGTGGCATCACCTTGTTGGCATAGAACAAAGCCGGCGCCGCAGAACAATCCGCAAGGCCGAACTCGCCGCCCGATGCCCAAATCCGATGAGCCATGTCTTTCTCGACGATTTCGAGGGCCGTACGCATCGTGCTGCGCGCGTGTTCCACCCCATGCGGATCGCGGCCGCCTTCCGGCCGCAGCCGGTCGCCGACGATCTTCTGCATGGGCAGGTGCACGTAGAGATCGAAGAAGCGATCCATAAACCGCACTTCGCGCGCCAACTCGGGATCTTCCGGAATCAGCTCGGTCCTGCCCGGGTAGTGCCGTTGCAAGTACTCGAGGATGATGCTCGATTCCGGGACGGTCTTGCCGCGCGCATCGTCCTGCAGAACGGGGAACTTCCCTATCGGCCAAAGGCGCAGGAACTCTGCGCGCTGATCGGCATCGGCCAGATCGACCAGCCTGGGAACAAAGGCCGCTTCCAGTTCGTAAAGGCCGATCAGGACCTTGTGACAGAAAGAAGAGAGCGGATGATAGTGAAGCACCAATGGCATGGACCTATTCTCCTTGGCGGCGGCCACAGCGAGCAATCAGAGTTCGACCAGGCTCTTGAAGCCGCCGAAGATCATACGCTTGCTGTCGAACGGTACGGCTTTCGGGTCCATCATGCTGGCCAGCCGCGGATCGGCCATGACCTTCTTGTTGATCCTGTCCCGCTGGGAACGCGACTTGTACACGATCCACGAGAACACTACGGTTTCGTCCTTCTTGAGTTTCACCGCCATGGGGAAGGAAGTGAGTTTCCCCGGCGGCACGTCATCGCCCACGCATTCGACGTAGGAAAGCGCGCCGTACTCCATCCACACCTTGCCCGCCTTGCGCGACATGCTGCGATAGGCGGACAGTTTTCTGATCGGTACGGCAATTACGAATCCGTCGACATAGCTCATGGAAGCCTCTCCTCGGTTGACGCCCTTTGCGGGCCGGATACCAGTACATCGAACCAGCGATGCCGGAATCGACAAGGACGCTGGAAATGTTGGTTTCCCGTTCAGTGGGCGACGGGCTGCCCGCCGATGCCGTGCCCGATGACCGGCCAGAACGTCCTGGGCCTACGCGAACAGGTCCTTCACTCCCGCAGTGCGGCCTGCAGTTGCACACGCAGCTCGGGCTTCTGGGCGAAAGGATCAGCGGGATTGCGCAACGCCACCAGGTCTTCGGCCTGCTGGCGAACGCCTTCCAGCGCGTCCGGATGCGAGACGATGTAGAACGAATCGCTGCGTATCGCATCGAAAGTGCGCTGGGCGATTTCGGCGGCGGTATGTTTTCCCGAGGTGACCGCCTTGCTGACCATAGCCTGGGCGATCATCTGCGAACGGGTCACCGGAGTCGCATTGGCCAAATCGGCCGGCCGGTTGCGGTGCGACTGATGGATGCCGGTAGGGACGAAATAGGGACAAAGCACCGAGCAATGCACCTGATCGGTCACCAGCGACAGGTCGTGGAAGAGCGTTTCGCTCAAGGACACCACCGCGTGCTTGGATACGTTGTACACGCCAAGATTGGGTTGGTTGAGCAGCCCCGCCATCGATGCGGTATTGACGACATGGCCGCGATACTCCGGATCGGCCTGCGCCGCGGCCAGCATCAGCGGCGTGAAGGCTCGCACGCCGTGGATCACGCCCCACAGGTTCACGCCCAGCGCCCATTCCCAGTCGCGTACGGTATTTTCCCAGATCAATCCGGCCGCGCCGATGCCGGCGTTATTGAACACCAGGTGCACGCTGCCGAAGGCCGCCAGGGTGGCCTCGGCAAGCGCTTCGATCTGTGCGCCGTTGGAAACGTCCAAGACCTGCGCCAGAACTTCCGCGCCCTGCGCTTCCATCTCGGCACGCGTTTCTTCCAACGCATCGGCCTGGATGTCGGCCAGCGCCAGTTTCATGCCCAACGATGCGCCGATGCGCGCGAACTCGCGGCCGAAGCCCGAACCCGCGCCCGTGATCACCGCCACCTTGCCCTTGAATTCCTTCATGCTGCCCTCCCAGGCGACGTTCGCTTCAAACCGCGCTGTAACCGCCGTCGACCGCCAATATCTGGCCGGTAATGTGCTTGCCCGCATCGGAAGCGAACAGCAAAGCCGCGCCCTTGAGGTCTTCGTCGTCCCCCAACCGTTGCAGCGGCGAATTGCCGATCAGCGTTTCCTCGCCTAGCGCCTTGATCAGCCCCTGCGACATCTTCGAGGGGAAGAATCCGGGAGCCAGCGCGTTGACGGTGATGCCGTACCTGCCCCACTCGCCCGCCAGCGCGCGGGTGAAGTTCACCAGAGCGCCCTTGCTGGTGTTGTAGGCGATGGTCTGCATGGCGCCGGGCGGATTGCCGCGCAGGCCCGCGATGGAAGCGATATTGAGGATGCGGCCGTACTTGTGCGGAATCATCGAGCGCTTGCCGATCTGCTGGGTGAGCAGGAACAGGCCGCGGATGTTGAGATTGAACACCTTGTCCCAGGCCTCGGCCGGATAGTCCTCAGCGGGCGCTCCCCAACTGGCGCCGGCATTGTTGACCAAGATATCGACGCGGCCGAGCTTCTCGAGCGCTGCATCGGCCAAGGCGGCGATGTCGGCGTCCTTGGAGCCATCGGCGGCGACCCAGTCGGCGTCTATCCCCATTTTCTGCAGATGCGCCTTCGCCTGCTGCAATTCGTCTGCCTTGCGGGCGGACAGCACGACCCGGGCGCCGTAGCTTCCCAGCGCTTCGGCCATCTGCAGGCCCAGTCCGCGCGAGCCGCCGGTGACGAGTGCGGTCTTGCCGGTGAGATCGAAAATATTCCTGTCAGCCATGTCCTGTGCCTTTATTGCGAATGGTGGTTTAGAAGAATGCCGGGTTAGAAGAAGGCGTCCTGCATGTCCAGCGTGGTGCGGTCCAGACTGGCGAGCAGATCGAGTTGCGCATCGACCTTGGGCAGTTCCCAGCGAAAGAAGTAGCGCATGGCGCTGCGTTTCCCCTCGTAGAAATCGCCTTCCTTCGCCTCCGCCGCCAAAGCCTGCTCCAGCCAGATCCAGGCGATGGCGATATGGCCGAAGGCTTCCAGGTAGACGGTCGCGTTGGCCAAGGTCAGCTGTGCGTCGCCCGCAGCCCACAAAGTGCGGGTCACTTCGGCAAGACGCTGGAAACGATGTCCCAACCCGTGTGCGGATTCGGCCAGGATTTCGTGCGCCCGCGCCCTGCCAACGGTTTCCGCCACGCGGCTCGCCAACAATTTGAAAGCCGCGCCGTTATCCGCAGTTACTTTGCGACCCAGCAGATCCAGGCCCTGGATGCCGTGGGTGCCTTCGTGGATGGGGTTGAGCCGATTGTCGCGATAGAACTGTTCCACCTTGTAGTCGCGCGTGTAGCCGTAGCCGCCATGCACCTGGATGGCAAGATCGTTGGCGGCCAGACACCATTGCGATGGCCAGCTCTTGGCGATGGGCGTCAGGATGTCCAGCAAACGCGTAAGGTTTACGCGCTCCTCGGCATCGGCGGCTACGCGGGCCTGGTCGACCAAACGCGCGCAATACAGGTTGAACGCCAATGCGCCCTCGACATACGACTTCTGCGCCAGCAGCATGCGTTTCACATCGGCGTGATGGATGATGCGCGTCTGCGGCGTGGAAGGGTCCTTGCCCTCATTGCCGACGGGGCGGCCCTGCGGCCGGTTGCGTGCATAGTCCAGCGCATGCAGGTAGCCGGTGTAGCCCAGCGCTACCGCACCCAGCCCAACGCCGATACGCGCCTCGTTCATCATGTGGAACATGTAGGCCAGGCCATGGTGGGCTTCGCCGACCAGATAGCCGACCGCCCCGCTCTTTCCGCCCGGCCGGTGGCGCGTGCCTTCGCCGAAATTCAACAGGCAATTGACCGTGCCGCGGTAGCCCATCTTGTGGTTGATGCCCGCCAGCTGCACGTCGTTGCGTTCGCCCAGCGCGCCCTCCTGGCCGACCAGGAGCTTGGGCACCAGCAACAGCGAAATTCCTTTCACGCCAGGAATCAGCCGGCCATCGGGCCCTGGAATCTTCGCCAGCACCAGATGCACGATGTTTTCGGACAGTTCGTGGTCGCCGCCGGAGATCCACATCTTGTTGCCGGTCACGCGGTACTGGGGTCCGAACGCGGATTCGCTTTCGTAGTCGGCACGCGTGGCGATGTCGGACAACGAGGAGCCCGCCTGCGGCTCCGACAGGCACATGGTGCCGAAATAGCGACCTTCCAGCTCCGGCCTGACGAACGCCTCGATCTGCGCCTGGCTGCCATGCGCCAGCAACAGGTTGGCGTTGCCCATGGTCAACAGCGGATAGGCGCTGGTGGCGACGTTGGCCGCGTACAGATAGGTCAGCCCCGCCTTCTCCACTACCGCCGGCAACTGCATGCCGCCGAGCGCGTAATCGTGTCCGGCGGCGATCAATCCCGCCTCGGCGAACGCCCGCAGCGCCGGCCCGACTTCTTCGATCAACGTGACCGTATTGCCGTCGAAACGCGGCTCGTGCTGGTCGGCCTTCTGGTTGTGCGGGGCGAACAGCTCGGTGGCGATGCGTTCGCAGGTATCCAGCGCCGCGTCGAAAGTTTCGCGGCTGTGGTCGGCGTAGCGTTCGGCGTGGGTCAGGGATTCGACGTCCAGCCATTCGTACAGCAGGAACTGCAGGTCGCGACGCGAGAGCAGCAGCGAGTCCATGCGTCGCCTCAGCCGTTGACGGGGAAAGCGCGCATCAGGCGCGTCCGGCCTGTTGCGCGAAATGCCAGCCCAGTTCGGCCAGCGGTTTGGCCTGGCGTCCGTATTCGGCCGCCTGCGGGCTGCTGGCGGTTCCTTCCTGCACGCGCTTGGCGATGCCCTGCAGGATCGCGGCGATGCGGAACAGGTTGTAGGCCAGGTAGTAGTTCCAATCGCCGGCCGCGCTGCGGCCGATGCGCCGCTCGTAGGCGGCGACGTATTCTGATTCGCTTGGAATGCCCAGCGCTTGCAGATCCAGTCCGGCCAGTCCGCGCATCGCTCCGCCCGGCGCGATATGCCAGCTCATCAAGTGGTAGGCGAAATCGGCCAACGGGTGCCCCAGCGTGGAAAGCTCCCAGTCGATCACCGCCAGGATGCGCGGTTCGGTGGGATGGAAGATGACGTTGTCCAGCCGGTAGTCGCCGTGCACCAGCGACACCTGCGGATTTTCCTCCTGCGGGATATGCAGCGGCAGCCATTCGATCAGCTTGTCCATGGCCTCGATGCTGCCGGTTTCGCTGGCCCGGTACTGGCGCGTCCAGCGATCGACCTGGCGCGAAAAGTAATTGCCGGCCTTGCCGTAGTCGGCCAATCCCAGCGCGGCGAAGTCGACTTCGTGCAGCGCGGCGATGACGCGGTTGAGTTCGTCGTATAGCGCGGCCCGCTCGGCCGGTTCGATGTCCGGCAGCGATTGCTCCCAAAAGATGCGCCCTTCCACGAAATCCATGACGTAGAAAGCACGCCCTATCACCGATTCGTCCTCGCACAGGCAGTGCATGGCCGCCACCGGAACCGCGCTGCCGGCCAGCGCGGCCTGCAGCCGGAACTCGCGCTCCACCGCATGCGCCGAAGGCAGCAGCTGTGCGACCGGTGCCGGTTTGGAGCGCATCACGTACTGGCGCTTCGGGGTGCTCAGCAGATAGGTCGGGTTGGACTGGCCGCCCTTGAAGCGGGAAACCTGGATCGGTCCCTCGAATCCGGCGATGTGCTGTTGCAGGTACGCGTCCAGGGCTCCTATGTCGAAAGGATCCTGCGTTGCGCCACCGGGCTTCATGCCGCCGGTCATGCGTTCGCCAGGCGCGGCAAAGCGATGGATAGTTGTCGGGTGCGGTGACGCGCGTCTGGCGTGGCCATATGGGGAGCGATCTTTAGTTCTGTATGATGGAACTAAGTTCCTGAATATCGATCCATCGTACTGAGTGGCCCTGCTCTAAACAAGTTAGAGGGGCCGCCGTGCGGTTCATCGGCAGGGCCGCGCGCCTTTCGCAGGCGACGTAATGATCAGCACAGTTCTGTCATCCGGAACTAACCAGAGAGACCGGCAATGGGCAATCCCAAACGCAACCTCGATGCCTTCAGTCCGTCCATCGACGAACGCCACCCGCAGTTCGTCACCGCCATCGCACGCGCTTTCTCAATCCTGCGCTGCTTCGAATTCGGCACCCAGCATTTGGGCAACCAGGAGTTGGCGCGGCGGACCGGCTTGCCCAAGGCCACGGTTTCGCGGCTGACTTTCACTTTGTCTTCGCTCGGCTATCTGACTTATTCGGCGGCGCTGGAGAAATACTCGCTGGGCACGGCCGTGCTGTCGCTCGGACATGCCTTCATGAAAGGCAACGATGTGGTGGCCATCGCCCGTCCGTTGATGCGCGAACTGGCCGAGTACACGCAATCGGCGGTGATGCTGGCTGCCGCCGACGGCATGCGCATGGTGTTGCTGGAGGTTTGCCAGGGCGATCCTACTTTCCAGATGAAGCTGGAACCCGGCGCTCGCGTGCCGCATGGGTCCACCGCGCTGGGCCGTGCCGACCTCGCCTCGCGCCCGCAGGAAGTGTTCGACCGCAATCTGGCCGAGTTCGAGGCCGAATGCGAACCGGGCCTGTGGCCGAAGATCCGCAGCGGCATCGTGCGGGCGCGGCAGGACTACGAGAACTACGGTTTCTGTTTCTCGCTGGGCGATTGGAATCCGGATGTCTTCGCCATCGGCGTTCCCATGGTCTCGGCCGACCGCAGCCGGGTGCTGGCGTTCAATTGCAGCGGGCGCGTGTCGGTGATGACACGGGAGAAGCTGGTGCAGGACTTCGGGCCGAAGCTGGTGTCGCTACGCGACAAGGTTTATGAAATCACCGAAGGAAGGTTCTGACGAATTCGTCTGATTGCCCGGCAGTAGGGCGAATCGCAGTTTCAACGCGGCGGCTCAACGACCTGTGGCTCTTTAGCATTAATGAACCGCTGACTCTCGGACGTCACCTTGCCATTTTTGAAGGTGAGACTAACGTCCATCCAGTGTCCGCCAAAGTAAATCCACATCTCGTCCTCAGCTTCTGTCGCTGCCGTGATAGTTGCTGGTTCACCAGCCACCTCCAGAACGCGCGCCTTCGAGTCGCCTTCGCTCACGTCCGTGTAGGCACGTCCGACTCGTGCTGCATGCGCCCGCGCTTCTTCTTCCGTCAAGACCTGAGACCAGGCAGGCGCGCTAAGCGTCAAAGTTGCTAATAGGAAGGTCTGGACTAAGTGCGTCTTCATTTCGATTGGTCCGCGTTGTCGAATGTAGGTGAAGGCAACGTGTTGTAGGGAGGCATGGGATTATCGCCGGTCGCGGTGGCACCGCTATCCGGCATGGGAAGCTCGACGCAACTAAGAGCATCAGTTGGAGAAGACGACCTAACGGACCCCCTTGATCGCAGCATCCGACTTCTCACGCAACGCACGAATTGCGGACTGGTCAGGCTTTAACTTGGGGAACAATAAATTGTCGGCCACAAACGGAACCCCTACCGCAGACTGGAGCTCGCGTGGTGCCGGCTCCAAAACGACATAGCAATCTCGCGTGATCCTTTTTATGTATTCCGAGTGCTGCAGATTCGTGAATTGAACTTCACGATTCTTCCATTCTCCGGAAATTACCTCTCGGACTCGTGCGCGATACCTATACCAGAAGTCAAACGGTACGCAGTTGTGGTCGTCTCCGCACCCAGGATAAAAATCTGTGAACTCAACTTCTAATACCTCGATCCGCAGAACGATTGATCCGAGGGGCGCCTCGTAAGCTGCAGGCTCAGACTTCGACTGTGCAGATGCTGAGCTTGCGAATCCACCAAGCGTTGTCGCTAGAGCCAAAAATACCAGCAATCTAATCGTAACGATCAAGACTATCTCCTGGACGCTCACAGGCGGGCTGCGCATGGCATCCAATATATTCGCGAAAAACGGCGTCAGAGTCACTTAATGCGCGAAATGTATATGACACCGTTTTCGATCACTCGCTTATCCTTTTATCCGCGCTTGCCATCTCGCGTTGGCCAGAACAACTTTACAAAGAAATAAGCGGCCAGCCATGCAAAAAAATTGAAAGTGGCAACCAGATGATCATCGAGAGGCCCAGAGCCCAACTCAGATAGTCAGGGTGTGTTGCTCTAGCAAGGGCTATGTCCGACAAGTACCAGGGCGTAAACACAACAGCAAGGAAAATGGCTAAAGCAACCAGCCCAACCAGTATTTTCCTTGGGATTGACTCGACGATGGCCAATCTTGCCAATACGGACTTGATGATCATCCTGGGTCCAGAATTTCTCCAACTCGGATCATAAGCGTAATGGCCTTCTGGATTGCCCTGGGCATATTGCGACCAAGCCACTGCCTACCAGATCGGATGCGCTGATGAAATTGATGGGTTTGCGCCCATACCAACGCGCCGTCAAAGCCAACGATCACCGCTTGCGCAAGACTTAGCCGCACCCAAAAAACAATTAGGGCCGCCTTGCGGCAGCCCTAAATGCTTGGATCAAATGGCGTCCCCACGGGGATTCGAACCCCGGTGTCCACCGTGAAAGGGTGGTGTCCTAGGCCTCTAGACGATGGGGACGCGGTGAAACTTGTTCCCTACCCCGAACAGGCCTAATTGCCGGGATATTGGTGGAGCCAGGCGGGATCGAACCGCCGACCTCCTGCATGCCATGCAGGCGCTCTCCCAGCTGAGCTATGGCCCCACGGGCTGGAAGGAGCGGAATTCTAGCTACCGCCCACGCATCGCGCAAGCTCTGTGACCAAGAAAGATGACTATTGTTTTCAGGTTCGGCGCCGTGTAGAGGCGCCTCGCAGCGTCTTTCAGTCCGCCGTAGCCACTTCCGCCACGTTTTCCTCGTAGCGGCGCAGCGTGGCCACGCCATGGCCGCGCTCGGCCAGGTATTCCAGCCATTTGCCCAGGAAGGTATTCATGCGCATGCGGTGGCCGATCAGCTCGGCCGGCGGCGGGTACATGCCGATCGCGTCCTGCCAGCGGCGGCCCACGTAGCAGTGCGTGGCCTCGGCCTGGCGCGCGTCGCGGTACACGCGCACGAAGGCCGAAGGGTCCTGTTCGCCGGTCTGCGTATCCCGCAGGCCGTAGGTGAGGCGAAGCTCCACCGTGTAGCGATGGGTCTCGATCACATCCAGATACAGATCCAACCCGTCGCCGATGCTGGACACATAACGCTCCTCCACCAGATCGCCCGGGGCGAACAACCGGGTCAGCCTGTTGTGGTTCTCCGCGTACAGCGCCATCAGCCAACCGAAACGGTTGAGTTTGGGGATGTTCGCAGTGCGGGCGACGGCTTGAGCCATGGCCCGATCCTACACGTTGAATAGCGATTTCGGCAGCATTGACGGATCGCGCAGAACGGCCTAATTTAAGATTCCTCCGCACGCCGTTCGGCCTGCGCGAATCCGCCGGCCTTCCTCCTGCGCCGGCCCGCCCTCCCCGCCTAGAACATCTCCCGCTGCAGTCCCAGCGTGGACATCACCTTGCTCGCGATTTCCTCGATGGACGTATGGGTGGTGCTCAGCGTGGGAATACGCTCCATCTGGAACATGCGCTCGGCCGCCAGCACTTCGCTCTTGCAGGTTTCCAGCTTGGCGTAGGCGGAATTGGGGCGGCGTTCCTGGCGGATCTGCTGCAGTCGCTCCGGGTCGATGGTCAGGCCGAACAGCTTGCGCCGGTGCGCACGCAGGCGGGCCGGCAGGCGGTCGGTCTCCAGGTCCTGGTCGGTGAGTGGATAATTGGCCGCGCGGATGCCGTAGTGCAGCGCCAGGTAGACGCAGGTGGGGGTTTTGCCCGCGCGCGAGACCGCCACCAGGATCAGATCGGCTTCGTCGTAGTTGATGGCGATGCCGTCGTCGTGGGTCAAGGCGTAGTTCATCGCGTTGATGCGGCGGTGGTAGCTCTCGAAATTCACCAATCCATGCGCCTGCCCCACCCGGGATTGGCGCAGGGCGCCCAGTTCCCTCTCCATCGGGTCGATGAAGGGTGCGAACACGTCCAGCATCAACGCCCCGCTTTCGGCCAGCACCTCGCTGATGGCAGGGTCCACGTTGGAGTGGATGACGATGGGCCGGGCCTCGTGGCGCTGGCCGGCGGCGCGGATGCGTTCGGCCGCTTCGTGCGCCTTTAGCGGGTCGTCGACGAAGGAAATGCGGTCGGTGACGAAACTGAACCCGCTGAACTGGGTCAGCAGGCTGTGGCCGATGGTTTCGGTGGTGATCCCGGTACCGTCGGAGACATAGAACACAGGCCGCACGTTGGACATCGATACCACTCCCTTGTCAACATGAAAACACTGGAAAATCAAGCTTGTCTGGGCTTGTCTTGCACTGCATCATAGCGATTCTTCCCATGGACACGGCCCTCGCCGTTGCTCTTCGGCGAGGCGCACGACCGCTTCGGAGCACTGCGCTTGAACCAGAATATCTTGTGGTTGCACGACCTGCGTCTGGCCGATCTGGCCCGCGTGGGCGGCAAGAACTCCTCGTTGGGCGAAATGATCGGCCAGTTGGCCAATCTGGGGGTGTCGGTCCCAGGCGGTTATGCGACCACCTCGGAGGCCTTCAAGGATTTCATCGCCCATAACGACCTGTCCAAGCGCATTTTCGACAAACTGGCCACGCTGGATGTCGAGGACGTGGACTCGCTGACGATCGCCGGCAAGGAAATCCGCGACTGGGTGATCGAAGCGCCACTGCAGCCGCAGCTGGAAGCCGATATCCGCACTGCCTACGCGCAGTTGGCCGCCGACAACGGCGGTGGCGACATCGCTGTGGCGGTGCGTTCCTCGGCCACCGCCGAGGACCTGCCCGACGCCAGCTTCGCCGGCCAGCAGGAAACCTTCCTAAACGTTTCCGGCGCAGACGACGTGGTGCGCAAGGTCAAGGAAGTCTTCGCCAGCCTCTACAACGACCGCGCCATCGCATACCGCGTGCATCACGGTTTCAAGCACGAAGACGTGTTCCTGTCGGCCGGCGTGCAGTTGATGGTGCGTTCGGACGTCGGCGCTTCGGGCGTGCTGTTCACTCTGGACACCGAATCGGGCTTCCGCGACGTGGTTTTCGTCACTTCCAGCCTGGGCCTGGGCGAGATGGTCGTGCAGGGCGCCGTCAACCCCGACGAGTTCTACGTCTACAAACCCACCCTGCAGGCCGGCAAGCCGGCGATCCTGCGGCGCTCGCTGGGCAGCAAGCTGCTGCGCATGGTCTATTCCGACCAGCCCGGCGAGCGGGTGAAGATCGAGGACACGCCGGCCGAGCTGCGCAACAAGTTCTCCATTTCCGACGAAGACGTGCAGGCCCTGTCCCGGCAGGCGCTGACCATCGAAAAGCACTACGGCCGCCCGATGGACATCGAGTGGGCCAAAGACGGCGTCAGCGGCAAGCTGTTCATCGTGCAGGCGCGCCCGGAGACCGTGAAATCGCGCGCCAAGGCAACGCAGATCGAGCGCTACCACCTGCTGGAACGCGGTGAGGTGATCGCCGAAGGCCGTGCCATCGGCCAGAAGATCGGCAGCGGCGTGGCGCGCGTGGTGCGCAGCCTGGCCGACATGAACCGCGTGCAGCCCGGCGACGTGCTGGTGGCCGACATGACTGATCCGGATTGGGAGCCAGTGATGAAACGGGCCTCGGCCATCGTCACCAACCGCGGCGGCCGCACCTGCCACGCGGCCATCATCGCCCGCGAATTGGGCGTGCCGGCAGTGGTCGGCACCGGCAACGCGCTGGACCACATCGAGGACGGCAAGGAAGTCACGGTGAGCTGCGCCGAAGGCGACACCGGCTTCATCTACGGCAGCACGTTGAAGTTCGAGCGCATCACCACCGACCTGACCGACATGCCACCCGCTCCGCTCAAGATCATGATGAACGTGGCCAACCCGGAGCGCGCATTCGACTTCGGCCAGCTGCCCAACGCCGGCATCGGCCTGGCGCGTTTGGAAATGATCATCGCCAGCCACATCGGCGTGCACCCCAACGCCTTGCTGGAATACGACCGCCAGGACTCGGAGACCAAGCGCAAGATCGACGCGAAAACCGCCGGTTATGCCGACCCGGTCAGCTTCTACGTGGACCGCTTGGCAGAGGGCATCGCCACCATCACCGCTTCGGTGGCGCCCAATCCAGTGATCGTTCGCCTGTCCGACTTCAAGTCCAACGAGTACGCCAACCTGATCGGCGGCAGCAACTACGAGCCGCACGAAGAGAATCCGATGATCGGCTTCCGTGGCGCCAGCCGCTATGTCGATCCCTCGTTCGAGCCCGCGTTCGCGCTGGAATGCAAGGCCGTTCGCAAGGTGCGCAATGAAATGGGCCTGGACAATCTGTGGGTGATGATTCCGTTCGTACGCACGCTGGATGAAGGCCGCAAGGTGATCGAGGTGCTTGCCAAACATGGCCTCAAGCGCGGCGAAGACGGCTTGAAGATCATCATGATGTGCGAAGTGCCGTCGAACGCGCTGTTGGCCGACGACTTCCTGGATATCTTCGATGGCTTCTCCATCGGCTCCAACGACCTGACCCAACTCACCCTGGGCCTGGACCGCGATTCGAGCATCGTCGCGCACCTGTTCGACGAACGCGATCCGGCGGTGAAGAAGCTGTTGTCGATGGCGATCAAGAGCGCCAAGGCCAAGGGAAAATACGTGGGCATCTGCGGCCAGGGTCCGTCCGACCATCCCGATCTTGCGGATTGGTTGATGCAGGAAGGCATCGAGTCGGTTTCGCTGAATCCCGACACCGTGGTCGACACTTGGCTGCGGTTGGCCAAGCTCAAGGCGCAATGATGCAAGCTAAGCAGCCCGTCGCCACGCCCGGCGAGATCGTCAAGGACATCCGCGGCATCGACTGGCTGCAGTTGCTGGAAACCTGGGGCCTAAAGCTGTTGGCGGCCACGGTCATCTTCCTGGTCGGCATGTGGCTGGCCAGGAGGCTGAGCCTGGGCCTGGAGCGCGTGATGGGCCGCGCCCATGTGGACTCCACGCTCTCGGGGTTCCTGCGCAGGACCAGCTACGCCGCGATGATGGTGCTGGTGCTGGTGACGGCCCTGACTTCGCTGGGGGTGAACCCGACTTCGATGCTCGCGGTGTTGGGCGCTGCCGGCCTTGCGGTGGGGTTGGCGTTGAAGGATTCGCTGTCCAACATCGCTTCGGGCGTCATGTTGATCGTCTTGCGCCCGTTCCGCGTGGGCGACCATGTGATCGCGGCCGGACAGGAGGGCGTGGTGCTGGAAGTGCGCATCTTCCAGACCCGGCTTCGCGCATTCGACCAGCGCCTGATCATCCTGCCCAACAGTGAAGTGACCACCGCTCCGATCATCAATTACAGCTCGCTTCCGACCCGCCGCATGGAAATCGTCGTCGGGATAGGTTACGACGACGACTTGAAACGGGCGCAACAGATCCTGCTGGACATCGCCCGCGCCAATCCGCTGATCCTCAAGGACCCGGCGCCGTTCGTGCAAGTGACCAACCTGGGCGAAAGCAGCGTGGAGCTCAAGCTTTACGCCTTTGCGAAGAACGCTGATTTCGGCGATGCCAAGAGCCAGGTCACCGAATCGGTGCGTACAGACATCATCGGCAACGGTCTGAATATTCCTTACCCGCAGCGCGATCTGCACGTCTACCATCACAACGCCGACGGCACGCCGCTGACCGAGATCATCACCCGTTCGGTGGCCGACGACGGCGACGTGGCGGCTGCTCCCAAAGCCTGAGATACCAGCGCCGAAACGAGTCTTTGCGTAGGAGCGACGTAAGTCGCGAAACGACCAAATCGGGCCAGCATCTTTCGCGACTTACGTCGCTCCTACGACGAGGTCAGCCAGCCAACTCGGCCAGGTGCTTGCGGTAGTGGCGCAGCTCTTCGATCGAATCGCGCACGTCGCTGAGCGCGGTGTGCGCCGATTGCTTGCGTACGCCTTCCAGCACGTTCGGCGCCCAGCGCCTCGCCAGTTCCTTCAGTGTGCTGACGTCCAGGTTGCGGTAGTGGAAGTATTTCTCCAGCCGCGGCATCAGCCGGTGCAGGAAGCGGCGGTCCTGGCAGATCGAGTTGCCGCACATCGGCGAGGCATTGGCCGGCAGCCATTCGGCCAGGAACGCCACCGTATGGGCCTCGGCCTGGCCCAGCGTGACCGTGCTTTCGACCACCCGCTTCCACAGCCCCGAACGGGTGTGCTGGGCGCGGTTCCAGTCGTCCATGGCTTCCAGCACCGCCACAGGATGGGCGATGGCGAACTCGGGGCCTTCGGCCAGCACGTTCAATTGCGAATCGGTCACCACCGTGGCGATCTCGATGATGGAGTCCTGGCCGGTATCGAGCCCGGTCATTTCCAGGTCGATCCAGATCAGGCGGTCGCTATTGGGATTGTTGGCTGACATGCGTCGGTCTTGGTCCTTGGGGCTGCGCATCGCCGTTGGCGAGCGTGTTTTGCGGAAAGATCGCATTGTGACGCATCATAACGCAGCTCCCCACGGGCACAGGCAATGCTCCAGAACAGCGACCAGTACACTCACTACGCCACGCTCACCGCGATGCTGGCGCCGGCTTTCTTCCTCACGGCGACCGCTTCGCTGCTGCTTTCGGCCAATAACCGGCTGGCCAGGATCATTGACCGCGCGCGTTCGTTGCTCAAGGAACTGCACACCCTGGACGACCCGCTGCAGCGTGCGCTCTACGAACAGCGCATCGCATTGCAGCGCCGGCGCAGCCTGATCATCCTGCGCGCAGGGCAGTTGCTGTACGGCGCCATCAGCCTGTTCGTGGGCACCAGCCTGGCGGTGGCCGCGGACAACCTGCTGGCGCACAGGCTGGGCATGCTTCCCACCTTGCTGGCGGCATTGGGCGTGCTGGCGATGTTCGCCGCCAGCCTGCTGCTGGCGCGCGAATCGACCCTGGCGGTCAAGGCGGTCAACGAGGAAATGGACCACCGCCATATCGCCAAGCGCGAACCCGACGGGCCTTCAGTCCAGTAGCGGCTTGCCGCGCTTGGCCCGGAAATAATTGGTCAGGCGGCGAGAGGCTTCATCGGCCAGCAATCCCGACACGACTTCGACCCGATGGTTGTGGCGCGGATCGGCCAGCAAGTCGAACACGCTGCCGCAGGCGCCGGTCTTGGGATCGCTGGCTGCGTACACCAATCGCGCCACGCGGGCATGGACCATCGCCATCGCGCACATGGCGCACGGCTCAAGGGTCACGTAGAGCGTGCTGCCGATCAGGCGATGGTTGCCCAGCTTCGCACCGGCACGGCGCATGGCCACGATCTCGGCATGCGCGCTGGGGTCGTGTTCTGCAAGGTTGCGGTTCCAGCCTTCGCCCAGGATTTCGCCGTCGGCGCCGATGAGCACCGCACCGACCGGTATTTCGTCGTCTTCGCGCTCGGCTCTGTCCGCGAGCGCGAGCGCATGGCGCATCCAGGTTTCGTCGTCCTGCGCAGACATCACTCCCACTCGATGGTCGCCGGCGGCTTGCCGCTGATGTCGTAGACCACGCGCGAGATGCCGCGCAGTTCGTTGATGATGCGGTTGGACACCGTGCCCAGGAAATCGTACGGCAGATGCGCCCAGTGCGCGGTCATGAAGTCGATGGTCTCCACCGCGCGCAGCGCGATTACCCACTCGTAGGCGCGCGCATCGCCGACCACGCCCACCGACTTCACCGGCAGGAACACGGCGAACGCCTGGCTGGTCTTGTCGTACAAGTCGGCCTTGCGCAGTTCCTCGATGAAGATCGCGTCGGCCTGGGCCAGCAGTTCGGCGTACTCGCGCTTCACTTCGCCCAGGATGCGCACGCCCAGGCCGGGGCCCGGGAACGGATGGCGATAGACCATGGCGCGCGGCAAGCCCAGTTCGACGCCCAGACGCCGCACTTCGTCCTTGAACAGCTCCCGCAACGGTTCCACCAGGCCCATCTTCATGTGTTCGGGCAGGCCGCCGACGTTGTGGTGGCTCTTGATCACATGCGCCTTGCCGGTCTTGCTGCCGGCAGATTCGATGACGTCCGGATAGATCGTGCCCTGCGCCAACCAGTTGGCGTTGGCCAGCTTGCCGGATTCCTCGTCGAAGATCTCCACGAACAGGTTGCCGATGATCTTGCGCTTGGCTTCCGGGTCGGCCACGCCTTCCAGCGCCTTGAAATAGCGCTCGGCCGCATTCACGCGGATCACTTTGACGCCCATGTGTTCGGCGAACATCGCCATCACCTGGTCGCCTTCCTGCCAGCGCAGCAGGCCGGTATCCACGAACACGCAGGTCAGCTGCTCGCCGATGGCCTTGTGCAGCAGCGCCGCGACCACTGACGAATCGACGCCGCCAGAGAGCCCCAGGATCACTTCGTCCGTTCCGACCTGTGCGCGCACGCGCTCGATCTGGTCGTCGATGATGTTGGCTGCCGTCCACAAGGTAGCGCAGCCGCAGATATCGACCACGAAGCGGCGCAGCAGCGCCTGGCCCTGCAGCGTGTGGGTGACTTCCGGATGGAACTGTACGCCGTACCAGCGCTTGTCTTCGTTCGACATCGCGGCGACCGGAATGCGGTCGGTCACGGCGGTGATGGTGAAACCGGGAGGCGCTTCGGAAACGTGGTCGCCGTGGCTCATCCATACATTCAGGCGCGGCGGCTTGCCGGCGTGGTCGTTGAGGCCCTTGAACAGCGCGTCGGGCGCGATGACTTCCACTTCGGCATGGCCGAATTCGCGTGCGTCGGCCGCTTCGGTGGCGCCGCCAAGCTGCGCGGCCAGCGTTTGCATGCCGTAACAGATGCCGAGAATCGGCAGGCCGGAATCGAACACTTGCTGCGGCGCGGCCGGGGCGCCCGCTTCGGTCGTGGATTCCGGGCCGCCCGACAGGATGATGCCCTTGGCGCCATAGGCCGCGATTTCCGCAGGGTCGTGGTCCCAGGCCCAGATTTCGCAGTACACACCGATTTCACGGATGCGCCGCGCGATCAGCTGCGTGTATTGCGCGCCGAAATCTAGGATGAGGATCTTGTCGGTGTGGATGTTGGTCATTGAGATAGAAACTAGTGATGAGGAACGAGGAACGAGTGAAAGCGCTGTCGCGGATGGAGAAAGAGGAACTCGGAAATTCGTTCCTCGTTCCTCTCCACTCGTTTCTCGCTACTAACCCATCCGATAATTAGGCGGTTCCTTGGTGATCTGCACGTCATGCACATGGCTTTCGCGCTGGCCCGCGCCGGTGATGGTGACGAAGCTGGGCTTCTTCTGCATCTCCTCGATGGTGGCGCAACCCACGTAGCCCATGGTGGCGCGCAGCCCGCCGACCAGCTGATGGATGATGTTGCCAACCGGCCCGCGATACGGCACGCGACCTTCGATGCCTTCGGGCACCAGCTTGTCTGCGTCGCTGGAATCCTGGAAGTAGCGGTCCTTGCTGCCCTTCTCCATCGCACCCAGGCTGCCCATGCCGCGGTAGCTCTTGTAGCTGCGGCCCTGGAACAATTCCACTTCGCCCGGCGCTTCCTCGGTGCCGGCCAGCAGGCCGCCGATCATCACTGTCGATGCGCCGGCGACTATCGCCTTTCCGATGTCGCCCGAATAGCGGATGCCCCCATCGGCGATCAGCGGAATGCGGTCCTGCAGTGCCTCGGCCACCATCGACACTGCCGTGATCTGCGGAACGCCGACGCCGGCAACCATACGCGTGGTGCAGATGGAACCGGGACCTACGCCGACCTTCACCGCATCGGCACCCGAATCCATCAGCGCCAGCGCCGCATCGCCGGTGACGATGTTGCCGCCTATCACCTGCAATTGCGGGAAGCGTTTCTTGATCCAGGCCACGCGGTCCAGCACGCCTTGCGAATGGCCATGCGCGGTGTCGACGATGACCACATCAACGCCGGCCGTCACCAGGGCTTCCACGCGCTGTTCGGTGTCGCCGCCCACGCCAAGCGCCGCGCCCACCAACAGGCGCGTGGCGCTGTCCTTGGCTGCGTTGGGGTTGTCGGTTTTCTTCTGGATGTCCTTGACCGTGATCAAGCCGCGCAGCTCGAACGCGTCGTTGACCACCAGGATCTTTTCGATGCGGTTTTTGTGCAGCAGTTGCAGCACTTCGCCGTCGCTGGCGCCTTCGCGCACGGTGATCAGGCGATCCTTCTTGGTCATGATGTGGCGGACCGGATCGTCCAGCTTGGTCTCGAAACGCATGTCGCGGCTGGTGACGATGCCCAGCAGTTGGCCGCCATCGACCACCGGCACGCCGGAGATGTTGCGCGCCCGGGTCAGCGCCAGCACGTCGCCGATGGTGGTTTCCGGACCGACGGTGAAAGGATCCTTGATGACGCCGGCCTCGAATTTCTTGACCTTGGCCACTTCGGCCGCCTGCTGTTCGACGCTGAGATTCTTGTGCAGGATGCCGATGCCGCCCAGCTGGGCCATGGCGATGGCCAGGCGCGCTTCGGTGACGGTGTCCATGGCGGCCGAGACGATAGGCAACTTGAGCCGCAGGTCGCGGGTCAGGCGCGTGCCGAGGTCGACATCCTTGGGTAGGACAAGGGAATGCGCGGGGACGAGGGAAACATCGTCGTAGGTAAGAGCTTCAGCCTGGATGCGTAGCATCGGCGGACCCGTTTGGTGGGGAAGCGCGTAATTGTACCCTTTGGGTGCTGAAATATCCTAGTTCGGTACAGCCCGAAACATAGCGTTTCGGTAGCGACGGGCATCTGATAAGCCCCAATTCTAATTTCTACTGAGTCGCAGCCTCTGCCGCTTCCAGCGTGTTCTGCATCAGCGTGGCCACGGTCATCGGCCCTACCCCGCCCGGAACCGGGGTGATCCAGCTGGCGCGCTGGGCGGCTGCGTCGAAACCCACATCGCCAACCAGGCTGCCGTCCTCCAGCCGATTGATGCCCACGTCGATGACCACCGAGCCGGGCTTGACCCATTCCCCGGGAATGAGGCCGGGACGGCCTGCGGCCACCACCAGGATGTCCGCATCGCGCACCCGCGCCTCCAGCACCGCCGCGGGGGTGAACTTGTGGCAGCTGGTCACCGTGCAGCCGGCGATCAGCAGCTCCAGCGCCATCGGCCGGCCCACATGGTTGCTGACCCCAACGATGGTCGCGTTCTGGCCGCGCACCGGCTTGTCGGTGTAGCCCAGCAGGGTGGTGATGCCGCGCGGGGTACAGGGCCGCAGACCGAACTCGCGCAGGGCCAGGTGGCCGACGTTTTCGGGGTGGAAGCCGTCCACGTCCTTGCGCGGGTCGATGCGGTGGATCAGACGGCTGGCGTCGGCAATGCCGGGCAGCGGCAGTTGCACCAGGATGCCGTGGACTTTGGGGTCGGCATTGAGCCTGTCGATCAGGGCCAACAGCTCCTGCTCGGAGGTGCCAGCCGGCAAATCGTGGTCGAAAGCCGCGATACCCACCTTCTCGGCCGCGCGGCGCTTGTTGCGCACGTACACAGTGGAGGCCGGGTCGCCGCCCACCAGCACCACCGCCAAGCCGGGACGCGACAGGCCCGCGGCGACGCGGGCGTCGACCTTGGCCTTGAGCTCGTCGAGCAGGTTCTCGGCGATGCGGCGGCCGTCGAGAATACGGGCGGTGTGGGGAGCTGCTGGGGTCATCAAGGGCGGCGGTGTAAAGTCGTTGGACCCTATTGTCCCCGATTCAGCCATGTCCGACACCACCGAACTCGAAGCCGCCGCCTTCCGCCGCCTGCTGCAGCACCTCAACGTCGAACGCAGCGACGTGCAGAACATCGATCTGATGATCCTGGCCGGCTTCTGCCGCAACTGCCTGTCCGACTGGTACCGCGAGGCCGCCGAAGCCTCCGGCCAGCCGATCAGCAAGGACCAGGCGCGCGAACGTGTCTATGGCATGCCGTTCGCCGAATGGAAGGCGAAATTCCAGCGGGAAGCCACTCCTGAGCAACTTGCCGCCTTTGCCGAAGCGCAGCGGCGCCACGGCTGATGCGGCGGCTGGGCAAGTTGATGCTCAGCGCCGCTGCACTGGCGGCACTGATCTACGTGGGTATCTGCGCCCTGCTTTTTTTCCAACAGCGCCAGATGATCTACTACCCAGGCGCAACCCGGGTGGAGGCGCAAGCGACCGACTACAGCCTGGTTCGCGACGGCGTCACCTTGCGCGGTTGGCGCCTGAACCCCGGCAAGAACCGCGCGCTGATCTACTTCGGCGGCAATGCCGAACGCCTGGAAGCCTCGCGCGAGGAGTTCGCCCGGCTGTTTCCCGACCGCACCGTCTACTTGCTTGCTTATCGCGGCTACGGCGCCAGCGAAGGCGCCCCGGACCAGGTCGCCCTGCTCGGAGACGCACTGGCGCTGTACGACCACGTGAGCGCGCAACATCCAGAAGCGCCCATCGCCGTTATCGGCCGCAGCCTGGGCAGCGGTGTGGCCAGTTATGTCGCCTCGCGCCGTCCGGTGGAAAGGCTCGCAGTGGTGACCCCGTTCGACAGCCTCGCCGCGGTGGGGCAATCCCATTACCCCGCGTTCCCGGTGCGCTGGCTGATGCGCGATCGCTACGAATCCACCCGCTACCTACCGCTCTACCACGGACCGCTGCTTGTGCTGCGTGCCGGCCGGGACGAAGTGATTCCATCGGCCAATACCGACAAGTTACTGGCCTCGCTGAAGGACAAACCGCAGGTGATCGATTTCCCGCAAGCCGATCACAACGATATTTCGCAGGATCCACGTTATGCAGATGCCCTGCGGGATTTTCTGCGCTAACTGACTAAAGAAAATATCAAATGTCATCCCGAGCGCAGCGAGGGATCTGCTGTTTCGCAGGCGGCAGCAGATCCCTCGCTACGCTCGGGATGACAGATTAAGGGGTGACCGGGCCTTCTTAACCGGTGCGCGAATCCGGGTCAGGACTGTTGATGATGTCCGCCGTTTCCTTGCTCAACGCCTGACCCTCGCGCTTGGGCGTGGTGAACGGCGTGGGCGTGGGCTTGGGCGCGTTGCCCAGCACCATGGGAACTCCAGCGCGGACGTCGCCTGCGGCCATCTCCAACTCGAAACGCTCGGCGTCGCGGCGCCGGATCTCGGTGGCGATGCGTGCCGCTTCGTCCTCCGCCACACCCAACTCGACCAATGCCGCCGCGCCGAACTCCACCGCCGATTCGAAAGTCTCGCGGATCTGGTAGTCCACGCCCGCATTGATCAATTCCAGCGAATGCTCGCGGTCATAGGACCGCACCAGCAGCCGTGCCTGCGGAAACTGCGACTTGGCCAACCCAACGATGCGCGTGGCGGCGACCTTGTCGTCGATGCAAACGGCGATCGCGCGCGCGGTGTCGGCGCCCGAAGCGTGCAGCACGTCCAGCCGCGTGCCGTCGCCGTAGTAGATCTTGAAACCGAACTCCTCGGCGCTGCGGATCATCTCGATGTCGGTGTCGATGATGGTCACGTCCACGTCGCGGGCCAGCAGCGACTGGCTCATCACCTGGCCGAAGCGGCCGAAGCCGATGATCAGCACGCTGCCGCTCAAGCCGCGCGCCTGGTCGATGCCTTCCATGGATTCCTGCGCCTTGGGCATGACGCGCCTGAGCACGATCACGAAGAACGGCGTCAGCACCATCGACAACACGACGATGGCGGTGAGGTTGGCGTTGACCGTGGCATCGATCACCCGGGCCGCGGCGGCCGCTGAAAACAGCACGAACGCGAACTCGCCGCCCTGCGCCATCAATACCGCCCTGTCCAGCGCTTCGCGATGGGGGCTACGGGTCGCGCGCGCCACTGCGTAGATACACAACGCTTTCACCGCCATCATTGCCAGCACGCCCGACGCGATCAGCGGCCAGTTGCGCGCCACCACGCCCAGGTCGAGCGACATGCCCACGCTGAGGAAAAACAGCCCCAACAGGATGCCGCGGAAAGGCTCGATGTCCGCCTCGATCTGGTGGCGGAAAGTGGATTCGGACAACAGCACTCCGGCCAGGAACGCGCCCATCGCCATGGACAACCCGCCGATCTGCATCAACAGCGCTGACCCCAATACCACCAGCAACGCCGCCGCGGTCATCACCTCGCGCGCCTTGGCGCTTGCCAGAATCCGGAACAACGGATTGAGCAGCCAGATGCCTGCAGCAATGAGTCCGGCAAGACTGGCCACGCCGATACCCACGCTCAGCCACCTGGAGCCATCGGCATGGTCGGGCACTACCGGCGACATGAAGGCCACGATTGCCAACAACGGCACGATCAACAGATCCTCGAACAGCAGGATCGATACGATCTTCTGCCCGCGTGGCAGCGCGATGTCGCCACGCTCGCCCAGCAACTGCATGACGATGGCGGTGGAAGTGAGCACGAATCCGGCCGCGCCCACGAACGAGACCGGCACGCTGAGGCCATAGGTCAGTCCGACCCCTGTCAGCGCAATCGTGCATACCGCGATCTGCAGGCTGCCCAGTCCGAAGATCTGTCGGCGCAGGCTCCACAAGTGCGAGGGCCGCATCTCCAGGCCGATGACGAACAGGAACATCACCACGCCCAGCTCGGCCACGTGCAGGATGGATTGCGGGTCGGAGAACCAGGCCAGGCCGAAGGGTCCGATCACCAACCCGGCCGCCAGATAGCCCAGCACCGAGCCCAGGCCCAGGCGCCGGAACAGAGGCACGGCCACTACGGCCGCGCCCAACAGGGCGACGACCTTGATCAGATCGCTGGAGACGGCTTCGGTGGCCAAACGGGATTTCCTGCGGCGGGCATTACAGGTTAACCGCTGCCAGCCGCGATTCCGAGTCCGGTCGGAGCTTTCAGTGTTCCGTACGCGGCATTCTGCGCAAAGCGATGCTTTCCCAAGCCGCGACCAGGACCATCACGCCGGTGGTGGCGGTGCCTAAAGCCAGCGCCGACAACTGATGCGCGAATGCGAAAGGCGCCAGCACCGCCAAAAGCAAAAGCCCCGCCAGATGCGACAACGGCGGCAGCCTGCGGTCGTTCGATACCCATTTGAACAAGGCGTTGCCCAGCAGATACAGCGCCGGGCCGGCAAGAATGACCGCGATGCCCATGGTTTCGGCGTGGCCGGGATGCACCAGCACGATCTCATCGGCCACCGCGCAAACGATGATGCCGGCGATGATCAGCAGATGCAGGTAGGTGTAGGCCAAACGCGCGATGCGGCCTGGATCGTCGGAATGGGCGATGCGATGGCTGGCGCGTTCGGAGGCGGTGTCGAAATACATCCACCACATGGCCACGCTGCCCAGGAACGAAACCAGGAAGGCGGTCACCGTGGCGGCGTTGCTTGGCAGTCCGGCGAAAGTCGCTCCGGTCACCAGAATGGATTCGCCCAATGCGATGATCACGAACAGCCCGCAACGCTCGGCCAGATGGCCGCCATCCACGTTCCATTCGCTGGTGGTCGAACGACTCAGCCCCGGCACCCAGAAGGCGACCGATGGCGACACGTATTCGATGGCGATCGCTACCAGCCAAAGGCCGGTGCGCATCGTGCCCTGCTCGAACCCGCCCCATACCCAGAACAGTCCCGACACCAGGAACCAGATCAGGATGCGCAGGAAATTGCGCGTTTGCGCGGCCCCTTCGCCGCGCAATGCCCACAGCATGAACGCCGTGCGGCCCACTTGCATCGCCGCGAAAACACAAGCGAACAGCAGGCCTTTTTCGACGAATGCTTCCGGAATGGAAGACGACATCAGCAGCCCGCCCAGCATCAGCGCGAACAGCATGACCCGCACCGGCACTTTCTCCGGGTCCAGCCAGTTAGTGACCCAGGAGGTGAATATCCACAGCCACCACACCGCCATCAGCAGCATCAGCGTATGCAGCGCGCCGGTCGGCGTCAGATGGGCCAGCAGGCCGTGCGACAACTGGGTGACGGCGAAAACGAACACCAGATCGAAGAACAGCTCGACCATGGAGACCTTGCCGCTGTCGTGTTCCCCGCGTTTGCGCAGCAACGAACGGGAATGGGTGCTCACTCTGCCGGCCTCCCCGCGGACCCGTAGCCCCGCATCAACGGCCGCGACCTTTCCAGGCCAGCAGCCACGCGCCCAGCACGGGAATGGCGAAGATCACCGCCTGGATAGGCAACTCTTCCTGCAGCGAATACCCGTGCGACATGCCGGTGCGCAAGTTCCATAACGTCGCCAGCAGCCAGATTATGGTGAATATCCATGCGGTGGTGCTGCGCTTGGCGGGCTTGGTCAACCACATGGCCAAGGCCATGAACACCAGACCGGTCACGATGAAGATGAGGGTACGCATAGCCAACTCCCCAGTTGAGTGATCTTCGTGCCAACGATATCGGATTTCCTGCTGTAGAAGCCGGATCAGCCCGCGCAAAATTCCTGATAGTCGATGTAACCCGGGAACGGTCTGCCCGGCGCGCAAACCACGCAATCGGGATCCGGCCGCAGCCGCATTTCCCGGAAACGCATCGCCAGCGCATCGAAATGCAACAGGCGGCCGGTCAGCGGCTCGCCGATGCCCAGCAACAACTTGATCGCCTCGTTGGCCTGCAGCAGGCCGATCACGCCAGGCAGCACCCCCAGCACACCGGCCTCGGCGCAGCTGGGTGCGAATTCGGCAGCAGGCGGCTCCGGGAACAGGCAGCGGTAGCAAGGCGCCCGTCCGCGGTGGCGGCCGGCGTCGAACACGCTTGCCTGCCCCTCGAAACGTTGCACCGCCCCGTATACCAGCGGCTTGGCCAGTTTCACGCAGGCGTCGTTGAGCAGGTAACGCACGGGAAAATTGTCTGCGCCGTCGATCACGACATCCACATCCGCCAGCAGGCGTTCGACATTGCCGGCCACGACACGCTCGGCCACCGCTTCGATCCTGGTACGGGGATTCAATGCGGAAAGCGCAATCCGGGCCGAGCCGACTTTCGCTTCGCCTATCCGTGCATCGGTATGCAGGATCTGCCGCTGCAGGTTGCTGCGGTCCACCACATCGTCGTCGGCGATGCGCAGGTGGCCGACTCCCGCCGCCGCAAGGTAGAACGCCGCCGGCGAGCCCAAGCCGCCGGCGCCGATCAGCAGTATCCGCGACGCCTCGAGTTTGCGCTGACCCTCCACGCCCACTTCCTGCAGCCGCAGATGGCGCGAATAACGGTCCATGAAATCGGCTTCGTCGGGGTCCATGTGCGGCTTCACCGCCGGCAGACCTTCGGACATCCAGCGCGTGGTACCGCCGGCTACTGAAGATAGATTCAGATAGCCCGCTTGGCTGAGGAAGGCAGCCGACTGCAGGGAACGGGTGCCGCCCTGGCAGATCAGCAGGATCTCTGCGCTGCGCTCGGGCAAGTGCAGACCCGGGTCGGCCTCGAGATCGACTTTGGCTATGCCCAGCGAGCCTTCGGCCTGTCCCGCGGCACGCTCGTGCGCTTCGCGTACGTCGATCAGCAGAGCGCCGCGCATCTGGCGCTGGCGGGCTTGGGCGGGGGTGATTTCGGGGATGGCCATGGTGCGATTATCGCGCTGTTTGTCCTTTCCTTACTCCTCCAGCGCCGTAGGTCGGGGCTAAGCCCCCGACGCTCTTGTCGAACGAATCAGGAAAAGCTGGAACGGCAGGCTTACGGGCGTCGGGGCGCGTAGCCCCGACCTACGGATACGTCAGCACTTCCACCACACTGCGTTCTTCGAATTCCCGCGCACCTTCTCCCAACACGATCAACGCATCGCTGTCGGCAGCCGCACGCAGGCGGTGGGAGGCTTCGGCACTGTTGGGCCATACGCCCAACATGCCGTCCGGCCCGTGTTGCAGGCGCCCACGCAGGAACTCCAAGCGCTCGTGCGATTTTTTCCACGGCGCCAAGAGCCGGGCAAAACGCCTTGGCCGTGGCTCCGCCCTGCCCTGCAAGCCGTCCAGTAGCTTGCGACCCAGCGTAAGAAAAGTGGCGAGCACCGAGACAGGATTGCCAGGCAGGCCCAGGAACAGCGCTTGGTCCAGACCTCCGAAAAGCACCGGCATGCCCGGTTTCATTTTCACTTTCCAGAAATGGATCTGCCCCTGTTCGGCCAGCAACGCAGGCAGGTAGTCCTTTTCACCGGCCGAAACGCCGCCGCAGGTGATGACTACATCGAATGCCGAGGCCGCATCGCGCAACGCGGTTTCGATACGGGCCGGATCGTCAGGCAAGGTCGGCCAGGCGACTGGCTCCAGCCCTTCCGCGCGCAACAGGCCCATCAGCAGCTCGCGGTTGCTGTTGTAGATCTGCCCAGCGAGCAGCGGCAATCCGGGCTCCACCAGTTCGTCGCCGGTAGTGAATACCGCGACCGTGGGGCGCTGCGAAACGTCCAGCTCGGCCACGCCCAGCGCGGCGGCCAGACTGATGCGCGCCGGCGAAAGCACCGAGCCCGCGTGGAACACCCTGTCGCCGGCTCTTACGTCTTCGCCGGCGCGGCGAATGTCGGCGCCCGCCGCCACGCCTGCCGGCACGGTCAGCACGCCTTCGTACTCGTGCGTCTCTTCCTTGATGACGACCGTATCGGCGCCTTCCGGAAGCGGTGCCCCGGTAGTGATGCGGATGCATTGGCCTGCCTGCAATGCCTGCTCAAGCCGGAGGCCGGCGAACTGCGCACCGGCAATACGCAACCGTGTCTCGCCGTCCCGGCTTAGATCGGCATGGCGCAATGCGAAACCGTCCATCCGGCTATTGTCGAAAGCAGGCAGATCGATAGTTGCACTGAGGTCCTGGGCCAGGATGCGTGCGTCCACGCGTTTGATCGCCAGGCGTTCGCTGGCGAGCCTGCGCTCGCCGGCAATGCGCTCCACGATGCGCGAGGCGTCGTCGTAATCGATGCGTGTGGGAAAGCCGCCCATCTTTTCGCCGACGATACGAAGCTTACTTGCCGCGCTTGACGTGCCGGATCAAGCGCCGCTTCTTGGCCACCTGCTTGTCGGTCAGCACGTTCTTCTTGCCTTCGTAGGGATTCACCGAATCCTTGAAGATGAAACGCACCGGCGTGCCGACCATCTTGAAACGCTTGCGGAAGAAGTTCTCCAAATAGCGCTTGTAGGATTCCGGCAGCACTTTCAGGCGCGTGCCGTGCACCACGAAAGTGGGCGGGTTCAATCCCGCCGGATGGGCGAAGCGCATCTTCGGCGCATTGCCGCGCACGGCGGGCGGCGGATTGGTTTCATAAGCCACTTCCAGGGCCTTGGTCACCTCGCTGGTGCCATGCTCCTTGGTGGCCGAAGCATGGGCGCGGTGGATGGCGCGGAACAGTTCGCGCAGACCGGAACCGTGTTTGGCGGAAATGCGCACATTCTCGGCCCATTCCACGAAATTCAGCTTGCGCGACAGCAGCGCTTCGGTCTGCTCGCGCTGGTAGGTTTCCAAGCCGTCCCATTTGTTCACCGCAATCACAAGCGCGCGGCCGGCGTCGAGAATGGCGCCGAGCACGGTCGCATCCTGGTCGGTCACCCCTTCGGTGGCGTCCAGCATCAACACCGCGACCTGGCATTGCTCGATCGACTGCAGTGTCTTGATGATGCTGAAGATCTCGACCGCTTCTTCGACCTTGGACTTGCGCCGCAGGCCGGCGGTATCGACCAGTCGGTACTGGCGCCCGTCGCGCTCCATGTCCACGGCGATCGAATCGCGCGTGGTGCCGGGCACCTCCGAGGCGATCATCCGCTCCTCGCCCAGCAGCCGGTTGAAGAGTGTCGATTTGCCCACATTGGGGCGGCCGACGAAGGCGATGCGCACGCGCGCCGGATCGTTGTCCAGCACTTCGGTGGTGCCTTCTTCCGGCAGCCTGGCGTGCACTTCCTCCAGCAACTCGTCGATACCCTGGCGGTGGGCTGCCGACACGGTGATGACATCGTTGAAGCCGTAACGGGAGAACTCCGAGAGCGCGGTGGATTCTTCCAGGCCATCGATCTTGTTGATCACCAGCAGCGTGGGACGCGAGCTCTTGCGTAGCCAGGCCAGAATGTCGTCGTCCAGCGTCGAGGCGCCTTCGCGGCCATCGACAATAAACAGGACCAAGTCCGCCTCTTCGGCCGCAGCCCGCGCCTGCCGCGCGGTCGCCCCCGCCAGGCCTTCCTCTTCGCCCGCGATGCCGCCGGTGTCCACCACCATGAATGGACTTTCTTCGTCCAGGCGGCAGATGCCGTAGTTGCGGTCGCGGGTGACGCCGGGCTGGTCGTGGACCAGCGCATCGCGGCTGCGCGTGAGGGCATTGAAGAGCGTCGATTTGCCCACGTTGGGGCGGCCGACCAGTGCGACGAGGGGAAGCATATGAAAGCCGGGAAGAGAGAATTGAGCATCGGGAATGGATACTTCCGATTCCCAGATACCTCGATTATCCCCCATTTGGCCTGAGGAAATCGAAAATCCGTGGGAACCGGCACGCCAGAAGCCCGGCGCTTGCCGAATCCCTATTCTCGATTCCCTATTTCCGCATCACTGCAATCGGAAAGCGCTCAATTCGCCTTCGACGTTCTGCACCAGCAGGATGCCGTCGGCGACCACCGGCTTGGCGCGGAGCGCCTTGCCGCCGGCGCGCTCGCGAGCCGCTTCTTCGCCATTGTCCAGCCGCAGCCAATGCAGGTAGCCGTCGAAATCGCCAACCACCGCGTAGTCGCCATGCACGGTAGGTGCGGTCAACGAACGGCGGGCCAGGGAGGAGTTGGACCAGAGCGAGGTGCCGGAAGTCTTGTCCAGTGCCCAAACCGAACCGGCCGGATCTGAAACCACCACGCTACCCGAGGACAGGCCCAGCCCACCCGGTCCGCCATTGTCGCGAGTCCATAGAGGGCGGCCGCTGGGACCATCGATGGCCACTGTCTCCTTCTTGAAACTGGTGGCGTAGACCGTGGTGTCATCGAGCACAGGAGCGCCGTCGACATCGGCCATGCGTTCCAGCTCGGTACGCCCTTCCGGCACACCGATCACCTGATTCCACAACGGACGCCCGTCGTTCAAGCCCATGGCCGAAAGCGTGCCGTCGTCGTTGCCGACGAATACGATGCCGGGCCCCAGGGTTACCGGCGCATTGCCGCGAACGGTCAGACTGGGGAGATCATGATTGGAAAACCAGCGGCGTTCGCCGGTGGAGGCATCGAACGCAGAGACGCGGCCATCGTTGGACCGCACCAGCACCAGGCCCTGCCCGATGGCAGGCGCCGCGATGACTTCGTTGGCAACCTTGGCCTGCCACTTCTCCGCGCCAGTGGCCGCATCCAACGCGATCACCTTGCCGTCGAGCGAGCCGACCACCACCAGCCCGTCGCCGGCGCCAGGACCACCGGACAGCCTTTCTTCGGACTTGTATTCCCACACGGTCTTGCCGCTCTGCAAATCCAGGGCACGCACTCCGCCCTCGACTGCTGCCGCATAGACCCGGCCGTCGGCCACCGCAGGCCCCTGGTTCGCGCCCAGACGGTCTTCGCCCTTGCCCACGTTGGCGCTCCACAATTTGGAAACGCTTGCCGAGGGGGTGAAGTCGACCAGTTCCGCCGGCTCGGTTGGCTTGGCTTCGTCTTTGCTCTTGCCGAACCAGCCCTTGACCGTGCTGCAGCCCGACAACACCACCGCCAATACCGCGATTGCCATAATGCGTTTGAACATGAAAACCGGCCTCATCAGGTTGGCTGCGCGGGCTTGGGCGGCGTGCCGCCCAGATCGCTGAGTTTCAGCTCGACCAGACGGCGTTGCGGCGCAGCCACATCCATCGCAGTGAGAGCCTTCAAATAAGTGTCGCGCGCTTGGTCGCGCTTACCGGCAGCAAGCAACGCATCTGCGCGCGCCTCCAGGCTGGCACTGTCGGCAGCATCGCCCAGTACTTTCAAGGCCTCTTCGCCTTTGCCGGCATCGGTCAGCAATTTGGCCAGCCGCAGGTCGACCAACGGTTGCAGGGTCTGATCGGCCTCGATGGCGCGCAAGGTGGCGATCGCCGCTTCGGCCTGGCCGGCGTCGACCTGTGCCTTGGCCAGCCGCAACGCAGCCAGATTGGCGTAGGTGTTGTCGCTCTTGAGCTTGCCGACTTCTCCCTGGGCCTTCTTGAGATCGGCCGCGCCGATGCTATCCAGCGCGGACTGATAACTCACATTGGCCTGCTCGGCCTGCTGGACCTGGCGCTTCTGCCACCATTGCCAGCCAAAAATCACAGCGAGTCCCAAGGCTATGCCGCCGATCAATCCGGCGCCGTTGTTTTTCAGCCAATTGCGGACGCGCTCGCTTTGTTCGTGCTCATCGAGCAGATCGTCGATCGCCATGCGTACTCTCGCCCCGTCTAGGCGGGGTCTTCGGTTCTGGAGTGGACGGGATTGTCGGTTGGAAACCCGCTCTGGTGGAGCCCAGTACGCAGGTCAGTTGCCGACCGGCGCAAGGGAACCATCAGAGGATACCGCAAAGCGCGCAATGTTCGCTCGCTTGTAAGGCGTCAGGTCCACCGTACTACCCGCATGCTGAACCTCGACCGCCGCAGCGTTGCCCAACACCACGCGCCCAACTTCCCCATTGCGGAAACTGCGTTCCTCGCCGGCCTTGAGCAGGCCGTGCTCGAGGTTGACGCCTCCCGGGGCGTCGATCTGCACCCAGCTGTCGCCGGTCATGCGCAGGGTCAGCCCGGCGGCGCCGTTTCGAGGCAACGGCGTCAGCGATGCCACATAGGGAGCGGCTGGAGCACCGGCAACAGCCGGCGACTTGCCGGCAGCGGCAGCGTTCTGCTCAACCGATGCGGCGGGCGCGGGCACGACGTCCAGGGAAGCGGTGGCCTGGGACGAACCTTGTCCCAGATGCGATTGGGTAGCCACCCAGACCGGGACCGCGATCGCCGCGGTGATGACCACGTAGACGGCACGACGCGCGACGCTCTCCAGTACTCGCTGATAGCGGGGCGTGTGGCTGTGGCTGACCAGTTCCACCGGCCGCACGCTTTGCAGGTCGGCACTCTCCAGATAGGCCTCGATGTCGACCTTGAGCAGCCTGGCGTAGCTGCGCAGTTGGCCGCGCACGAATACCGGTGCGCCCAACGCTTGCCAGTTCTCTTCCTCCAGCGCCTGCACGACGCGGACGGGCATTTTCAGCTGGCCGCCCACCTCTTGCAGACTCAATCCCGCACGCTCGCGGGCCTGGCGCAGGGCGGACCCGCAGCCTTCGGCATATCGACCCGCAGACGTCGGGTCCAGTGGTGTCTGGTCAGTCATGGCCTTGTTTTTCCCCAGGGGTCCGCGGTAACCACATCGGGGAACTCCGCCCTTAACCGCTGAACATATCGGCTGGCGGCGGCCTTGTCGCCCAGCTTTTCTTCTATTTCAGCCGCCAGTTGTAGCACGGCTGCGTTGGCGGGTGCAGCAGCCAATCTTCGTTCTGTGAAGGCCCTCGCCTCAAAATAGCGACCCTGGCGGTATTCGCTCTCCGCCAGGGAGGCCAGCGCATAGGCATTTTGGGGGGCGATCGAAAGCGCTTTGCGCAGGTCGCGGTCGGCACGTTCGTACTGGCCGGTTTTCAGCGCACAGCCGCCCGCATTGGCCAAGGCCGACTCCGGAGTGCCATAACCCGGGGACGCCAGCGCACGGTCGAACCACACCAGGGACTCGGCCGGGAAGCCGTTGCCGCACAGCCAGGCGCCGTAATTGTTGAGTACCCCGCCTTTCTTCGGCGCCGCTTCGGCGGCCCCTTTGAAGTACTCGCCGGCCTGGACGTCATTCCCCTTCCTGTCGGCGATGACGGCAAGCAAGGTCATTGCGTCGGCCGAGGAAGGGTTCGCCTTCAGCGCCGCCGCTGCTTCAGTTTCGGCGGTCTTGAGATCGCCCGCCCCCAGTCGTTGCTCGGCCTGGCTGAGCCTGCGCGCGGCCGCCATCCGCTTGGTGGTCTTGGCGTCGTCGGCAACGTGATAGTCGGGGGCCACGTACTCGGCACGCTGCTCCTTCATCGCCGGCACCATGAAGGAACCGCACGCCGCCAACGGCAGCAACGCCAGCGCAGCTAACCCAGCGCTACGCAGCCGCATCGTCTATCCCCTGCGACTGCAGATGCAGGCGGAACTCGGCCTGTCGCCGGGTGCGGTCTACCACCTGCCCCTTCAACTGTCCGCAGGCAGCGTCGATATCGTCGCCGCGCGTGCGGCGAACCATGGTGAGCACTTGCGAATCCAGCAGAATCTTCTGGAAAGCGCGGATGTCCGCATCGGTACTGCGCTCGTAGCGAGTGCCGGGAAACGGGTTGAAGGGAATCAGGTTGACCTTGCCCGCGTCCTTCGACTGCACCGTGTTGTCGAACTGGCGCATGAGCCGCGCCAGTTCCCGCGCGTGCTCGGGCTTGTCGTTGACGCCGCGCATCATGGTGTACTCGAAAGTCACCGAATCGCGCTTCTTGTTCTGCCGCACGTAGCGCGCGCAGGCCGCCATCAATTCGGCGATCGGGTATTTCTTGTTCAATGGAACCAGTTCGGTGCGCAGCTCATCGTTGGCGGCATGCAACGACACCGCCAGCGACACATCGGATTCGACCGAAAGGCGGTCGATCATCGGCACCATCCCGGCGGTTGAAAGCGTCACGCGCTTGTTGGCCAGGCCGTAGCCAAGATCGTCGCGCATCACGCTCATGGCGCGCACGACGTTGTCGAAGTTCATCAGCGGCTCGCCCATGCCCATCATCACCACATTGGTGAGTTTGCGCTGCAGGTGCGGCACGTTGCCCAGATGGCGCGCGGCCACCCAGACCTGGCCGATGATCTCGGCGGTGGAAAGATTGCGGTTGAAACCCTGCGTGGCGGTGGAGCAGAACTGGCAGTTCAGCGCGCACCCCACTTGCGAGGACACGCACAGCGTGCCGCGGCCCTTGTCGGGAATGAACACCGCTTCGATGGAGTTCTTGCCATCCATTCCCAGCAACCACTTGTGGGTGCCGTCGGTGGAGGGTTTTTCGAACTGTATCTGCGGCACCACGACTTCGGCATGCTGCTGGAGCTTGGCGCGCAGCGCCTTGCCGAGGTCGGTCATGGCATCGAAATCGGTGACATAACGGTGATGGATCCACTTCATCACCTGATGGGCACGGTAGCGCTGCTCGCCGAGCGTATCGGCGAAGAAGCGCTCCAGCCCCTCGCGATCGAGGTCGAGCAAGTTCTGTTTCTTGGCGACCTCGTTCACGGCATCGCTCAGCGCGCGACCACTTCGGTCGCAGCGAAGAAGTAAGCGACTTCCACCGCCGCGTTCTCGACCGAATCGGAACCGTGCGCTGCGTTGGCGTCGATGGAATCGGCGAAGTCGGCGCGGATCGTACCCGGCGCAGCATCCTTGGGATTGGTTGCGCCCAGCAGTTCGCGATGCAACGCGACCGCATTCTCGCCTTCCAGCGCCTGGATCATCACAGGACCGGAAATCATGAAGTCCACCAGCGCGTTGAAGAACGGACGCTCGCGATGCACGGCGTAGAAACCTTCGGCTTCGCGACGCGACAGCTGCTTGTACTTGGCGGCGACGATTTTCAGGCCGGCCTTTTCGAAACGCGAATAGATTTCGCCGATGACGTTCTTGGCGACGGCATCGGGCTTGACGATTGACAGGGTGCGCTCCAGCGCCATGGATATTCTCCGTTGGGTGGGCCACTGCGGACCCGAGATTAACATGAAAAACCCGCGTCGAAACGCGGGCTTAGGCTAAATTGCGTAGCGCAATTCTAACGTATCGGCGGCATCTTTGCAGTGGCTCCCTACGCTCCATGCGGCAGCGCAACATGACTTTCCGAGGCGCTGAGCACAAAATCAAACAAGCGTTTGATTACCGAGAGCCTCTATGGCCAACACCGCCCACTTTTCAACCAAGGACCGGATCCTCGGCGCCGCCGAGGAGCTGTTCGCCCAGCATGGCTTCGCCGGCACCTCGCTGCGCCAGGTCACCAGTCGCGCAGACGTCAATATCGCTGCGGTCAATTACCACTTCGGCTCGAAGGAGAATCTGGTCAACGAGGTCTTCCGTCGGCGCATGGACGACATGACCCTGCTGCGCCTGAGCCAGCTGAAAACGGCTCTGGAACAGCACCCCGGGGAGCTGCAGCCGGTATTGGCCGCATTCGTGGAGCCCGCGCTGGCGATGTCACAAGATCGCCATGGCGGCGGCGCGTTCGTGCGCGTGGTCGCCCGCGCCTACGCCGAAAAGAACGATGGACTGCGCAAGTTTCTTTCCGACCACTACGGTCACGTGCTGCGCGAATTCGGCAAGGCGATCGCCGCCTGCGTTCCCGGGCTGAGCAAGGAAGAGCTGTACTGGCGGCTCGACTTCCTGGCCGGTGCCCTTACCTATGCCATGGCCGACTTCGGCCTGATCAAGCGTCCCGCCGATGTCACCGAAGCAGCGCACCGTGAGCGTGCCGCTCGCGAACTCATCCGTTTCGCCGAGGCCGGCATCCGTGCCGGTCATTGAGTAATTTCAATTTATAAACAAGGGTTTATAGAACATGTCTAATAAGTTGCTTGTACGCAAAGCCGCCGTGCTGGGCGCCGGCGTGATGGGTGCGCAGATCGCCGCGCACCTGACCAATGCCGGCGTGGACACCGTCCTGTTCGACCTGCCCGCCAAGGATGGAAACCCGGACGGAGTGGTGCTGAAGGCCATCGCCAACCTGGGCAAGCTCAGCCCCGCCCCGCTCGCCAGCAAGTCGCTGGCCGACGCCATCACGCCCGCCAACTACGACAGCGGGCTAGAGCAGTTGCGCGGCTGCGACCTGATCATCGAGGCCATCGCCGAGCGCATGGACTGGAAGCAGGACCTGTACAAGAAGATCGCTCCGTTCGTGGCCGACCATGCCGTGCTGGCCAGCAACACTTCGGGCCTGGGCATCAACGCCCTGTCCGATGTGCTGCCCGAACAGCTGCGGCATCGGTTCTGCGGCGTGCACTTCTTCAATCCGCCGCGGTACATGCACCTGGCCGAACTGATTCCCACCAAGGTCACCGACACCGCGGTGCTGGAAGGCCTGGAAGGCTTCCTGGTCACCACCCTGGGCAAGGGCGTGGTCTACGCCAAGGACACGCCCAACTTCATCGGCAACCGCATCGGCGTTTTTTCCATCCTGGCCAGCATCCATCACACCGCCGAATTCGGCTTGGGCTTCGATGAAGTGGACGCGATCAGCGGTCCGCTGATCGGTCGTCCCAAGTCGGCGACGTACCGGACTTCCGATGTGGTCGGCCTGGACACCATGGCCCACGTCATCAAGACCATGGGCGATACCCTGCCCGACGATCCCTGGCACAAGTATTTCGCCGCACCCAAGTGGCTGGAGGCGCTGATCGCCAAGGGCGCGCTGGGCCAGAAGACCGGCGCAGGCATCTTCCGCAAGGTCGGCAAGGACATCGTGGTGCTGGACCTGAAGGCGCAGGACTACCGCCCAGCCACCGGCGTGGCCGCACCTGAAGTGGTCGAAATCCTGAAGCTCAAGAACCCGGCGGAGAAGTTCGCCAAACTGCGTGAAAGCCAGCACCCGCAGGCGCAGTTCCTTTGGGCCACCTTCCGCGATCTGTTCCACTACAGCGCCTATCACCTGGCCGATATCGCCGAAACCGCACGCGATGTGGATTTGGCCATCCGCTGGGGCTACGGCTGGTCGCTGGGCCCGTTCGAGACCTGGCAAGCCGCGGGCTGGAAGCAGGTGGCGCAGTGGATCGCCGACGATATCGTCGCCGGCAAGGCCATGATTTCGGCGCCTCTGCCCAATTGGGTGTTCGACGGCCGAGAAGGCGTGCACGCGGCCGAAGGCAGCTACAGCCCGGTCAAGAACGCCAAGCTGCCGCGCTCGTCCCTGCCGGTCTACCAGCGCCAGCGTTTCCCGGATCCGCTGCTGGGAGAGAAATTCCCGGCCGGCGAAACGGTTTTCGAAAACGATGGCGTGCGCATGTGGACCGACGGCGATGGCATCGCCGTGGTCGGCTTCAAGACCAAGATGAATACCGTTAATGACCATGTGCTCAATGGCCTGCAGGAAGCCGTAGGACGCGCAGAGCGCGACTTCAAAGGTCTGGTGCTGTGGCAGAACGGCGAACCGTTCTCCGCTGGCGCCGATCTGTCCGGGGCCATGGGCCTGCTGCAGGCTGGCAACGTGGCCGGGTTCGAGGCCATGGTCGCCAACTTCCAGGCCACCAGCCAGCGCATCAAGTATTCGCTGGTGCCGGTGGTGGCCGCGGTGCGTGGCCTGGCATTGGGCGGCGGTTGCGAGTTCCAGATGCACAGCGCCAAGACCGTGGCTGGATTGGAAAGTTATATCGGCCTGGTCGAAGCGGGTGTCGGCCTGCTGCCTGCCGGCGGCGGCCTGAAGGAAATCGCGGTGCGCGCCTCGCAAGCCGCAGGTCCCGGCGGCGATGTGTTTGCAGAGCTAAAGAAGACCTTCGAGACCGTGGCGATGGCCAAGGTTTCGGCTTCGGCGATGGAGGCCCAGGAATTGGGTCTGGCGCGCAGGACCGACAGGATCGTGTTCAACGCCTACGAGCTTCTGTACGTGGCAAAGCAGGAAGCGCTGGCGCTGGCCGAAAGCGGCTATCGCCCGCCCCTGCCGGCGCGCCGCATCCAGGTGGCCGGCGACGTCGGCATCGCCACCTTCAAGATGATGCTGGTGAACATGCTCGAAGGCCGTTTCATCAGCGACTACGACTACGAGATAGCCGTGCGCATCGCCACTGTGCTGTGCGGCGGCGCGGTGGATCGCGGATCGCTGGTCGATGAGGAATGGCTGCTGAGACTGGAGCGCCAGCACTTCGTGGAATTGGCGCAACAGGAAAAGACCCAGGCGCGCATCGGCCACATGCTGAAAACCGGCAAGCCGCTCAGGAACTGAGATTTGGGAAACGGGATTCGGGATTCGCAAGAGCGAAGCCCGAGTTCCTACAGAAAACAGTACCGAATCCCCAATCTCGAATATCGAATCTCGGAGTAACCAATGAGCAAGCAGATCCAGGAAGCCTACATCGTCGCCGCCACCCGCACCCCGGTGGGCAAGGCGCCCAAAGGCGTATTCCGCAACACCCGCCCCGACGACATGCTTGCGCATGTGCTGAAGGCCGTCGTGGCCCAGGCCCCGGGCATCGACGTCAACCGCATCGACGACGCCATCATCGGCTGCGCCATGCCCGAGGGCGAGCAAGGCATGAACGTGGCGCGCATCGGCCTGTTGCTGGCCGGCCTGCCCAATACCATCGCCGCGCAGACCATCAACCGCTTCTGCTCGTCCGGCCTGCAGGCCGTTGCGCTTGCGGCCGACCAGATCCGCTTGGGCAACGCCGACCTGATGCTGGCCGGCGGCACCGAATCGATGTCGATGGTGCCGATGATGGGCAACAAGATCGCCATGGCGCCCAGCGTGTTCGACAACGATCATGTAGCCATCGCCTACGGCATGGGCATCACCGCCGAGAAAGTAGCCGAAGAGTGGAAGATCTCGCGCGAGGACCAGGATGCCTTCGCATTGGCCTCGCATCAGAAAGCGATCGCGGCGACAGCAGCGGGCGAGTTCCGCGATGAAATCTCGCCTTACGAAGTGGTCTCGCACGTGCCCGATCTGGCGGGCAACACGATCCAGTTGCGCAAGTTGCTGGTGGAGAGCGATGAAGGTCCCCGCCCCGATACCACCCTGGAAGGGCTAGCCAAGCTGCGCACGGTGTTCCGCAATCCGCAGTTCGGCGGCACCGTGACTGCCGGCACCTCTTCGCAGATGAGCGATGGCGCGGCCGGCGTGTTGCTTGCCTCTGAGCAGGCGATCAAGGATTACGGCCTGACGCCTTTGGCACGTTTCGTTTCCTTCTCGGTCGCCGGGGTACGCCCGGAAGTGATGGGCATCGGGCCCATCGCCGCCATTCCCAAAGCGCTCAAGCAAGCCGGACTTACCAAAGAGCAATTGGACTGGATCGAGTTGAACGAGGCATTCGCGGCGCAGGCTCTCGCGGTGATTCGCGACACCGGCCTGGACCCCTCCAAGATCAATCCTTTGGGCGGAGCCATCGCCTTGGGCCACCCATTGGGCGCAACCGGTGCGATTCGCACCGCCACGTTGGTTCACGGTATGCGCCGCCGCCAGCAGAAGTACGGCATGGTGACCATGTGCATCGGCACCGGCATGGGAGCGGCGGGCGTTTTCGAGGCGCTTTGAGCCGCTGATTGCACACGATAAAAAGGGCAGCCATCGGCTGCCCTTTTTCGTATCTCGGCGCTGGTATCGGGTACCCGCCAGCAGTAATTGGAAGAGGGCCGCGAATCCGTGCGTCGGGGACATGGCCCCGACCTACCGACTCATTGCAGGCTGTTACTCGAGCTCGGTGACGCCGAGTTCCTTCAGCGCGTTCTGCATCAACTGCTGCGCCGAATCGCTGAGTTTCTCGTGATCGAGCGCGTAACGAATCGTGGCCTCGATCAGGCCAATGTGAGTACCGCAGTCGAAACGCGTGCCGCGGAAGCGGTAGGCATGCACCGGGTGCTCGGCCAGCAACGCTGCGATCGCGTCGGTCAACTGGATCTCGCCGCCCGCACCCGGCGTGGTGTTCTCCAAAAGCTCGAAAATGCGCGAGCTCAGCACATAACGTCCGACCACCGCCAGCGTGCTGGGCGCGGTTTCGGGACTGGGCTTTTCCACTATCGCGGAGATGCGCCCTTCGCGTCCTGAAAACGCTTCTGTGGCCACGATGCCGTAACTGCCGGTCTGGTCGCGCGGCACGTCCTGTACCGCAATCACGCTGGCGCCTGAGGATTCGGCGGCATCGGCCATCTGCTTCAGCGCGCCCGGACCCCGGTTCCAGATCAGATCGTCTGGAAGCAATACCGCGAAAGGTTCGTCGCCCACGATGGGCTTGGCGCAAAGCACCGCGTGCCCCAGCCCCAACGCTTCGGCCTGGGTGACGAACACCGCGCGCACATGGCTGGGCAACACGTTGCGCACCAGTTCCAACTGCTCCAGCTTGCCTGCCCGTTCGAGCTTCTGTTCGAGCTCGTAGGCCTTGTCGAAATAGTCGGCCACCGCATGCTTGTAGCGGTTGGTGACGAAGATCAGCGTATCGCAGCCCGCTTCCACCGCCTCATCCACCGCGTATTGGATCAGCGGCTTGTCGATGATCGGCAGCATCTCCTTGGGAACGGTCTTGGTGGCGGGCAGGAATCGGGTTCCAAGGCCTGCCACAGGGAAAACGGCTTTCCGGATACGTTGGGTCATCGGATATATCTGGCTTCACGCGCGGGAAATTGCACGATGGTGGCGCCGGCCTCGGCGCTCGACCCGGAAGGAGAGAACTCCGGGATGGCCGCGCGCAGGATGCGCGAAAGCTCGTCGTTATCGTAATTGGCTACCGCGGTCTGCAGCAGGGAAACGGCACGGTTGATGATTTCAGCCGAAGCGTCGCGCGCCCGCGCTTCGAGGATCTTCGAATGGGACGTGGGGCGATACAGCTCGTCCGCATGGAACAGCGTTTCATGCAGTTTCTCACCGGGGCGCAGGCCCGTATAAGTGATCGCTATGTCCTTGCCAGGCTGCTTTCCGGCCAGCCGGATCATCTGTTCGGCCAGCACGCGAATCGGCACCGGTTCACCCATGTCCAACGTGTAGATGGAAGCGTGGGCGGCACTGGCGGCTGCCTGCACGATCAGCTGGCAGGCTTCAGGAATGGTCATGAAATAGCGCGTGACCTCCGGATCGGTGACGGTCACTGGGCCACCAAGCCGGATCTGCTCTCGGAACAGAGGCACCACGCTTCCCGCGGAGTCCAGCACATTGCCGAAACGAACGGTCACAAAGCGGGTCGAAACGCGGTCGTCCAGGGTCTGGCAAACCATTTCGGCCAGACGCTTGGTCGCGCCGAGCACGTTGACCGGGTCTACCGCCTTGTCGGTGGAGATGAAGACGAACGTCGCCACGTTCGCCTCACGGCAAGCCCGCGCCACCGCTTCGGTCGCCAACACGTTGTTGCGGACCGCTTCGCGCAATTGCTGCTCCAGAAGCGGAACTTGCTTGTAGGCGGCGGCGTGGAAAACCGCATCCGGCTCGGCGAGCTTCAAGGCATGCTGGATGACCGCCGGGTCGCCGCAGTTGCCCAGTACGGAAATGATCTCGAGATCGGGAAATGCGCGGTGCAGTTCCGTCTGGGCCGTGACCAGGGCCAGTTCATCGATTTCCAGCAGGGCGATCCTGCTGGCGCCATGGCGGGCGCACTGGCGGCACAGCTCCGAACCGATGGAGCCACCGGCGCCGGTCACCAGAACGGTGCGACCACCGAGAAAACCGCGGATCAGTTTCCAATCCGGAGTAATCGGCTTGCGGCCCAGCAAATCGTCGATGGCCACTTCCTTGAGCTCGCCAGGCAACGAACGCCCTTCCAGCACGTCCACCAGTCTGGGCACGGTGCGGAATGGCAGGCCGGTGCTCTCGCAGATGGCCACCACCCGCTGCATGCTGGCCGCGTCCATGGACGGCATGGCTATGACGATGAGCTTGGCGGCGGTTTCCTTGGCGATGGCGGGCGCATCGGACAATCCGCCGAGTACGGGAACGCCATGCAGCTTGGTGCCCTGCAATCGGGCCGAATCGTCCAGCAGGCCGACCGGTTGGTAGGCGCCGCTGCGCCGCAAGTCGCGCACCAGGGCCTCGCTTGACCTGCCCGCGCCGAGTATCAGCACGCGCAGGGCGATGCCGTTCTTGCTATCGGTGTTCTGGTTGTCCTTCCAGGCGCGGAACATGAGGCGCGGCATGCCCAGCAGGCCCACCAGCAGGAACGGATACATCACCAGCACCGCGCGCGGCACCGATCCCAGACGGTTATACAGGGCCAAGCCCAAGGCAAGAGCGAGCAAGCCGACCAGGCTGGCTTTGAGGATGTTGCCCAAGTCGGGGACGCTGGCGAAGCGCCATAGCCCACGATAAAGACCGACCCACCAGAACACCAGCCCCTGCGCGACCACGACTATCGCTATTTCGGGCGACCACAGCGGATACGAAGGGGGATTGGGCAACATCGCATAACGCAGACGGTGCAACGCTTCCCAGCACAACCAGACCATCATCAAATCGTGCCCGACCACCAACGATCGAGGCACCAGGGCAGCCATCTTTCCGCGCCAGGAATTCACTTTTGCGCATCCTTACTCATTAGAGATATCCCTGCGCATACGCGCCCATAAAAAGCTTGCGCCCAAAAACCATACCAGACAAACAACTGCCGACCCATATTCCGTCCAGTCCCTTCCGACAAGAACCAATATCGCGGCCACGAGCGTGAATCCTGCGTAAGCCAAGGTGACTCCTACATGACTCAGGTTACGATTCGCCCATTTTTGGTAGGTGTGCTGGACGTGCGGCGTCCACCAGCGTTCCCTCCTCAGCATGCGCATACCCAATGTGAAGCCTGCGTCTACCAGGAAGGCTGAAACAGGCAGCAGCAGCAAGGGCCAGGCGACCCGGTCGGACTGGAGCGCCGCCACCAGCAGCCCCGCAAGCAGGAATCCAAGCGCTCCGCTGCCCACATCCCCCAGGAAGATCCGGGCCTTGGGGAAATTGAATGGCAGGAATCCGGCCAGGGCCGCCACCAATCCAGCGGCGATCCACCCCCAGACCCCGCCGGCCAGAAGGAATGCCATGGCCAAGGCGACGATGGTGGCCTGGCTGCTCGCCAGCCCATCGATGCCGTCCATGAAGTTCCAGATATTGACCAGGGCCAGAACCAGGACAAAAGCCAGGACGGGGGCGAACTGGCCCGGGCTGGACCGGTGCACCCCCCAAGCCAAGAGAAATGCCGCCAAGCCATGCACAAGCAGTCTGGGCCAGGTCGGGAGGGGTCGATGATCGTCTACCCAGCCGATACCTGCGACCAGCACCAGACCGGCAGCGAAGCAACCCAGCAAGAAAGCATCGGCCGGGTTCCTCAGCGCCAACCAGCCGATTCCCAGCAACACGCTGCCCACGATGGCGATACCGCCACCCCTGGGCGTAGCCACGACATGGCTCCGTCGCTCCCCCGGCTGGTCGAGCAGTTGCCTCTTCAACGCATATCGTCGCGCCAGCCAGGTGCCGGTTGCCGCCAGCACCAGGTGCAGCAGCATCCATGCAGGTAGCGCCGCCATCAGACCACCGCGTAGTTCAGCAGCGGCTTCACTGTTCCCCATTCCTTGCAACTGGGGCACTGCCAATGGTGGGTGCGCGCGCCGAATCCGCAACGCGTGCAGCGATAGCTGGGGTTGCGCACCAGCAGTTGATCGGTGATGTGTTTGAGGTCGTTCAACGTGGCGGTCGGATCGGCGCCCTCGGCCAGGGTCAGATCTATCAGTGCCGCTTCGCCACGTACCGATGGCCGGTCTTTCAGCTGCCGGGCCAGATAGGCTCGCGCGGCGGCCACGCCGTCCTGCTTTTCGACAAGACGGGTCAACGCCAGCACCGGAGCGATGCCGCGATAGTGTTCGCACATCTCCGAAAGGAACGCGCGGGCACCGGAAAGGTCGCCGCCTTGCTCGTAATTTGCCAGCAGACTGGGAAGGACTTCCGGCAGATAGTCGGGGTCGTGTCGCGCGGCGCGTTCGAAGGCGCGGATAGCGGCTTCGGGGTTGGCCGCATCCGATTCCATGCGACCTTCCAGAATGCCCGCACGCACGCAGCTGGCGTCGGCCTGGTAGGCGCGCGCGATGGCCGCGCGCGCGGAATCGGCATCGTTCGCAGTGCGGTAGCGTTCGGCCAACTCGCACTCGAACTGGGCGATCAGCTTGCCCATCGGTTCGCCCGTCACCTCTTCGTAGCGGGTGGCGTTATCGATGGCTTTTTCCCAATCGCGCTCGGTCTGGTAGATGCCGATGAGATGCTTGAGCGCCTGCGGCGCGCGCTGGTCGATGCGGGTGAGATCGCTGAAAACGGTCTCGGCGCGGTCGAGCAATCCCGAGCGCATGTAGTCCTCGCCCAACGCCAGCAACGCCTGCACCTTTTGCTGGTCGTTGAGGTCGTTACGCTGCACCAGGCCCTGGTGCAGGCGGATGGCGCGGTCGACTTCGCCGCGGCGACGGAACAAGTGCCCCAACGCGACCTGGGTCTCGAACGTCTCCTTGTCCAACTCGGCGATATGCAGGAACAACTCGATGGCCTTGTCGGGCTGTTCGTTCAACAGGTAATTCAGACCACGGAAGTAGGTGCTGGAAAGCCGGCTGACCTGGGTGTCGCCATGGCGCTGCCCTCCCCTGCGTCCTATCACCCAGCCACTGAGCGCGGCCAGCGGCAGGAACAGGAAGAACCAGAACCATTCGTTGAGAAATTGCATCTGCTGGAGGCCTGTCGGAGGGCTCAGACGCCGGTATTCGACGGGGGCGCCGATGCGGCGGCCTGCTTGTTGGCTTTGCGCAGCTTCGTATACAGAGGCCAGACCAGCGTGGCCAGGATGATCAGACCGCCGATGACCACGCCGGCAAGCAGCGAGAGGATGATGGCCACGCCCGAAGACGTCTGGATGTCGGTGAACAGCAACTTGAGCGTGATGGGTTGGGTATTCAATACACCGACCAGCAAACCGATACCCAGGAAGATCAATGCGATGATCAAGCGGAAAATGTTCATCGGTCAGCTCCATGCTTGGGAGCGACTAGCTTAGCCGAGTGCGGCCACGGGCGACACGCCGGATGCGGCGTCGGGTGCGGCAAGCAGCGCTTATTCGCCGCTTTCCTCGATGGGAGTCACGCCGCTGACGCGCTCGCGCAGCTCTTTGCCGGGCTTGAAATGCGGTACATGCTTTGCCGGCAAGGCCACCGAGTCGCCGGTCTTGGGATTGCGGCCCAGGCGCGGCGGACGGTAATGCAGGGAAAAACTGCCGAATCCGCGGATCTCGATGCGCTCGCCATGGGCCAGGGCGCCGCCCATCATCTCCAGCAGCGATTTCACTGCCAGATCGACGTCGTCCGCCTTCAGGTGAGGCTGGCGACGGCTAAGGATTTCGATGAGTTCGGATTTGGTCATCGTCACGGAGATAGGCGAAAAGCACCACTACCGGCCCGGGGTGACCGGGCCGGAGTGGATCGAGTGGATTGCTTACTCGGACTTGTTGCCGTCCAGCTGCGCGCGCAGCAGCGCGCCCAACTGGGTGGTGGCGCCGGTGGAAGAAGACTGCGACTGGTAGTCCTCCAGCACTTCGCGCATTTCGGCGTCGTCCTTGGCCTTGATCGACAGCTGCAGGGTGCGGCCCTTGCGGTCCATGCCCATGAAGCGCGCTTCGATCTTGTCGCCCACCTTCAGGTGCTGGCTGGCGTCGTCCACGCGCTCGTTGCTGATGTCGCGCGCGGCCACGTAGCCTTCCACGCCTTCGGCGATGTCGATGATGGCGCCCTTGGCGTCCACTTCACGCACCACGCCTTCCAGCTTGGCGCCCTTGGGATTGGCAGCCATGAACTGACCGAACGGATCCTGCTCGAGCTGCTTGACGCCCAGGCTGATGCGCTCGCGTTCCGGGTCCACTGCCAGCACCACGGCTTCCAGCGTGTCGCCCTTCTTGTAGTTGCGCGCCACGTCTTCGCCGGTGGAGTTCCAGCTGATGTCCGACAGATGGATCAGGCCGTCGATACCGCCGTCCAGGCCGATGAAGATGCCGAAATCGGTGATCGACTTGATCTGGCCCGACACCTTGTCGTTCTTCTTGTGGATGGCAGCGAAGGTTTCCCACGGATTGGCGGCAACCTGCTTCATGCCCAGCGAGATGCGGCGACGCTCCTCGTCCACGTCCAGGACCATCACTTCCACGTCGTCGCCGACCTGCACGACCTTGGACGGGTTGACGTTCTTGTTGGTCCAGTCCATTTCCGAAACGTGCACCAGGCCCTCGACGCCCGGCTCGATCTCGACGAACGCGCCATAATCGGTGACGTTGGAGACCTTGCCGAACACGCGGCTGTTGGCCGGGTAGCGACGGGCGATGTTGTCCCACGGATCTTCGCCCAGCTGCTTCAGGCCCAGGCTGACGCGGTTGCGCTCGCGGTCGTACTTCAGCACGCGCACGTCCAGTTCCTGGCCGACTTCAACGACTTCGGACGGATGGCGCACGCGCTTCCAGGCCATGTCGGTGATGTGCAGCAGGCCGTCGATGCCGCCCAGGTCCACGAACGCGCCGTAGTCGGTGAGGTTCTTGACCACACCCTTCAGCACGACGCCTTCCTGCAGCTTGTCCATCAGCTGCTCGCGCTCTTCCGAATGCTCGCTCTCGACCACCGCACGGCGGGATACCACGACATTGTTGCGCTTGCGATCCAGCTTGATGAGCTTGAACTCCAGCTCTTTGCCTTCCAGGTAACCCGGGTCGCGCACGGGGCGCACATCGACCAGCGAGCCCGGCAGGAACGCGCGGACGTCCTTGATGTCGACGGTGAAACCGCCCTTGACCTTGCCGCTGATGCGGCCGGTGATGGTGGCGTTGGCTTCCAGGGCCTCTTCCAGCTCGTCCCAAACCATGGCGCGCTTGGCTTTCTCGCGCGACAGCACGGTTTCGCCAAAACCATTTTCCAGGGAGTCCAGAGCGACCTTTACTTCGTCGCCGACGGCTACGGTGAGGGTGCCGTCGTCGTTACGGAACTGTTCGATCGGCACGATGCCTTCGGACTTCAGGCCGGCGTTGATCACCACCACGTCGTTGCGTACTTCAACGACGGTGCCCATGACGATGGAACCGGGCTTCAGCTTGGTGAGGTGGATCTGGCTCTGTTCAAACAGTTCTGCAAATGATTCGATCATTGAATAAATCTCGGTTGATGACGCAGACCGTGCACCGGTTGAAAGTGCGGCGGTCCACCCGTTGTCGGTCTGGGCGGGATGCCTGTGACCGTGAGTGTTGTGGTTGATGAACCGCCGGAAGGATTCCCGACGGGGCTGGTTTTGTTGCGTTGTCCGCTGCGCTGGATCCGGACCGGACTCAGCCTTTCACCAAGGCCAGCACGCGCTCGACGACCTGATCGATGTTCAGGCCGGTGGTATCGATGAGGACGGCGTCTTCGGCCGGCCTCAACGGCGCCACCGTGCGTTGGGCATCACGGGCGTCGCGGGCGAGAATCTCGCGTAGCAGACCGTCTATTGTGACCGAAACCCCTTTGTCTTTCAACTGGTTATAGCGCCTTTCGGCTCTTTCCTCGGCGCTGGCGGTCAGGAAAACCTTGTACGGGGCATCCTTGAAGATGACCGTACCCATGTCGCGCCCATCCGCCACCAGCCCGGGGGGCTGCTGGAAAGCCCGCTGGCGTTCCTTCAGGGCCGAACGCACCTCAGGGAACGCGGCAATGGCCGAGGCCACGGCGCCTGTGGTTTCGAGCCTGAGCTCGTCGGTGGCATCGGAGCCATTGACCCAGACCCGCAGGTCGCCCTTGGCGTCTTCCTTGAAGCTCACCGCGGTATCGAACGTACACCGCACCAGGGCCGCGGGGTCGGAAATATCCAGGTTGGCCCAGCTCGCCGCCACGCCCACCGCACGGTACAGGGCGCCGGAATCGAGGTAATGCCAGCCCAGGCGGGCCGCGGCGATACGGCTTACGGTGCCCTTGCCGGCGCCCGAGGGGCCATCGATGGTCAGAACCGGAATATTGTCGGACATGGGAACTCCGCTGATTTGCCTTCATTATGCCCGGCGGCTCGACAACCGCCCGCCGGCGGCGCCGGCGATCAGGCAAAGGCTTGAACCTCAAGGAAAAAATCCGCTAGAATGCGCGGCTTGATTTTTGTCCCGGCCGGACCCGTGTCCGCAACGGCCCCATCCCCAGACAGTTACAGTCCAAATTTCCCGAGGTATGTCATGAAAGTCCTTTCCTCCCTGAAGTCGGCAAAGACCCGTCATCGCGACTGCAAGGTGGTCCGCCGCCGTGGCAAGGTCTTCGTGATCTGCAAGTCGAATCCGCGCTTCAAAGCGCGTCAGCGCTGAAGCCAAAAGGCATGCCCAAGGCGCGTCAGCGCTGAAGCCACAAGGCCTGCCCAAGGCGCGTAGGCGCTGAAGTCGCTGCGCCGAACGGCGCATCGCAGTAGGCCCCAGAAAAACCGCCTCCGGGCGGTTTTTCTTTGCCTTGGCCACGGCCGCCGGCCATCGTGCCGCAGTCTGGCGACGCGGCCACCGTCACGTTTGCCGCATTACCTCGCGGCGCGGCGGTTTTTTGTTCGGGCCGTTTTGCTATAAAGGCGCGTCCACTGGGGAGCCACCGCTATGAACCGTCGTTTTCTTGCCGTCCCGATGCTCGTCCTGCTATTCGGCGCAGGGGCCGTCAGCGCCGACACGTTGCTGATCGAGCGCGTGCAGGAACCTGCCGCCGCTGCCCTGCCAGTCCGCGGCCAAAGTGCGGCCGAGGTCGAAGCCAGGTTCGGGGCGCCCCAACAGAAGCTGGAGCCGCGCGGCGGCCAGAAGCGCCAGTGGCCGGTGATCAACCGCTGGCTGTACCCGGCCTTCACCGTCTACTTCGAGAAGAACCGCGTCATCGACGTGGTCGCCAACAAGGCCAGCCCGGAAGAAGTCGGGCCCAAACCTCCGATCCGATAAACAGCCCGACAGAACTTCGATGACCGATGCTTTTCGCTTCCCCGCGGAATGGGAACCCCAATCCGCGGTATTGATCGCGTGGCCGCATGCCGAAACCGACTGGGCCGAGCGCCTGGGCGAGGTGGAGGAAACCTACGTCGCCCTGGTCGCAGCCCTCACCCGTTTCGAGCCCGTAGTGATCTGCGTGGCCGACGAAGACCTGCAGACTTATGCCGAAGCGCGCTTGCGTTCGGCACGGGTGGACATGGCCAAGGTGCGGTTCGTGCCGGCCGAATACGACGACACCTGGCTGCGCGATACCGGACCCATCACCCTGCGTGCGGACGATCGCTTCAAACAACTGGACTTCCGCTTCACCGGCTGGGGCGGCAAATACCAGGCGAGCCGCGACGACCTGTTGGTCGGCGAGCTTTCCGGAATGAACCTTTTTCACAACTATTTCGTGCAAAGCATTGATTTTGCGCTGGAAGGTGGCGCCATCGAAACAGATGGCCAAGGCAGCCTGCTGACCACCTGGCAATGCCTGCACGAGCGCCACCCTGAGGCCTCCCGCGAAGATCTCAGCGAACGCCTTGCCGGCTGGCTGCAACAAGACCGCGTGCTGTGGCTGGATCGCGGCTACCTGGAAGGCGACGACACCGACGCCCATATCGATACCCTGGCCCGCTTCGCCGGGCCCGACGCCATCGTGTTCCAGGCCTGCGACGACCCGGCCGATTCGCACTACGCCGAACTCGGCGCGATGGCCGAAGAGATCGCGGCGCTGCGCACGCGCGACGGCAATCCGTATCGCCTGTTTCCGCTGCCCTGGGCGAAACCGATTCTGGACGAAGGGCGCCGCCTGGCGGCTTCGTACGCCAATTTCCTGATCGCCAACGGCGCCGTACTGATGCCGGCCTACGGAGACCCGGCCGATGCAGAAGCCGCCGCGGTCCTGGCCGAAGCGTTTCCGGATCGCGAAATTGTGCAGGTGCCCTGCCGTTCGCTGATCTGGCAGAACGGCAGTTTGCATTGCATCACCATGCAATTGCCCGCGGGGCTGCTGGCCGACGCTGGCTGAGCGGCTGGGCACCCTGCAAAGACAGGCGGGTACGCGCAACCATGACTTTAGTGGGTGCGCCAATTGACGTTTCGTTTACACGCAGCCGCGGGCGATGACCGATAACGGTGGTTCCCTTTGCGGAGACTGCCATGTACACCCGACGCAGATTCCTGACCTCCACCGCCATCGCCGCAGCCGCTGGCATCGCCCTGGCCGCGTGCCGCGATCCGGCACAGGCTTCGCCGGCCGACGCCGCCGCAGCGGCAGCCGAGCTTCCCGGCCCGTTGAACACCCGCCCCATCCCTTCTACCGGTGAAAAGATCCCGGTGATCGGGATGGGCACTTCAGGTAGTTTCGAGGTCGGCGACTCGACGCAGGAGCGCGATCCCTTGCGCGAAGTGCTCAAACGCTTCTTCGCCGCTGGCGCGAGCCTCATCGACACCGCCCCCACCTACGGCACCGCAGAGGACGTTCTGGGTGCATTGCTGGCCGAACAGGGGCTGCGGCCCAAAGCCTGGATCGCCACCAAGCTTTCCGGCGTCACGGGCCGCGCAGCGGGATTGGCGCAATTCAACGACACCCTGCGTCGTTTGAAGACGGACAAGGTGGAACTGCTTCAGGTCCATAACCTGGGCGATCTGAAAACTCAGCTGGCGCTGGCGCGGGAACTGAAAGACCAGGGCAAGGTGCGCTACGTGGGCATCACCCATTACCTGGAGCGCGCGCAGGACGAACTGGCCGACATAGTGCAGGCGGAAAAACCCGATTTCCTGCAGATCAACTATTCAGTGGTGACGCGAGGCGCCGAGAAACGGGTGCTGCCGATGGCGCGCGAACTGGGCGTTTCCGTGCTGATCAATCGGGCGTTCGAAGACGGCCGTTTGTTCGCTCAGGTCAAGGACAAACCTTTGCCGGCGTGGGCGGCGAGCGCCGGCGTCACTTCGTGGGCGCAAGCGTTCCTGAAATTCGCATTGAGCCATCCTGCGGTGACAGCGGTGATTCCGGCCACCGGAAAGCCCGACCGCCAAAGCGACAACTTGCGCGCCGGCATCGGCCCCGACCTGGATGAAACCCAGCGCCAGTCGCTGATCGCGGCGCTTGCTTGAGCCCGTCCGCGACGTCGTCAAACGCATTCAACCGGCGCCTGGCCGGTCTGTTCGCCGTAGAGGAGCGCGAGGCCGGCGCGGTGCTCGCGGGACTGTCGATGTTCTTCCTGTTGTTCGCAGGCTATTTCATGCTGCGGCCGGTGCGCGAAACCATGGGCGTCGCCGGCGGTGTGGACAACCTGCAATGGTTGTTCACGGGCACTTTCGTGGCCACCATCGCGGCGCTGCCCTTGTTCGGCTGGTTGGCTTCGAAAGTGGCGCGACGGCGCATCCTGCCGTGGACCTACGCTTTTTTCATCGCGAACCTGTTGGCGTTCGCAGCCGCTTTTGCGTTGGCGCCCGACAGCCTCTGGTCCGCGCGCACTTTCTACATCTGGTTGTCGGTGTTCAACCTGCTGTCGATTTCGGTGGCATGGAGCGTGGTCGTCGACGTATTCGCCTCCAATCAGGCCAAGCGTCTGTTCGCCCTGATGGCCGGCGGCGCAAGTCTGGGCGGTCTGGTGGGGCCATTGCTGGGCACTGTTCTGGTGGAACGCATCGGACATTCGGGCTTGTTGGTGCTGTCGGCGGCCATGCTGGGCGGCAGTGCGCTGGCGGCGCGTTATCTGCAAAGATGGCGCGACGCCAATCCTTTGCCGCAACAGGATAGCCAGACGCGGCGCCGGCCTTTGGGCGGAAACCCGTTCGCGGGTGCGACCGATGTATTCAAGTCGCCCTACCTGATGGCCATCGCATTGTTCGTGCTGCTGCTGACCAGCGTCAGCACCTTCCTGTACTTCGAACAGGCCAGGCTGGTGGCCGAAACGTTCAGCAGCAAAACGCAGCAGACCCAGGTCTTCGGCACCATCGACGTGGTGGTGCAGAGCCTGGCGATCCTGACCCAGGTGTTTCTGACCGGGCGCATCGCACAGCGGCTGGGCGTGGGCGTGCTGCTGGTGGCGGTGCCGGTGATCGTGGCGGCGGGATTCGTGTGGCTGGCGTTGGCGCCTACCTTTGCCGTGTTCGTGGTGGTGATGGTGGTGCGGCGCGCGGGTGAATACGCCTTCGTTCGGCCCGGAAGGGAAATGCTTTACACCGTGGTCACTCCAGAAGAAAAGTACAAGGCCAAGAATTTCATCGACACGGTGGTGTATCGGGGCGGCGATGCGGTGAGCGGCTGGGTCAAGCGCGGGCTGGATCTGGTCGCAGACCATCCCGCGTTGGCGATGCTGATCGGCGCCGGGATCGCGCTGGCCTGGGCCGCGACGGGCGGAACGCTGGGCCGCTGGCACCGCCGCCGCGAGGGCGCCGGCGAGCAATAGCACCGCGTTCATCGCTGGGCGGCCTTCCTTGCCGCCTTCCGCGATAACATGCCTTCCCCCGCTCCCGCACCCCGCCGACATGACCCTGCGCACCACCCTGCCCGTCGCCCTGATCCAGGAAAAAAACCATGGCGATGCCGAGGCCAATCTTGCGGTGATCGAAACGCGCGTGGCAGAAGCGGCCAAGCGCGGCGCCAAGCTGGTACTGCTGCAGGAGCTGCACAACGGCGCCTATTTCTGCCAACACGAATCGGTGGCGGAATTCGACCTGGCCGAACCCATCCCCGGCCCCAGCACCGAGCGCCTGGGCAAGCTGGCCAAGCAGCATGGCGTGGTGCTGGTCAGTTCCCTGTTCGAGCGCCGCGCCGCCGGGCTGTACCACAACACCGCAGTGGTGTTCGAGAAAGACGGCAGCGTGCTGGGCAAGTACCGCAAGATGCATATCCCGGACGATCCGGGCTTCTACGAAAAATTCTATTTCACTCCCGGTGATCTCGGTTTCAAGCCCATCGATACCTCGGTGGGCAGGCTCGGCGTGCTGGTGTGCTGGGACCAGTGGTATCCGGAAGCCGCGAGGCTGATGGCGCTGGCGGGTGCGGAACTGCTGCTCTACCCCACCGCGATCGGCTGGGATCCGGACGATGCGCAGGACGAAAAGAACCGCCAGCGCGATGCCTGGATCCTCAGCCATCGTGGACACGCCGTCGCCAACGGTCTGCCGGTGCTGTCGTGCAATCGCGTGGGCCACGAGCCTTCGCCGCTGGGCGCATCCGGTATCCAGTTCTGGGGCAACAGCCATGTGTTGGGACCGCAGGGCGAATTCGTCGCCGAAGCCGGCGGCGAGCCCGAAATCCTCAGCGCCGAGATCGACCTGGCACGCAGCGAACACGTACGCCGCATCTGGCCCTTCCTGCGTGATCGACGCATCGATGCTTATGGCGATCTACTGAAGCGGTATATCGATTGAACTTGCAACTGCGCAAGGCGACCCTTGCCGACATTCCGCACATCCACGCGGTGTACGCACGGGAAGTACGCGACGGCGTGGCCACGTACGAATATGAGGCGCCCGAGGAAGCGGAAATGGCCCAGCGCCTGCATGAGCTGCTGGCCGCCGGATATCCCTTTCTGGTGGCCGAGCTCGACGGCGCGTTCGCCGGTTATGCCTATGCCAGTTCATACCGCGGCCGCGCCGGTTATCGTTGGACGGTGGAAGATACCGTCTACGTGAGCGCCGAGTCGCAGCGCAGGGGCGTCGGCCGCGCCCTGCTGACGCGTTTGATCGTCGAGTGCGAAGCGTTGGGCTTCCGCCAGATGGTGGCGGTGGTGGGCGAGCCCGGCAACGGCGCCTCGGTGGTGCTGCACGAGAAACTCGGTTTCCGCATCATCGGCATTTTCCCCGGCCTGGGCCGCAAACACGGGCGCTGGCTGGATACGGTGCAGATGCAGCGCGCACTGGGCAGCGGCAACAACGAAGCACCTTCCGAAGAATGAGTCCATGAACGATATCTCCCCCTCCCTACCGCACGATCCGCTCGCCGGGCAGCCGCACCAGATCGTCGAGCGCGACGGCGTGCGCTACACCTTGCTGGGTACCGCGCACGTCTCCAAAACGAGCGTGGAAACCGTGCAGGCCGCCATCGCCAGCGGCAGTTACGACACCGTGGCGATCGAACTCGACGCCGGGCGCCTGCAAGCGCTGACCGATCCCGATGCGCTGTCCAAACTCGACCTGGTGAAGGTCATTCGCGAAGGCAAGACCCACTTGTTCGCCGCCAACCTCGCATTGGCCGCCTACCAGCGGCGGCTGGCCGAGCAGTTGGACGTGGAGCCCGGCGCGGAGCTGAAAGCCGCCGCCCTGGACGCGCGCGAACGCAACCTGCCGCTGCACCTGATCGACCGCGAAGTCGGCCTGACCTTCAAGCGCGCCTTGAGCCGGCTGGGCTGGTGGGGCCGCGCCAAGATCAGCGCCGGCATCATGATGGCGATGTTCGCCGACGAGGAAGTTGGCGACGACGAGATCGAGAAACTGAAACAGGGCGACCTGCTTGAATCGAGTTTCGGCGAATTCGCGGTGGAGAGCCCCGCGTTGTACGAAAGCATCATCGCCGAACGCGACCGCTACATGGCCGCGCGCCTGCGCGAGTCGGTCACCCACGCCAGCGGGGCGCGCGAGGTGCTGGCGGTGATCGGCGCCGGCCATCTGCAAGGCATGGCCGAACACCTGCGCACCGATACCGACGCGCCGGCCGCGGTGCGCGCTGAGTTGGAGTCCGTTCCCGAGAAAAGCAAGGTGCCGTGGTTCACCATCGCGCTGACCGCCTTCCTGCTCGGCGGCTTCGCCTGGGGCTTCTACCGTGGTGGTGTGGACGTGGGTGCCGATCTCATCGTGCAATGGGTGCTGGCCACCGGCCTGCTGGGCGCGCTGGGTTGCGCCATCGCTGGCGGACATCCGCTAAGCATCCTGGCCGCCTTCATTTCGTCTCCGTTGACGCCTTTGCACCCCGCATTGGCCTCGGGTACGGTGAGCGCGTTCGTCGAAGCGACGCTGCGCAAACCTACCTACGCCGATTTCATGGCCTTGCGCGACGACGTGCAGACGATACGCGGCTGGTGGAAGAACCGCGTCGCGCGGATCCTGCTCAACTTCTTCCTGACCAGCCTGGGCACCGCCATCGGCGTGTGGACCGGCGGTCTGCGGATGCTGGGCAAACTGGTCGGCTGATTTCGTCCTGTAGCGCCGAGCTTGCTCGGCTGCTTTTCTCTTCCGCGAGCAGCCGAGCAAGTTCGGCTCTACGGTGCTGGGCGACTGAAGGCGGGCCTGGGCCCGCCCTTCCTCATTCGGCCTTCATCGCCGTTATCGCGGCCGCGGGCAATCCTTCTCCCTTGCGCAGGCGCGCACGCTTGGTCAGGCGCGCGGTGCCGCTGCGCATATCGTCCAGGATGGCGTAGATGGTCGGCAGGAACAGCAGGCTGACCACCGTGGAGAACGCCAGGCCGCCGGCGATGGCGCGGGCCATCGGGTAGTACGGCGGGCCGTCGCCGCCCATCTGCGTATTGCCCCAGGCGATGGGGATCATCGCCAGGATCGCCGTGCCCATGGTCATCAGGATGGGTCGCAGGCGTTCGCGGCTGCCTTCCACCAGCGCATCGGTGCGGGACATGCCGCGCCGTCGCAGGTTGTTGATGTGCTCGATCATCACGATGCCGTTGTTCACCACCACCCCCATCAGCACCAGGATGCCGATGAAGGCCATGATGTTGAACTCCGTGCCGGTCAGCCAGAACAGCCAGAACACCCCGAACACCGAGAACAGCACGCCGCTCATGATCGCCGCCGGGAACAACAGCGATTCGAACACCGCGGCCATCACGATGTAGATCAGCAGCAAGGCGATGATCAGGTTGGTCATCATCTGCTTGCCGGCCTCGTCCTCTTCCTGGAACGCGCCGCCGTCGAAGGAATAGCTGTAGCCGGTCGGGAACGAAGCGGCCTTCAGCGTGTCTTCCATCGCCTTGCGGGCTTCGGGAACGGTGACCTTGTCGGCCAGATTGGCCTGCACGGTCAGTGTGGTCTGGCGGTTGGTGCGCGAGATCTGCGTTGCTGCCGGCGTGACGCCCACATCGACCATGCTCAACAACGGCACCGTCCGCCCATCGGGCGCCCGCACCATGAAGCTGTCCAGATCCTCGATGCCGTACTGCTCGGCCCCAGCGAAACGCACCCACACCGGCACTTCGCTCTCGCCGCGGCGGAACTCGCGCAACGGCGCGCCGCGCAGTGCGATGCCCACGAAACTGGCTACGTCGTTGGCGCTGAAGCCGAACGCGGCGGCGCGCTCGCGGTCCACCCGCACCGACAGTTCACTGTTCTGGTCACCCGCATCCACGCGTACGTCGCGCAACTGCGGGCTCTTGGACAACATGGGCACGATGTCCTTGGCGATCTCGGCCAGGGTCTCGGTGGAGTCGCCCACCAGTTGCACCTGCACGTTCTCACCGGGTTGGCCTCCGCCGCCGGGGCCGCCACCACCGCCATTGCCGATGCCGATGGTCGCGCGTGCGGACTTGGGCAGCTCCTTGCGGATCTCGTCGATCAGGGCCTTGGTGTCGTCGTTGTCCAGCTCCTTCATGTCGAACTTGATGCGGGTGCCGGCATCGCCCTGCTCGCTGTACCAGGAATAGATCTGCTCAACGTGGTAGCGCTTGCGGTTGGCATCCATGAACTTCTCGACCTTCAGCACTTCGTCCGACATCTGCTGCAGGCTGTAGGAGCCCTTCCATTGGTAGAAGATGTTGGTCTCGCCGCCATCGTCGCCGCCGAACATGTTCTTCTTGGTCAGGATCATCGGCACTATGCTGACGGCGATGATCAGCAAAATCCCGGTCACGCTCCAGCCCCGGTGCTCCAGCGTCCAGCGCAACAAGCCGGCGTAGCGTTTCTGCATGCGCGGAATGATGCCGTTGGAATTTCCCACGGCCGGCGGCGTCTTCAACCGCGCCGACAGCATCGGGATCAGGCTCACCGCCACCAGCCACGAAGCCAGCAACGACACCGAGATGGTGATGGCGATCTGCGACAGGTAGATGCTGAGGAAATTGCGTTCGCCGAACAGGTTGGGCACGAACACGATGCAGTGACACAGCGTGCCGGCCGACAGCGCGATGGCCACGTGGCGAGTGCCCACGATGGAGGCAAGCCGCGGCTGGTTGGGCATGCGCTCGCGTTCCTGGTAGATGCTCTCCACCACCACCACGGCGTTGTCCACCAGCATGCCGATGGCCAGCAACAGACCCATCATCGACAGGATGTTGAGCGTGACCCCGGCGAAGTACATGAACCCCAAAGTCATGATGAAACAGATCGGAATGGCCAGCGTGACCATCATCGTCGAGGGCCAGTGGCGCAGGAAGAAGAACAGCACCGCGATCGACAGCACCAGGCCGATGGCGCCTGCCTCGGCCAACTCGATCAACGAGGTGGTGACGTTGTCGCCCTGGTTCTCGATGATCTTGATCTGCAAGTCGTTGAGCGAAGGCTCCTTCTTGATGTTCTCCACTTCGGCAAGCGCCAGCTTGGAAACCTCGACCAGATTGGCGTTGCGTTCCTTGAAGATGTCCAGGCCCACCGCCTTGCGGCCATCCAGGCGCCTGCCGTATTCCATGCGCGCCTGGCGCAGGCGGATGTCGGCGATGTCCGACAGGCGGACTCCGTTACCGATGACCAGATCGCGCAGCTGCTGAAGGTCGCTCAGCTCGCCCACAGGCTGCACGCGCAGGCGTTGGCCGCCATCGGTGATGGTGCCGGCGGAAACTGAAAAATTGATCGCCTGCAGGCGCGTGGTGAGGTCGTTGAGCCCAAGATTGTGCGCAGTCAGGCGATCCTGGTTGATCGCGATCTCCACCTCGTTCGGGGGCGCGCCCGAAATTTCCACCCGCGCCACGCCCGGTATGCGCTCGATGCGCCGCTTGAACTCGCGGTCAATCATGTCGTAGGCGCCGGTCAGGTCGCTGTCGCTGGCCAGACGCACCCGCAATACCGGCTGGTCGGTGGTGGAGAACTTGAGCACCAGATAGCGCTGCAGGTCGTCCGGCAGATCGCTGCGGATCGCATCGATGCGCTCGCGCGCATCGGAGGCGGCGATGGCGACGTCTCGCTCCCAGTCGGTGAACTGGATGAACAGCTGCGCCCCGTTGGCGTTGGCGCTGGTGTCCATGCGCTTGATGCCCGGCATGGTTGACAGCGTCTCTTCCACCGGACGCAGCACCGTTCGCTCCACCTCTTCCGGCGTGGACCCCACGTACGGCAGTTGCACGAAGATGAAAGGCGGCGAGACCTCCGGAAAGGCTTCCAATGGCAGACGGAACGCCGCGATCAGGCCGATCACGGTCAGCGACACGAACAGCATGATCGCGCTGACCGGCCGCTTGATGCTGAGTTCGGCGATGCTCATGCGTGCCCGATCCCTTCTTCGCCCAACGGGCGTTCGATGCTGGCGCGGTGCAGACGGCCGCGTTCGGCGTAGTACTCGTCGGAACGGCGGTCCAGCAAGTCGTATACCACTGGAATCACCACCAACGTAAGCAGCGTGGACACCAGCAGGCCGCCGATCACGGTGATGGCCATCGGCGAGCGCACCTCGGCGCCTTCGCCGAATGCCAGCGCCAACGGCAGGAAACCGAACAGCGTGCACAAGGTGGTCATGATGATGGGCCGCAATCGCGAACGCGCGCCTTCCACCAGCGCCTCGCGCTTGGCAACGCCGGCCTCGCGCAGCTGGTTCACCTTGTCGATCAGGATGATGGCGTTCTTCACCACCAGGCCCACCAGCAGAATCAAGCCGATGAACACCACCACCGACACCGGCGATCGGGTCAGCAGCAGCGCTAGCACTGCGCCTACCAACGCCAGCGGAATGGTGAACAGGATCACGAACGGGTGCAGCAGCGATTCGAACTGCGAAGCCATCACCAGATAGACCAGGAAGATCGCCAGGCCGAAGGCGAACAACAACGCCTTGACCGATTCGGCCAGTTCTTCGCCCTGCCCGCCGATGTGCATGCCGATGCCGGCGCCCAGGTTGTTCTCGGCGACCATCTCGCGGACTTCTTCGACCGCACCGCCCAGATCGATATCGCGCAGGTTTGCCGACACCACGGCCACGCGCACCTGGTCGGCACGGTGGATTTCGCTGGGACCGGTGGTGGACACCACATCGGCCACCGATTCCAGCGTGACCGGGCGCGAGCTGCCCGGATTGACGATCAAGCGGCGGATGCTCTCGACCGAGGCACGATCGGATTCCTGAGCCCGCACCAGCACATCGATCTTGCGGTCGCGGAAGCTGTAGCGGGTGGCGATATCGCCGCGCACCTTCTTCACCACCACATCGGCGATCTGGCGCGTGGTCAGCCCCAGGGCGCCAGCGCGGTCCTGATCGAAGCGGATCTGGATTTCGGGGAAGCCCTCTTCCACCGTCGACTTGACGTCGGCGTAGTGCGGATTGGCCCGCAGCATCGCCGCCATCTTCTGGCCGGCGCGCTGGATGGTCTCCAGGTCCTGCCCGCGGAGCTCGATTTCCAGCGGCGTAGAGAAGCTGAAGAGTTCGGGGCGACGGAAATCGACTTGCGCACCCGGATGGGCCTTCATCGACGCGCGCAGCTTTTCCGTTTCGTCGGCTTCGAGCTGTTTGCTGCCGCCGTCGGCCATGACCACGGTGATCTTGCCGATATTCTCGCCGCTCTCGGTGGGACTTGCGTCCAGGCGGGTGCCGGTACCGCTGACGCCGTACAGTGCGCGGATGCCTTCGTCTTTGGCATGCGCGGACTGCAGATCCCGAACCAGGTTGTCGGTCTGTCGCAGCGGCGTGCCCGCAGGCAGTTTCACCGTCATCTCGAAGCGGTCCTGCGCCAGTTGCGGAATAAGATCGGCGCCCAGCATCGGCACGGTCATCATGGTCGCCACGAACGCGGCGGCAGCCAAGCCCAGCACCAGCCATGGGCGACCGAGCGAACCCGGCAACAACTTCATGTAGCCACGCTCGGCGCGGTCGTAAGGAGCCATTGCGATATCGCTGGCCTTGCGCATCACCGGACCGACGACAGCCACCAGGCCGCGCCAGATACGGATGAAGAACCATGCGATGCCGAAGAAGACGCCGCGCACCCCGATACCCACTCCGCGCTCGGCGGTGGCCAGCGGCTTTTGCCAGCGCGACTTCGGCTGCCACTCCGGATGCGGCGCTTCTTCCGGGAAAGCCATCGGCGGCCTGCCTTTCAACGCGCTCAACATGGGAATCAGCGTCATCGACACCACCAGCGACACGCCGATTGCGATGGCCACCGTCAACGCCTGGTCGCGGAACAACTGACCGGCGATGCCCTGCACGAACACCAGCGGCAGGAACACCGCGATGGTGGTCAATGTGGAGGCCACCACGGCCATGCTGACCTCGCGCGTGCCGGTGATAGCAGCTTGCAGCACGCTCAAGCCACGCTCGCGCGCCTTGGCGATGCTTTCCAGCACGACGATGGAGTCGTCGACCACCAGGCCGGTGGCCAGCGCCAGGCCGCCTAGCGACATCACGTTCAAGCTCAGGCCCAACTGGTCCATGAAGAAGAAGGTGGTGACGATGGATGCGGGCAACGACAGCGCCACCACGAAGGTGCTCCAGCCATCGCGCAGGAACAGGAAGATGATCAGGATCGCCAGCAAGCCGCCGATCACTGCGTCCACCTTCACATCGCTGATGGCGTGGCGGATGAATTGCGACTGGTCGTCGATGGTGGTCAGCTCGGCATCCGGCGGAACCAATGCCTTGATCTGCTCCAGCTTCTTCTGGATCGCGTCGGCGGTGGCGACCGTATTGGCGTCGCCTTCCTTGTAGATGGCCAGTTCCACCGCTTCATTGCCGGCCAGGCGGATGATGCCTTCGCGTTCCTTGTAACCTTGGCGCACGTCGGCGATGTCCTTCAGACGCACCGGCATGCCGCCAGCGATGCTGCTGGACGAGGAGGAGTTCGCGCTCTGCACCGACGCCGCGGCCGCCATGGCCGCCGCATCGCCGGTGGAAGCGGCGATTGCCGCCATCTGCGCCGCCGCATTGGCCGCCGCGTTGCTGCCGCCGCTCTGCGTGGTGACCAGCATGTTGCGGATTTCTTCGACAGTGGCGAACTGGTTGACGGTGCGCACCAGGTAACGTTGCGAACCCTGCTCCAGACGGCCGCCGGAGATGTTGATGTTTTCCTGCTGCAGGCGCTGGATCACCGTGTCGATGGGCAGGTTCAGCTGCGCCAATTTCTGCTGGTCGATATCGACCTGGATTTCGTCTTCAAGACCGCCGCCGACCTTGACCGCAGCCACGCCTTCCACCGGCTCCAGCTTCTTCTTCAGGTCCTCGTCGGCATAACGGCGCAACTCGGTGAGCTGGCGGATGGAATCGGCTTCGGTCTTGCCGGCGACCTTGGACGACAACGCCAGCCGCATGATCGGCTCGGTGGAGGGATTGAAGCGCAGCAGCACCGGCGCTTTGGCTTCCAGCGGCAGCTGCAGCACTTCCATCTTGTCGCGCACCTCCAGGCTGGCCTGGTCCATGTTGGTGCCCCAGGCGAACTCCAGCACCACATCGCTCTGGCCGGTGCGAGAAACGGACTTCAGCTTGCGCAGGTTCTTCACCACGCCGACGGCTTCTTCCACTGGTTCTGAGATCAGCGTTTCGATCTCCGAAGGCGCGGCGCCGGTGTACTCGGTACGCACGGTCAGCGTGGGATAGCTGAGGTCCGGCAGCAGGTTGACTTTCAACGCGGCCAGCGCGATGCAGCCGAACAGGAACATGGTGACCCAGAACATCGCCACGGTGACGCGGCGACGCGTGGAGAATTCCACCAGCCCGCTGCCGGTCAAACCCGAAGGCGGTGCAAGAGGATCGTTCGCTTCGGGACCCGGAGCTTCCCGGTCAGGGCCGTGGCCGCTCATTTCTTCTTACCGGCTGCTTCAACCTCCACCTTGGCGGTGGGCTTTTTCTTGGCATCGCCAATCACTTCCACCGGAGTGCCGTCGCGCAGCGCGATCTTGCCTGCGGTCACCACGCCATCGCCCGGCTTGAGGCCTTCGCGGATTTCCACCCACTCGCCGTCCATGTAGCCCAGCTTCACCGAAACGCGCGCGGCCTTGCCGTTGCGCACTGCGAACACCGCCGGGTCGCCGTCGTCGTCCAGCAGCGCTATGCGCGGCACCACCAGCGCGTCGGCTCGCTTGTCGTAGTCGATCTTGATGCGCCCGAACATGCCCGGCTGCAGCAGTCCGTCGCCAGCGAAGGTGCAGACCACCCGGAAGGTGCCGCTGCCCGAATCCACCACCGGCGCGATGCGGTCCACGGTGCCGGTGAAAGTCTGACCAGGCAAGGCATCGGCGGTCAGCTCGACCGGCTGGCCCGCCTTTAGCGTGGAAATCTCGCGCTCGGGAACGTTGAGCGTTGCTTCCAGGCGCGAGTTGTCGACGATGCGGAAGATCGGGGTGTTGATCTGCACGAAGTTGCCGGTTTTGATGGAACGCGAAGCGATGATGCCGGAGATCGGAGCGACCACGTTGGTGTAGGAAAGCTCAAGCGTGGCCATCGTGTACTGGGCCCGCGCGTTTTCCAGGTCGAACTTGATCTGGTCCACGTCGTTGGCGCTGATCATCTGCTGGGCGACCAGCTGCTTGGCGCGGTTGTAGTTGTTCTCGAGCTTGTGCATCTGCGCCGATGCCTGGGCCACGGCCAGGCGCGCGCGATCCGGATCCAGCCGCACCAGTGGCTGACCGGCGCGAATCTGCTGGCCTTCTTCCACCATCACCGCCAAGGCCACACCCGAGGTCTTGGCTACCACCTGCGATTCGCCGCGCGGCTCCAGCGCCGCGGTGCCGGTATAGCTGGCTGCGACAGGTCGGTGAGCCGCCTTGGCCACCTCCACCGGCACCGCATCGGGTCCTTTCGGCGGGTCGCCCGGCTTGGCCTGGGCCTCTCCGTCTCCCTTCTTGCAGGCGGCCAGAGCGAACACAAAAACACAGATAAGCGCGGACGCACGAAGCGCACGCATGGAGAGACGGCCTGCAGTGAAGTCGGGTCGAGACATGGTGGTACCGGGTGGTTGTTAGGTGTTGTACATAGGTATATCACCCAAGTACGGCCCCGGCATGCGCCGAAGGTCATGGTGACTTGCGTCGCCGGCTGTGCTGGCGACCAGCCTTAGGTGCTGATTCTCCCACCGCCAGGACGAATTGGCGCTTACTCTCTGTCGCTGTCGTTGCCCTCGCATTGCAGCCGATGCAGTCGTGCGTCGCGCCGGCGATGGCAGGCTTCGGGAGTCGCACGCTATACTTGCCGCAGCCAAGCGCTGCGGTTGGACGTAGCGCGCGCAATGAGAGAGTCCCGGATTACGACATGATGCGACCGCTGCCGCTCGCCGCTTGCCTTGCCTTGGCCGCCGCCCTATCGGTGGCCGTTGTTACCGCCCAAACCCCCGCTCCCCAGCCTGCTGCGCCCACCGCAGCCGCACCCGCTGCCGCCCAACCCGCCGCTCCGGCCGCCGCACAACCGCTTGTCGGCAACGCCGCGAACGGGCGCACCCTGGCCTATACCTGCCAGGGTTGCCATGGCGTCACCGGTTACAAGAACGCCTACCCCAGCTTCCATGTGCCCCGCATCGGCGGCCAGTCGGCCGAGTACCTGGCCCAGGCGCTGACCGAATACAAGAAAGGCAACCGCAAGCACCCGACGATGCAAGCCCAGGCGCAGAGCTTCTCTGACCAGGACATCGCCGATATTTCCGCCTATCTCTCTTCCGTGAAGTAAGCCACCCATGTCGAACGCCGTGCACGCCCCGCGTCTAGCCATCGCCCTGCTCGCCGCCCTCGCCCTGGCCGCCTGCTCCCAGAACAACGAAGTCGCCGCCGAAGATCCGGGCCACGCCAGTGGCGAACACGGTTCCAGCTCGTCGGCCGGTTTGCCCGATGGGCACATCCTGGCCGGCGAGAAGCGCGCCCAGGTGAAGAGCGAAGCCACCAAGCAGAGCTGCATCGACTGCCACGGTGCAGAAGGCAATGCGCCCATCGACCCGACCTATCCCAAGCTCGGCGGCCAATACGGCGACTACATCGCCCACGCGCTTCAGGCCTATCGCGCCGGCGACCGTCAGAATCCGCAGATGACGCCGCAAGCAGCGGCGTTGACCGACCAGGAGATTTCCGACCTGGCCGCCTACTTCGGCTCACGCCCCTCGAAGCTGCGTGACCTGCACGGCGTCGATTGAGCTCAAGCAAGCCAACCTAGTCTTCCGACCCCCAGCTAGCTGGGGGTTTTTTTTGCCTGTTCGATTCGACCCGCCGGTCCAAGCCAGTAGCGGCGTGGGACGGGTCTCCTGAGGGGTGAGGAAATTTCCAAGCTACCCCTTTACATACTATGTATCGCATAGTAGTGTGCGCCAAACATTATCAGGTGCCGTATGGTGGAACCCAACTCCAACGCAAGTCCAAAGCTGGAACTTGAGCTGCGCCGTGGCGCGCTGGTGCTGGCGGTGCTGTCGCAGCTGCGCGAAGTCCAGTACGGCTATTCCCTGCGCCAAGCCCTGGCGCTGCGCGGCATGCCGATCGAGGAAGGCACGCTCTATCCCTTGCTTCGACGGCTGGAAGGCCAGGGCCTTCTGGCTTCGGAGTGGCGGATCGAAGACGGCCCTCCGCGCCGCTACTACCGCCTTAACGACGCTGGCGAGGCGCTGCTCGTCGAACTGACCGCCACCTGGAACGCCCTGGTCGGAACCATGGCCGGACTACTTGAGGGGAATGAAAAATGATCTCGAACGACGTGATCGAAGCCTATGTAGCCGAAGTGATGCGCCACCTGCCCCGCAAGGAGCGCAACGAAATCGGCTTCGAACTTCGCGACCTGCTGACGCAGATGCTGGCCGAGAGGACGCAGGACGCCGCCACGGACGATGCGGTTCTGGACATGCTGCGCGAATTCGGCGCGCCCACCGAAGTGGCGGCGCGCTATCGCCCTCCCGGCGGGGTGGTGATCATTCCCGCCGAACAGAGCAGGACCTTCGCGCTGGTGTCGCTGGGAGGCCTGGCCCTGCAATGGGCATTGACCCTTCCGCGCGTGTTCGACGGACAACCCGTGGTCGCCTGGTGGTTCACCTGGGGCCTGGGCGCGTTCTGGTGGCCTGGTTTCATGGTCACGATGGCGTTGATCGGCATGTTCGCTCGCGAGTTGAGGACGTTCAAACGGCCATGGAACCCCCGCACCGTCGATCCGGAACGGATCAACCGCAATGCCATGGCTTTCGGCCTGGCTTGGTATGCCATCGGAGTGGCATTCATGATCTGCCTGCCGTGGACAGCCGCGCTGCTGCCCGAACCCCTGCCACGAATCTTCACCTTCGATCCCGCGTTCCTGCGCGAGCGCGCGCCACCGGCGATCCTGCTGTGGCTGGGCGGCTTCGCCACCATGTTCGTGGCCATGCTGAAGGGTCGTTGGTCGAAGCTGACGCGGCGTTTGTCCACTGCTTTCGCCCTGGGGTTTGTAGCGCTGCTCCTATGGTGGATGACGGCGGGAAATATTTTCCTGTCTCCGGCGACCGACGAAGGCGCCAAGGGCGCTTTGGCACTGGTCGTGGCCATCACCGTGGCGGCTCTGGTCTACGAGCTTTACCGTCGGCGGCCACGGATCCACGCGCCGAAGATCAAATCGTCCGGAACTTAGCTAACGCGCGGGCACGCTGGGCGGCCGGCATCGCCGGCCGCTGCGAGCCGATCAACTGTCGGTGGGGATCGGATTGCGCTTGACCGGAATATCCGGAGGCGGTCGAGCGACGGCCGGTTGCTCGTTGAGGTTGGGATCGAACAGGCTGCAGGCTCCGCCGACCTGCAACACCGACACTACGCAGCGCACGCGTTTATTGGTGCCGGGAATCTTCATGTCCACTTCGCGGATGTTGCGGCGGACCCATTCGGCCAGCAGCGACTCGTTGGTCGGACGCCAGTACTTGTCGAACATGCTCGGTTCGTAGGGAAACTCAGGGCGCTCCATCCATTTGCTGGCGCGGTCGGCATCGGCGCGTTGCGCCTGTTTGGAGCCAGGCGCCCCGGGGCGCGCCGTGTTGCCGGTACCGCTTTCGGGTACGCGCACGCTGCCGTCTGCATTGAATAAGCCTGGACCTTCGCCCGCGCGACCACCGGTCGTCGAGCCCGGCGTATTGCGGGTGGAGTCGCCCCAGTCGTCCCCGCGCCTCGGCGTGACCACGCCGCCGGGACGGTTTGCCGCAGCGGAAGATCCGGAGGCCGTCGCATTTGGTTGCGTGCCCTGCTGCGCGCTCGGTGCGCGCGCAGTATCGCCGCTGGTCGCAGGGCTGGCGGCGTTGGCCGGGCTGCTGGACGAAGACGTACCGCGGCTGGGTGCCGCGATCTCTGCTTGGCGCACGGTTTGCGAAGGCGCGCGCAGCTCGGGCGCGGCGATCGCGCGCGAAGGCACCTGCACGCTGCGAATCTGCGGCAACGGAGCTGCGACTTCCCGCTGCCTTACTTCCTGCGTCGGTTGGGCGATCTGCGGGGTTGCGATTTCGCGCTGCGGCAACTCTCGCTGCGCAGGAGGCGTTTCCACCACGGTTATCTCGCGCGTGGGAACGCCCAACTCGCGCGGCTTCACTTGCGGCGGCGCGACTTCCACGGAGCGGGGGGTAGCGGGCGGCAACACGAAGGTAGTGGTGGGCTGCGGTGTTTCGGTGACTTGCACGTTCTGCTGCGCCACCGGTGGTGCGGGCGAAGGAAGCTGCTCCTGCGGCAGCGCCGAAGCCTGCGCCGTCTCGGCCGGCGTGCTGGTGGACGCGGCGGCAGCGGCCGCGAGTTGGGCGGCAGCGGCGGCCGATTCGGATTGGGCCGCAGGCGGGCCACCGCCTTGCTCCTCGGGCGTGCCCTGACCCATGAACTCGACCTGCACGCGACTTTCGTCCTCCGCTGAAGGCGGGGGCGGTAGCTTGATCATCGCCAGCAAGAACAGCAGCGCCGCGAACAGCAGATGCATGAACACACTGACCGAACCGGCGAACCAGCGCAGCTTGCGATCTTCGCGCAGCGGCGGGCCCCAGTCCTGATAGAACATCGAACGGAAGGCCTGCCAGCGGTTCAATGCCAATGGCCGGCGCGGCGTTGCGGGTACCGGGCGCTCGGCAAACATTTGCACTATGGCTTCGGCGCTGTCGTGTCCGATCACTCCCAGCCTTTCCCGCAGCGCGCGCAGCCACAGGCCCCAGCCGTAAGGCATGCCGGTATGGCGTTCCAGGATGGGCGCTGGCTTGCCCGCCTGCAGCGCTGCGATGATTTCGGCGGCTCGCGTCACCGGAAAGAGGGAATCAGGCCGCGTTGTCGCGCGGGATGTACGGTGCGTCGCCGGTATCGTGATCGGTGACGTCGCGCACCGCGGTGATGCCGGGCACCTTGGCCATCAAGGTTTTCTCGATGCCCTGTTTCAAGGTCACGTCAGCCATGCCGCAGCCGTTGCAGCCGCCGCCGAAGCGCAGCAACACCACGCCATCCGCGCTTACCTGCTCCACCGCCACCCTGCCCTTGTGCTGGGCCAGTTGCGGGTTGATTTCGTTCTCCACCACCCAGCGCACGCGTTCCACCAGCGAAGCGGATTCGGCCGGCGCCTGTCCCTTGATCTTCGGCGCCTTGATGGTCAGCTGGCTGCCTGCGCCCTGGGTCACGTAGTCGATCTCGGCCCCGTCCAGCCAGGCCACGCTCTGCGCATCGACGTAGACCGTGAAGCCTTCGCAGTCGACCGCCCATTCGTCGCCCAGCAGATCGCGCGGTTCAGCGAACTCCAGACGCGCATCGGCGCGCGCGGTTCCCGGATCGACCGCACTCAGGCGCACTCCCAGGCCGGGCAGCGCCTCGCGTTCGATCAGCTTGCGGAAATGGGTCTGGGCGGTGTCGGAGATATGGATCATGCGGCTATTCTAGCCACCCTATTGTTAGACGCTCATTCGAGCACGTAACGGCGTGGATGTTACGTTCAGCCTGTCGACGCCGAGGAAGCCGCCATGTCCGACCTGATCCCCCTGGCCCAAGCGCATTGCCTGCCGCTCAAGGGCAGCGAACACAAACTCAGCCAGGCCCGCGTGGCCGAACTGATCCTGGAAGTGCCGGACTGGGATCTGGCCGAAGAAGGCCGCGCCCTGTGCAGGACTTTCCATTTCGACAACTATTACCAGACCATGGCCTTCGTGAACGCGTTGGCCTATGTGGCCCATGCCGAGGATCACCATCCCGATCTTGGGGTCCACTACAACCGCGCCGTCGTGCGCTATTCCACGCACGATGTGGGCGGCCTTAGCGAGAACGATTTCATCTGCGCGGCCAAGGCCGACCTGCTGGCCAGCTGAGTCCGGGCTCAGGCGCCGACTTCACAACCCTTACGGAAATTGCCGACATGCGCACCGACCCGATTCACCGCGTTCTCCCACGCGTGGCCCGCGCCCTGCTGGCGCTGTCCTTTTCCTTGCTCGCCAGTTGCGGCGACAACGCTCCAGTGGTCGCGCCGATTCCCTCCACGCCGCTAGCTGCCGTGCAAACTCCCAAACCCGACTACCCCATCGAGTTGGCCTGCGCCAACATCGGCGGCACCGCCGTGTTCAACGTGGTGGTGGGCACGGACGGCAAACCTGCGGAAGTGAAACTGCTTGCCAGCAGCGGCCAGCCCAAGCTGGACGCCTCGGCCGAAGCGGCCGTGCATACCTGGGTCTTTGAGGCAGCCACCCGCGGCGGCAAGCCCGTGGTCCAAGGCTTACAGGTCCCGGTGCGGTTCACGCCGCCTGCCGAACGTCCCAGCCAATGCTTCGCGCTCGACGCGCAATCCTGACGTAGGTCGGGGCTAAGCCCCCGACGATAGCTAGCAGGTCGGGGCTGCGCCCCCGACCGACGGGCAGCTTCAGATCAAGCCAGCCGATCCAGCGCCGCGGCCAAGTCGTCGGCCAAAGGCGCATTGAGCACATAAGGCGATTTGCCGCCATCCAGCGCGAACTCCAGCGAAGCCGCATGCAGGAACAGACGCTTCAACCCGGCCTGTTCGCGCAACCGCTTGTTGACCGCCTCGTCGCCGTACTTGTCGTCGCCGGCAACCGGGTGCCCAATGTGCTGGGCATGCACGCGGATCTGGTGAGTGCGCCCGGTTTCTATCCTGACTTCGCAATAGGAATGCCCACTGCGCCGCTCCAGCACTTTGAAGTGGCTCACCGATTCCTTGCCGATTGCATTGACTTGCACATGGCGCTCGCCGCCCTGGCGCAGGCCGACATGCAGCGGTGCATCCACGCTCATGGTTCCATCGGGCATGCGCCCGATCAGCAGGGTGAGATAGCGTTTGTTGATGCCGGTGCCGCCCTCCTCGCGCATCAGCGCCTGCAGCTCGGTCAATGCGGAACGTTTCTTGGCCACGATCAGCAGGCCGGAAGTATCCCGGTCCAGCCGGTGCACCAGTTCCAGGTTCATGTTGGGCCGCAGCGCGCGCAGGGTTTCGATCGCGCCGTGGCTGATCCCGCTGCCGCCGTGGCTGGCCACGCCGGTGGGCTTGTTGAGCACCAGCAGCCTGGCGTCCTCGAACACGATCGCCGCCTCCAGCCGCTGCAGGAAGCCGCTTGGCGGCGGTGCCTTGTCTTCCGGGTCGCTGAGACTGACTGGCGGAATCCGCACTTCGTCGCCGGAATGCAGTTTGCGGTCCGCCTTGGCCCGCCCTCCGTTGATCCGGACCTGCCCGCTACGCACCAGCTTGTAGACCAGGCTGCGCGGAGCGCCTTTCAGCTGGCCCAGCAGGAAGTTGTCCAGGCGCTGACCCTCACGATCTTCAGGCACCTTGATGGTGCGAACGGCGGTCTTGGTGGCCCCTTCGGGCTTGCTTGCGGGGGGCTGATCGGTCATCCGTCTTTTATTCTGATACACTCGGGGGGCGAGATAAGGGTTTGATTTCGCAGGAAGTTAACCAGCATCTTCACGATGCTGCGGGCCAGAAGCCCAGCTTCCCGCGATTCCGGCAAAGTGCGTAGCCACCGCCCACGGGGCAGTGAATGTTACCGCGGCTGGTCGGCGAATCCGGACATCGCCCGATGCGTCAGACGTCGGTAGCTGAACACGCCCCGTGAGGCGCAAGGGTTATTCCCGAGCAGCCTCCGGTCCGAAACATATTTGTTAAATGAACCAAAGCGCTCCCGCGGCCTGCCGTGGTGTTGAAGCGCTGGAAACCAACCCTGCCCCGTTCGCGCCTGCGCGAGGGGTGGCGAGCAGTATCCAGATTGCGAAACCCACGGTGTTCCGCGCGGTAGCAGCGCGCGAGGAACGCACAATGAAACGCATGCTGATCAATGCGACGCAGGAAGAAGAACTGCGCGTCGCCATCGTTGACGGACAGACCCTGTACGACATCGATATCGAACAACCGTCCAAAGAACAGAAGAAATCCAACATTTACAAGGGCCGGATCACCCGGCTTGAGCCTTCCCTGGAAGCGGCCTTCGTCGAATACGGCGGCGAGCGCCATGGCTTCCTGCCGCTGAAGGAAATCTCCCGCGACTATTTCCAGGCAGGCGTCGACCACAACAAGGCCGGCCTGAAGGAACTCCTGCGCGAAGGCCAGGAAGTGGTGGTGCAAGTCGACAAGGACGAGCGCGGCAACAAGGGCGCGGCCCTGACCACGTTCATCTCGCTGGCCGGCCGCTACATGGTGCTGATGCCCAACTCGCCCACCGCCGGCGGCGTCTCGCGCCGGATCGAGGGCGACGACCGCGCCGAGCTGAAGAAGGCCATGGACGCGCTGGTCATCCCCGAAGACATGGGCGTGATCATCCGTACCGCCGGCGTCGGACGCGATGCCGAAGAGCTGCAATGGGACCTGGACTACCTGCTGCAGGTCTGGCGCTCGGTCGCCGAGGCCGCGCTCAGCAAGCCGGCCCCGTTCCTGATCTACCAGGAATCGCGCCTGATCGTGCGCGCCCTGCGCGACTACCTGCGTGCGGACGTGGGCGAGATCCTGGTCGACACCCCTGAGCTCTACGCCACGGCCAAAGAGTTCATGGAACAGGTGATGCCGCACAACCTGCGCAAGCTCAAGCACTACACCGACGACATTCCGCTGTTCAACCGCTTCCAGATCGAATCGCAGATCGAAGGCGCCTACGAGCGCAACGTGCGCCTGCCCTCGGGCGGTTCCATCGTGGTCGACCAGACCGAAGCGTTGACCGCGATCGACGTCAACTCCTCGCGCTCCACCAAGGGCAGCGACATCGAGGACACCGCCTTCCAGACCAACATGGAAGCGGCCGACGAAGTGGCCCGCCAGCTGCGCCTGCGCGACCTGGGCGGCCTGGTGGTGATCGACTTCATCGACATGTCCAGCAGCAAGCACCAGCGCGACGTCGAGAACCGCCTGCAGAACGCGCTCAAGTACGACCGGGCGCGCGTGCAGATCGGCCGCATTTCGCGTTTCGGCCTGATGGAAATGAGCCGCCAGCGCCTGCGTCCTTCGCTGGGCGAATCCAGCCAGATCGTCTGCCCGCAGTGCGAAGGCCACGGCCGCATGCGCAGCATCGAATCGCTGTCGCTGTCCATCATCCGCGTGGCCGAAGAGCACGCGATGAAGGAAAACACCGGACAGGTGCTGGTGCAGGCCCCGGTGCAGATCGCCAACTTCCTGCTCAACGAAAAGCGAAATGCGCTGCGCGAGATCGAGAAGCGCCACGACGCGCCCATCGTCATCGTCGCCGACGAAGCGCTGCATACCCCGCACTACGAAGTGACCCGCATCCGCGAGAACGAACTGGGCGAAGAAACCTCCAAGCCCAGCTACCAGCGCAACACGCCGCGCAAGCTGCCGGTGCACGCGTTGACCAAGGCGCAGCTGAACATTCCCGCGCCCGCGGTCACCCACGTCAAGCACAGCCAGCCCGCACCGATCCGCGAAGAACGCGAGGAAGCTGCCGCGCCGGCACCGGCATTCGTCAAGCCCTCCGCTTCCGCAGCGCCTGCAGCGCCCGCCCCAGGCGGCGTGGTGGGATGGTTGAAGCGCGTGTTCGGCGGCTCCAGCGAAACCTCCAATGCCACCTTGGCCGAGCAGACCCGCCAGCAGGAAAACCGCCAGCGCAACGACCGCGGCGACCGCAACAACGGTCAGCGTCGCGACGGCCGCGGCAACCAGCAGAACCAGGGCCGCGGCAACGCCGGTGGCCAGCGTCGCGACGAACAGCGCGGTCCCAAGCCGCAGGGCGCGCAGCCTGCCCACGGCGGCCAGCAGCAGAAGCAACGCAACGAGCAGCCGCAGAAGCAGCAGCAACCCAAGCAACAGCAGAACCCGCCCAAGCAGCAGAAGCCGCAGAACGAAGCCGCCCAAAACAGCGGCCGTCCGCCGCGTCAGCCGCGCACCAACGAAGCGCCCAGGCAGCCACGGCCGGATAACGCAGCGGAAACAGCCGACCTGGCCGTGACGCCCGCCATCGCGGCAGCGACTGCCGTTGCGGTCGAAGCAGCAACGCCGTTGCCCGCAGCAGCGCCGGCCGCAGTCGCCAACTCCGCGCCTGCCGCCTCTGCTACGGATGAAAACGAAGTTGGCTCCGCACAGATCGCAGCCGCCAACGATTCCGGTGAAGGCGAAGCCGCCACCGATACCGGAGACGGCACAGGTCGCCGTCGTCGCGGTCGTCGTGGTGGACGCCGTAGGCGTCGTGGCGCAGGCGAAGCCGGTGCCGGCAATGAAGCCGGCGGCTCAGAGGACTTCGGCGACGAGGAACAGCCGCAGGTCATCATCGCCAACGGCTCGCAGCCCGAGTTCGATTTCGACGACGAAGCGCCTGTCGCTGCTGCCCCCGCCCGTCCCGCCGTCGCCCAGACGTTTGCTGCGCCGGTGGTTGCACCTGCAGTCGTCGCCACCGCAACAGTTCTCGAAGAGACCCGCCCTGCGCCTGAGGCCGCAACGCCTGAAACCGTTGTCGCTACTCCTGCCATTGCTGCGGTCCAAACCACTTCGCAGTCGGAAGCAGCGGAGCCGACGCCACCGGTAAAGTGGCAGGCCGAATCGGCTGTGCAGGTCGAATCCATCGCGACCGTGACGCCGGCAGAAGCCAACGCGACCGCGCAGGAAATCCTGAAGAACGACACAGTGGAAAGCTTCACCCTGGTCAACGCTCCGGCGCCTGCCGAAGCGGCATCGAATGCCGCACCCGCTTCGCCTGAAGCGGCAACGCTTGCGCCCCTAGCCGCGATCGAACCGGCCGCGCCTGCACCTGCTGCAGTCGAGCCGCGTGCAGCCGCACCGGTGGCCGCTGTGGAACCGCCGAAACCTGCGCCTGTGCGTCCTGCAGTCGGCAATACCGGTTCGCTGTTCTTCACCGCCGATGCAGACACGCCGTCTTCGGTCACGCGCCACCTGTTCGAACCCATCCCCGCCCCGCAACCCGCTGCGGTCGTGGAGAAGCACGACGAACAGCGCGACCTGTCCCTGCTTGCCGACAACGATGAAACCGCCGGCGCGGAAAAGGATCAGGACAGCGAGCGCAGCGCCTGATCGAATCCGATCAGGCATTCCACGCGTTCGCTACAGCGAGCGCGTGGGATCCAGCAATCCGTACTGCGCGGCTAGCCGCGCCAGTGCGATGTTGTCCTGGATACCGACCTTCTGGAACAAACGCGTCTTGTGCGTGTTCACCGTCTTGGCGCTGAGGCTAAGGCGTTTGGCGATATCTTCCTGGCGCAATCCCTGGATGAGCAGCATCGCCACCTCCAGTTCGCGTGGCGACAATCCGTCGAAGGGCGAAGCGCTGCCGCCCACATTGGAAAGCGCCATGTTCTGCGCGACGTTAGTACCCAGGTAGCGTTTTCCGCGCGCCACTTCGCGCACCGCGCGCAGTAGCTCGCCCGCATCGCCGGCCTTGCCGATGTAGCCGCAAGCGCCGGCTTCCAGCAGACGCTTGGGCAACGGGCCGTCTTCGAGTACCGAGACGATGATCACCTTGGTATCAAGATCGCCACGCGCGATGCGTTCGGTGATCTCGAGCCCACTCAATCCCGGCAGATGCAGGTCGCACAGCACCACGTCGGGTTTCAGGCTGCGGATTTGGCGCAAGGCGTCTTCGCCGTTGTCGGCGTCGCCCACGACCTCGATATCCACTTCGCCGGCCAGAATCATCTTCATGCCGGTTCGCACCAGCGCATGATCGTCGATCAGGTATACGCGTATCGTCATCCTTGTTTCCCCTCAGTGACACTCCCGTCGTGAGAGTAGCTTCGGCAATCGGCGCGAAGCAACTCACACTTCCTTTCGGGAGCGGTGAAAAACAAGGCCAAACAACGTAACCGGAGTTTCGCGCTAGCGGTTACTTGCGAGCATTCTACTTATTCGTTTCAGTTGCGCATGATCCGGTGGTCACGCTTCGCAAGTCGGGGCTAGGCCCCCGACGCAAGGGGGTCCGGCCACGATCGGAAGTCGGGGCCATAGCCACGACCTACGTGCTGCGTTTCAACGGTTGTCTGCGGCCGTAAGCCAGGCTACGCCACAACCATTCCATGGGGCCGAAACGATAGCGCGACAGCCACCAGCGACTGAGAAATATCTGTGCGCCGAACAACAAAAACCATGCCGAGAGTAGGCCGACAAAACCATACTTCGGCCCGACTCCCAACCCCACCCCATAGAACACCGACAGGCACACCGCCGTCTGCACCAGGTAATTGGTCAGCGCCATGCGCCCTAACGGGGCCAGCGAACGCAGGTAGCGCCGGCATGACGGATGCAGAAACAGCAAGGCGAAACCGGTGGCGTAAGCGATGCCCAATGCCAATGGGCCGGCGCGCAGGATCATCTCCAACAGCAGGGTTCCGGCCTGCCCTGCAAGATCCGCGATGCCGCCAGTCATGCGGCTCTCGAAATAGCCGAGCAAGGTCGCCGCAGAACCTATCAGGGCGGTGAACAGGAACAGGCGCCGTAGCAGGCCTCGATGAAGGTCCGGTCGTTGCAGCAACCCCGACCTGCCAGCCCAGTAGCCCAGCAGGAAGCGCCCGAGGACGAAAGGGAACACACCCCACCACGCAAGGTAGGCCCAGTTCGAGAACGCCAGGTTCTGAGCCAGCGCCAGCTCCCAATGCGGGGACGAGAATGCCGCGAGATTGGCTTTCTCCATGGCCTCCTGCGTCGGCAGGCCCTGCAGCCACTTGTCTATCAATGGCTCAACCAGCGCAGGCGCCAATGCCACGAAAAAACCCAGCCCCAGCAACATACGCTGCGAAAGATTCCGGCAAAGGATCAGCAGCAGGCCCATCAGCGCGTAGATCAGCAGGATGTCTCCCCACCAGAACAGATAGGAATGCACCATACCGAACAGCAGCAGCACTCCGATCCTGCGCAGATACAAGCGCAGGCCGGCCGAACCTCGCGTTTCCGCGCGTTCCAGTTGCAGGGCAAAACCAAGGCCGAACAGCATCGAGAACAAGGTGATCGCCTTGTCCTCGACCAACAAGGATTTCATCGCATCGGCGATGCGGTCGAAGCGGGCGGTCGGCAGCGCCGCCTTGGCGGCATTGTCCAGGAAGTTGTAAAGGGTGAACGAGCCCAGGTTGACCAGCAGCACGCCCGCCAGCGCGAAACCGCGCAGGGCATCGATCAACTCTGAGCGCTCGCCTTCCGCGCTGGGGCCGCCGTGTTGCTCTTGGGGAAGTCGCTGCATTCTGGTTGCAAACGCCTTTCAGCGAGGGAACAGGCCGGCCTCAAGCCCCGAACCATCCTTGGTCGCGCGCTTGGTCAAGCCGGCTTTCCAGGTAAATCCACAGCGCCGGACAACCCGCCTTGATCGGCGGACCCACCCGGGCCACCACGCGCTCGTGGCTTATCCCGTTCTCGCGCCAGCTTTGGCCCTGGTTTGCCAGGTTCAGCAAGACCGGTATGGCGCGGTCGGCCGCATTGGCGAAGCGCGCGTCGGCGGTTTCCCCGCGCTCAAACTCCTTCCACAGCGAAAGCAACGCCGCCCCCTGCTCCACCGGCAACAAACCTAAAATGCGCGTCACCGCCACCAGTTCTGCTGCTTTGCGCTCTTCCCAGCCGCTCTCGACGAACACCAGGGTGTCGCCGGTATCGATCTCGCCGATATCGTGCAACAGCAGCATGCGGATCACTCGATCGATATCGACCGGGACATCGGCATACGACGCCAGCGAGGATGCAAGCAATGCGACCTGCCAGCTGTGCTCGGCGGAATTTTCGTAGCGATCCGAATCCCGCAGACGAATCTTGCGCGTCACGGACTTGAGCTTGTCCAGTTCCAGGATGAAGTCGATGACCTGCTGCATGCCAAGGTCCACTCAAGGAGATCCCGATTCTGCCAGCGCATCGCACTCGATTCGATCCGCGCGGTGGCCTATGGAATGGCGGAGAGAGTGGCTGCATTTTACCCATTTCATGGGGTGTCATGCAGTCTCACCTAGCGCCATATGTATTTGATATAAAACACTTTAGTTGACCCATCCCCTCTCATGCCTCATCCTCCAATCGCACCCGCCAATGTTGGCCGGGTTGTTGGTATTTGGAACATGGCGGAGAGTTTTATGCCTAAAAAAGCGCAGGAACTAAAAGCATTGGATGTGAGTCGCTTAGTTGCTCCGGGCTTCCACGCTGTCGGCGGCGTCGCTGGATTGCATCTACGCGTCTCCGATTCCGGTGCCCGCTCATGGATTCTACGCGCCATGATTGGCAACAAGCGGCGTGACGTTGGATTAGGCGGCTTCCCTGACATTACGTTGACCATTGCCCGCGACAAGGCCAGAGACGCCCGGAGCAAGATTGAACATGGGGTTGACCCCATTGCCGCGCGCAAGAGCGCCAAAGCCACGCTGGTATCCGCGCTGACCTTTGACGAGGCAGCGAAGCGACTGATTCAAGCCAAATCGCCAGAATGGAAAAACGATAAACACACGGCCCAATGGAAATCCACGCTGGACACTTATGCCAGTCCGACCATCGGTAAGTTACCCGTGGACAAGGTAGGGCTAACGCATGTGGTGGATATTCTCACGCCGCTGTGGATAACCAAGACTGAAACAGCCAGTCGCTTGCGTTCGCGCATGGAGGCGGTACTGGCGTGGGCGACTGCATCCGGCTATCGCAAAGGGGACAACCCTGCGCGCTGGAAAGGAAACCTGGATGCACTACTTGCCAAGCCCGGCAAGGTGCGCAAAGTGGTCCATCACAGTGCGTTGGACATGGATGCCCTGCCTGCCTTTATGGCCGCTCTCCGCGAGCGTGAAGGCATATCTGCGCGCGCGCTGGAATTCCTGGTGCTAACAGCGGCGCGCAGTGGCGAGGTTCGCGGCGCGACGTGGAGCGAGATTGACGGCAAGGTGTGGACGATTCCAGCGGCGCGCATGAAAGCCGGCAAGGAACATCGCGTGCCATTGTCACCGACAGCTGTTCAACTACTGAAGGGGCTTCCGCGCATGGCGGATAGCGAATTCCTGTTCCCCGCAGCGCGCGGCGGTCCGTTGTCGGACATGGCGCTCACGGCAGTAATGCGACGCATGGAGGTTGACGCAGTTCCACACGGGTTCCGTAGCACATTCCGCGAATGGACAAGCGAGAAAACCAATTACCCGAATCACGTTGCGGAAATGGCACTGGCGCACACCATTGGTGACAAGGTGGAGGCGGCATATCGACGCGGCGACCTTTTCGACAAGCGCACGCGCATGATGGCCGATTGGGCCAAGTTCTCAGGGGGTGGAAAATGAGGCGGACCCTGACCAAGATCGAGCGCGACGAACACATAGCGCACAAGCAACAATTGGCACATGCAGTTGCAGACCGAATTGACCAAGGTGTGCCGCTGGAGGAATGGCAGCAGAGCTTCTTGCGTTTCGTTGTGAATGGCGACGGCGCTGCTGGTGACTACGCGGCCGCAATGCGTGCATGGGCAGCCAACTATGAGCCGGGTAAGCGACGCGGACCCTATCCAAAAATAAGCGATGTGGATACAGCGATGGCTTACGTTCTATATCGTGAGGAGGGCTTCGCACACACGACAGCTTTGGAACTATTGGCAGCCGAATCGAAGGCGACGAAGCTAGGAATATGGAAAGCCATTGAAAGCCAGGTGCCGCATGTATGCGAACACTTAGGGATTGACTTGTCTGTAATCAGCGAACGCAAACCGCGCGGCCGCCCACCTTCTAGTAAATAGTTACCTTTTATCTTGCAGACTCATGTGATTTCAGGCCATATGATCCCCGACGTTCCAACAATTACCGGAGCGTCACATGAGTATCAAAGCAACACCTGCACGGCGTGAGCGCCAATCCCCCGACTATAAGAGCCTTCCACGCGCCGCACGCCTTCGCGTTCGTCATGTCTGCGAACTAACCGGCTTGAGCGTCGCGTCAGTTTGGCGTCTTTCCAGCGACAAGAACTCGCGCTTCCCAAAGCCGCGCAAAGACGGGCATATCACCAGTTGGTCCTACGGCGAAACTCTGGACTATCTAGAGGCACGCGCATGAGCGCGCTCGACGTACTTCCGCCAAAAGAGTGGGCGTTCCTCAATGATCTAATGCGGTCTGACAGTCATAGGCGCATGTTCCATATCGGTGCTGCCGTGACCAAAGTTGCAGCAATGTTCGGCACCCAGAACCAATGCACAGATGCGATGGCGGTGTTTGTGCTGCTACTGGAAGGGATGGAGAGCAAGGATACGGAGTGCGAAGCGCGCGCCATGTCCATCTACTCCGAGTGGAACTCACGCAGGGGGTTGCACTAATGGACATGAAAGAGCGCCTGCTAACGCTTAACGCGAGACTGCCTCACTCCGACATACAGCGGAGTATTGAAGGCGGCGAACGCTACGCTGCGCAGTTCGACCGAATCCCGGCGCACGACCGTGAAAGCATCACGTATCTGTTCGCGGCTTACGCGTTAGCAGATTCCATACACAGCAAGATGCAGATTCGTCGCGGCATTGACAGCGTATTGGCCCCCTTCTATCCGGGAGCGCGCAGATGAGCAATCGCATACCACATCCTTCGCTGTTAAATAGCCTGTGCAGTTCCTATGGCGAGAACAATCGGCAGGATATCGCGGCTTGCTATGCCAACGCACAACTGGCTTGGAAGAACGTCATGCCAGCCGCCATAGAGAACGAACCGATGCTCATAACCGCGCGCGCCTTCCGGGTTCGCTCGGTGTTTGCCCGCACACCTGAAGAACGGGCGTGGGCGAACTATATGGAGTCGTTGCTGTTGCAGCCCTACAAGACCCGCTGAACCCTGCATCCTAAATCCGCACCCTCAACACCTTGGCCGGCGACACCCCAGGGCGGATAACTTGGCAGGACTCAATGACAGACCCAACCAACAGTACGCCGGTGGCTACGGTTACAAACGTGCCGGTGATTTCTGAAGAAACATACCGAAGATTGCAAGATGTGTTGTTAGACGTGTCGGCGTGCGGTTCTGACTTCGACATGCACAACACGATAATTCCATCAATACAGCGCGCCGGCATACCCGCAGCCCTGCATGACCGTGTAGTTCAATCCGTGCAACGAAAGCTGAAATTCTGGGATAGCACTATTCCCGTTGGTAAGCTGCGCGCGCTGCTATTCCCCCCTCCGCTTCCTCGCAGTAAGGTCGATGCGGACGCGCTGCCCGCTTGGGCCAAGCCGTTCTGTTTTGTAGCCAACGGTAATAGGTTTTACAACACAGACAATGGCAAGAGCATGGACATGATCGGCTTTCAGGCGGTCTACGGTGAGAAGATGCCCGTTAATAACACAGGCCGACGTGAGAACGCTGCCGAACAATGCTTGCACTTCTGGGGGATGCCCAAGGTTGACGAAGTCGGCTACCGCCCCGACTGCGGGCCGTTCTATGAGTGGGACGGCGCACACTACGCGAACAGCTACAGTCCAAGCAGCCTTCCATCTGTTGCAACGCAGTACACGGCGCAGGGGTCCGCCGGCATCGCTGCTTTTCAGTCGATGCTCTGGGACATGTGTGGGCATCGAGACGCCGTATATTTGAACCTACTCTACTGGTATGCGCACAACGTCCAACGCCCTGGCGTTAAGATCCGCTGGGCGCCCATCATCAAAGGTGTCCACGGCGACGGTAAGACGCTCGCCATTTCAGTGCTACGCGCAGCCATGGGATTCCGAAACCTGTCAACCACTTCCAATAGCAACATCGCGAACAACGGTGGCTTTAGCGATTGGGCGGTGCGTGGCGCAGTGAACGTTATTGAAGAAATCATGCTGACTGGTAAGCAGCGCCACCAGCTTTACAACGCGATGAAGGAATTTATCAGCAACAACATCGTTGACGTAAATCCAAAGGGCGCGAAACCCTATCAGACCTGGAACTGCACAAACCACGCCGCGAATACAAATCACAATGACGCTCTGCCCTTAGAGCCGACAGACCGTCGTTGGTTCGTCATCTTCACGCCCTGGGCATCGTTGGATGACATGTACCGCTATTGTGGCTTAGATGCCGCCGGCTGGAAGGCGCGTACAGACGCAATCGACCAAGCCAAGAACCACTGCGCGGGTGAGTTGCGGGCATGGCTTCTGTCGCTTTCTATCCCGGCAGAGTTCGACATCAACGGCAGCGCCATGATGACACCCGAGAAGCGCCGCATGATGGCAAGCAGCGAAGATGAGGCGGAGAGCGCGGCCAAGGCCATAATTGCCGATGGTGCCCACGGTGTGACTGAGCGTGTGTTCTCTAGCAGCCATTTAGCGACGCTATTGGAGTTCCGCTCTAGAGCCGGCGGGTTTGAGGTTCCCCGTGGGATCGCTTTGCACCACATGTTCACGCGCATGGGCTACAGCAATATGGAAACACAGGTCAAATGGAACGGTGTTCCTTGTCGAATTTGGCTTCGTAATGGGGTTGAACTTTCCAACGATGAGGTTAGGTCACAGTTGGACCAGTCGTTACCCAAACCGTTACCTAGCTAAACCCTTGTTTTGTAGTCGTTTTTATATAAAAGGTAACAGGTAACAGTTAGAAGTAAGTAGTAGAAAGAAGAACTAAGAAATAGCGACATGGAGGATATGTATGTTCTCTGGGGGCCGCTAGAACCTACTGTTACCTGTTACCTGTTACCTGTGTCGCAACTGAGGGCGGCCAGCGCCCAGCCAAACTGCGTGAACTAGCACCAGCGCCAAGAAACGACCGTAAATAATTCACACCTGGACGGATTCACGGGCGCTCCCGGCGCGCTTGGCAGCCACGCCCAACCCCGTTATGGCAAGCTGGGCGCACAGTTACATCAAAGGGGCTATGCATGAACGCAATCTTATACGACGGGCCCGACTCCGTGCGAGTCGTCCAGACAGAGCCTGCCACACCACCCGATGAGAAAATCACGGTTGACGGCGTCGTGTACAGACCATTTAGCGGTATTGCCTGGAATCTTCGCGAAGAGTGGCGTCATGACCACTTTCTGTATATCAACGATGCGTTGTCCGAGAAAGACGAAGATGTAATTCGCACGGGCAATCCATAAATGGACTCAAGTAGTCAGTAGCAAATGGGGGCGAAGCATGGGTTGGGATTCTATCGGGTTCGCGCGGCACAGCCTTTCCGAAGCAGCGAGCACGCATAAATTGCTTTTGGAAGGAGACAAGGCTCTAAGCGGTGAATGGGAGCGCTCGATACTTAGAGAAGTAGCTGAGCAGATGCTTCAAGCGCAGGATTCCATGTCATCAGCGATAAGCGAGCGAGCGGAACTCTACAACGAGATACGCATGCTTAGTGAAGCGTTAGAGAAGAAGGCTTCTCTCGTAAAGCACCAGGATGCCTACTATCTTCCTGACGGGTCTGGAGCGCCCGATGGCGATCCCTATTGCCTGCTCTGCTGGGAGCGCGACCACACACTATTGCATCTAATCAGAAAGCCTAGCGATATAACATTCTGCCCCTACTGTAGGACGGAATACCAGGGAACTTTGACACCTTTCAATATGGGGAAGGGTCCAAAATGAAAAGAGACTTTCTGATTCTGATCGGGTTTGCCCTATTCGCGATAGCCTTTCATTTCGGAGCGGACATGCTGGGATATTCTATTGAATGGACCGCCGTAGGTATATGTCTTACAGCCATCATTGCAGTTTGGCAATTGCGCGAGAATAGCGTCCAGAAGGCCGTTGACCGCGCACTTGAAACGAAGCGCGATATTCTGTTCGACGGCGTTAGAGGAATGTCTCAGGCGCTTCCAGCGTTCAGTGCACTTTCAAACATCAATGTGCCGTTCTTGGACTCCGCGAGAGTTTTTCAGCTTTCAATGTCACAAGTGACTGTTGCCTCTAGCGTCGCTCAGCTTCGTACCGCCACGGCAGGAAAGAACTTCACCGACAAGCTTGGTCCGCTATTTCTGCACGCCATGGCAATGCGCGCTCAGTTGGATCAATTGCCTGGTGGTGCAGGCAATCCTAGGTTTATGGAAACGCATAAGCAGTTGGCTGCTTTCGTTCTTGACAGTAGCGTGGAAACTGCAAAAGCGATGCTGCGCGCTATCGCTGCAGTACGTACAGACGTTGGCATCGCGAAGGAGAGCGAAGAGATGTTTCTGAAAGCCGTCTTTCCTGACGAAGCGTTGATAAAGGCGGCAATTGATAAGGCATTGGGACGAACCCCGTAGCAAAAGAATGGCCCCGGTAGCACCTTGGCGAGCTACCGAGGCCTTACCCAACTTGGCCTTGACCACCTTGGGCTAGATGCAGTTTCGCGCTGTTCTACGTCGCTTCTGCTGGTGCGGTTTTCTGGAGCGCCGGCACTCACACCTAATCCGGCCGACACCGTGTTACTGCACCACCGACAATGCGGGCGGTACTCGTGGGGCGAACTTGTGACGGCCACGCGATATCTCACGCGCTTTCTCTTTCTTCGTTTCTTTCTTTCCCGTCTCACCCATGCGGGCGTGTTTGTACGGGAGCAACTGTTTTGCAGCGTCGGCGCGCATAGCCACGGGCAACTGCTGGTGGTTCATCACGTCTTCCAGGAAGGTGATGGGGTCACCGTACTTTGCGCGCGGCATGGCTGGGGCGTTGACAGTTTTGGTATCAACGCGAGGTGCGGTCTTCTCTACCGCCTTGAGGGCCGCACGGACTGCGGGATTCGCCATGAGCTTGTTGGCAGCGACAGCAGCGCCGGCCACCGCGTAGCCCGCAGCAATTGCCGCATCCCTGTTGGTGCATCCGCCAGCCTTGTTGGCAACGAACGCCTGTTGCTTTTCTGTTAGTTTGGTCATGGTTGCTAATCCTTTATGCTGTTTTTAATCTGCGCATGAGGGAACGGGCGGTCTAGGTGTCAACTCGCGCCCAGTGATTTTGTGTCAACGTCACGCTGTGGCAGGTTCTCCAACCGCCGTACTTCGTCCACGTCCATCCACGGTTCGTTGTTGAGCGCCTTGGCGTAGAACTCAGCACGCTCGCCTGCCTGTGCACGCAGCAGTGCATCCACGGCATGTTCCGCGTAGTAGCGTTGACGCGCGATGGGGCCAAGCAACTGTTGGGAGACAGCTGACTCCCACAGTGTCAACCAACGTGTAAGGCTGAAGCGAACGAACTGTTGTCCCAACTCATTGACGTTGTTGTAGCTCGCTTGCTCCAACGTCTGCACCAGGATGGGCGGCACGCGAAACATGCGGCACACCTCGGTAACTGAGAAGTTCATCGCCTCAAGCCACTGCGCGTCCTCGTTGGAAAGGCCGACGTTCTCTAGCTTCAACCCACGCACGCCCATAATCATTGTCTTGCCAGCATTCGTTGGCGAAGCGTAGTTGTTCATGAGGTCGCGCATCGTGTGTACTTGTTCGGTGGTCAGGTCTTGCTTGCCTTCGTTGTAGAGCACAGACGCAGGACGCGCGCCGCGCCCAAAGCTGGCAGTACCGTGTGTGCGCAACGACAGCGATAGTCCCAACGTCTCGCGAGCGATGGTCACGCGGGACTTGCCAACGATGCTGCCAGGGTCAGTGCGGTCGCGTAGGTGCAAGACTTCCTCGGCAAGCAAGCGCACAACGCGCCCGTTGTCGTCTGTCCAGTCGTAGCGATAGCGCCCACTGTCCAACTTGACGATGGACACACGGCCAGGATGCATCGGGTGCAGCGCGATAACTTCACCAGCACCGTTGAACTCCTTGCGCGCATAGGCGTTGCCCCACAGCAAGACCGTGGCTGTCAGGGACTCACGCATTTCCATGCCTGCCTGATATTCGTTCGGGCGTTCCAGCAAGCGGGACAACCAGTGACCGTCTGCACGCTCACGGCTGCCATCTTCGTTCCGGCGGTAAGTGTGCAGCGGCAGGCAAGCGGTCGATTCGCTCAGGGCTTGCACACAAGCAAACACAGTGCTGATTGACTCGGCGCTACGGCTGTCAACGTAGGAGCCGGCCAGGCTGTTCCCGCCGCCGTTGGCTAGCGCATTCCATGATGGGTCTTCGGCGCGCGTCTCACGCAGTCCGCCTCTCAGCATGTCCAGTATTTTCATTTGACTGTCTCCAACCAATAGCGCAATAGCGCCAGTTGGCTTTGTGGTTGCAGGCTGCGCAGGTGAACTTCAGTTGCGCCATAGGCGGGGCGGCTTTGCACTATCGACACTTCATCCAGCGTCACGTTGCAGAGTTCGCGGGTGTTGCCGGTCCAGTGGTCGCCACCCTTGGGCACGTTGAAGGCAAAGGAACAGCCGCCCAGGTCACCACGCTGCGCCAGGGCAGCCAGGTCACGGCCGGCTTGGGTGTCAGGTAGCTCTAGGGAGAACGCAAGGCCCGTATCGTCCTCAGAGAGCGCCAGCGTGCCGCTACGGGTGCGGCCCAGCACGCGGCTGGTGTCGTGGTCGGCCAGGGCCAGGATGTCGGCTCCGGACGCCAGGGACGCAGCGAACGCACCACGCCGGATTACTTCGTTGAAGTCGCCAATCGTGGTGGGGTTATTGAATTTAGCTATGTAGCCGGTCAGCTTGCGGCCGTTGGCAGTCACGCCGGCCGTTGCACGTTTCTCAATCATGGGCGTCTCCAAAAGACACAGCCCGCCTTGGCGGACGGGCTGTGTAGGGCTGGCAGTTACAACGCGAGGTCAGAAGCGACGACGAACGCTTGCGGATGACGCACGCCAACGTCCACCGTGGACATCGCCCGGACCAGCACGCCGCCGCGACCGTAGGCCGGTTGCGCGTAGGGATTGACCAGGATGTCGATTTCCGACCAGATGCCCAGCAGCACTTGCGACCAGTCGCCCAGGATGGCGATGCCGGTGTCCGGGTCGGGGGTCGCGTTGTTGGGCACTTGATTGGTGCTGTGCGACTGGATGCCCGCCATGCGGCCCTCATCGTTCAGCAGATAGATGCCCGTGCCGGTGGACTTCTCCGAACCTGCGAACTTCGCGGCCACGCTGGGATTGAACAGCCAGGACGATGCATCAACGTTCGCAAGTTCCGCCTTGGCCTTCATCGCCAGTACGTTCGCCCAATTGAGCGTTGCCAGGTTTGCGGTCTGGATGCCAACCGTGGACAACACGCCAGTGGGTTCGTTCGCGCCGCCGCCCTTGATGAGCGCCGAGTCGATGGCCTGCGCCAGCACCGCCGCGAAGTCATCACGCACAAGCTGTTCCACGTCCGGCGAACTCTGCATGATTAGCTGACGGGACAGTTCGGTCACGCCGCCAGCGTGCTTCGGAGCCAGGGTGATGTTCGACGGGTTCACATCCGAATCCGGCACCGCGCCATTCTCGGCCACCCAGCCAACGGACACGCCAGTTCCATGCTTCGGAATGGTGACGTTGCCATGCAGTCCGGACAGCACACGCACGCCCAGGCGGCGCGCCAGCAGCTTGTTGCGCAGCGGTTGGATGTAGAGGTCGGCGCGGTGATCGGTCGGCACCAGTTCCGGCGCACTTCCCGTGGTGTTGACTCGGCGTTCCAGGGCGGACATGGGAACGAACACACCCTGAGCCTTGCGGCCGGTGCGGCGTTCGGTTTCCTGTGCGTACTCCGCTTCAGCACCGGTCAGCGCGCGGCCCTCTACACCAGCCTGTAGCACCCGCAGCAGAGAGACACGGGATTCCAGGTTGGCAACCGTGTCGGAATTGCCGGTGACGGTCACGCCAGTGGAGCGGCGTTCGGCATCGTCCAGGAACTGTTGGCGCTGTTCGTCTTGTTCCAGTGATTCGATGTCGGCGCGGATGGTGTTGAAGCTGGTGGATTCTTCTGCGGTGAGTTGACGCTTTTCCGTCTCGGCCTTGGCGACGATCGCGCGGGCTTCAGCGGTGCGGGCAGCTTTGCGCTGCCGGATTTCTTGCAAAGTCATGTTGCTTCTCCGGAGTTGTGGGATCAATCCCGGAGAGCAAATTATGCAGGCTGGGTCCAGCGTCAAACGCGAGACTGGATGAGACTGCAGGAGATGCAGTCATCCAAAACAATAGGTTCGTTTTGCGCTAACTGCAGGTGGTCAGACAAGCATTATTCAGAGCCTTGAATATCAGAATCACCAACCAAGCTGCTGAAATTACAACCATCGAGCACTTGGCTACGTATAGTGAGGTCGATGCCCACCGAAGCTTGCTGTCGTCATAGCCAACATCATCGAACCGGCCCTCGGAGAGCGCATCCGCGGAAGCGCTGGCGGCTTTGTTAGTTTCGTAGACCGAGCAAACCCCTTGAAGAAAATCTGCTACCAACGCGCCGATGCACAAAGCCGCCAACCACATTAGCGAATCGCTGAAGCAGCTGAACTTCTTCTCCAGAACATCTTCAGTTCCATTCAACAACAGCCACGTCAGCGCCAAAATGGCGAGCGTCGTAGAACGAATCTGAGTAGACAGAGTGCTGCTTGCAGAATTTCGGTCATCCCGAATTTCCGCGTAGTAAGTTTCTGCCTCCTGGCGAGTGGAGGTAGGCTTCTGACCAGACGCCTTAGTCATGCGCGCTTCTTAGCCCGCAAAGGACCGGTTCGGCGCTTCTTTGGCCCAGCTGCCACTTTTTTCGCGGCCTTCTTCGCGACCTTGACAGCCTTCTTGGCTTTCTTAACTACTTTCTTAGCTGCCTTTTTGACAGCTTTCTTTGCCGTCTTTACCGCAGATTTCTTGACGACCTTCTTTTTAGTTGCCACTGCCATACCCCTACTCCCCTCGTCCGTCCCTGGTGTGGAATGTAGTCGCTTTCGGCCAAAAAGAGTGAGTTGGTACAGTTGTTGGTACCGGCAATATTATTCCGATAACCTATTGATTTTATTAACTATCTGGCGGAGAGAGTGGGATTCGAACCCACGGTGGTATCGCTACCACGCCGGTTTTCAAGACCGGTGCCTTAAACCGCTCGGCCATCTCTCCGAAGCTGTTGATACGGACGGCCCGTTGCGGGCCGCGCGGCATTTTCCCATGAAGGGCGCGTGCTTGCCTACGACGCCTTCTTGACCTTTATTTCAGGCATATCCTTGTCTTTCTCCGTTTCTTCGCACTTGCCGCCGCAGTCCAGGCGCGAAGACTCGATCTCCTTGGGCAAATGCTCGGCCAGGAAATCGATGAACACGCGTACCGCCGGCAACATGCCGCGGCGCGAGGCAAACACGGCATGGCAAATGCCCTGCGGCAGGGTCCAGTCGCGCAGCACCACCTCCAGCTCGCCCTTGCGCACTGCTTCGGCGCACACCGTTTCCGGCAGCAGGGTGATGCCGAAACCATCCTTGGCCATCGACTGCAGCAAAGGAAAGTCGAAGCCCGAAAGCCGCGGCTGGATGTCCACCCGGCGGATGTCGCCGTCGGGTCCATGCAGTTCCCAACGCTGGCGGGCTTCGTCTTCGCTGGTGCTCAAGGTGACATGGTCGGTGAGCTCGTCCGGATTCTTGGGCCGGCCCGCGCGCGCCAGGTACTTGGGGCTGGCTACCATCAACTGGCGGATCTGGCCGAAGCTGCGCATGACCAGGCTGCCGTCGTCGTCCAGCTTGGCGCGTACGCGCAGGGCCACGTCGTAGCCTTCATTGATCAGATCCACGCGGCGGTTGCTGACGTGCAACTGCAAACGCACTTTGGGGTATTTGTCCAGGAAGGCCGGCAGGATCTTCGGCAGCTGCGTCTGCGCCACCTCCACCGGCACACTGACGCGCACCACCCCGCGCGGTTCGGCGCTCAGGCGGTCCACTACTTCGCGCGCGGCCTGGGCCTCGGCCAGCATGGTCTGAGCATGTCGATGCACGCTCATACCTACGTCGGTGACCGCAAAGCGGCGGGTGGAACGCTGCAGCAGGCGCACGCCCATGTCGGTTTCCAACTGACTTATGCGCCGGCTCAGCCGCGACTTGGGAATACCCAGCGCACGCTCGGCGGCCGCAAAGCCGCCATGGTCCACGACCATGGCGAAGTAATAGAGGTCATTCAGATCCTGCATGGCAATAATTCCATATTCAGAACAATTAGTGATATTAAAGCATTTTTATTCTATTAATACAACAATCTACCTTGGCATCCAACGCGGCGCCGCCGCTTCCTGAAGTGGATAGCCAATATGAAACTCCTTCATCTCGATTCCAGCGCACTGGGTACCGGCTCGGTCACCCGTGAGCTCACCGCCGCCATCGTAGCCCGTTGGCAGGACAAACTCCCGCAGCTGCAGGTCGAATACCGCGACCTGGACAGCCAGCCCCTGCCCCACCTGACCGGCCGGTCGCTGGCCCAGGCCAATCCGGAAGAAGCGGCCGACGCGGCGCGCACCATGGAACAGTTCCTGGCGGCCGACGTCCTGGTGATCGGCGCGCCCATGTACAACTTCTCCATTCCTTCGACCTTGAAGGCCTGGATCGACCGCGTGGCGGTAGCCGGAAAGACTTTCCGCTATACCGAGAACGGGCCGGAAGGCCTTGCCGGTGGCAAGAAGATCGTCATCGCCAGCGGCCGTGGCGGCATTCATAGCGGTTCGCCGACGGACTTCCAGGAGGCCTATCTGCGCCAGGTGTTCGGTTTTCTGGGCGTGACCGATATTGAATTCGTGCGCGCCGAGGGCGTTGCGTATTCGCCGCAGCATCGCAGCGATGCGATCGCCGGGGCGTTGGCTTCCATTCCGGAGCCTTTGAGGCTGGCTGCGTAACGAATGCCTTGTTTGTGCCGTTTGAAGCGGGCCTGCTTTTGCAGGCCCGTTTTTTTAGTGCGCGCGCGTAGGTGATGCTATGGATAATTCCGGATCGTCATCCCAGCGGTCTTTAACAGCCGAATGGCTGGTCAAGCTGGGATCCATTTTGACTTTGCCTTTGGTTTCTACCGTCCGTTCTCTGCCGCCCGCACCAAGCCGGATCAAGATCAAGATGGATCCCAGCTTTCGCTGGGATGACGTCGCTGTTTTTTGTCGGCAAAGTGGTTACGAAATTGTTTCCACACCGCCCATATAAGGCCGCAGCACTTCCGGCAGCGTGATCGACCCGTCGGCGTTCTGATAGTTCTCCATCACCGCGATCATCGCCCGGCCAATGGCCACGCCAGAACCATTGAGGGTATGCACAGGTTCCGGCTTGCCGGTAGCCGGATTGCGCCAGCGCGCCTGCATGCGGCGGGCCTGGAAGTCCTCGCAGTTGGAGCACGAGGAAATCTCGCGATAGGCGTCCTGCGACGGCAGCCAGACTTCAAGGTCGTACGTCTTGGTGGCCGAGAAACCCATATCGCCGGCGCACAGCAGCATGCGCTTGTACGGCAGGCCCAGTTTCTCCAGCACCACTTCGGCGCAACGGGTCATGCGCTCGTGCTCGTCGTAGCTTTCTGCCGGACGGGCGATGGAGACCATCTCCACCTTCTCGAACTGATGCTGGCGGATCATGCCGCGGGTATCGCGGCCGTGGCTGCCGGCTTCTGCGCGGAAGCACAGGGAATGGGAGGTCATGCGCAGCGGAAGCGCGCTGTCTTCCAGTATCTCGTCACGGACGATATTGGTCAGCGGAACCTCCGAGGTGGGAATCAGGTAACGCTTGGATTCGCCCACGACGGTGGAGAACAGGTCCTCCTCGAACTTCGGCAACTGGCCGGTGCCGCGCATGGAATCTTCGTTGACGATCAACGGCACGTTGGTTTCTTCGTAGGCGTGCTCGTTGCTATGCAGGTCGAGCATGAATTGCGCCAGCGCCCGGTGCAGGCGGGCCAGTTGGCCGCGCAGCACGGTGAAGCGCGCACCCGACAATTTCGCGCCCGCGTCGCCGTCCAGCCAGCCATGGCGGGCGCCCAGTTCCACGTGATCCTTGACCGAGAAATCGAACGCGCGCGGCGTGCCCCAGCGGCTCACTTCCAGATTGCCGCTTTCGTCGCTGCCCGCCGGCACGCTGTCGTGCGGCAGGTTGGGGATGCCCAGCGCGATCGCCTCGATCTCGCCGCGTATGCGCTCCAGCTCGACTTCCGAAGCCTTCAGCTCTTCGCCGAAACCGGCCACTTCGGCCATCAGCGCGGTCGTGTCCTCGCCTTTGGCCTTGGCCTGGCCGATGGCCTTGGAGCGGGTGTTGCGCAGGTTCTGCAGTTCCTGGGTACGGGTCTGCAATTGCTTGCGCGTGGATTCCAGCGTTTCCAGAGCCGATACGTCCAGGGTGTAGCCCCGCGTCGCTTGCAGGCGTTTGGCGAGTTCGGCGGGGTTGGAGCGCAGCAGGACCGGATCGAGCATGGAATGAAGTTCAATGGAAAAGCGAAGCTTAATTATCGCCTGTAATTCGGGCGCTTGCCTCGTCGTATCCGCGCCGGCCATGTCAGAATCGCCCGCAGCCGACCGGAACCCGCCATGCCCGCCTCCAACCCGCCCGAACACGATTACGTATTTCGCCTGCCGCGCAGCGCTCTGCGCATCGCGGCCATCGCTTTCGGCATCGGGCTGGTCTTGTTCCTGATCGTGTGGTGGATGGGGCGCGACCAGGCGTTCTACAAAGTCGAACCCACCGCACCCGGCAAACCGCTGAGCGAACTGGAGGCACTGCCCGAACCCCTGGCGGGCGGAGACAGCGCCAGCGACATGCCTTCTGCCGGCACCAGCACTGAACCGGCCGACCGGCCGCAGCTGGTGGAAACCGCGCCGCCGCCGCCCTTGCCGGAGCCTATCGATGAAACCCTCCAACCCGGAACTCCCGAAGCGGGTGCACCGGCCACGGCGGCGGTCGCACTGGCGCCTGGCGACCAGCCGGTTCCTCTCAGCGGACAGACGCCGCCACCACGCTATCCCAATGAAGCCCTGCGCCGGGGCGAAAGCGGCACCGTACTGGTTCGGGTGGAGGTGGACGTCAACGGGGCGCCGGCCGGGGTGGCGCTTGTGCAGCGCAGCGGCTCACGCGATCTGGACCGGGCTGCCATGGAAGCGGTACGCAAGTGGCGCTTCATGCCTGCCCAGCGCGATGGGCAGGCTGTTGCTTCAAGCCTTGTGATCCCTATCGATTTCAAGGCCGACGAGTAAATTCCGAACCTGAACGGCTGTGGCGCGCACGGGCCGGTTTCACGGCGCCGTGACGCTTTCGCAACAAACCCGCATGCAAGACTCGCACCCGTTCATCCACATGTTCAGGGAGATAAAGCATGTCAACACCTAATCCGAACGATCCTGGTTACAACCGTGTCGATCCCGATGCGCCCGTGGTGGCGCCGCCGCGCAACAGCAGCGCTTTGCTCTGGCTGCTGGTGCTGATTGCCTTGGTTGCGTTGGGTCTGTGGTGGTACGGCAAACGCGAGGCGACCGAAGCCAGCAACCTGCCTGCCGCCACCCAGCCGGCCGTGGTAGAGGAGACCACGCCTGCGCCTTCCGTGATCACTGACAAGAAGCCGGTAGAGAAGACGCCGGCAGCCAAGCCCAAGCCAGCAGCGGGAATCAACCGCGATCCTGCCCCCGTTGCCAGCAATCAGGCCCCGAAGTACCCGCCGCAGGCCCTGCGTTCGGGCGTCGAAGGCAGCGTGAGCGTGCGCGTGGAAGTGGACGCCAGTGGCAACCCCACCGACGTGCAGGTAGTGGAGCGCAGCGGCGAACGCAGCCGAGATCTGGACCGTGCGGTGACCGATGCGGTGCGCAAGTGGAAGTTCGAGCCGGCGATGAAGGACGGCAAGGCTGTGGCCGGCGCAGTGGTGGTGCCGGTGGAGTTCAAGAACCAGTAAAGGTTCCGAAGCCCACACTACGCGCCAACGCATCGTAGTTCGGGAACGACGTGGCCACATTGGCCACGTCGGCTATTCGGACTTCACCAGACGCCACTTGGGCGGCCACACTGAAAGCCATGGCGATCCGATGATCGCCATGGCTTTCGACTGTTCCGCCTCCAATACTGCCCCCGTGGACGGTAGCGCCATCAGGCGTCTCATCGACAGCGATGCCGAGCGCGCGTAGCCCCGTGGCCATCGACGCCAGGCGGTCGGATTCCTTTACCCGCAGCTCGGCGGCGCCGCGCACCACCGTGTGGCCTGTGGCGCAGGCCGCGGCGACGAACAGCGCGGGGAATTCGTCGATCATGTCCGGCACGATTTCCACCGGCACCTCGATGCCCCGCAACGGCGCGTGGCGCACGACAAGGTCGGCGACGGGCTCGCCGCCATGCTCGCTGCGGTTCTCTTCGGCGATGTCCGCACCCATGGCCCGTAGTGCGATCAGCAGGCCGGTACGGCGTGGGTTCAACCCGACAGCGCGCAGGCGCAGTTCCGAACCGGGGACGATGCTGGCGGCGACGATGAAGAAGGCAGCCGAAGAGAAATCGGCGGGTACTGAAATATCGGTGGCGCGCAGGCGCTGGCCGCCGCGCAGGCGCGCATGGCCCGGAGAGAATTCGATATCCACGCCGAAGGCCGCGAGCATGCGCTCGGTGTAGTCGCGGGTGGGATGCGGCTCGCGCACGATGGTTTCGCCTTCCGCGTACAGCCCCGCTAGCAGCACGGCCGACTTTACCTGCGCGCTGGCCACTTCCAGGGTGTAATCGATGCCGCGTACGGGCTGGCCGCCATGGATGCGCAAGGGCGGCACGCCACCCGGCTCGGAGTCGATGCGCGCTCCCATCTTGGCCAACGGATCGATGACCCGGCGCATCGGGCGCCTGGAAAGCGACTCGTCACCCATCAGGACGCTGTCGAAGCTTTGCGCCGACAGCAGCCCCGCCAGCAGGCGCATGCCGGTACCCGCGTTGCCGCAGTCCAGGGGCGCCGTGGGCGCGCGCAGGCCATCTACGCCAACACCGTGCACGATGCGTTGCGAGGGCGAAGGCGTCTCGATGCGCACGCCCAGCTGCGAGAAGATCGCAGCGGTGGCGCGGGTGTCTTCGCCTTCCAGGAAGCCGTCGATGCGGGAGACGCCATCGGCCAGGGCGGCGAACATCACCGCACGGTGGGAGACCGATTTATCTCCCGGGATCTCGATTTCGCCGCGCAGCGCCTTGCCGGGAGAAACGGTCCAGTTTTGCCTTCCACTCATGCTTTGAATCCCACTCGCCCGTACCGTCATCCCACTCGCCTGTATCGTCATCCCAGCGAACGCTGGGATCCATTTTGATCTTGATCTTGCGTTTGCTCTTGCTTCTGCCTCCTCCCTTGCGCGCAGCGCAGGGGAGGATTGAGGAGGGGTGCTCTTGATCTTGATCTTGATCTTGCTTTGTTCTTTGCCATTGGCCTAAGTAAGAAGCGTTTCGCGCGTTGCGCGAGTCACCCTTCGACAAGCTCAGGGCATGCTTTTCTTTGAACGGCAAAGAAAAGTAACCAAAAGAAAGCCAACCTGCTTGCCGCGTGTCACGGGGTCAATAGAGCACAAAAGCCAAAAACGGGTGGAGCAAAAGCCAAAGCTAGAGTGCTTACGGCACCGCCACCGGATACGAACCCAACACTTTGATCTGCGCCGAATGCGCTTCCAGTTCGGCCAGCGCCTTCTTCATCGACTCGTCCTCGACATGCCCGGCCAGGTCGATGAAGAAACCGTACTCCCACTTGGCATGGTGCGAAGGCCGCGATTCGATGCGGTTCATGCTGATGCCGTGGCGGGCGAACGGGCTCAGGACGTTGAACAATGCGCCGGGCTGGTCGCGGATGAACACCAGCACCGAGGTGCGGTCGTGGCCGGAGGACGGGAAAATCTGCCGGCCTATCACCAGGAAGCGCGTGGTGTTGTCGGCGTCGTCTTCGATCGAGGCCATGATGACCTTCTTCAGGCCGTAGACGTGACCAGCGCTTTCGCCCGCGATGGCCGCCGCATCGTCCGAGTTGCGGGCGCGGCGCGCGCCTTCGGCGTTGCTGGATACCGGGATCTTCTCGACTTTTGGCAGATTGGAGCGCAGCCAGGAAGAAGTCTGCGCGAACGACTGCGGATGCGAGTAGATGCGTTCGATATCCTCGATGCGTCCGGTGCGCGACAACAGGTACTGGTGCACGCGCAGCTCGACTTCGCCGCAGATCTTGAGGTTGGAAGTCAGGAACATGTCCAAGGTGACCTGGATAGTGCCCTGCCCCGAGTTCTCCACTGGAACCACGCCGAAATCGGCGTTGCCGTTCTCCACTTCCTGGAACACTTCCTCGATGCTGGCCAGCGGCAAGCCGTGTGCGGAACGTCCGAAGTGCTTCATCACCGCCTGCTGGCTGAAGGTGCCCTCCGGACCCAGGAAGCCGACCTTCAAGGGCTCCTGCTGGGCCAGGCAGGCGGACATGATTTCGCGGAAAACATGCACCAGCACTTCATCGCTGAGCGGACCTTCGTTGCGGTCCACCACCATGCGCAGCACCTGGGCCTCGCGCTCGGGGCGGTAGTAGTCCACCGCGGCGGCCAGCTTGCCCTTGGCTTTGCCCACCTGCAGCGCGTAGGCGGCGCGGTCGGCGATCAGACCCTGGATCTGGCGGTCGATGCCGTCGATATGCGCGCGTACGTCGGCCAGCACCGGTGCGACAGCGCCGGTCTTGGCGACTTTCTTCGCGGCAGGCTTGGCGGTTCTTGTTGAAGGTTTCTTGGGTTTTGCGGCCATGGTTGATCCAGTTCTTTCGTCAATCCGGACGTAGGAGCGACGTAAGTCGCGAAACGATTATTTTTGAAACAACATCGCGACTCACGTCGCTCCTACACAATCAAGGTTATCCATTGCGTTGTTGGAAATCACGCATGAAGTCGACCAGCGCTTGTGCCGCTTCCACCGGCAATGCGTTGTACAACGAAGCACGCAGGCCGCCGACGGCCTTGTGGCCTTTCAGCGCCAACAGGCCGGCGGCCTTGGACTCGGCCACGAAGCGCGCCGTCAGCGTTTCGTCAGGAAGGAAATACGGCACGTTCATGCGAGAACGAGCGGCAGGCGCCACTTCGTTGCGGTAGAAGCCGCCCGAGGCGTCTATGGCGTCGTACACCAGCTTCGACTTCACTACGCTGCGACGGGCGAACTCCGCCACGCCGCCCTGCGCCAGCATCCACTTGAACACCAGGCCGGCCAGGTACCAGTTCCAGGTAGGCGGTGTGTTGAGCATGGAATCGCGCGCGGCGTGCGAACGGTAGTCGAAGATGTCGGCGCGCGGCTGACCGCTGCGTTCCAGCAGGTCGCGGCGAATGATCACCACCGCCACGCCTACCGGACCCAGGTTCTTCTGCGCGCCGGCGTAGATCACGCCGTATCGGGAGACGTCGACGGGTTCGGAAGCGATGCTGGAGCTGAAATCGGCGAACAACGGGACCTCGCCGACTTCAGGCGTATTCCGGAACTCGACGCCGTGGATGGTTTCGTTGGCGGTGATATGCACGTAGGCCGCATCAGGAGTGAGCTTCCAGCCATCACGGGCCGGAATGCTGCGAAACCCGCCAGGTTCGCCATCGGCAGCGATATTCACCTTGGCGTAGGGCGCGACTTGCTTGATCGCCGTCTTGCCCCAGTGTCCGGTGACCACGTAATCGACGGTCTGGCCCGGCGCGGCGAAGTTCAACGCCAGCAGGGCCTGCTGGGTGGTCGCGCCCCCGGAAAGGAACAGCACTGCGTAGTCGTCCGGAATACCCACCAGGGCCCGCAGGTCGGCCTCGGCCGCGGCGGCCACCGCGATGAAATCGGCGCTGCGGTGGCTTATTTCCACGATCGAGGCGCCTACGCCATTCCAGTCGAGCATTTCCGCCTGGGCCTGCAACAGCACTGATTCCGGCAAAGTGGCGGGGCCGGCACTGAAATTGAAGACGCGGGTCATGTTGGGCCTGCAGAAGTGGACCCTTAGTATGCCGCAGCGCAGCAGCATGAGCAGTGCCGAAACCGAATTTCCTGCATCCGGACGGTGGTTTCAAACGTAACTTGTGCTGTCTGGTGGATGCAGGCATGAAACCTTTTGCAGTCCAGCGGCCTCTATAGTTGTGTCACCACGAGGAACTCCCCGATGTCACTGCGCGATGCACTGAAAATACCTGCCAGCGAAATCACCGACGAATCGGTGTATCGCCAGCGCCGCACCTTCATGCAGGCCTTCGCCATGGCCCCGGCGTTGACCCTGGCCGGCTGCGCCGAGGCCGAACCGCCGGCCGCGCCGAAGGCCGTGGTCACCCCGGACCAGGCGCGTTCGGGTTTCCGCACCACCGAAGAACTGACCAAGTTCGCCGATATCACCAGCTACAACAATTTCTACGAATTCGGCACCGGCAAGACCGACCCGTCCAACGCTGCCAAGACATTGAAAACCAGCCCCTGGTCGGTGACCGTTGGTGGCGAATGCGCCAAGCCCGGCCGAATCTCCATGGAGGACCTGGTCAAGGGGCTGACTCCGCAAGAACGCATCTACCGACTGCGCTGCGTGGAAGGCTGGTCGATGGTGATCCCGTGGCTGGGCGTGCCGCTGGGCGAGGTGCTGAAAAAGTTCGGACCCACTTCCAAGGCCAAGTATGTCGCCTTCACCACCTTGGCCGACCCCAGGCAGATGCCAGGCGTGCGCTACAACTCCATCAACTGGCCCTACCGTGAGGGCTTGCGGATCGACGAGGCGATGAACCCGCTGACGCTGCTGGCAACCGGCCTGTACGGCAAGCCGCTGCCGCAGCAGAACGGCGCGCCGTTGCGGTTGGTGGTGCCGTGGAAGTACGGCTTCAAGAGCATCAAGTCGATCGTGGAGATCAAATTCGTCGAGAAGATGCCTGAGACCGCCTGGCACGACTTGCAGCCGTCGGAGTACGGATTCTTCTCCAACGTTAATCCCAACGTGGATCATCCACGCTGGAGCCAGAAGACAGAGCGCCGCATCGCCGGCAACGCCAGCAAGCTGTTCGCCGAACGCATCCCTACCCGGCTCTTCAACGGCTATGGGGCCCAGGTGGCTTCGATGTATACCGGGCTTGACCTGAAGAAGTGGTATTAAGGCTGGGATCCAATAGCAAAATTCGATAATCGGTTCGTGGTGAGCCTGTCGAACCACGTTTTCCGAAGGGAAACAAACGAACGAGTATTGAAACAAATCGCAAAGAGCGTGGTTCGACAGGCTCACCACGAACGGTGATCTATCCCCCCTAACTCCAGCACCCGGTAATAAATGGCCAAGACCTCAACCGGCATCATCGTCGCCAAGACCCTGGTGCACCTTGCCGCGTTGACGCCTGCGGCGATCCTCGCCTGGCAGTTCTACGATGTCTGGCAAAACAACAGCGACGCGCTGGGCGCCGACCCTGTGGCCGAGATCGAACACCGCCTGGGTCTGTGGGCGTTGCGCCTGCTGATGGTGGCCCTGGCGATCACGCCGCTACGGCAGCTGTCCGGACAGGCCGTCTTGATCCGCTTCCGTCGCATGATCGGCTTGTATGCGTTCTTCTACGCAAGCCTGCACTTCGCCGCTTATCTGGGCCTGGACCTGCGCGGGTACTGGACCCAGATTTTCGCCGAGATCGTCAAGCGTCCGTACATCACCGTGGGCTTCGCCGCCTGGCTGCTGCTGATTCCGTTGGCCGTCACTTCCACCAAGGGCTGGATAAAGCGCCTGGGCCGGAACTGGGGACGCCTGCACAAGCTGGTCTACGCGATCGGCGTGCTGGCCGTTCTGCATTTCTGGTGGCTGGTGAAATCCGATATCCGCGAACCGCTGCTGTACGCCTCGATCTTGACAGTGCTGCTGGGCTGGCGGGCGTGGAAAGCCTTTAGCCGCCGCCGAACAGCAGCAGCGCACTGAGCATAGCGCCCAGGAAAAGAGCGGCCAGCAGCAGCCACGGCCAGCGTCGCATGGACGGCTTGTTGAGGGGAACGCCGTCCTGCCCGGTTCCTTCCTGACTGCTGTCGTCGGCCAATCCCGATGCCTCGCCGGGGGCTTCCTGCCAGGGGACTTCCACCAGGAACCGGTGCTGGCTGCCGAAAGCCACCTGGTCGCCAGCCGCCAGCAGCGCATCGCGCACCACCACGCCGTTGACCATGCTTCCCGACGCCGAGCCGAGACCTCGCAACAGCACCCGGTCCCCACGGCGTTCCAGTTGGGCATGGCGCTCGGCGAAATCCGGATCGTCGATTCGGATCGCCGCTTCGGCCGAACGGCCCACCAGGCAGGGCTGCGACAAAGTGAAGGCCCGGCCATGGTGCTTGCCGCCTACGCCGCGAAGAACTATGCGCGGATCGCTGCCGTCGGCCGGATCGGCCGGCGGCACCGCGTCCAGGCCCTGGTGAGAGGCCTGCACCAGGATTTCGGCACCGTCCAGATAGATCGTATCGCCGGCGCGCACCAGCGCCATGCGCTGCACCGGCCTGCCGTTGACGTGGATGCCCCGGATACCTGCGGCCACCTGCAGCCACAAGCCGCGGCGATCCATGCAGAACTGGGCCAGCAAGGCGCCCTGGGCGTTGTCGCCCACGCCGAGCAGGCCGCTGGCTTCGCGAACGATACGATGCACGCCGGTGACCAGCGCTCGATCGGGTTGTTGGCGGTTGCCGAAATGAAGTCTGAGGTTCTCCACGCCGCAGGAGACTAACATGCCGCGTTGCGGCTTGGACTCGACGGCGCGCATGCGCACAATAGGCAACGAACGACAGGAACCACGCACATGCCCAGCATCGATATCCACCACGAACATTCCAAGACGCCGAAACAGGCGCGCAAGGCGCTGGAAGACGTCGCCGAAAAACTGTCCGAACGCTTCGGCATGCAGTACGAATGGGACGGCGACACGCTCACCTTCAACCGCTCCGGGGTGGACGGAAAGATAAAACTTTCGCCCAAGAAATTGCATGTCACCGCGCAGCTGGGCTTCATGCTGTCGATGCTGAAGGATTCCATCGAATCGGAAATCAAGCGCGTGCTCAGCGAGAAATTCGACTGACGCAGGTCGGCCTACGCCCCGGACACGCAGGCCAACGGGGCGTCAGGGGCGTAGCCCAGCCTCACCTGAAGGGGTCCGGGTCGCCTTTGAAAAGCCTTTTGGCCACCACGCGTTCGGATTTCTCGATATCGGCCACGAACGCCTTGCCGTCGCCCAGGGCCGCGAATGCGTCGAAACCACGCTCCAGGAAGCCCTGCAGCTCCCCCAGCCCGCTGGCCTTGGCCGGTCCGCGCGACAGACGAAGCAGCATGGCCACGCCGGGAGTTTTCACGGCGCGGGCCAGGCCCACCCCAACGCCCGAGATCAGGTCGATCTGATGCTCCCGCAGACGCCGATGCCCCACCGCCCGATAGGCTTTTCCGTACAACTCGGCGTCCAGCCGTTTGCGATTGGGCGCGATGCGCTGCAATTCCTCGGCCATGCGCAGGTCCAGGGCATGGGTCAGCGCGCCCAGCTCGATGCCATCGGCCACCGTTCCCAGCACGGCGGCCGGCAATAGCCGCTGCATCATCGGCAAGACCTTGGCCACATTGGCGTCGCGCTTGCTGAAGTCGCGGTCGCCATAGACATCGGTCAGGAAGAACAGGGCCGCCGCACGGCGCTGCGGGTCGTACAGGAAGTGTTCGAAACTGGTTTCAAGGCGCCCTGTCTGCCAGCTGCGCAGCAACGGCAGCCAGCGCAGCTTGTTGCGCGGCTCGCGTTTGTGGTCATGCAGGGCCTGATGGCAAGCCAGACGGCGGCCCAGCCGGTCGATGAGAGGATTGCCACGTGCCATGCACGAATGATCGCGGCCGCAACTGGCAACCGCAAGCGCCGCGGGAACGTTTACAAGCTCTAGAGCTTGTCGGCTACACTCGGACAGTTTTTCGCAAGCGGATCGTGCATGCTCTCACTTCACAGCGCCCAGAAACGCGGCTCGGGCGGGCGCATAGGCCTTGCCATTGCGGGCGGCGGCCCCATCGGCGGCATGTACGAACTCGGTGCGTTGCGGGCCATGGACGAGGCGATGGACGGCCTGGACCTGACCCGCATGGATTGCTATGTCGGCGTGAGTTCAGGCGCTTTCCTGGCCGCGGGCCTGGCCAACCGCATGAGCACCGCCGAGATGTGCCGCATCTTCATCACCGGCAACAGCGATGACGCCGAATTCCGCCCGGAAATATTCCTCAAACCCAACATCGGCGAGTATCTGCGCCGTGCCGCCACCCTGCCCGGCCTTTATGCGGACTGGGCCCGCCGGCTGATGCTCAATCCGCGCAAGGCCACCCGGCTGTCTGACTTGATCCTGCGCTTCGGCGGGCTGGTGCCCACCGGCCTATTCGACAGCGAAGGCGTGGAGAGCTTCCTGCGCGACATATTCACCCGTCGCGGCCGCAGCAACGATTTCCGCACGCTCGGCGCGGATCTGTTCGTGGTGGCGGTGGACCTGGACAGCGGCGAAGCGGTGCGCTTCGGCGACAAAGGGTGGGACGGCGTGCCCATCTCCCAGGCCGTGCAGGCCAGCTCGGCCTTGCCGGGCCTGTACTCCCCGGTGCAGATCAACGGCCGCCATTTCCTGGATGGCGCCCTGCGCCGGACCATGCACGCCTCCACCGTGCTGGAGCGCGGCATCGACCTGATGATAGGCATCAACCCGCTGGTGCCTTTCGACGCCAGCCACGCCGCGCCGCAGGCAGGCGAGGAAGAACGACGAGGCCTTGCCAGCGGCGGCCTGCCCGCGGTGCTCTCGCAGACCCTTCGCACCCTGCTGCAGTCGCGCATGCAGATCGGCATGGAGAAGTACCCGCACCAGTTCCCCAACATCGACCAACTGGTGTTCGAACCCAATGCCGAAGACAGCGAGCTGTTCTTCACCAATCTCTTCAGCTTCTCCGCGCGGCACCGCGTGTGCCAGTTGGCCTACCGAAACACCCTGGCCGACTTGCGCAAACGGGCTGAGGTGCTGCGGCCGATGCTGGCCGCGCACGGCATAGGCCTGCGCGAGGAGATCATCAACGACCGCCAACGCTCCCTGCTCGATGGCCTGGACGTGGCCCCGCGCATGACCGAAACCACCGCGCGCTTGCGGCGCGCGCTGGACGATGTGGACCAAGTGGTGGCCAAACGCCGCGCCCGACGCTCCGCCCGCACGGTGAAACTGACCGGCTGAACCCGGTAGGTCGATAGACGCCAACGGCCCAATGCCACCGGTGGTGTGAAAGCTCTAGACAAGCGGTTGATTCTTCGGCTTCCTCAATCATTCCTTTTGTCGACGGAACCCATGGCCAAGCTGAAGAAAACCGCGCGCAAGACCACCTCCGCGAACAACCCCAACCTGCAGGAACAGGCAGAGCGCCTTTCCAAGAACCTCGGCGAGTCGGCACAGCAGGTGTGGCTTGCCGGCGTCGGCGCGTTCGGCCGGGCCCAGGCCGAAGGCAGCAAGCTTTTCGAAACGCTGGTGAAGGAAGGCCTTTCGGTCGAGCAGCTCACCCGCAAGGTAGCTGGCGGCAAGGTCGGCGCGGTGCGCGACGCGGTCGAGAGCACGGTGGGCCAGGCGCGCGAACGCGCTTCCGATACCTGGGACCGCCTGGAAAAAGTGTTCGAAGAACGCGTGCAGCGTGCGCTGCGCCGCCTGGAAGTGCCCAGCCGCGAAGACCTCAGCGCCCTGATCGACCGCGTGGATGCGCTGAACGGCGAACTGCGCAAGCTCGGTGGCGGCGCCGCACCGCGCAAGGCCGCCGCGAAGAAGGCCCCGAGCAAGAAAACCGCTGCGAAAAAGGCGGCGCCGGCCAGCAAGCGCACGCGCAAGTCGGCCAACTAAGCGGCGGCTAAACCACGACACACAGTGTTTCCTAAAAATTGTTGCAAGGCACAAATTAAAGCGTAACAATCGTTACTAGCCCGCCAGTCCACTCGAAGTACGTATGCTCCCCTCCCCTTACGACTTCGGACTGGCGGGCTTTTTCGTGCGCGTAAATCGGGCCGTCAACGGCTGGCGTAGAATGTGAGACCCCTCATTCATTCCAAAGGTAATCATGCCCGCCTGGTTGTTCGGATCGGTCATTGCCCTCCTTGTAGGCGCCGTCATCACTGCCTACCTCTGGCTGATCCGCCGGCGCGACGATGAAATCGCGGCCGGTCTGCTGGCCTTGGCCGGCATGCGCTGGCGCGATTTCTCCCGGCTGATCCTCGAAGCCATGCAGCTGCGCGGGATGGACCGCATCCCGCTGGCGCATGAGGAAAACCAGGAACACAGCGCGAGTTTCCTGCTCAACGGCCAGGGCAAACAGGTGTTGCTGGCCTGCAAGCACGGTTCGGCCTATCGCATCGGTTCGGCCGCGGTGGATGAATTCGCTTCGGAAATACGCTTGCGCGGCGTGCAGGGCGGCATCCTGGTGACCGAGGGCGTGCTGGACAAAGGCGGGGTTGAAAAAGCCGGCCGCTACAACATCGAGGTCGTCGACGGGCCTCTCCTTTGGCCGATGGTCAAACCGATGGTGGAAGGCAATCTTGCCCGGCGCATCACCGCCAACGCCTCCGCGCGCGCGTGGCGGCATATCGGCATCACCTGGCTGGGCGCATTGACGTTGGGCCTGGCCTGCGCACTGGCTCTTTCGGGCATGTCGCCGCAGCCGGCGGCGCCAGTGGCAGCAGTGCCCGTACCCAATGCGACCGCACAACCAGCGTCTGCCGCTGCCGATCCCGCCGCGCACGAATCGGCCAAACCCGCTCCTGCGCAAAAAACTGCAGCTGCGCCAGCTGCCACCGTGCCGGCGACCACGACAGACGCGTCGCCCGAAGCGGCAAACGAGGCCGACACGGAAAAACACCGCCTGGAGGTCTCACGGAAGCTGGCCAATACGGCCGGCATCACCCGCGGCGTATGGATCTCGCGGTCCACGCTTGCCGTGGACAGGACCGTGGCCGAAGACGCGGCGTGGCAAGCGGTATGCGGCCTGGTGAAGACCTACCCCGACCTGCAATTCACACGCGTGCAGATGAACCCGCCACAGGGCAGCACCGATCAGGTGCGCTGGCGACAGTGCCAATAGCAGCTGCCGCTTTGTAGAGTCGCTTTTGAAGACCGGACGGCAATGCCGCCTGCCCTGATTACCAGTGCACGCCACGCATCAAAGAGGCGAAGGCAATCTGTTCCTGACTCGGCGCCGACTCCTTCAGCGCCTTGCGGTCGCCCTTGGCGGCGGCCGAATCGGGGAACAGTTCGAAGGCCGTGCTCATGATCACCTCGTAGGCCTTCGGCGCGATCGCGTTGACCAGGGCCGAGAAGATGCCCAGGCGCGTAGCGATGCGGCTCGGCTTCTCGATGATCGCCTTGACCAGCAGGTCGGCGGCTTCTTCCGGCGATAGCGTGGGCACGCTGTCGTACATCTTGGTCGGCGCGATCATCGGCGTCTTCACCAGCGGCATGTTGATGGTGGTGAAGCTGATGCCCTTGCCCGACAACTCGCCCTGCGCGCAGCGGCTGAACGCATCCAGCGCGGCCTTCGACGCCACATAAGCGGAGAACCGCGGCGAACTGGCCAGCACGCCGATCGAGCTGATGTTGATGATGTGGCCCTTGCGGCGATGGGTCATGGTGGGCATGAAGCCCATGATCAAGCGGATGCTGCCGAAATAGTTCAGCTGCATGGTGCGTTCGAAATCGTGGAAGCGGTCGTAGCTGGCTTCGATGGAACGGCGGATGGAACGGCCGGCGTTGTTGATGAGGATGTCGACGTGGCCGTGTTCCTCCAGCACCAGTTTCACCAGCCGGTCGCAGTCGGCCATATCGGCAAGGTCGGCGGTGTAGGCGAAGACCTTTCCGCCTGCCTTCTTCATCTCATCGCGCGCCTTGAACAGTTCTTCCTCACCGCGCGCCACGATTACGGTAATCGCGCCGGCTTCGGCCACCCTCTGCGCGGTGGACAGGCCGATACCCGACGAGCCGCCGGTGATCACCACCACCTTGTTTCGCACCTTGCCTTTCAGGGTGCGGTCGATGAACAGGTCCGGGTCCAGATGCCGTTCCCAGTAGTCCCACAGGCGCCAGGCGTAGCTGTCCAGCTGCGGCACGGCGATGCCGCTGCCCTTGAGCGCGCGTTCGGTTTCGCGGCTGTCGAAACGCGTGGGATAGGTGATGAACTTCAGCACCTGCTTGGGAATCTTGAAGTCACGCAGCATCATGCCGATGAAGCGCTTCACCGGCGGAAGGTTGCCGACCGCGCCGCGGATGCCGCTGGGCACGAAAGCGAACATGCGCGCATCCAGGCGCATGGTCATTTCCGGCGCATGGCCGGCGCGGCAGAAGGTATTGAGCACCTCGCCCACGCGCAGCGGGTCCGGGTCGGTCAGGTGGAAGGTGTGGCCGTCCAGCTTGGGCTTGTGGGCGATGTGGTCCATCGCGTCGGCCACGAAATCCACCGGCACGATGTTGATGCGCCCGCCTTCGATGCCCAGCACCGGCATCCACGGCGGCAGCATTTCGCGCAGCTTCTTGATCAGGGTGAAGAAATAGTAGGGACCGTCGATCTTGTCGATTTCGCCGGTCTGCGAATGGCCCACCACCATGCCGGGGCGGTAGATGCGCCATTTCAGGCGCTTTTCGTTGCGCACCAGACCTTCGGAATCGTGCTTGGTGCGCAGGTACGGGTCGTCCAGGCCTTCGGCCTCGTCGAACATGTCTTCGCGGAACACGCCCGGATAAAGACCGGCGGCCGCAATGGAACTGGTGTGGTGGAAAGTGCCCGCCTTGATCGCCGCCGCCAGGTCCAGGGCGTGCTGGGTGCCGTCGATATTGGCCGCATGCTGGGCTTCGGCGCTCGCGGCCAGGTCGTAGATGGCCGCCAAGTGGAAGAAATGCTTCACCTTCCCCGACAGCGTGCGTTGCTGGGCCGGTGTCAGCCCGCACTTGGGCTTGGTCATGTCGCCATAGACCACGTTGACGCGCTTGAGGTCCCAGCCGGCTTTCTTGGCGATGGCGTCGAACTTCTTCTGCGAATCCTTGCGCACCAGCACATGGACGGTGCCGCTTCGCTTGAGCAGGTTGGTGACCAGGTAGCGGCCGATGAATCCTGTGGCGCCGGTGACGAAATAACTCATGTGCAGACTGTCCCTGGTATTTGGGCGCGGCCCCTCCGCTACGCCCCCGCGGCCTAAGTTGCCAGAGATGGCGCGGTTCGACAATGCCGTCACAAATCGGTCGCCATTGACCGGCCCAGCCCCGCATGGTGTGATGCGCGCGATCACTGGGAGGGATCTATACATGGCAGATCTGAAAAGCAGCTTCGAACAGGCATCCAAGGCGATCCAGGGCCTGTCCGAACGTCCGGACAACGACACGCTCCTGCGCCTTTACGCGCTATACAAGCAGGGTTCGGAAGGCGACGTCAGCGGCGACAAGCCGGGGTTCTTCGATTTCGTGGGCACCGCCAAATACGAAGCCTGGGCCAAGTTGAAGGGCACTTCGCAGGACGAGGCGCAAAAGAAGTACGTGGATCTGGTGAAGAAGCTGACCGCCTGACCCGGCGCCGGAACCGAACCTGGTGGCACGCGACACGCGCCAACGCATCCTCGATGCCTCGCTTGCCATGTTCAATGCGCAGGGCGAGCCGCACGTCACCACCAACCATATCGCCGACGAGCTGGAGATCAGCCCGGGCAATCTGTATTACCACTTCCGCAACAAGGACGACATCATCGAGCAGCTGTTCGCGCGCTATGAAGAGCGCATGGACGCGGCTCTGGCGACGCCGTCCGGTCGCTTGCCGGAGTTGGAAGACATCTGGCTGCAGTTGCACCTGGTATTCGAGTGCATCTGGGATTACCGGTTCCTGTACCGCGATCTGGTCGAGATCCTCAGCCGCAACCGTCGCATCCGCATGCGCTTCGCGCGCATCCTCAAGCGCGCCGACGACAGCGCGCACGCGGTGATGCGGGGCCTTTCGCAGGCGGGCATCATGCGCGCCTCGGCCGCCGAACTTGCCGGCACCGCCACCAACGTACTGGTCATCGCCACCTTCTGGCTCAACTATGCCGCCGCCCGTGGCGACAAGGACGAGCAGATCGCGATCCGCCACGGCATCGTGCAGGTGATGATGCTGCTGGCGCCGTTCCTGCGCGATGCGGAGAGGGTGCATTTGAATACGTTGACGCAGGCTTATCTGGATTAGCACGCGGTGCTGTCCACGAGGTTCATTCGCGAACTGATTCTCGCATCACCGCCGGGTGCGAATGAAGCCCGATATATCAGCGCGGCAAGCGGCATGGTTGTGGTCGGCAAGTTCCTGTATGTAATTGCGGACGACGAGCTGCACCTGGGTGTGTTCGACGGAAATGGGGCCGGCACCCTGGTCCGACTTTTCCCGGGTGAACTTCCCGAGGGCCATGCCGAGCGCAAAGCACTCAAACCCGACCTTGAAGCATTAGTCCGACTGCCGAGCTTTCCTGGATATCCGCACGGCGCTTTGTTGGCGCTTGCTTCGGGATCCAAACGCAACCGGAACGCTGGCGTCGTACTGAAGTTGGACGGATCCGGTCTCATTGTCGGAGAGCCATTCCTATACGACTTGACATCCTTCTACGCACAGTTGGAGAACAGATTCCCGGCCTTGAACATCGAAGGCGCCGTAGTGCTCGGGGACGAGTTGATACTGTTTCAGCGCGGAAGCAAGGCGCAGCCGGAAAGCGCGTTGGTGAGGTTCCCTTTGCGCGGAATCCTCCGTCCGATAGCTTCTGGAACCACGAACGCTTTTTCGACTACCGCAAGTCGCGTACAGATCTTCGACCTAGGCACGATCGAAGGCGCGCTACTCTCCTTTACCGACGGCGCAGCGCTTCCCGACGGCCGCATCGTATTTAGCGCCGTGGCGGAAAACACGGAAGACAATTATCTTGATGGTCCTTGTCTGGGCGCCGTCGTCGGAATCATCGGAACCGAGGGCAGCCTAGACTCGATGCATCGGCTCGAACCTACCGAAAAGGTCGAAGGCATCCATGCGACAGTGGAAGGCGACCGCATGATACTGCTCCTGGTAACCGACGCGGACGATGCGAGCGCGCCGGCGAAACTGCTGACAGCTGAGATTTCTGACTAAAGCAGGGCCATGGGGCGACTACAGGCATGGTTCCGCAATTGCGTATGACCGACATTTCCTCCCTCATCGGCCTCTACGCGCAGGAGCTGGGATTCACTGTCGAGTTGAACCACCAGGATTTTTTGTGCAGGTATTCGCGTGGACAAGCATGTTTTCCACATGAGGCTTGTACGCTCGCCAAGAAAGCCGCTAGCCGAGGCGTATCGCGCATCAGCATAAAAACGCCCCGCATCGCGGGGCGTTTTTTTGTTACTACATCCAGACTCGGCTCAGCCGCGCGTCTTGCGCACCGTGCGCTTGGCAGCCGGCTTCCGGGCCGGGGTGGCGCGGGCGCGCTTGGTGGTGGCTTTCTTCACCGGCTTGCGGCCGCGGGTGGCTTTCCTGGGGGCCGGCTTCAGGCCCAGTTTGACGAGGACCGGAGCCAGGCGGGCTTCGACTTCCGCGCTGAACTGGCTGGCCTTGGCCTCGCCCTGTTCGCGAACGCTGGCGATACCGCCCAGCACGTTGGCCTGCGCTTCATCAGCCAGTTTGCCGGCCCGGTTCTTCAGCGAAACGACCTTGGCGACGGCGTCGTTGGCGGCATTCACGGTTTCGCGGCGGGCGACAGCGGCCACGCCCAGACCGGCGAGCCACAGGTGACGCAGGGTGGTTTCCTGCACCTTGGATTTGGTTTTCTTCTTGGCGGCCATGGGGGCTCCGGATTACCGGCCCCGATGGCCGGCTTACGCAAGGGATACTGCCCAGCGACGCTGGAGCAAACACACTAGCCAACTCAAAATCGAGGACGTGGGAGCGGCGTCCCGCCGCGAGCTTTTGCTCCAGGAACTTCAGCGTCCATGGCCAATCCGGCCAAGAGCTCGCGGCGGGACGCCGCTCCCACGAAAGCGAAACCCTCGTCGCCGGACTTGCCAGCTGCCGTGCCGCCCGCCATGCTCGCCTTTATTCCTTGGAGGGGATTTGGACATGGCGGGTAAATCATCGAACTGGGCCGCGTTTCCGCACGACGCCAAGGCCTTCGCCTACGCCGGCGATGCCTTGAAAAAAGCATGGCCCGCATTGCATGCCGGCGACAACGAACCCTACCCCGACGCCAAGCGCGCGCAGGCCTTGCTGGACGCGGCCGGCAAGGCCGCGAAGGGACTGGATGCCGCCGCTCTTTCAACCAAACTGCAGGACGCCTGGCGCGCTTTCCACCGTGGCGATTTCCAGGCTGCGTTCGAAGCTGGCGAAGCCTTGGGCCCGCTTGGCGCCTCGGTTGCGGTCAAGGCGATCGGCATCCACGCCACCTACCTGGTCGATGACGATGCCGAAAAACTCAAGCGTTTCGAACAGGCCGCCAAGCTGGCCGAAGCGGCGGTGAAAGCGCTGCCCGACGAAGCCAACAGCCACTACCGCCATGCCTTCGCGCTGGGCCGCTACAGCCAGGGCCTGAGCATCGCCAAGGCGCTCAAGCAAGGCATCGCCGGCAAAGTGCGCGAATCGCTCAACGCCACGCTGGAGTTGGCGCCCAAGCATGCGGAAGCGCATACGGCTCTGGCGCTGTACCACGCCGAGATCATCGGCAAGATCGGCGCCATGATCGGCGGGCTGACCTACGGAGCCAAGGCCGCCGAAGCCGAGTCGCATATCAGGACCGCATTGAAGCTGACTCCCGATTCCCCTATCGCCCATGTGGAACACGGCAACGTACTGTTGCTGCTGTACGGTGAAAAGAAGGAAGACGCCGCCGCAGGCGCCTTCGAAAAGGCCGGCAAGCTCAAGCCCAAGGATGCGATGGAAGCGCTGGACGCGGCATATGCCAGATCGCAACTCGAGTAAGACGCTGCTGGGGGCGGCGCTGTCGCTGTGGTCCTGTCTTTGCTTCGCGCAGGCACCCGCAGCCAAACCGGTACCGGCTGCTTCCACGCCACTCGCTCCATCGACACCTGCGCTCAGCGCGGGCGCCGATGCCTTGATCGATGCGCTCACCTGCCGGATCAGCTATGAGCGCTATCCTGGCCTGATGCGTGAGATCCGCGAAGAGCGCGAAGAGGATTTCAACCAGGCCTACCGCCAGTACAGCCAGCCGATGCTGGACGTCTACCGCCTGCAGGAACCGATTGCCGCCTGGGGCAATCAAAGCGACGTGATCGTGATCGCGCCCAACCGGGTGATGATGGCAGTGGCCGGCGCTTTGGATACGGTGACCGCGCAGTTGGAACATGCGTTGGAACAGTCCAGCGAATCGCCCCTGTCGGGCGCGTTGGACGACCAGCATGCGTTGGTGATTTTCGATGCGGATGCGCCGGGCCTCGAAGGCATGGTATTGCTGGGCTGCGAATACAGGATCCCCGATATTTCCCTGCTCGAAGATCCGGAAGACGCCTGGCGCAAGCCGCGTACCGTTCCGGCACCGCCCACCACGCCCTGAACTTTCCGGACGCACGGGCAATGTCTTCGATCGCACCCTGCCCGCTGCCCGATGCTTCCCTGCTGGCGCGCTACCGCTTGCAGGCGGGCGCTTACACCGATTGCTACACCACGGAGTTCGAAAGCGCCGTGAGCCACGCCGAATTCGTGCAAGCGTTCTACACCACCTGGGTATTCAAGCTGGAGCGCGCGATCCTGCGTTTGGCCGTGAACCGACCCTCCACCGACGCGCAAGTCGCACAGCTGGCCCGGGGCGAGCTGCAGGCGTTCGCGGCATGGACGGTGGAAGACCGGCGCGACGATCAACTCCTGCTGTGCGACATGCACGGCCGCACCCGCTCATGGTTGATGACCGAGCCGATGGAACCTGCCGGCCGCACCCGCCTTTACTTCGGCTCGGCGGTGGTTCCGCCAAAAGGATCCGAATCCGCCGCCGACATAGGGGGCGGATACCGCTTCCTGCTCGGCTTCCACAAGCTCTACTCCAGGATCCTGCTGAAAGCCGCCGTCGCGCGTCTGCAGCGACGCGACGGCTGAACCTCAGAGCCGCGGCAGATCGAACACCAGCACTTCGGCGCCCTTGCCCTCGGACAGCTTCACCGCGGCTTCGTCCTCGAACAGCAAGGCGTCGCCCGCCGCCAGCTTGCGGCCGTTCACCACGATTTCGCCGCGCGCCACGTGCGCGTAGCCCAGCCGGCCGGGAGCCAGCGCCAATTCGGCGCGCTCGTCGCCGTCGAACAATCCGGCGTACATCCGCGCATCCTGGTTAATGTCGACCGAACCGTCCGCGCCATCGGGGCTGATCACCAGGCGCAAACGGCCGCGCTTGTCTTCCGCCGGGAAATTCTTCTGCGCGTACGACGGCTTCACGCCCTGCCTGGAAGGAATGATCCAGATCTGCAGGAAATGGGTGGTTCCGCCTTCGCTGTAATTGAACTCCGAATGCTGCACGCCGGTGCCGGCGCTCATGCGCTGCACATCGCCCGGCACGATGCTGGAAGAAGTGCCCATGGAATCCTTGTGGCCCAGCGCGCCGTCCAGCACGTAGCTGATGATCTCCATGTCGCGGTGGCCGTGTTCGCCGAAGCCGCGGCCGGCGGCCACGCGGTCCTCATTGATCACGCGCAGAGGTCCCCAGTGGACGTGGCTGTCGTCCTGATAGTTGGCGAAGGAAAAGCTGTGCCAGGAGTCCAGCCAGCCGTGGTTGGCATGGCCGCGTTCGCCGGCCGGTCGCAGGGTGATCATGTTTCGCGCTCCAGTTGGGGTGCACGAAGAATGAGGGCCTTACTCCTGCGAAGTAAGGCCCTCGGAACCGACTAATTGTTCTGAATATGGAACATTCGACATTATTTCAGCTTTCTGATTCCATTTTTGAAGCTAGCGGGAAGCCGTACTTTCCTTGGGCACGTACTGCGGCCAGCCCCCTGCCAGCGCCTTGTACAGGGAGACCACGGCCACCGTATTGCGCACCCTGCCCTGGGCGAACTCGTCCTCGGCCTGCAGGCTGGCGCGTTCGGCTTCCAGAACGTCCAGCACATCGATGGCGCCGTTGTCATAGCGCAGGCGTGCGGTCGCGGTAGCCCGCGCACCGGCGGCGGCGGCGCGTTCCAGGTGGGTGTTCTCCTCGGCGCTGCGGGAAACGCGGACCAGCGCGTTCTCGGTTTCCTCCAATGCCAGGAGCACCGTCTGTTCGTAGGCGGCCAGATCGGCAGCGGTAGCCGCATTGGCTGCCGCGATGCGCGAACGCACCCGGCCGACATTGAGGAAGGAACCATCGATGCCCAGTGAGATCAGCCGCGTTTCGCTGTCGCGCTCGAACAGCGCGCCGGCATCCAGAGCCTGCGTGCCGATCAGTCCGCCCAAGGTGAAGCGCGGGAACAGGTCCGCAGTGGCAACACCAATGCGAGCGGTGGCCGCGCCCAACCTGCGCTCGGCTGCGGTTACGTCGGGGCGACGGCGCAACAGATCGGCCGGCGTGCCTGCAGCGATGGTTTCGGGCAACGACGGCAGCGGCGTGCTCGAATCCAAGCCGTCCAGAACCGTTTCCGGCGTCTGCCCCACCAGCACGGCGATGCGATGGGTGGACACGGAGATGGCCGACTGCAATGCGGGCACGCGCGATCGGGTGTTTTCCAGTTGCGTGCTGGCGCGGTCCACTTCGAAGCTGCTGCTCAGGCCGGCGCTGCTGCGCAGGCCGATCAGCCGCAGCGTCTGCGCCTGGTTGTCGGCGTTCTGCTGCGCGATGCGCAGTTGCTCCTGCAAACCGCGCAGGCGGAAATAGGTTTCCGCCACATCGCCCACCAGCACCACTTGCGCAGCGGCCAGATCGGCGGCGCTGGCTTCGGTCTCGGCGCGCTGGGCTTCTATGCCGCGACGGATGCGGCCGAAGAAATCCAGTTCCCACAACGCGCTGATGCCGGCGCTGTACTGGTCGTTGTCGCGCCCCGGCCTGTCCACGCCCGGCAGCTGGTCGCTGCTGCTGCGCGCGTCGCTGGCTTCGGCGTTCGCGCCCAGGGTCGGCAGGCGGTCGTACTTGGCATTGCGCAGCAAGGCGTTGGCTTGTTCGTAATGGGCAAGTGCGATGCGCAGGTCGTGGTTGGAAAGCAGCGCTTGGTCCACCAGATTTTCGAGCACCGGATCGCCGAAGCTGCGCCAGAACTCCATGTCCACCGCAGGCGTCGCCGCCTGGGCGGACTGCTGCGACGGGTTGCCGGAGAACTGATCGACCGCGGGAAGATTCGGACGCACGTAGTCCGGGCCTACGGTGCACGCCGCCAGCAATACGCTGGCGACGGCGACGGTGAGGGTGCGCATCACCATGGCAACACCTCGCCGCGGTGCTGGAAGGTGCCGGTGGGGCCGGTATCGTCGAGCAGGGCCAGGCCAACGCTGGTGCTGGCGCCATCGACCAGTTCAAGCTGGCCGTTGCTGTTCATGTCGGTCTTCACCGAACCCGGATCGGCGGCGTTGACCTTGATCGCGGTATCGCGCAACTCGTAAGCCAGCTGCACGGTCCATGCATTGACCGCGGTCTTGGACACGTTGTAGGCCGGCACCTTGAAATCGTAGAGCTCCGAGCCAGGATCGCTATGGAACGCCAGCGACGCCAGGCTGCTGGAAAGATTGACGATGCGCGCGGCCGGGGCCTTGCGCAGCAGCGGCAACAGCGCCTGGGTCACGGCGACCATGCCGAACAGATTGGTGTCGAAGGTTTCGCGCCACACTTCCAGGCTCTGCTGCGAAGGCGTCTTGTCGAAGTCGTCCTTGAAGATGCCCGCGTTGTTGACCAGGATATCCAGGTGGCCATGGCTGGCTTCGACCTGCTTGGCGGCGGCCGCGATACTGGCGGCGTCGCTGACATCCAATGCGATGGCTTCCACCGGCAGTCCTTCCGATTTCAGCGCCTGGGCGGCTTCGCTTGCTTTGGTCAGATCGCGCCCGGCCAGCAAGGTATGCACGCCGCTTGCGGCGAGTTGGCGCACCGTTTCCAGGCCGATGCCGCGGGTGGCGCCGGTGACCAGTGCGATTTTCTTTTCGTTGCTCATGATCCACTCCGTTGACGCGCGCGTTGCGCGCAGGGCGTTCCGATATTGCTTGAGTTGCACGGACCCTCACAGCAGGGCCCGTTGTTGTTCACCAGGGAAGCACTTGATCGAGATAGCGGTAGGAACCGTTGGGGCCGGCATCGTCGATCAACGCCAGCGCCACGCTGGTCTTGGCGCCGTCCGGCACTTCGATCTCGCCGCCGCCTGCGTTCATATCGGTTTTCACGTAGCCAGGATGGATGGTGTTGACCTTGATCTTGCTGTCTCGCAGTTCGTAAGCCAGCTGCACCGTCCAGGCGTTCACCGCGCTCTTGGAAACGTTGTAGGCGGGGATCTTGAAATCGTAGATCGGCGAAGAAGGATCGCTGTGCAGCGTCATCGAGCCCAGCAGGCTGGAGACGTTGACGATACGCCCGGCCGGCGACTTGTGCAGCAGCGGCAGGAACTGCTGGGTGACGGCGATCAGGCCGAACACATTGGTGTCGAAGGTTTCGCGCCAGGCCTGCAGTGTCTGCTCGGAAATCTTCTTGCCCTGCTCGTCGCGCAGGATCCCGGCGTTGTTGACCAGGATATCCAGGTGGCCGAACTTCTTCTCCACTTCTTCTGCGGCTGCAGCGATGCTGGCCGCGTCGGTCACGTCCAGGACGATCGCTTCCACCGGCAGGCCTTCGGCCTGGAGTTTCAGCGCCGCTTCGACGGCTTTGGCGCGGTCGCGACCCGCCAGCAGGGTGTGCACGCCGGTCTGGGCCAGCTGGCGCACGGTTTCGAAACCGATGCCGCGGGTGGCGCCGGTGACCAGTGCGGTCTTTGATGAATTGCTCATGGGGGATGCTCCGATTATTCGAGTGAGGGTTAGATGCGGGCGGCGCTCAGGCGCCGCGCTCGCGATGGGTCATGCTCGGTCGCGCCGGAATCCGGCGCTATCCGTTTCCTGCTATTTGCATCAAGCCTGTACAGCGTGGGCGTGCGGAGCTGCGTGTTCGCCATGGGTGACCAGCGGACGTCCCGACAGTTTGCGCAGCGCGACATAGAACACCGGGGTCAGGAACAGACCGAACAGGGTCACGCCCAACATACCCGCAAACACCGTGATGCCGGTGACCGAACGCACTTCTGCGCCCGCGCCATGCGACAGCACCAGCGGCACGGTGCCGGCGATGAAGGCCACCGAGGTCATGATGATCGGGCGCAGACGCAGACGGCAGGCTTCCAGCGCCGATTCCACGATGCCCTTGCCCTGCATTTCCAGCTCGCGGGCGAACTCGACGATCAGGATCGCGTTCTTGCACGCCAGGCCCATCAATACCACCAGGCCCACCTGCACGAACACGTTGTTGTCGCCGCCGGTCAGCCACACACCCAGCAGCGCGGACAGCAGCGTCATCGGCACGATCAGGATCACCGCCAGCGGCAGGGTCCAGCTTTCGTACAACGCGGCCAGCACCAGGAAGGCCAACAGCACCGCCAGCGGGAACACCACCAGCGCGGCCTTGCCTTGCGTGGCCTGCTGATAGCTCAGATCGCTCCAGTCGATGCCCATGCCAGGCGGCAATACCTTCCCGGCCAGCTCGGTCACCTTGTCCATGGCTTCGGTCGAAGACAGCATGCGCGGATCGGCTTCACCCAGGATATCGGCGGCCGGATAACCGTTGAAGCGGATCACCGGGTCCGGGCCGTAGGTCTTGGAGATCTTCACCATGCTGCCTATCGGCACCATTTCGCCGTTGACGTTGCGGGTGCGCAGATTGGCGATGTCCTCGACGTCGTCGCGGAAGCTGCCGTCGGCCTGGGCGATCACCTGCCAGGTACGGCCGAACATGTTGAAGTCGTTGACGTAAGCCGAACCCAGATACGTCTGCAGCGTGTCGAACAGTTCGGTCAGCGGCACGCCCTGCGCCTTCGCCTTCACCCGATCCACGTCGGCGTCCAGCTGCGGCACGTTGGCCTGGTAGCTGCTGATCGGGAAGCCCATGCCCGGCGTCTGCGAGGCCGCGCCCTGGAACGCGTTGACCGCGTTCTGCAGCGCGCCATAGCCCTGGTTGGTGCGGTCCTCGATGAACAGCGAATAGCCCGAACCGTTGCCCAGTCCCTGGATGGGCGGCGGCATGAAGGCGAAGGCGAAACCTTCCTGGATGCCGGCGATCTTCTGGTTCAACTCGGCAGTGATCTCGGTCGCGCTGTTCTTGCGCTGGTTGAACGGCTTCAGGGTGAAGAACACCACGCCGTTGTTGGGCGTATTGGTGAACTGCAGCGGATTCAAGCCGGGGAACGCGACTTCGCTTTCCACACCCTCGATCTCCGACGCCAGCTTGGCGATCTTCTTCAGCGCCGCGTCGGTGCGTTCGATGGACGCGCCTTCCGGCATCTTCACGCCTGCGATCAGGTAGAGCTTGTCCTGCAGCGGAATGAAGCCGCCTGGAACCAGCTTGAACATCACTCCTGCGCCGACCAGCAGCACCAGGTAGACCGCGAACACCGCACCACGCTTGCCGAGCACGCGGGACACGGCGCCCTCGTAACGCTGCGAGTTCTTCTTGAAGAAGCGGTTGAACGGGCGGAACAGCCAGCCGAACAGGCGGTCGATCAGGCGCGAAGGCGCATCCTTGGCCGCGTCGTGCGGCTTGAGCAGCAGCGCAGCCAGCGCCGGCGACAGGGTCAGCGAATTGATCGCCGAGATCACCGTGGAAATGGCGATGGTCACCGCGAACTGCTTGTAGAACTGGCCGGTCACGCCGGTCAGGAACGCCATCGGCACGAACACCGCGCACAGCACCAGGGCGATGGCGATGATCGGCCCGGAGACTTCCTTCATCGCCTGGTGGGCCGCGGCCAGCGGCGCCAGGCCTTCTTCGATGTTCCGTTCGACGTTCTCCACCACCACGATGGCGTCGTCCACCACGATGCCGATGGCCAGCACCAGCCCGAACAGCGTCAGCGTGTTGATCGAGAAACCCAGTACGTACAGCACCGCGAAGGTACCCACGATCGACACCGGCACCGCGATCAACGGAATGATCGATGCGCGCCAGGTCTGCAGGAACAGAATCACCACCAGCACCACCAGTAGCGTGGCTTCCAGCAGCGTGGTGACCACGGCCTTGATCGAATCGCGCACGAATATCGTGGTGTCGTAGATCGACTTGATCTCCACGCCCGGCGGCAGGGTCTTGCGGATTTCTTCCATCTTGCCCACCACCGCATCGCGGATCTCCAGCGCGTTGGCGCCCGGGGCCTGGAAGATACCGACCGCCGAGGCGTTCATGCCGTCCAGGCGCGCGCGCAGCGTGTAATCGCCCGCGGCCAGTTCGATCCGCGCCACGTCGGAAAGCCGCACGATCTCGCCGGCGGCGCCGCTCTTGAGCACGATGTTGCCGAACTCCTCGGTGCTCTGCAGGCGGCCCTTGGCGTTGATCGGCAGCAGGAAATCGCTTCCGTTGGCCATGGGTTCGGCGCCCAGCTGGCCGGCCGAGACCTGCACGTTCTGCTCGCGCACTGCGCGCAGCACGTCGCCGGCGGTCAGGCCGCGCGAAGCCACCTTCTCAGGATCCAGCCACAGGCGCATGGCGTAGTCGCCGCCACCGAAGGCCTGCGCATCGCCGACGCCCGGGATCTTGGCGAGCTCGTCCTTCACGTGCAGGCGCATATAGTTGCGCAGGTACAGCGAGTCGTACTTACCGTCGGTGGACACCAGGTGCACCACCATCAGGAACACCGGCGACTGCTTCTGCGTGGTCACGCCCTGGCGGCGCACGTCTTCGGGCAGGCGCGCCAGCGCCTGGCTGACCCGGTTCTGCACGCGCACGGCCGCATCGTCGGCATCGACGCCCGGCTTGAAGGTGACGGTCATCTGCAGCACGCCGTCGGAACCGGCGACGGACTTGACGTACATCATGTCCTCGACGCCGTTGATGGCTTCTTCCAGTGGCGTGGCCACGGTTTCTGCGATCACTTTTGGATTTGCGCCGGGATAAACGGTGCGCACGACCACGGAGGGCGGCACCACTTCCGGGTATTCGCCGATGGGCAGCATCGGGATCGAGATCAGGCCTGCGGCGAAGATCACGATCGACAACACCGCGGCGAAGATCGGCCGGTCGATGAAGAATCTTGAGAAGTCCATGGGTGGATTTCCTGTAACTGGAGAATCTGGAAAAAAGAGAACCCGTTCCCAGAGAAACCTGGGAATCGAACCCTTCTCCCGTTTACGGGAGAAGGTGCCCGAAGGGCGGATGAGGGAAGCTTTTCGCCTTTCGAAAAGGAGCGCGAAAAGCACCCCTCCCCAACCCTCCCCTGCTTCGCAAGGGAGGGGGCGTTTACGGCTACTTCATGGCTACTGGCTGCGCTGCGACTTCAGGCGCGCCCATCGCTACGGTCTTGGCCTTGACCGGCATACCGGGAAAGAACACTTTCTGCACGCCACTGACGATCACCTTGTCGCCTGCGGCCAGACCGGTCTCGACAATGCGCAGCCCGTCGGCGGTGCGTCCCAACTGCACGTCCTTGCGCTGGGCCTGGCCCTTTGCATCGACTACGTACACGTACTTGCGGTCCTGGTCGGTCAGCACCGCCTTGTCGTCGATCAGCATCGCCTTGAATTCGCCGCTGCCCAGCACGCGGACCCGCGCGAACAGACCCGGCGTGAACGCACGGTCGGCGTTGTCCAGCAAAGCGCGCGCGCGGATGGTGCCGGTGGCCGGATCGACCTGGTTGTCGAGGAAATCGACCACGCCGGTATGCGGAAAACCTTCCTCGCCCACCAATCCGACCTGCACCGGCACGCCCGCGCCGTTTTCGCTAGGGCGTTCGCCCTTGCGCGCCAGCTCGGCGTAATGCAGGAAGGTGCGCTCGTCGGTATCGAAGTGCACATGCATCTTGTCCAGCGATACCAGCGTGGTCAGCACGCTGGCCGAATCGCCGGCGCTGACCAGATTGCCGGCGGTGACCAGCGCGCGGCCGGCGCGGCCGCTGATCGGCGCGCGCACCTGGGTGAATTCCAGGTTCAAGCGCGCCGCATCCACCGCGGCTTGCGCGGCGGCCACATTGGCCTGCGCTTCGGCGGCGGCCGACCGACGCTGTTCGTAGGACTCGGTGGAAATGGCCTGCAGTTCGGACAGCTTCTTGGCGCGCGCCGCTTCGCTACGGCCCAGTTCGGCCTGGCTGCGGGCACGGGCCAGATCGGCCTGGGCGCGCGCGAGTTCCGCCCGGTAGCTGCGCGAGTCGATGGTGAACAGCACGTCGCCCTTGCGGACTTCCTGGCCTTCTTCGTAGTTCACGCGATCGATGTAACCGGACACGCGCGGGCGCAGGTCGACGTTCTCCACCGCTTCGACGCGGCCGCTGAAGTCGTCCCACTGGCTGATCTGCTTGACCAGCACCGTGGCCGCGCTGACGTCGGGCGCCGGCGGCATGCCGGTTTCGGCCGCTTCGCTGCTGCAGCCGGCGATGACCGCAACGGTCAGCGCCAGCACGACGCCGAGCGCCGTGGTGCGCAAGGCACGATTTTCGATAAGGGATTTGGCGTTCATGAGTTGGTCTCGTGGGTGGACAAGGGGAGAGGAAAACTGCTGAAAAGGGCACGCGGCGGCGTCAGTGCGCGGCCAGCGTCGAAGCGCACCACCGGTTGCGCGCGCTCGGTGCGGGTCAGAAGGGAAACGGCATGCCGGCCAACGGCCATGGCGCTGGGCCATTCGGCGCAGGCGTTACGCGCGTTCTCTGGCGTGCAGACCGGGTGATCGACCGACAGCATCTGCACGCGCACGCCCAAGGGGTGCGACTCCTCGTGCAATACGTTGGTCATCATGCGCAGCGCGGCCGCCGTGATCGAAGCATGGCCATAACCAGCCCAACCACGTTCGGCATAAGGGCCGCCGATCAGCACGTAGTGCGAGGTGCCTTCGTTCTCGGCCAACAGGGGAACCAGGTGACGCGCGGCCGCCAGGTGCGGCAGCAGATCCATGTCCAGTTTCTGGCGCAGGAAATCGCTGGGCTTGTCGATCAGCCGTCCGCCTTCGAGGCCACTGGCGATGCTGGCGAACACCGCACGCAAGGGGCGTTTGCGCTTGCGCAGGCTGGCCACCAGCTTGGCTGCTTCTTCATCGTTGGTGATGCAGCCGCTGGTCATCAGCTCCAGCGCAGGTTCGTCGGCGAAATGCTCGGCCAGCGCCTGCATGCGCGGCCCGTCGCGGCCCACCGCCAACACAGGGCTGCCGGCCTCCAGCAATGCCCCGACCACGCCGAACCCCACCGTCCCGCCTGCCCCAAGCACCAGAACTTCCGGGTTCAATATCCCACTCATGGGACTTTTACTCCCGCCGTTGGGATAATCCCAATACTGGCTATAGTGCTACGCCCCTTGCGCCCGAGCCGCACCCCGCCGCCGGTCTGGCTGCGATGGGGGGAGGTGAATTCGCGGAAACCTGTACCGGACAAGCGATTGGTCAACGCTCTCAGCTCGGAAAGCGTTGTCTCTTCGTCGATTACGGGGTCCGGCTCGGGGCGGAAGAAGCGGGAGAACAACATGTTGGCGGCAGGCTCTTGCGGGGAGTGGCGACAAGATAAACCTGCAATCAGGACTTGATTAGTCCGAATTAAAGGGAATAATAATCCCGTCAGCGGTCCAATACCCGTTCCACCCCACCGGGAGCACCCCATGAGCCACGATCTCAACGACACCCTTATCTTCGTCAAAGTGGTCGAGCACGGCAGCTTCATCGCCGCGGCCAATTCTCTGCGCCTGCCCAAGACCACGGTCAGCCGCAAAGTGCAGGAACTGGAAACGCGCCTGGGCGCGCAGCTCCTGCATCGCACCACGCGCAAGCTGGGCCTGACCGAAGCGGGCAACGTCTACTACGAACACTGCCAGCGCATCGCGCGCGAACTGACCGAAGCCGAAAGCGCGGTCAGCCAGTTGCACGCCGGCCCGCGCGGTTGGCTGCGCTTCACCGCGCCCTACTCCATCGGCATCGACAAGATCGCCCCGCTGCTGGGCGAATTCCATGCGCGACACCCCGAAGTGCGGGTGGAGATGGTGCTGAGCAACGAGCCGCTGGACCTGATCGGCGGCGAGATCGATGTCGCCCTGCGCATTGGCAGCCTTCCCGATTCCAACCTGGTCGCGCGCCGTCTGGGCAGCTTGCGCACCCAGGTGTATGCAAGCACCAGCTATATCGCCAAACACGGCGAGCCCCTGCACCCGGACGACCTGCAGCACCACCGCACCATGGCCATGCCCAAGCACCGCCACGGCAACAGCTACGCATGGACCTTGAACGACGGCGTCGGCGATCGCGACTTCACCGTCAACCCGATCCTGGTCGCCAACGATCCGGCCGCGCTCAAGGGCGCGCTGCTATGCGGCGAAGGTGTGATGATCGCCGCCGACGTGATGGTCAGGCCGTTCGTGGAAATGGGACACGTGCAGCGCGTGCTGGCCGGCTGGATCGGCGGCGAGTACGAGCTCAATGCAGTGTTCCCGCGCGGCCACACACAGTCGCCGAAGGTGCGCGCCTTCGTGGACTTCCTGCTGGAGCGCCTGAACCTGGACATCGACTACATGAGTGCGCACTGCCCGCTGATGATGGCGCAGGAAGCCGAGCGCGCGAAGGAAGAGGACCAGACCGAGGCCGAAGACACCGCAGCGGTCGGTTTGCGCATTCTCGAAGCGGCGGTGCCTTCGTGAGGATTGCTGGTGAAGCCGGATCGAGCAGCTTGGCCTGATCCGGCGACCGGACGTGACACCGAACTGAAATAAAAACGACGCAAACTTGTTGCCTGGGCGTAATGCCGGGCGCAGCCCGGCCGCTCCAATGGAGAAGCCGGCATGTCCGCAAAGTTCGTTCTTGGCCTGATGCTGCTGCTGGCCTCTTTGGCCGCATTGTCCAAGCAACCCTATGTGGATATCGAGCGGCGCCTGACTGCCGAGCAACTGCGCGCGACCGGACTGGACCGGCTCTCGCCGGAGCAGCTGAAACTCTTGAACGGCCTACTGCGCGAAGACGTAGTCAAGGCCGTGGAAGCCAGCAAGACGGAAACGGAAACCGAGCGCGCCAATTCCTCACTGATCGGCCTCAACGACCAGCCCATCCGCAGCCGACTGAAGGGTGCGGTCACCGGCTGGGAACCGGGCACCGTGTTCGAGCTCGAGAACGGCCAGACCTGGAAGGTGCTCAAAGGCAGCATGAAGCTGCGCAAGCCCTTCGAATCGCCCGAGATCGCCGTCATCCCGGGCATCGCCGGCCGCTGGTTCCTGCAAGTGGACGAAGACCTGCCCAAGGCGCGGGTCTATCGGATCGACTGATTCGACGGGTCGGTTTGCGACAAGGCACCCAAGCTGAACCGCTTGCGCGGAAATGCGTGCGATTTCCGTCCGGATTCCCGCTTCTGGCCCAAGACAGGCTCGCTGGACCGTTGCGTTCAGGCGCGTGCTGTATAGCTTGGAGTGTCGCTTCAACGGCGTACGCCGGGGCTGACGCACGGGGAGACTTGCTTATGTCGATGATCGAATGCGCTGCGTTGGCTACGAGGAACTCGATGCCCGACATGGGTCGCGAACTGGCGCATTGGCGCCAAAGCTATCCTGCGGGTCCTTGCTTCAGGTCCGGCCTGCAGTTCGACCGTTACTTGGCCACTTTCAAGTTCGGCTACGACACCTTCCGGCGCGACCATGCGCCGGCAACAGCCGAATCACAAACAAGACTGTGCCATCGATACAAGGACGGGGTGGCGGCGAGCGACCGCATCGATTGGGCAGAAGCCAGGACCATCGTTTCGGCCATCTGGGCGCGGTTGGAGGCACCTCCTGTCTCGACCCTGTCATGAGGCTGGCGTCGAATCTGCCGTAGTCGCACGACAGCGGGTTGAAGTCAAATGGACAAACGGGCGAGCCAAAGGCATCGGGCCATGTTGCGCCTGTGTCTGCTGCCGCTGCTGCCAGCGGCGATGGCAATCGCCGGCACTGCGCAGGCCCAGCAGTGGCGCATCGCCAGCGAAAAAGACGGCATCCGCATGGAGACCCGGCCGCTGCCTGGCGAGCGTTTCGACGAACTGCGCGTCAGCACGTCGCTGAAAGCTTCGCCGCAAACCGTCGCCGACTACCTGTTCGGAAAGTACCTGGACGAGAAAAACAGGAACATCATCCGCACTTTCATCAAGCGCGAAAACGAGTTGATCATTTGGTCCGACGTGCTCAGCACGCCGATGATCAGCGAGCGCTGCTACTCCATGCGTTTCGAAAAACATACCCATGCCAACGGCGAGATCCGGGTGCGCTTCATGTCGTTGGATTACATGGGCAAGAAGGCCAAACCCGACTGCATCGCCCTGCGTTCGCGGGGCGAATGGGTACTGACGCCCTCGGGCAGCGGCACGCGGCTGAGCTATGCGTCACTGACCGATATCGGCGGCCGTGTTCCTGCCGGCCTGGCGCGCCGCTCGCTGTCGGCGGCGGCGATCTCGAGCGTGCGTAAAGTGGCCGCGGGCTCGGCAGGGCTGGCCTTGCCACGCGGAATCGGCGATTGAGTGCCCGCCCAGGCAGCGACAGATTGCCGGGCCAGTTCCCTGCGTAGCGAAGCGAGTTTCTTCTCGACGTAATGATTGAGCTGGTTGCGGTCCGCCCAACGGATCGGCGAATGGCCCGACTGGCAGAAATCCAGCAACAACGAGCAGTCCTGCTGTTTTCCCAGCAGCGTAGCGATGTCCTTGTCGTCGTACTTGACCGTGGATTGGATTCCCGCTTCGGCCAGGATCCGCTGCTGCTGCGATTGCCGCCGGGCCTTGCGCCGCCAGCGGTGCCAATCTTCGTCCTCGCCGGTCTTGCCGGCTTTTTTAGCGGCTTTCCGGGTTTCTTCCCTGGCCAGCGAAAACGCGTCTTCAAGTTCCTGCCTGGTCACCGCTTGCCACGGCAGACCATCCAGCGCCGCCTTGGTCTGCACCAGCAGGCCGCGGGCCCCAAGCAGATCCGGATCGTTCGCCAGTGCTTCGCGCAGCACGCTGTGCCGTGCGGTGATCGCGTTGCGGCGCGCCCTGCCCAGTATTGTCAACCACTTCGGGTCGTGGGTCTGGGCCGACAGGTGATCGATCGCTTCCACCAGCGCCTGCGCATCGCGCGTGCGGGAGAGCCCCTGGTTGATTTCGGAAAGCAGATGACTGAGCGCCTCAGCGCCTGGCCCCAATGCAGTACCCGCCAGCGCCAGGATAGAACGCACCCGCCGGATCGACTTGCGCGCCTGGTGCACGCCCTTGTGCCGATGACCGCCCTGCCTGCCCAGAAACCGGCTTGCCTGCCACAGCTGATCGTCCGCGATACCGCGCAAAGCGGCGCCCAGATCCATCGACGCATCTTTCGAGTGAGCGTTCATGACAGGCATGGCAGGCCGCGAGCGGGCCAGCATACTTCAACTCCGGCGCGGCGCGCAGACCGCCTGCGGGCCCCGATACCCTACGCCAACGACGGCTATCGGCGCTCCACATACTCGGAAAACAGCGCCCGGTGTTTGCGCTGCCACAGGTCCAGAGTATCGGCTTGTCCGAACACCTGATCCAGGAAAGCCAACGAAAGACCTTCGGTTGCGGTCTTGACCTCGGTGGCCACTTCCAGCGAATCGAAATAACGCCGCTCGGTGAACACGTTGTGGCTGCCCTGTTTGTAGACCGCCAGCGCCTTGAACGGGCCACCGGTGGCGTCGAATATTTTCAGCCGGTCTTCCAGCCCGGAGCCGAAGCCCGGGATGCGGATGACATCGTCGGTGGTGGTCACGTGCAAGGTGGGAATACCGATGCCGGAAAGGATCGGCGCGAAATCCTTCTCGCCGTAAAAAGGCGGCGCCGAGATCAGGATGGCAGCGCGCAGGCGCGGATCGCGGAATTGCAGCAGACGCCCGTTGCGCAGGACTTTGGCGCCCGCCGCCAGCAGCGTGGTATTGGCACCGTAGGAATGGCCTGCGGCGACGATGCGGTCGCGGGCGACGTGCGCGCCGCGCTCGCTTGCCAATAAGCGGTCAAGCGCGAAACTCAGGTCGTGCACGCGGGCGATCGCTTCCTGATCGCCGGCCGCTTGCTGGAAACGCGCGACCAACGAAAACACATTGCCGTGCCACAGCGCGCGATCGCTACCCACATGCTGCAGATGCAGGCTGGCGATGCCATGGCTGGCCCAGTAACGCCCCAGATAGCTGTATCCGTCGCGCGAGCTGCCGATGCCGTGCGAGAAAACGATCAAAGGGACTTTCTTGCCACTGGCCGATTCGGGCCAGAAAAGGCGCGCCGGCACGCGGCGCGCACGCGACGTATCCGTCCACTCCAGATCGGTGACGGTGAAACGTTCCTGGCCGGCCGTGGGCGAAACCGCCTGCTGCGAAAGAGCCGCCGAATCCACTCCCGCGCTCAACCATGCGGACATCGACGCCAACGCTATCCCGGCCAGCACCAGCGCGCCGATGCGCAAGCGTGCCGGACGGCGGAGCAAGGAAAGGAATGGAAGAAACTCGAGCTTCATGGGGTCGGAAATATCTAACGGAGAGGGACGGCAATGACCGCTGCCGCGTCGCTCGACCCGCATCGGTCTTGCAACGCGTGTCCGCGGTCAGGGCTTGTTCTTGGGGCGACCGGCCTTGAGCGGGCGCAGCGCTTCCAGCGCGGCGCGCAAGGCCGCCGGCTCCAGCTTGGCCAACGCCTGCAGACCGGCCCGCAGCAGTTCGCTTTTCTTGGTCGGCCGTTTGAAGTCCAGCGCCCTGTCCTTCAGCGTAGCGATCAGCTCGAAGTCCTCGCGCGGCAGGGTGAAGCTGTCGCGGATCAGCTTGTCCTTCTTCGGCGGCTGCGCCGGAACGACCGCCACGGGGGCCGGTTTGCGCTGTTCGGGCGTGGCCGCTTTCCTGGCTGCCACTGCGGGCGCCTTGCGGGCGTTGCTCCTGGACTGATTGGCCTTCATCGCGTGGGAACCTGTAAATAATTTATACCGTTTATATCATATAACCGATTCCTGCGAGAAGCCGTGGTCCAGGGATTCAGCGGGCGGACGGCAGCAGCCTTCCATTTGCGCTGGCGGCACGAGGCGTGTGGGTTTGGAAAGTGGGCCCGCAAGGCCAGCTATAAGAGGCCCGAGCAACCTCATAGGTTGTCATCCCGAGCGCAGCGAGGGACCTGCTGCCTGCCGAGGGAAAACAGATCCCTCGCTACGCTCGGGATGACGGTGGGAGGTTTCGGGGTTCCTCGGGGCGCTGGGCGCCGCCGGATTGACGAAGACGCGGGCCCGCATCTTCGCCGGTCAACTGAACGAGACCGTACGGTCTCTGCCATGACTTCTCAGTCGCGCATGAAATGGCAGCTGTATCCGCCCGGGTGTTTGCGCAGGTAGTCCTGATGGTAGGACTCGGCGCTGTACCAGGTGGCGGCCGGTTCTATGGACGTGGTGATGGGCTGTTTCCATTTGCCCGATGCGTTCACCCGCGCGATCACCGCTTCGGCCGTCGCCTTCTGCTCGGGCGTGTGCGGAAACAGCGCCGACCGGTACTGCGTTCCCACATCGTTGCCCTGGCGGTTGAGCGTTGTGGGGTCGTGCAGTTTGAAGAACCACTTTTCCAGCAGGTCTTCGTAGCTGAGCACCGAGGGGTCGAACGTCACCCGGATCGCCTCGGCATGGCCGGACTTGCTGTCGTGGGTGTCGTCGTAGGTAGGGTTCTCCAGCCAGCCGCCGGTGTAGCCCACGTCGGTATCGATCACCCCCGGCACCGCGCGCAGGATCTCTTCCACGCCCCAGAAACAGCCGCCGGCCAGAGTGGCGATCTCGGTACCCTGCCCGCTCGAATCGGACGTGCGGGTGGCGTTGTCTTGTTCGCTCATGTCGGTTTCCTCATCGCGCCGCGGGGTCGGGCTTCGTATTCAAGTTATAGGGTTCAACGAAGCGTTTTCAATGCATCGCACGCCGCAACCGGGCGCTTGGAATCATGGCAGCGGATGCGCGGGAGGGTCCAGCCCAGCGCCTACCGGGACCACCGGCTCCTCCGGAATCCGATGATGCTCGTGCATCTCGATGGCCGATTTCAACAGCCCCACATAGCCAAGCCCCAGCATCAGCGTGCCGAAACTGACTTCCTTGATGATCCCGCCCTTGGAGACATACACGCCGTACACGCCCAGCAGGAGGAACACGAGCGTCATGGCCGCTATCACTGTCAGCGCGAATGTGCCCTTGCGCGGGTCCTGCCAGATCTTCTTGGAGAAGTTGTTCTGGGTCTTGGTGGTGTCCTGGAGGGTGGAAAAACTGATCGCCAGGCCAGTGAAAATCAGGGCGTTGTTGATCGCGGGCCAGAAGGTCAGCGCGAACGACTTGAATCCCGCGAAGTACGGATAGGCCATATACCCCATCGCCACCAGCAACAACGGGTATTGCAGGTAGCTGATGAGGTGGAAAACCTTCCTGGCCTTGTCCATGCATGGGAGTCCTGTTCGATGGCGATGCAGAAGAAACGCGGGTCGACACGCCCAACGCTTGCAGGCCGGCTAACATGCAGGAAGCAGCCCTACTGTCCGGAAGAATACGTGCGCTTGCCGCCGCTAGGCAATGCACTGCCCAGCGCGTCCCTCGCCCAGCGGAATCGACAACCCTGGCTTTTCCACGTGGTAGTACAAGGAAAGGATCTGCCATTGCGATCCTGTCTTGTACAACTGCACGCTGTTGACGCCAACGAAGTCCGGCGCTGCCGCGGTCTTGTCGCTGCGCGATTCGACCACGCTGTAGGCCACGGCGAATCGATCATAGGTCTGCACCACGCGCGAGACTTCGCATTCGTAGAAACCTTTCTCCGCTGCCCGCTCGTAGGGCTTCAGGAACTCGGCCGCGCTCCACCGACGCACCGCCGGAGCGCCGTCCTTGTAGCGCCCTCCGAAAACCACCGCGTCCCCGTGGAAAAGCCGTCGGAGCGCGTCAAGATCGGCGCTTTCCCCAGGATCGTTGGACAAAGCGCTCCACAGGGCGGCCACCGCCTGTTCGGGGGTCTCTTCGGCGGCAATGACGTGCAATGGCTTCAGAAACAGCAGTAGCAGAAAAAGTCGCATGCGGCGATCCTGGAAGTTGTTCTTTGAGAGATCGGAGAATCATGGGGCCGGGCACACAATGTACCCGTCGCATGTCCATTTTTCGAAGAGTGCCCGCCTAGCCGCAGGTAGCGCACCCGATGCGCGTGACGCGCTACCCTTCGAGCGGCAGCCAACAGCGATTGTAGAGGAGCAGCGAGATGGAACGATTCGACGGCGGATGCCTGTGCGGAAAAGTCAGGCTGGTAGCCCAGGGCCAGCCCAACCGGGTCGGACTTTGCCATTGCATGGACTGCCGCAAGCACCATGGCGCCCTGTTTCACGCTTCGGCGGTATTTCCCGAGCAAGCGGTGAAGGTTTCGGGGGAAACGCGGGAGTACGCCAAGCGCTACTTCTGCCCGAACTGCGGTTCTTCGGTATTCGGGCGCAGTGACATCGAAGAGATCGAGGTGAATCTGGGTTGCCTGGACGCCCCGGACCAGTTCAAGCCCACCTACGAACTCTGGACCGTCCGGCGCGAGTCCTGGCTGCCGCCCTTCCCGCTTACCGGATACGAACGCGACCGTGAGTCCACCAGCCGTTACGAGAACCCGTAGAGCAGGCATTGCCCGCCGTCCCGGTGCATTCGGTTCCCCACCCATTGGCTGCCACGACAGGGGAAAAAGTCTTCAGGAGGGCTTGTACGCCACCCAACCCCTGAACGTGAACCCCGCGTAGAACAGCTCGACCGTTCCGAAGCCGGCCTCCTCAAGCAAAGCCACTTCCTGCTCGGGCGAAAGCAAAGGCAGCCGGCTGTTCATCGTGGCCACCACGTTCCTTGCGTCCTGCAGGGGAATGCCGGAGGCAGCGGCGAATGCAGCGTAGCGATTCAGCCACCGCAGCCTCTGGTCCTCGGCCTGGGGAACGCTGTGATGGGCGACGACGAGCGGCGCGCCCGGTTTCAGCCGCCTCCTCAGTTCGGTCAGCGTATGCAGGCGTTCTTCGGCGGAGAGGAAATGCAGGGTCAGCAGGCAGGTGGCGCCGTCGAAGGGGCCTTCGGGACTGGTGTCGATGTAGCCTTCTTGCAGTTCGACTCGCGAGGCGAGCGGGCCCAGGGTGGCAATCGCCAGCTTCAGCATTTCAGCGGATGGGTCTACTCCCACCAGGTTCCATCCGGGATGCGCCTCGGCAAAGACCTTCAGCTCCAGGCCGCCTCCCGCGCCGAGGACGAGCACATGGCCATCGGCAGGAACCGTCTCTGCCAAAAGCAGCGACGTCATTTGCTGTAGGGCGTGGAAGCCTGGAACCTGTTTGGCGGGACGGTTGGCGTAGCTGGCAACGGATTCAGGGTCGGTGAACGACAAGAACGAGCTCCAGGGTTGGTCTTTGGCAGTTCATGTTACATGCGAAGCATCGCCTCGTAGACAGTGGCGCTATCGCCCTGAATTCAGCCACAAGGATTTCAGAAAGAAGGGCGGTCCGAAGGCCACCTACGAATCTCGATAGTTCTTCAGGATCTCGCCGTCCGCATCCAGGATCCGGTCCAGGCGCACAATATCGCCGCTGCTGAGGCTCAGATACTCGGCTCCGTTCCTCGCATAAAGGTCATCGACAGTCGCCATCCTCAGCTGGGCTACACCGCGCTCATCGAGAAATCGAATTGCTGCGGGTTTTCTAGTGGTCGCCAGCGCCTCGAGCACATCGTGGAACTCGCAATTGATGGGCGAATAGATTCCGAATACGTCTGTCATGGAATAGGACCGGTTGCAAGGTTGCCATGGGCCTGCTTCGGCAAATTCGAACGAATCAGTTTCACCGTCTCGGCAAGTTGCTCGGCGGAAGCTTGAACGCGCTCCCGACGCCGCGCATCCCCGCTGGGATCATGCGAGGTGCCTCGCGCGCGCCCGGCGCTTTCGAAGTTTGCCAGTTGGGGAGGGCCTATGCCCCAATCACTGCCCTTCTGCCGGGGCACCACATGGAAGTGGAAGTGCGGTGTTTCCTGTCCGCTGTAGACGCCGTTGTTCTGGAAGGTAAGTATCCCCAAAGGCTGGTAGGCATTCACGAGCGCTTCTGCGGCTCTCTTGGCTGCAAAAATTATGGTTGCGCATTCCTGGTCGGAAAGATCGAGCAGCGTGGCGACGTGCCTGCGCGTGATGACGCAGCACTGGCCTACTTCGAACTGCCACGGATTGATTACCGTCAAGGTATGTTCGTTCTCTTCAATGATCTTCCACGGTTCTTCGCGGCTTGCCACACAAAGGTCGCACGGATCTCTTATGGGAAGTTCGATCATTCACTGCCACCGATCAAGTCGTCCATCCTCCAGAGTATAGAGCCCCTAGGGCGGGCTCCAGCCCACCGCTGGGGTACGTCCCATGCAATGACTCCGGAAGAAGCGATCTGGGGAATCCAACTCTGCGGTTCTTGAGCCTTTTGGATGGGCTGTGCAGTGGCCGATTGTAAAAGGCTACTTCCCGGCAATGGGCTTGCCGCACCCTTCCACCGGTGGCTCCTTGTCGAAGACAAGCCGCGCCGTGTAGACGAATGAAGCGCCAGACATGCTGTCCATGCACAGGCGTTCGGTGACGCGCAGCTCAAGCATGCCCAGAGTGTCACGTGCGGTTACCACGCGACCGTCCACGACAGCTTCGTTGGAAAGTACCTGAAGCGTCCGCTGCTGGTCCGGGCCCGTGAGTTGCACGACCTTCCCTTCAACCCGCGCCTGCCAGAACGGCTCATTGGTCGAAACAACGAAGGTCGCAGGAAGCGACTGCGGTGCGTCGCCCGTGGGAGGATGCGGCGCTGGCGCTCCCGCCGCGCATGCCAGAAGCATCATGGGAATTGCCAGCAGAATCAATGGCCTGAACGCGTTCATCGTTGGTCTCCACGCTTGCTTTGCTTTCCCTTCGCGACAGTACTCCACTTCATGGATCGGAGGATGAAGCGAACGCTGCCCACGCCACTTCTTGGGTGTTCCGCCCGGGAAGCTTGACATATTTCCATATTTCCCGAATAGTGGAACTATGGATACCCAATCAGCTCTTTCCGCCCTAAGCGCCCTAGCCCACGCCCATCGGCTGGCCGCGTATCGCGCTCTTGTCCAAGCCGGCCACGGAGGGTTGGCGGTGGGAGAGCTGCGTGAACAACTGGGCCTGCCGCCCGCAACCCTTACTTCCCATCTGAACCAACTGCGTGCAGCGGGCCTTATCTCGGATGAGCGGGAAGGCCGGGTGATCCGCATGCGTGCCGACTACGCGCAAATGGACGGCTTGCTGGGCTATCTCACCGAAAACTGCTGTAGCGGCGCTGCGTGCGCACCCACTTCCAAAGCAACCAAGAGGAAATGCTGACATGAATCGCTTCCACGTCCACGTCAACGTCATCGACATTGCCAAGAGCGTCAGCTTCTACTCTGAGCTCTTCGGCGCTGCGCCGGCAGTAAGGCACGAGGACTATGCAAAATGGATGATCGACGATCCGCAGTTGAACTTCGCCATTTCAACGGGCCAGTCGGACACGCCAGGCATCGCGCACCTGGGCCTGCAAGCAACCGACAAGGATGCGCTTGCCGCCATTGGCCAACGGCTCACGGCTGCTGATTCGGTGACTCTCGCCGAAGCGAACACAACGTGTTGCTATGCCCAATCCGACAAATTCTGGGCAGAAGACCCGCAGGGCGTCCGCTGGGAAACCTTCCACACTCACGGCACTGCAACCACTTATGGAGGTGGATCGCATTCGGGTGAAGTGCCGGAATCGAAGTGCTGTGGTCCTGCCCAGCAGGAAGCCGCTCCCAAAACCGCTTGCTGCGTTTAGCCAGGACACAGGATCATGGGCGAGCGTGTTTACAACGTCTTGTTTCTCTGCACCGGTAATTCGGCAAGAAGCGTCATGGCCGAAGCAATCCTCAACGTCCTGGGAAAAGGGCGTTTCAAAGCATTCAGTGCAGGCAGCAATCCAAGCGGAAAGGTGCAACCCATAGCCAAGGAACTGGCCGAAGCGATCGGATACGACGCCAGCAAGGTGCGCAGCAAGAACTGGGATGAGTTCGCCGTTGAAGGTGCACCAGAAATGGACATCGTGATTACCGTCTGCGACAACGCTGCCGGCGAGTCCTGCCCGGTGTGGTTGGGACACCCTGCCCTGGCGCATTGGGGCGTCGCCGATCCTGTGGAAGCCACTGGCGACGACGATACCAAGCGCCGCGCCTACACCGCTGCTTTCGCAACCTTGCGTCGCCGCATCGAACTGCTGCTGTCGCTACCGTTGGACAGCATCGATCGCATGGCGGCGCAGAGCAAGTTGCGGGAAATCGGGAAAGTGGAATGACACGCCGGCTTCTGTCGGAGTTCATTGCCACGGCTTTGCTGCTCACTACCGTTATCGGCTCAGGAATCATGGCCGAGCGCTTGGCGGGTGGCAACGATGCCATCGCTTTGCTGGCTAACACGCTGGCCACCGTTGGCGGGCTGTATATCCTGATCGAAGTGTTCGGCCCGGTCAGTGGCGCGCAAATGAATCCGGCCGTGACAACGGTCATGGCGGCGCGTGGCGAACTGGCGTGGCGCGCCGTGCCGGGTTACGTCCTCGCGCAACTGGTTGGAGCGGCCTGCGGCGCCTGGTTGGCCCATGCCATGTTCGACCTGCAGGTAATCCAGTTCTCAGGCAAAGCGCGCACCGGCATGGGCCAATGGATCGCCGAAGCGGTGGCAACTGCCGGATTGCTGCTGGTGATCCTGCGCGCCCCACCCGCGCGCGTGGCGGCGATGGTGGCGGCCTACATCGGCGCGGCTTACTGGTTCACGGCGTCAACGTCGTTCGCCAATCCTGCAGCGGCGTTCGGCAGGATGTTCACCGACTCGTTCGCGGGAATCGCGCCCGCCAACGTTCCGGGCTTCATGGCTGCTGAGTTTGTTGGCGCAGCGTTGGGGGTGGGCGTGCACAAGATGCTTGGCGCTGCCCAGGCTACTGCTTAGCTCGTCGCATGTAGGCTGGGTTGGCTTGATCAACCCAGCAATGGGTCAATCGACGGCCCCAAATTCTTGCCGCACTGACCATGGCGCGACGCCCTGCTGTTCAATGAGGGCGACGGTACGAAACGTGACTCTGAGGCCAGCAAGCCCAAGCGCCATCTCCGCAAGATCGTAGGCAACGCCAGCCGCATTGCGTGGATGCAGCAGCGTGATATGTGGGTCGTGGCTACCCGCCGACGATCCCAGGATGATTTTCCGCAGGTGCTGATACTGCGCTTCCCCTTTAATCGCGCGCATCAGAACGCCTCCGTCCAATAGAACCTGCGGCTCACCGAATTGCATGCTCAAGGCGAACTCGCCAAGGCTTGCTAGACGTTGCCCAATGGTTTGCCAAGGAACCAACTCTTCATCCCGGCAAAGTGTGACGTGCGCGGAAATCAGGGCGTGCTGCCTTGGATCGAGCACTTGCCTAACCTGATTGACGATAGCGGACTCGTCGGGCGGCAAGAAAAGCGTCAGCTGGCGTCTCATGTGCTGCAGTTGTTTCCGGTCTGCCATATGGCGTCAAGGTTCAGCCACCGACGAGGTTCGAGGTGGCCGCATTGCGGAAAGTTGTGATCGGGCCCATAGGGCGGGCTCTAGCCCACCATTGCCCTACGTCCTGTGCAATGACTTCGGAGGGAATGGCGGGCTAGAGCCCGCCCTATGGGCCTTTCTTGCGATCCGAAGCGCTCAACCTGATGAGCGTATCGCGACTGTAGAGCGAGAAAAATATAAAGATCGCAAGCGGTGGCAGCAAGGACGCCAAGCCGTAAAGCCAAGCGTTTTTGCCTTGGGCACGCGCAGCCTTGGACATGAACCAGGCGACAAAGGGCATTGCAGCCCATACAAGCAGCATCGCAGCGCTAGTGTCATAGCCAAGCTCGCGCATGACAAACGACAGCGCAATCGAGCCTAGCAAAACCAGCACGAAGAGCGAACCCGCTCGGCCCAGGTTTGTTTCCAACTGCGCGAACGGATTCGACATGGCGCCTGACATCCAAAGTAAACCGACCCGCCGGAACTCAGGCGAGATGGAATGCGCTCCCCTGCCCGTGCAGGTCGATCATACCTTGATAGCCGCTAGCGATAGGCCGCCGGCAACACGGACCTTACCCTGGTCGCAACGTGGTGGTGGCCACGATCGGGTCGGCGGCTCCGGCCAGTTGGGTGAAGCAGTGGTGGATTCAAGCCACCTTACGCGTTAAGGCCCTTGTCAATCCAGCAAGGCGAATGGCCTTGCAAGGGAGCTGGGTTGATAGCGCCAATCCAGTCCACGGGCGCACACCCGTTATGCAATCTTCTGAGATTGAATTTCCACAGTGCGTCGGTAGCCTAGATGGCCCGAACAGGAGCCCGGCGACGTGACCAGAACCAACGAGCTTATCGAAGAAATAATTCAGGGTGCTTGCGCCAGTGTGCCATCTGACCATTGGGACAAGGTTGTCGTTACCGTACTGGCGATCACCAGAATGATTCAGTTGACCGGTCGTTATGAGGTGGATGGCGCCTCATCTACTTTCGATCCCGAACAATCGGGGGTGGACATCACAATGAAAGCCCGAGAGCTTCGGACTTGCTGCTACGAGTCCGCTCCGGACGGCGCCTGGTACACGGCGATATTCGTTGTCGATAGCACCGGCAAGTTTGATGTGAAGTTCGAGTACGATGAGAAGCCGAACTTCAAGTACATGCCCAGTAAGGATAAGTTCTTAGCCGACCTTGATCTGTTTCCCAGGGCAGACAAGACAGTTCCAGAATGGTTTCAGGAGCTCGACGCCGGTTGATCGCGGGAGGAGGCAACACCTTGGCTGGGCTGACTTCATCAATCCAGCAAAGCGATTGACTTTCCAAAGGCACTGCGTTGATGAGCACGTACGCTGGAATGGCTTCATCAAGCCAGCAAATGGGCCTGGCTTGCAGAGATGCTAGGTTGATAGAACCAGCCCAGCCTACTGCTCCCGACGTTGATTCCCCTCTCCCTTCATGGGAGAGGGTGGCCGAAGGCCGGGAGAGGGTGCTCCGGAGCACGCTGCAACCAATAGCCGGGAACATCACGAGCGAGAAAATCCAAAGCACGTATCGCTACGCTCGCGCCCCCTCTCCTGCCCTCCGGGCATCCTCTCCCGCGAGGGGAGAGGAACAAAGCAAAGGCTTACCCCGGTCGGAGGGTGGTGGTGGCCACGATCTGGTCGGCGGCTTCGGCCAGTTGGGTGAAGCAGTGGGCCAGGCCGGCGCGGGGCAGGATCAGGCTGTCGGGGTTGATGTGTTCGGGTTGGCTGAGTTCGGCCAGCAGGTGCAGGTGGTGGCAAAGGGATTGCAGTTGTTGGTGGGCTTCTTCCGGCAGGAAATAGCCGGGCTCGCATGGCGTTCCTTGGCGCATGACGGTCTCCTTTCTTGTTCGCGATGGAATGCCTTGCGCGTGCGCGCGCAAGGTGTCGGGAGGATTGAAACCGCTAACAGACGGCGGGCGTATTCCCCTTGCGGGTATTTTATTAGCCGCCCTCCCGACGCGGAACATTGCGCCGTTGCACCCAATATCTGGGCGCAAAAAACCCACCAGATTGACGGAGGTGGGTACCGCTGTTAGAGGAGTTTCAATTCTCCTTGGGCGAGTTTGCAAACGTTCAGAAGTGGTGTCAACTCACATTTTCACGACCTCGATTGACCTCAAGAGCTCAGATTAAACCAACTGCGCGAACTGCATTGGCGAAAGTCCGCCGAGCGATTTGTGCGGCCTGGACAAGTTGTAGCGAACTCGCCAATCCTCAAGCATGCGACTTGCTTCCAACAAGGACCGCAACTTGTATCTATCTAGTACCTCCTGACGCAGCGTGAGATTGAAGCGCTCAACGAATATGTTGTCAGTCGGGGTGTGTGGTCGCGTATAGAGACGTTTTATCTGAGTTTTACTGGTCCAGTCTAGATACTCCAGACCCTTAAACTCGCCTCCGTTATCAGTTCTAAGATGCTTGGGGAAACGCCCACCCGCAGTAAGCCTCCTGAGACACTCGACGACAAACTTAGTGCTTCGCTTTGAGGTTACCTCGGCAAGCAAGGCCTCTCTATTGAAGTCATCAATCACAGTCAAGACAAAGAACCGCTTACCGGCGCTTGTTGAATGTGTCACGAAATCCATCGACCACACTGCGTTTAGCGAAGATTGCGCGGTCATCTTCTTGGAAACTCGCCCAGGCACTTCTAGATTCGTTGGCCTAGAACGAATATGCAAGCTCGCGTTGCGATACATCTGCTTGCATTGCCATCGTGTCTCGGCCCTTCCCTTGAGAAGGGCGTCATAGATCTTGTCGAATCCGTGCCCCGGATTCTGGTCAATATATGCTCGCATGTCTCCGATAATTTCGGCATCGATTTTGGGCAAGCCCCGCGCAGTTCCGGCCGTTCTACTCAATCCTACAATTCGGTTCGCCCTTACTTGCGATATCCCGAACTCCGCTCTAACCGCGATACCCAAGCTTGCACGCCTTCTGAAGTTCGGCAAAAGCCTCGAGATCACGCGAGCCCCAATTTCGATATCCCGCGACCGCACTTGCGCCCTGTTGGCGATGATCGTAAGCGTATGCTCCAGGTCTTTGACATGTCTAATCCATTCAGCTGACAGCCCCGTATATCTCTTTGCCCACCAGGACACCGCCGTAGGCGTCACTCCGTACTGCTTGGCCAGTTCCTCACCTGAAACGCCCAGATCATAGTCAAGCAGCATTCTTGCTGCATCTTCTACCTTGAGAACTTTCTTAGCCATAGAAATGCTCCGATCAAACAAGGCGGGAGGCTGCACAAACCGGGATGCCGCTATTGCCGCAGGCTACGCGCCCGGCAGTGCCGCGCAGGCCGGTGACCGCCTGGCAAAGCATCCGGCCGTTCGCAGTGCCATCAAGGCTGCTACGAAGCATACGCCCGGCGTGGACACCAAGACCGTCAACGCCCCGTCGATGCCGCGCGCGAAGTACGCCGACCCCATCATGTTCCTGGAAGACGTGATAAACCATCAGCAATTGCCCGTGGCTATGCGAGCCGATGCAGCGAAACAGTTGCTACCGTACAAGCACGCCCGCATGGGCGAGACCGGCAAGAAAGAAACGAAGAAAGAGAAAGCGCGTGAAATATCGCGCGGCCGTCACAAGTTCGCCCCGCGAACACCGCCGTCATTGTCGGTGGTGCAATAACACAATGCCAAGCCGGATTAGGTGTGAGTGTCGGCGCTCCTCAAAAACCAAATGCGTGGGCCTACGGCTTGCGGAGGCTCCAAAAAAGCCAGAGACCAATACCGAGTACCGCGAGCCAAGCCAACAGATGAAGCCAGCTCTCTCCTGCGGATGGCGGGACACGAAACGGGTCCGCATCATTGGAAAGCTGAGCCTCATGAGGATCGATGAGGGAATGGACCGAAAATAGACAACCCAGCAGCGCAAACGCCGACAAGATCGCACCGAGACTCTTAATTATCAGCCGCATGTCTCTTTAGCCTTTCATTGAAGTGTTGACCAGTGCCGTAACACGGTGTCGGCCGGATTAGGTGTGAGTGCCGGCGCTCCAAAAACCGCACCAGTAGAAGCGACGTAGAACAGCGCGAAACTGCATCTAGCCCAAATTGGTCACGGCCAAGATGGGTAAGGCCCCGGTAGCTCGCCAAGGTGCTACCGGGGCCTTTTATCACGGTCTGCGCGCAGGCGGCGGGTTTGGCGGTGGGGGTGGTTTTGAGGGGGCTCTTGCTGGCGGGTTCGAATTACCACCCCGTCCGGGCGGTGGCGGATTTGAACCTTTACGCTCATTAGTCATCCGATTCACTCCTAGTTTCATTTACAAACTCGACCCATTCCACGTCCTTGACCGGAACCAGAATTCCATCCAGCTGAGGAAGATCGATTGTCTTTCCGTCTTCCCCAATCCAGCTCGGAATCTGGATGTAAAACTGCCCTTTGTCAGGATCTACAGGCCATTCTTTGGGCCATCCATAAAGTCGGCGACCATCCTTTAAGTTCAAGATGACGTGCTTGACTTGGTCAGTAAATACACAGAACCATTCCGACGGATGCGAAGTTCGGGACGTAAACCCCCGTCGCCTCAGCCATTTGTGGAATGAATCCTTGTTTGTGAAAAACGCCACCACGATACCTAGACCGACAGCGATAACAAGCGACGCTAACAGCTCACCTTCATCGCTCCATGGGCCTAAGGAGAACATTTTTCCAACGCACAGCATGCTCCACTTAAAGAGCGGAAGTAGCGCTTGAATTGCAAAGGTAAATATGAGCGCCTGTATGAGCCGCTCAAACTGCGGCGGCTTAGGATGAGAAGTCAACCCATAAAAAATCCAAGCTGTTGTAAAGCCTGGCAAAAGGTACTTAAGGAGCGAGATTGCGTCCGTGGATATATCGCCTAGCATCTTAATTTCCTTAGCGATATAGGGGCGTTGGTCCGGTTAGGACAGTCATGAGAGGATCGATTGTTCCGTTGTATCTCCAGCAATGGTACGGATTGTTGGCGTTGCCGCCATACGTCCAAGTCCAATTCTGCGGAGTCATGCAGTCGAACAAATGTATTCGTTCGGGGGATGCGTAACGACGAACCATGTCTCCCACCCAAATTTCATTTTCCCCGGCGAGTCCTTGCAGCTTGCTAGCGAGATTGGCCGCAGGACCAACGGCAGTCAACGAATTTCGGTCATGGGCTGAGCTACCATTCGGAACTCCGATGCGTGATATGAGAATCTGCCCCATATCAATACCAATACGCGCTCGCACGGGCTCAATACCCAGATTGACAAGCTCTGGATTCACGATCGCGTGAAGCACAAAAAACATCTCTTCCGCGATATTCAATGCATGATTGGCTGTTATCTCGTTTGGAGTTTCAATCCCGAGGACTGCCATTAATCCGTCCCCCGTGTTCTTCTCCACATATGCGTCATACCGATAGAGCACACGCATCATTGCCGGAATCACACAATTGAGCAGAAGAAGAGTCTTCTTGAGCGTCTGTGGGTCATCCGACCGGGTAAGCTGGGTGAAGCCGCAAATGTCGAAGAAGATAATCGCGGCAGTGACTTTCCGCCCGGAATTGATCGGCATACTTTCGAGAGTGGGTATTGAACGCCCATCTGCTACAGCTTCCATTCGTCGTTGTAGACCAGGCAGCACATCCCGCAGAACGGTACGCTGATAATTGGCGATTGCCCGGTTCATACGAATGGGCATCATGCAGCTCCAAAAGCATAAGCAAGAAATGCGCAAGAAACGCCGAAGGCAATAATGGATCGCCTAACACCAGCAATTTTACGAAGTAGCACGCCGCTCACATTATAGTTTTGCCTGGCTAGTTCCAGGCCGATGCCATCCGCATCCAACGCATGGAGCGACTTCCAGTAAGAGTTGGCTGAATCAAACTTTCGGATATCACCCCAGAAGATGTGGCCATTTCCGAAATGTGGGGTGCGCGGATAGAGCACGCTTACCGCAATACCCGCTGCCACTACAGCCGCTAGCGCGCCCGCCCATCTCGGCCACGATAAAGCTTGGGAGTTTGGTGATACGGCAATACCGATTAGCACCAGTGATGCAGCAGCAATAGCTCCCGCTTTTCCGTCGGTCAAAGTGATGTAGTGATTCAGATACCCATTCACAGATTTGCCAAGGCGTTCGTCCGCCCGTTCTCCGTCCATGATTCCCCCTTTAGTGCGCCCCGATGCAGGCTACTCCACACTACCCATCGAGCACATACGTAAATAATTCACTTGCCGCACGACTTATCCTCTTTTGCAGGATGTGTGCAGGACAGAAACAACAAAGGCCGCTTGAAAGCGGCCTAAGTGTTTGATTTTAATGGTGGGCGGTGCAGGGTTCGAACCTGCGACCCTTGCCGTGTGAAGGCAATGCTCTACCGCTGAGCTAACCGCCCGAATGGGTGCGAATCGGGCCGCAGATGTTAAAGGTCGGGGCGGTTTTGGTCAAACCGGAGGAGGGTCGCGGGGGTGTGCGGGTGCTGGGGCGAGGCGCGGCCTTTGCTGCGAAACCCTTGATTCCGTTCGTGGTGGGCTTGTCGAACCACGCTTTTTGAGGGGGAAGCGGGGTTCCGTGTACTTAGGCATCTGCGCCAAGAGCGTGGTTCGACAGGCTCACCACGAACGGATTCAGGGGGGGCTAGCACTCACCTAAGGGCTGACCGTTGCCTGCGAGGCTTCGGGCCCCTGCCCTAGCGGGATTTAGAAGCCCTCAGCGCACTGATCCTTGCCGGCGGCGCGAACGAATCGCTCCGCGCGTCGGCCCAGAAATCCCGGAAAACCGCGTGCTCCGGCACCTTGTTCAACAACTCCCCCGGCTCCAGGAACCGGTACAACGCCGCCAGCGACCGTATCTCCACCGGCGAAATGCGCCGCAGGATGTGTTCCGGCCCCAACTGCTCCGGATGGCTCAACCCCGCCGCCGCCAGCAGATCCCGCAGCGCCTTCAAGGTATTGGCCTGATACTGCTGCACCCGCACCGCCTTGTCC